>JAAUYD010150801.1_pt1 | contig 12791 bp, 9 predicted proteins | sample 7278101 | NCBI WGS metagenome assembly JAAUYD01 (sample SAMN14350128, study PRJNA611818) | marine sediment metagenome | isolation source: surface marine sediment (0.6m) | place: French Polynesia: Moorea | collected 2018-08 | reverse complement strand
GGCCGCCGATCGTGCTGTTCGCCTCGTAGGCCGTAATCTCGTGATCTTCGCTCAGCAGATAAGCGGCAGTCATCCCGGATATGCCAGTGCCAACGATGGCGATGCGCATAAAAATGTCTCCCTGGCAGAAGTGAAATGAAAATGATCGGCCGCCGGCAGGCCTATCCGGAACGGAGCCTTGAGGGCGGAAGTCGCAGGTCCCGAACGATGCCGGCCCAGGCCATCAGCTTCAGCAGCATATAGGTGATATCGATTTCCCACCATCGGAAACCCTGACGGACCGACACAGCGAAATGGTGGTGGTTGTTGTGCCACCCCTCGCCAAGGGTGATCAGGGCCAGCAGTGCATTGTTGCGGCTGGTGTCCGGCGTATCGAAGCGCCGGGTGCCAATCATGTGGTCCAGGCTGTTGATCGTACAGGTGGCGTGAAAAAGCACCACGGTGGAAACAAAAAAACCCCAGACGAGCATCTGGCCGCCGCTGGTTCCCAGTTGGGGGGCGACCCGCTCCAAAAGGGCACCGGTCAGGTAGAGGCCCGTTGCATAGAGCATGGGCACAAGCGTGTCGAAACGGTTGAGCCATACCAGCTCGGGAAAACGGGTCCACTCCTTGACGTAACGGTAGGGTGTCGCGAAGTTGGCCCGAGAGGTCAACCACCCGATATGACTCCACCAGAACCCGTGTTGCAAGGGGGAATGGACATCTTTGGGCGTGTCCACAAAGCGGTGGTGATGGCGGTGATGTCCTGCCCACCATAACGGCCCCCGCTGGGCCGCAGCGTTGGCCAACACGGCGAATAAAAATTGCCAGCCCCGCCCGGCCTTGAAGGTTTTGTGTGAAAAATAGCGGTGGTAGAAGCCGGTGATGGCAAACATGCGGATCAAGTAGAGAACAATGGCCGTCCACACCGCCACCGGACTCCACCCCACCCAGAAAACACCCAGACAACCCAGGTGCAAAAGAACGAAGGGAAGAATTCTCAGCCAGTCCACCGTTTTGTCCATGCCGTCGGTGTCCAGGTTCATGATCCCGGCTTCCGAATCAAACCATCTCAACAATGCATACTTGATCTTTACATTCATGATTTCACGATATTGAAAATCGAATTGCGATTGCTGCGATCAGCGCTGGCGGTCCATGCATCCGGTGACTTTCAACACTGAGCAACCTTAAAATGCGACGATTGCATAAGTCAATGGTAAGATACCGGCCCAAGAAGACAATGGGGAGTCATCGACGGCACACTGGCGGGCAAAACCTATCGCTAAAATGGTTTTCAAGGGGTGCGAACAGCATCGCGTCGGTCAATTGACAAAACCAAGTGGGTTGATTAAGACAAAAGGCATGATGGGTTGCATCATCCTTGTGCTCAATTCGAACGTCTAGGTAACATCGCCATGACCATCAGCGCCTTTACCTGCCATTGCCTCGGGGATACCCTGGATGGCCTTCGCGACGGCTTGTCTCACTTCTCGGGCCCCAGCCGAGCCGCCGTTATCTTTGCCATGGCCACGGACGCCCCCATGTTCATCTTCGACCCGCAGAATCTGCTTTCCGGTCACGAACCGCGCATAAAGGAACTGTATTTGGAAGACCAGGCCTGGCGAAACTTTCCCGCCAACCAGCCCAGCAGCTTCAAATACAGCCACATCTTACCGGAAAAGAATCTTCAGATGACCGGCCTGATCTCCTATGGCGGCCGATCCGGCTCTGTCTTCTACCAGATGTGGTTTACCGAGCATCACCCGGACATGTGCAGCATCGGGCCCACCGAGCGGTGGCTGGAACACGCCGCCTGGCGGTTTTCCAACGATATGGCCAGCGAAAGTACTTTCTACACCGGCATTTCGGGCAGTTTTCTGCTCGAATACGCCACTCATGCGGTCCGCGACGATGTCGTCGACCGCATGAACGTCTTGCTGGGATGGGACACTCGGCTGCGCATCTATCCCATCCTGGATGCCATTCTGGAGCTCTCACGGACGCGCGAAGAGGGCGCCTGGCCCCGGGGTGAATTGGTGTTTGTGGAACCCCAGGCGCTGGCGAAGCTTCGGTTTCTGGCCCATTTCTCACCGTCGGAGCAACCCACCATGGAAAACATCAAGCATGTCCGCAAATTGCTGGCCGCCGTGGAGCAGTCGAACCTCAAGCTGGTTTCCGACGGCCGTTGCGTGGCCGGAATCGTTGCCGACCGCCTGCCCGATTTTAACCTCACCGCCGATTTCAGGGGCGGGCATGGTTTTCTGAGGGTTGTCAACGACAGGGTTTGCAGCTTTGCCGACGGCAGCTACCAGTCCAGAACCCGGCGAGCCAACCTGGTGCATCTGGAAGAAGCGCTGCTGGAATCCAAGCTCGACCCGGAAACCGGCCACACCCTTTTTAAATGTATCTCCGCGCTGGTCCATCAGGCCGAAGATCAGAAACACGGTGCCACTCTCGTCATCGACCTGAATGCCACCCCGGTGGCCATTTCGGGCCAGTGCTTCGACCGCCCCTTAGACTTGCGGGATCCGGTCATCCTTGATTTGGCCAAATCCCTGTTCCGGGTGGACGGCGCCCTGCATATCGGTGCCGACATGCATCTTCACGGGTTTGCCTGTCTGTTGGACGGGCGGGCCATCGTGAGCGAAAACCGGGCTCGCGGCGCCCGCTACAATTCGGCCCTGCGGTTCACTGCCGAGCACGCCCATATCATCGTCGTCGTGGTCTCCTCGGACCGGCCGGTATCCATCATTCACTCCGGTGTGGAAGTCAGTGCCGCCTGCCAATGGAAGCCCGTATCATGCCGCATTGTCGCGCCAACCCAACTGGACCTGTGGGTGGACCACAATGGTGGGTAGACCACCAGGTGAGAATGACCGCCACATCCTTTTGCAGGGCACCCATAGGCGCCGGTCCGCTTTGCCGACCCGTTCGAACAAATCCCAATTGGATTGATTGACCCTTGTAGAGCGATGTGTTAGTTTTAGCCTGCATGTCCTACCTCCCCTGCGCGGACATGATTCCGATCGCGGGTTAGCCCAGAGACCGCTTTTTTCCTTTGATACAATGGCGTCAACCGGATTTGTGGCCGCATTTAAAACGAAAAGGTGGCAAATGAAACAACTAACAAGGGCATTGGCAAGCCTTCTCGTCCTTCTGTCGCCGCTGGCGCCATCGGCGTTTGAATCGGTGAAACGGCCGATCCTCTACCCCAACGCACACTATGAGGTCATGGGCAAAGCAACCGCCATGGCGGATATCGAGGTTTGTTGGGAGTTGGCCCGAAAATCGGGTGCCAGCGAAAACAGCGGTGATCAGGTAGCTGAGGATGCCGCCGGCGATGCAGCCGCTCTGGCCGTCGCCGGCGCCGCGGCCGCAGCCGCCCTGGGTGGCGATCCCCACCGGGCTGCCGTCGCCGGGGCGACCGGTGGTGCAGCGGCATCTTTCGCAGCGGGCATGGCGTGGCAAATCAACCCCCCGCCGGTTTTCCGCGGGATTGTCGAACGCTGCCTTTTTGAAAAAGGATACGAGGTGGCCGGCTGGGAATAGACACCGGCCTAATGCAACGTTAAGGCCACCAACCGTTTGTATTTAAGCCAACATTGGTTCATCAATAAATGAGAAGGGAGAGATAAATGAAACTGTTCAGATGCGGTCTGCTGATGTTGCTGGTCATCGTTTTCGCCACGGCGTGCGCCACCACCAACAGCGGCACCATGACATCCTCGAACCTGGACCGGATCGCCCAAGCCGGCGTCCTGCGCGTGGGTACGGCCGCCAATATGCCGCCGTTGAACATGTTGGACAAATCCGGCGTTCCCATGGGGTTGGATGTGGATCTGGCCAGATACATGGCCGGTGCCATGGGTGTCGAACTGAGCCTGGTAATCAAGCCTTTCCCCGAGCTGCTGCCGGCGCTTCAAGCCGGCGAGGTGGACATGGTAATTTCCGGCCTGACGATCACCCCCGAAAGAAACATGAAGGTGGGTTTTGTGGGACCCTACCATATTTCCGGCAAGGCCCTGCTGACCAAATTCAAGTCACTGGTGACCTCCGAGGACACCTCGAAGCTCAATTCGGAGGCCTTTGCCTACACCGCCCTTGAAAGTTCCACCAGCGCCGAACTGGTGCAGACCTTAATGCCCAGAGCCCGGCTGGTAACTGCCAAAAACTATGAAGATGCCGTGGATATGGTGCTGAGCAACAAAGTCGACGCCCTGGTTGCCGACTACCATGTCTGTGTGCTGTCGCTGTTGCGACACCCCGACGAAGGGCTGGTTTCACTGATTACACCGTTTACCTACGAACCGCTGGGCATCGCTATGCCACCGGGGGATGCGCACCTGTTTAACTGGACGACCAATTTTCTCAATACCATGCGAGAATCCGACGAGTTGATCAAATTGAAGGTCAAATGGATCGAAGACCCGTCCTGGCTGAAGAATCTCAAGTAACCGGTTGACGTTAGCGACAACAACGGGTGAACGGAAAGTCTTGCTACCTTCACCCGTTCTGATCCTTGAAGCGTCAAGCCATATGAACCCTGTTTTCAAAGGTGCCGAGGCATGCGGACAACATTTCATCAAATAATCTTTCGATTTTCTATCATTGTGGCTGCGGCCCTGGTGCTTTTGGCCTGTGCCACAGCACCGCCCGCCGTCGTTGAAGCGGATCCGAGTATTTTGCGTGTGGGCGTTTCACCGGATGCACCACCATTGATTTTTAAGCAAAATGAGGAAATTAGCGGTTTGGAGGCCGAGATGGCCGTGGCTCTGGCAACGTATCTGGACAAGACCGCGGTGTTCGTTGAAGTTCCCTGGGAAGACCAGATACCGGCCCTGTTGGAAAAACGAACGGACATTATTATGTCCGGCATGTCGGTTACCCTGGCGAGACAATACAAGATCGAATTCTCTAAGCCCTATTTCAAAAGCGGGCTGATGATCATCACCAAGAATCTACATAAATTCTCCTTCATAACCAATCGAGAAACTGCTTTTGCCCAGTCCATCACCTGGCGCATTGGCGTGGTCAAGGGCACCACCGGCGAGACCTTCATCCGTCAGAAAAGCACCGGAGCCAAGGCCATTCGTGCTTTTTCCAACCAGGAGGATGCGCTGCAGGCCCTGATCGCCGGACGCATCGATGTGTTCGTTCACGATGCGCCGATTGCCTTGATGCTGGCCGCTCAACACCAGAAGGAGGGTATCAGGCCCTTGCCCATTATGCTCAATGATGAGTACTTGGCCTGGGGATTGAGAAAAGATGACCCCGATCTGATTGAAGCGGTCAATGCATATATTGACCAGGCCAAGCAAAAGGGCACCCTGCAAAAAACTGTCAAGCGCTGGATTCCGCTGGCCGAATGACCTCTGGATCAATTGACCCATCTATCGACCTGGCCGTTGATCACCCTGCCCGCCGGTGCGTTTGCGCCTGTTCAACCCACCCCTGGATATGGTATATCAAGGTGATTATTACCCCCCACTTGAAGCCGATGGAGGAGGAACAGTGCGGGAGTTCACCAAGGCCCAAAAGGCTCGTCACGCCATTCGCGAATTCAAAACCCTGACCGACGCGCTGGCCATCCGGGGTTTCTATCGACCCAGCGGCAAAATGGGCAAGGCTTTAGAGCAATGCCTGCGCAACCTGAGCCCGGAAATTTACGGCAGCATGAACGATTCCCGGATCGTGGAACTCAAGGGGCTCGAATACGTCATCGACCGGCTGCCCAAAGGCATCGAGGAGTGCAATCGCATCATTCTCACAGAAGAGGACCCGTTTAAAAACGACCCTCTGCAACCGACCATTCCCTTGAAGCGTCGCCGCACCTGCTACCGGGTGGGGCAAAACGAAATGTGTTTCGTCATCACCCGGGGCCTGAGCGAGATATACGACATTTTGACCCATATGACCTTCCTGGTTGTTGAGGCGCGCAAACTCCACAGCCGCATGACCGATGATTCCGGCAGCCTGACCATCGAATGGAAGGCGCTGGAAAAATCGGTGGGCCAACAGGTGCGGTTCTCCGATGCCGACCTGGATCAGGCCCTGTGGAGCCTGAGCATCATTTTGGGCCGACCCTACCGGGAAACCCGCGATTCGTTTCACTATCTCGAAGCCAACAAAGAACAATTCGGTAGCAACAACGGGCTGTTTCACCTGATACACAGCCTGGGCCAGCGTATCGAGGCCGAGCACAGCAGCAGAAACGAGGCGATTATCGTCTACCTGACCCCATCACTCATGCGCATCATCGGTCAGCAGGAGTATGAAAAAAAGTGGGCCTCGGATATCAAGGAGCAATTGATTCGGCAAGATCTGCACCGACGGCCGATTCACATTGTCAGCGCCAACTTGCACAGCGTGTTGAATCTCATATACGGGTTTGCGGCGCTGCACAAAACCGGACAGCCACCCGGTGGCGATCAGTACGCGTTTTTCAATGACCTGCGCCAACACCAAAAGGCGGTCCAGAGCTTCGCCGCGTCGCATGGTTTCCTGGAACTGCCCGACCGCTCCGGCGCGCACATCGACTGTCAAATTATCGATACCGGCCAGTTAAGCGGGGTGGCACTGCATCCGCAGCTCAACATCACCCTCCCTGAATCGGCAGACAATGCCCCGGTCATCCTGGTCATCGATTATGCCTTCGGGGCCCAGGCCTTCGAAATCATGGAAAACCTGCTGGAATCTTATAACCATAACGGGTCCACCGTCGCCTTGGATTACAGTTCCATCTCCATTATGGGCAAGGCGGGCATCCTGACCGGCGACAAGGGGGACATCATGCTGGCCACGGCCCACGTGTTCGAAGGCACCTCCGACAACTACCGGATCGACAACGATCTGTCGCCGGTGGATTTTCCTGACACGGAAAAGGTATTCGCGGGCCCCATGGTCACCGTTTTGGGCACCTCGCTGCAAAATCGGGACATGTTGGAAAAATTTCAGTCGGACTGGAAGACCATCGGGTTGGAAATGGAGGGCGGCCACTTTCAACGGGCGATCAGTGCAGCCATCATCAAGGGCAACACCCGTGGAGACATGCCGGTGCGTTATGCCTACTATGCCTCGGACAATCCCATTAAATCGGGAAGCACCCTGGCCGCCGGAGGGATGGGTGAAGAGGGGGTCAAGCCCACCTACCTGATCACCAAGGTCATCCTCGAAAAAATATTAGGCAGCCCCTGAGCTTGAAAGACGCACACCATGAAGCTGAAAAATCTGCCGCGCAACAATGTCATTCTGCTGATCTGCCTGCTGATGCTCGTATTTCTGTTTCCCTTCTTCCACACCAAGGACGCCCTGGTGCGCGACCTTTTGCAGACGGCCATTTTCTTCTCGGGAATCTTTTCGCTCGATTTTTCGCCGAAATCGCTTAAAATTCTGCTTCCACTGGGGGTGATAACCGCCGCCACCACCTGGCTCGAGCATTTTCTGCACAACGATATCTCCAACTTAATCGATTCCATCACCACCTTTCTTTTTTTGGTGGCCATCGTTGTTTTGTTGATTCGCCACATCGCTCACAGCCGCAGGGTAACCCCCACGATCATCCTCAGCGCCATCAACGGTTACCTGCTGCTGGGAGTGCTGGGAGCTGCCCTGTTGGCCATCGCCGCATCTGTCGATAAAATCTATTTGTCCATAGAAACGGCCGGCATCGCCTTTCCCGGTAACCGTGCCCCGGAGATGTTCGACTACCTCTATTTCAGCTTCGTCACCCTAACCACCCTGGGTTATGGCGACGTCACCCCAGTGTCGCACCTGTCACGGTCCACAGCCGTAATGCTGGCCATCACCGGACAACTGTACATGACCATCCTCATCGCCATGCTGGTGGGCAAGTTTCTGGCCCGCTCCGAAGGGCAATAGATGCGCCGAACCCGAAAGCTTCTCGTGGTCAGTTTGGCGTGTGCCGGCGTCATCACGGCCCTGCTGCTGACAGCTGTGTTGACCACCCACCTGCTGGCCAACCGCGACATCGTAAAATCGTTTATCGTCGGCAAAACCGCCCAGGCCATCGGCGGCGACCTGGTTTACGACCGCCTGGAGGTCGGCTATCTTCCCATGCCCCACCCAAAGGCCCTTGACATTGATCTGCGTCGACAAGACGCCTTTTATATTGCCGCTGAGGAGTTGTCGGTCTACCCCAAGATCCTGCCCCTTTTCAAGGGTCGGCTCAGCATCCACCGTCTGTCCGTGGTTGCCCCCGATGTCACGGTGCGCATCGGTTCCGACCCGATGGAGGTGCCGGTGGCGCCGGAAGCGGTAAAGGTCGGCGTTTTACAAGATGGATTCAATACAATCGTTGGGGGTCTTTTTGCCGCACTGGCGACCATCGACCCGGGAACGGATTTGCAAATTGAGCAGGGAGCGGTCGCACTGGCGTTCAGCGATGCACCGGATATTCGGATCAGCCGTATCGATGCCGCGGTGAGCAATGACGACGGCAACCTGTCGCTGACCCTGCAATGCCAATCAGATCTGACCGGCAATCTGACCGCCAGTGCCAAAGCCGATGTCGCGGCCATGCAAGCCAGCGGACAAATTTCACTGACCGCCATCAATCTGCGTCCCCTGGTGCTGCATGCCTCCCTTCCCGGCGGCCTCACTGCCGAAGAGACCCGGGCGACGGTCAACGCCACCTTCGCCGTCGCCGGACCAAAAACGGTGAGCAGCCGGTTCGATCTGCGGTTTCCCTCTTTGACGGTCAAGCGCGGCGGCCGGAAACTGGATCTGGACACGGTCGGTGTTGCGGGGTCCGTCGAATATGCCGACAATGGCCTTTCCGTCTCCATCGATGCTTTGGAGTCCGCGCGGCCGGCACTGAAACTTTCGGCCGACGCCAGCATCCAGCCGGCAGATAAACCAGGTAAATCCGTTATGGAGGTCAATGCCGCTGCCGGTGAACTGGATGTGGCCCTTGCGGGAATGATCTCCCGTGCCATCGCCGGCGACCTGGATGGAATCCGGACGGCCTTTTCCGTTGCCAAAGACGGGCGTTTGACCAATGTCACCTATTTTGCCGGATTCGATGTCGGCGAATCCGGTTGGCATCTGAACAAAATGAAAGCCGCCGGACACCTGGCCCGTGGTCGGGTCACCATCCCGGGTATCGATGCCGACCTTGAACGCATGGATGGCGACGTCATTTACGAAGACCGGCACGTGGCCTTCAAAAATGTCAGCGGCCACTTCAAGGGGGCCAGATTTCAGCAACTGGATGCCGCCATCGATTGGGAACAACAACCGACACTGATGATCGCGAGCCCTTCGGTGGCTGTCGATGCATCGCCCATGTACAACTGGCTCACCGAATTCGAGGGTCTGGCGGGGGCGAAAAAAATGGTTGCAGGGTTGAACGGAAAGGCATCTCTGTCCAAGCTGGAGATCAGCGGCCCGCTCGCCGAACCGGCAGACTGGTCATTCGACATTGCCGGGACGCCGCAAGCGATCAGCTTGAAAAGCCCCTTGGTGCCGTTCGAGATCAGACTCTCGGGGGGTGAATTCACCTACAGCCCCGGCAGGGAGCGCGCGACGGATGTCAGGTTCGAATTTCTGGACGGGTCTTTTGTCGCCTCATATCGGTCCACGGGCATCATCAACCCCGAATCGGTAACCTGTCGGATCGACGGATCCATGGGGCAAGAGGCGCTCGCCTGGTTGATCACGATCCTGCCCATCCCGGAACACCTGCAGATCAAGCCGCCGGTTGATCTATCCGGGGTCAAGGTCACATGGGAAAACACGCAGAACACGGTGTCTATTATTGGCGGGCTGGAAACCGCCGGCGATGTGGCCCTTTTCACCGATTTGACCCGTTACCCCGATGCCTGGCAGATCCGCAAACTCCAGTTTTCTGACGGTCGTTCGAAGGCGACGGTTTCGGCATTGATACAGGGCGATCTCCTCGAACTGGTTTTTTCGGGAAATGTCGAAGGCCAGACGGCCGACCGGCTGCTGAGCGACAACCGCACCCTATCAGGACGCATGGAGGGCGACTTTCGCATCGTCGTCGATAACACCGCACCGCTCAATTCAAACTTTGCCGGAAAAATATCTGGCCAAGGATTGCATTTGCGAAGCATCGTCCGCGTTCCCGTCGAGCTGAAACAATTTGCATTTGAGGGTCACGACAATCAACTCAAGATCGCGCCCTCAACAGTGTCGCTGCTCAACAGCCAGATGGTTGTAGACGGCCAATTAAAGCGCAACGACGAAAGCCTGGTATTTGACCTCAACGTGAATGCCGATCGGCTGGATGAGGCACTGATCCGTGCCCTGCAACCCGCTGCCGAGGTCAGTGAACCACCCGGAGCCGGTCAGAAACCACCTGCCACGCTTATTCCACGGGGGAAGATTCATCTCAACGCCAACGATTTCACATTCGGCCGGTTTACCTGGTCTCCCCTTGAAGCCGACATTCGAATCGATGGCGACCAGACTGACATTCGGGTCGTAGATGCGAAACTGTGCGGCATCTCCACAACCGGAGAGATCGAGTTCTCACCCAACGGGTTGGCATTCAACATTTTCCCTGCAGCAAATGACGAATCTATCCAGCAAACGCAAGAATGCTTATGGCAGACGCCGGTGGAGATCGATGCCAGCTATGATCTGACCGGCGTGATCAGGCTGCCGCCCACCCGTGACAACCCAATTCCATTCGTTTCCGGCAATTTGGAATTATCTTCGCAGAACGGGAGAATTGTCTCCACCAATGTGTGGACGCGAATCGCCTCCTATCTCAGGATGAACCGGGTCTTCGACGCTGGAAACCCGGATAGCTCGGAAAAGGGATTTTTGTATACCACCGCCCATGTAAAAGCCCAAATCCAAGGCGGCAAAGCGCTGTTCGAGGAGATCCTGCTGGACGGTGATGCGCTGAAGATCACCGGCCAGGGCAATCTCGACCTGCAAAACGCCACGGCTGACATCATCCTGTTGGCGGCACCGCTGAAAACCGTTGACCGTATTGTCAACAAAATTCCCGTTATCGGTTATATCGCCGGCGGCTCTCTGATTTCGATTCCGATCCGCATCAGGGGCAATTTAAATGAGCTTAAGGTCCAGCCGATGCGGCCGGCAGACGTGGGCCAGGGGGTGCTCGGCATCATGAAGCGGACATTGAAAGCACCGTTCAAGCTGGTGGAAGGCAGTCCGGATGTGCCCCCGCAGGACACCACGCAAAAGGGCCCCTGAAAACCGGAGGTTCACACACCATGAAATCGATCAAAACACTTATCGTCGCCGTCAGTCTGATCGTCTGCCTGGCGTCGCCCCCTCTATGCACCGCGGCATCCGTGCCGGTTGTCCGATTCCATGACGACCGGCTCACCCTGGAGGTGAACAATCTGCCGCTTTCGACGATTTTGACCTTACTCGCCGACCAGGGGGTCCGTATTCGCATCGATCCGCGAATCAACCCGACGATCACCGCCAGGTTCAACAATCGACCCGTCGGATCCGCCATCGCCAGTATACTGAAATCCGTCGACTACGCCCTCATCTGGAGAAAGGACAAGGCGTCCACCGCCGGCGAGCCGCGACTCTGGGAAATCCGCATCTTTTACAAGGGGCAGGAAGCGCTCGTCCAGCCGCTGCAGAAAAGCAGCAACCTGAACATAACCAAGAACAGCGATGGCACCTATCACGTGCGTGACATCCTTTTGCTGCGGCTGGCCCCGAATATCACCGAAGCTACCCTGGCTGTGCTGCTGGATCGGCTGGGCGCGACCATCATCGACGCCTATGCCCCGCTGGGCATCGTCCGGCTGCGCTTGCCACATGGCAGTGATGTGCCGGCCATCGCCGAATCGCTCGCCAACACCGCGGGGGTTCAAACCGCCGAACCGGACAGTGCCTACCCCCTTGAAGGCGGCGGTCCAGCAACGGGCCCAGCGGGTTCATCGTCTCCACCACCTTCTCAGCCACCCTCCGCCGGTGCGACGATGGTCGCAGTGATGGACAGTGGCTTGCTTTCCGGTTACGAAGACAATCCATTTGTCCAGTCCGCTTACGATGCCGTCTCACCCGGTGCCGCAATCGGTGACGAATTGGGCCACGGTACCCAGATGACCCTGATCGCCGCAGGAGCGGTCAACCCCATGGGTGCGGCAGCAGATGCCTCTACCGGCAGCCCGGTGGTGGCCATCCGTGCATTCGATGACAACGGGTTTACCTCCACCTTTACGCTGATGCGCGGCATTGACCATGCCATCCAAAAAGGCGCGAAGGTGCTGAGTCTTAGCTGGGGAACGGAGACGCCCAGCGGGTTGCTGGCATCGGCCGTCGGCTATGCCGCGGAGAGGGGTCTGATTCTGGTGGCCGCCGCCGGCAACGCCCCCACGGGCAACCCGGTCTACCCGGCCGCCTATGACAATGTGATTGGCGTGGGGGCCTTGGACCCGAAAGGCGATGCATGGGAACATTCCAACTTCGGCGATTTCGTGGCGGTGTCCGCCCCGGGAATGGCCGACCTGCCGGTGGGTTACCAGGGCGATCCGGGCATTTATGCCGGCACTTCCATTGCCACCGCCTACACCGCCCGCCGCGTGGCGGCCATTTTAAATCAGAATCCCAATGCCGATCGGGAAACCATCTTGCGCATACTCGCTGAGAAGAAGTGAGCCGATTAACCCGGACATTGCACCAAACAGAGACGTTCATGGCCAAGGCACTTCGAGTTGAAGCGGTGGTGCATCCACCGCGAGCCTCGAATAACGCGGGCCATGAACGTCTCTGTTTGGTGCAATGTCCGGGTTAATCGGCTCACTTCTTCTCAGCGAGTATGCGCAAGATGG
>JAAUYD010015527.1_pt1 | contig 12793 bp, 12 predicted proteins | sample 7278101 | NCBI WGS metagenome assembly JAAUYD01 (sample SAMN14350128, study PRJNA611818) | marine sediment metagenome | isolation source: surface marine sediment (0.6m) | place: French Polynesia: Moorea | collected 2018-08 | reverse complement strand
CTTTTCGCTTGCTCTACCAAAATGCCATTCAGCGCTTACTTTGCGGGCAAGACCTTAGTGGATACCTCCCCAAATCCGACACGAATATCACCTTTTTGTGCGTATCCCTTCATGCTTACGGTATCACCATCATGAATAAACTTCCGTTCGGAACCGTCATTCATCTGAATAGGTTTGGTACCCATCCAAGCAAGTTCCAACATGGAGCCATAACTGTTTTCATCTTTTCCAGAAATCGTACCTGATGCCATCATATCACCAACGTGAACATTACAGCCATTTACCGTATGATGTGCCAATTGTTGGGCCATGTTCCAATACATGTATTTGAAATTTGATTGGCAAACTATAGTGTCATTTATGCCGACTTCCAAATGAATGTCATAATTCTTTTCACCTCCATACCGTAAATAGGGCAAAACTTCGGGTTCTTGTTTTGGACCTGCCACTCGAAAGGGTTCAAGTGCATCCAAAGTAACAATCCACGGGGAAATGGAAGATGCAAAATTCTTGGCCAAAAATGGACCCAAGGGCACGTACTCCCATTTTTGGATATCACGCGCCGACCAGTCGTTGAACAAAACCATTCCGAAGATATAGTCCTCGGCCTGAGCCGTTGAAATTGATTCTCCCATCTGTGTATTTTTTCCAACAACAAAACCCATTTCAAGTTCGAAATCCAATCGTTGGGTCGGGCCAAAAACAGGTTGTTTGGCATCTTTAGGCAACGTTTGGCCCTTTGGTCGATAAATGGGTTCTCCTGAGACCACAATAGAACTGGAACGGCCATGATAACCGACCGGAATATGTTTCCAGTTGGGCAATAGTGCATTTTCGGGGTCGCGAAACATTTTACCAACGTTGGTGGCATGCTCAATGCTGCTGTAAAAATCGGTATAATCACCTACACATACGGGCATATGCATCTGTGCTTCAGACTGTTTGGCAAATAATTTGGGCCTGCCGGCCAAAATTGAACCATCATCTTGCAGCCATTTTTGAATATCGGTTCGAACTTTCGAAGTGACCGATTTGCCCAAATGAATAAAATCATTGAGGTCGTCGCGATGCAATAAGGTAGCATCGAAGTCAAAAACACCAAGTTCGTGAACGGCTGCTAAATCCAATATATGTTCGCCAATGGCCACTCCCGCACGCGGGCTTCGGTCCTTTGTGGAAAAAATCCCAAAGGGAATATTATGGATTGAAAAATCTGAGTCTTCAGGTATGTTTATTATCATTTATGCTTTTTTGTCATTCCCGCGTAGGAGGGAATCATTTTATCGTATTTATACTGGATTGTCATTTCGAACAAAAGTGAGAAATCTAAAACTAGATTCTTCTTCGCTTGCACTTCGACTGCGCTCAGTGTGACCGCTCTCTCGTAATGACATTTTGAAAAATTCACTTTATTCCAACCAAGAACTGTAATATTTACCATCATCAATCTTAAGCGCATTTTCCGTCACTTGAAGTGGTTTGAAGGTGTCAATCATCACGGCTAATTCTTCAGTTTCCTTCTTACCGATACTGGCCTCGTAAGTCCCGGGATGTGGCCCATGGGGAATTCCTGCAGGATGCAAGGAAATATATCCGGGCCCAATGCCGGTTCTGCTCATAAAATCGCCATCCACATAGTACAATACCTCGTCTGAATCGATATTGGAATGATTATAGGGTGCTGGTATTGCCTTTGGATGATAGTCGTACAACCGAGGGCAGAACGAGCAGACGACGAAAGCATTAGTCTCAAAGGTTTGATGAACGGGTGGCGGCTGGTGGACCCGACCAGTGATGGGCTCAAAATTATGGATGGAAAATCCATATGGGTAATTGTAACCATCCCAACCTACTACATCAAAGGGATGCGTCGCATAGACCAGGCTGTGCAACATTCCCTGTTTTTTGATTTTCATCAAAAACTCGCCTTTTTCATCTTGAGCTTTTAAGTCTTGTGGCAATTTGTAGTCACGTTCGCAGAATGGGGAATGCTCCAACAATTGTCCGAACCAGTTGCGATAGCGCTTTGGCGTATAAATAGGGTGAAAGGATTCCGCATATAGAATTCGGTTATCTTCGGTATCAAATTCGATTTGATAAATCATCCCTCTTGGAATGATGAGGTAGTCACCATATTCAAAAGAAATTTCCCCTAAGAAGGTTTTAAGTGTACCCGTACCTTTATGAATGAAAAGCATTTCATCGGCGTCGGCATTTTTATAGAAATAAGAGGTCAATGATTTTCTCGGTGCTGCTAAACCTACATGAACATCGCTGTTGACCAAGAGCGGTTCTCGAGATTCGAGAAAATCATCTTTTGGGGCAACATCAAAACCTATGAATTTACGGGAGGTAATATTTTTCTCCACCGCAATTTTTGGACTGACATCCAAAGGTTTTCCTATCGACTTTACCTGTGTTGGCCGATGTATGTGATAGAGTAAAGAAGACATTCCATCAAAACCAATGGTACCGAACAATTGTTCGTAATACAAGCTACCATCGGGTTTTTCAAATTGGGTGTGCCGTTTTTGCGGAATGTTTCCTAGTTTGTGATATATGGGCATGTTTTTTAGTTATGAGTTATCAGTTCAGAGTGACGAATTGCAAACGCTGAACTCGTCACTCTGAACTCTAAACTTGATTAATGCAACGTACCTCTTAGTTCCTGTTCGCGTTCAATCGCTTCAAAGAGTGCCTTAAAGTTACCTTTTCCGAACGATTGGGCTCCTTTTCTTTGAATGATTTCAAAGAACATGGTCGGTCTCGGTTCAACAGGTTTGGTAAAAATCTGAAGCAGATAACCTTCATCATCTCGATCTACCAAAATTCCCAGCTCTCGTAATGGCGCAATATCTTCATCAATTTTTCCTACTCGGTCCGTGACCACATCATAGTAGGTAGCAGGTACACGAAGAAATTCTACGCCCCGACTTCGTAAATCCCTAACCGTCTTTATGATGTCATCCGTTGCGACGGCAATGTGCTGAACGCCTTCCCCTTCATAGAAATCAAGATATTCCTCTACTTGTGATTTCTTTTTTCCCTCGGCAGGTTCATTGATGGGGAATTTGATTCGACCATTGCCATTGCTCATTACTTTGCTCATGAGGGCAGTATATTCCGTAGAAATATCATTGTCATCAAAAGAAAGAATATTCACAAAGCCCATGACCTTTTCATAGAACTCGACCCAATGGTTCATGCGGTCCCAACCGACATTACCCACCATATGGTCAACATACTTCAGACCAGTTGGGGCGGGATTGTAATCAGGAGTTTCCCATTTCACATAACCCGGTAAAAAAGTACCGTTATAGTTCTTTCGCTCCACAAAGATGTGTACCGTTTCTCCATAGGTATAAATTCCGGCACGAACGACTTTTCCATGCGCGTCTTCTTCTACTTTGGGTTCCATGTAAGATTTGGCCCCTTTGGAAACAGCAGTTTCATAGGCGTATTTGGCATCGTCTACCCATAGGGCCACTACCTTTACACCATCGCCGTGTTTGTCGATATGTTGACCAATTTTAGTTCCGCTTTTTAGGGGCGACGTCAAAACCAGTCGAATTTTATCTTGAATGACCACATAACTTTCACGGTCTTTGAGTCCGGTTTGTAGACCGGCATAAGCATACGATTGAAATCCAAAGGCGGTTTTGTAATAGTGCGCGGCCTGTTTTGAATTGCCAACGTAGAGTTCTATGTAATCGGTGCCATTGATGGGCATAAAGTCTTTGGCCTCATCATGAATTTTCGGTAGTGCAGAAGTTTCCATGCCAATATATTTTTTTAGAAGAATATTATTTTGTTGTTGATGCAACAAAAATAAGTATTTTTGGAATGCGAAAATGAAATTTTTAAGGAAAAATTGGTCATTTCGAAATGAGTTCCGATGGCTATCGGATGATTGAGAAATCTATTATTGATACCTTCTTAATATTTCATTTTCTCAAAAGAATGTACACTGTGGATTCCCGCTTTCGCGGGAATGACAAAAGAATATATGCTCAATCAAATAGATGAAATACAGGGGATAGGTCTACATTTAGACTTGGTGCTTCGAAAGGTTCAGGAAGCTTACCTTAGAAAGTTCGCTGAACTGGAGGTGGAGATGACCATTGAACAATGGGTAATTCTGCATCAGGTATATGAGTTGGGGGAAAATGCCTCACAGAAGGAAATTGCACAGACCAATTTTAGGAACAGGGCCACTATCTCAAGGGTCATTGGGGGGTTGGAGCGAAAAGGTTGGTTAAAGAAGACCCGTTTTGAGGGAGATCAAAAACGCTTTAAATTGGAGTTGACACCAAATGGTAAATCCGTTATTGAATTGGTGCTGCCCCATGCTAAATACCTTCGTAAACAAGCGGTAAAAAACTTGAATTCTTCAGAGTTTGAAACCTTTTTAGGGGTGTTGGACCAAATAGGGGAGAATTATACGACGTAACCCTATTTTTCTTATCACAATTACCGAATGGATGTCCCTATTTACCTTAACGAAAGGTTAATTTTTATGATTTAGGTTAAAATAGCATAGAAACTGGATAATTCTAATGATTTCAAAGGTAAATTTCCGCCAGAGATTTGCACCGTATTATCTAAAATACTGTTTTATGAAAAAGTTAGTGTATTATCCAAACATGTGGCAAACATATCCTTTCTCCATAGATCTATATATTCACTCGGAAAAGGAAGCCGCTAAAAAGGAAACTGATAAAAAAGAAAGAAAATCAAAGTTTAAACTGGCCTTGGGTTGGTAATCAAAAACGAATAGTGAGATAAAGGAAAGGCACCTAACAGGTGCCTTTTTTATTATCGCCATTCTTCAACAAACTTTGAAAAGGCTGGGTCTACCTCTTCTCCAAGTTTCATTTTAATATCCAATAGCGTCATCTCTTTTTTAAAGGATTCATCGTATTTTACAATAAACTCATTCAATGGCTTTAAAATTTGGTCGCCCAAAGCGTCGATTAATTTTTCCGCTGCTTTGGTAAATTTCATTTGGTAGGTTCCATAATCGCCAGGATTCATTTTAAAATAATTTTCATCGAAATCCTCTAGGGAAGTGAACTCGGCATTGGGTGGGGGATAATTTACACTAAAGTCTACTAGGGTGGTAATGTATTTTAACTCCTTGGGGCGTTTGCTTTTGTAATAGGCATAGAGGCCCATATTGGCATGAAGCTCCTCCAACCATCTACTTACGGAATACCCGCTTTGGTTTTTTGGATCTTGAAAATTATGGGTCAGCTCGTGAATCGCTAGTTTATCAAAAAACAATTTCATGTCCAACTGCCCAGCATCGTTTTGATATACTTCATAGAGCGTTGTGGTCATTTCCTTTGGAAAACTGTTGACCATTTGTGCGTAATCATCCGCTATTGCATTTTGACCTGCCCCCACAATAATGTTCCCCTTGTAATATTCCGGCAATCCTGGTACAGGCCCGTAAGCATTTTTGGTCCAATCTTCTTGAGAAACCACCAATGCACAAAATTCTTTTTTGGGGCCCATAATGGCGGAAAGAAATCCATAGGCATCTGAAATAAGGTCCGCTTGTTTCTGGGCTTCCACTTCGTAACCTTCGCTATATAAAACATTAATGGAATCGGGGTCATTTGAACTCAATTCAATGAGGCCTTCGTGCTTGCTTTGGTCTATAATCACTTCATTGGTTTGGGCCGTGGCCAAAGAAGACAGAAACAATGCACAGTATAGGGTACCAATAGTTTTACCAAGTTTTTTCATAATGAGGTAAATTACGGAATATGAGGTAAATACACCTCATTTATGTACGACTGACTTAGATTAGTGTGTTTTTGGAAGACATTCCGGTTGAAGAGGATTTTTTAAACTTCTTCCCAGAAAACTGATTGGCAAAAAGGCAAATGGAAGTATGTTAAATTACCAGCGATTTTAGAATTTCCATTAGTGATTCAGCTTGTCAAATACATAACCTCCGGCTGTGGCACCCCAAACCTGTTTTCCTTCGGAATCGAATCCTTGGTCCCATGACTCGATTCCCGATGCCGTTATTTTTACAGCAGACATGGCATAGGAAGCTCCTCGCAACGAACTTTCACAGGTACCATCTTGTGTTTTTCCTTCAAAGACTCCATCAGAAATTTTGGATAGTAAAACCTCACACCCTGCCCTTAGTTCTAAATTTTCTTTTGATAGCCCTTTGAAGGATTCCGGTGTTTTCCACTTCCCTATCCAAAGCGAATCATTGGGAATGGTATATACATAACTGGCCAATTCGCCATTATTATTTCGCTTTACCTCATAAATGCGTTGGCGGTAGGGTTTTTCTTGCATAGAATTCATGGCTTGTTCCACATACAGCCAATTGCCCTTGTCTTCCCAAATAGGGTACATATGTAACGAAATATTGTAATAGGTGGAATCAGTAAGTGATTGCTTTTCACTATTGAACGATCCTTGCATCAATGCAAATAGCTCCTTTATATCAGTATCATTTTTTTCTGTGGGCGATTCATTTTTTGCTTGTTTGCAAGAGGCGACCATCGTTAAGGTCAGTAGCAAGCGTATTCCAATTCTTTTCATATCAATATTTTAATGAGCTTCTAACCAATTTTCACCAATTCCAACTTCAACATCTAAAGGAACCGCCATTTTATAAGCATTTTCCATTTCGGTTTTAATGAGGTCTTTCATTTCTTCCAACTCAGGTTTATAGCAGTCAAAGACGAGTTCGTCATGTACTTGGAGCAACATTTTAGTCTTGTAATTACCTTCGGAAAGCCTTTTGTGGATGTTGATCATGGCGATTTTTATAATATCTGCCGCACTTCCTTGAATAGGGGCATTCACGGCATTTCGTTCTGCCGCTCCTCTCACCACTTGGTTGCCAGCATTAATATCCTTAAGGTACCTTCTTCGACCGAGCACCGTTTGTACATAACCATTGTCACGGGCAAAATCTACTTGCTCGCCCATATAGTTTCGAAGTTTTGGATAGGTTTTGTAGTAAGTTTCAATGAGTTCTTTGGCCTCGCTTCGACTAAGATCCGTTTGATTGCTGAGCCCAAAGGCAGATACCCCATAAATAATTCCAAAGTTTACGGTTTTGGCATTGCTTCGTTGCTCGCGGGTCACTTGGTCAATGGGGACGTTAAAAACTTTCGAAGCAGTGGAAGCATGAATATCCTCCCCATTTTTAAAGGCCGAAATCATGGTGTCTTCCTCGCTCAGTGCCGCTATGATACGCAATTCTATTTGAGAATAATCCGCAGCCAGTAATACATGGTCTTTATCACGCGGGATAAACGCTTTGCGTACCTGCCTTCCTCGCTCCGTTCGGATGGGGATGTTCTGAAGGTTTGGATTATTACTGCTCAATCGACCCGTAGCGGCAACGGTCTGCATGTAGTCCGTGTGTACCCGACCACTATGTTTTTGCACCTCATTGGGGAGCGCATCCACATACGTGCTTTTTAACTTGGTCAATCCCCGATAGTCCAATACATTTTGGATGATTTCATGATCCTTGGCCAAATAAGAAAGCACATCTTCAGAAGTCGAAAACTGCCCGGTTTTGGTCTTTTTAGGTTTCTCCACCAAATTCATCTTTCCGAAAAGAATATCGCCCAGTTGTTTTGGGGAAGCAATATTGAACTCTTCGCCCGCTTGCTCATAGATTTTTGATTCCAGCTCTTTGATGTCCTTTTCCAATTCTGTGGATAGATCATTCAAAAAACCTTTGTCTAAATTAATTCCCTCACGTTCCATATCTGCCAATACCCGAAGCAGGGGCACCTCTATTTCTTCAAAGAGTGTATCCGTTTTGGCTTCCGTTAGCTCAGGACGAAAATGTTGCGCCAATTGAAAGGTAATATCGGCATCCTCAACAGCATATTCCGTTTGCTTCTCAACAGGTACTTGACGCATGCTCAACTGGTTTTTCCCTTTTTTACCAATTAATTCTGTGATGGACACGGGGGTGTAGTTCAGATACGTTTCCGATAATACGTCCATATTGTGGCGCATATCTGGGTTAATGAGATAATGTGCCAACATGGTATCAAAGAGTTTGCCCTTGACTTCGACCCCATAGTTCTGCATTACCTTGACGTCGTACTTCAGATTCTGACCTATTTTCTCAATGGATTCTGACTCAAAAAACGGCCGTAGCTTTTCTATTAGTGCCATAGCCTCATTTTTGTCTTCAGGAAAGGGAACATAGAATCCTTTTCCTGAAGCCCAAGAAAAAGCAATGCCCACCAATTCGGCTTCCAACGGATTTATTGATGTGGTCTCAGTATCAAAACAGACCGAAGGTTGTACCATTAATTTTTCCAAAAAAAGATCCATGGCCAAACCATTTTGGACCAACTGGTAAAAATGGGAAACATCGTTTACTGTATTTCTACTATTGATGTCTTTGATGGTCGCCGCTACTTCTGCGGGGTCGCCACCAAATAGGGTAAACTGACCGCTACCGGCAACTTTAGCTTCTTGCTTGGCGGTTGGGGTGCTGGTCACTTGGGTGACGTTTTCCACTTCTCCAGAAAACAATTTGATGAACTGTTCTTTTAACCTTCTGAATTCCAGTTCTTCAAAAATCTTTTGCACTTCTTCGGCATCGGGAGGGCACATTTCAAAATCCTTGGCATCAAAAGTGACATCACAATCAATTTTTATTTCCGCCAATTGACGGGAAAGTCGACCCAATTTAGCATTGGCTTCGACCTTTTCCCTCATTTTTCCTTTCAGTTGGTCCGTATTGGCCAACAAACCCTCAAGGGAACCAAATTGTGCCAAGAACTTCTGAGCCGTTTTATCCCCTACTCCTGGTAAGCCAGGGATGTTGTCACTTGCATCGCCCATCATCCCCAAATAATCAATGACTTGTTCTGGCCGTTCCACCCCAAAACGTTTTTGTACTTCAGGAATCCCCCAGATTTCAATGCCATTACCCATGCGGGCTGGGCGATACATAAAAATATTTTCCGATACCAATTGCCCAAAATCTTTATCGGGAGTGACCATAAAGGTTTTGAAATCCTCTTTTTCGGCCTGCTTTGCCAAGGTTCCTATAAGGTCGTCTGCTTCGTAACCTTCCAATTCCACCACTGGAATTTTCATGGCCTTTAAAATATTCTGGATGTAGGGGACCGCAATTCTAATGGCGTCAGGCGTTTCATCTCTATTGGCCTTATAGTCCTCAAAAAGTTCAGTTCGCTCAACACTTCCCCCCTTGTCAAAGGCCACCGCCAAATGGTCTGGTTTTTCCCTTCGAATCACATCAAAAAGGGAATTCATAAAACCCATAATAGCACTGGTATCCATCCCCTTGGAGTTAATTCTTGGGTTTTTGATAAAGGCGTAATACCCCCTAAAAATTAGGGCGTAGGCATCTAAAAGAAAGAGTCGTTTTTGGTCAGACATTGTTTTGAGGTTAGAGGACCGAAGTATAAAGTTTAAATGTACGAAGTTTGCATTAATAGGTTAGGGAATCTATATATTTCTTGGATATTCCCTTTGGTCAGGTTAGTCTGTTTTTAAGTAGTAGAAAGGAATATCCCATTGCTTTTGGTTACCTAATTCTTTGACTATATTCAAAGTATGGGTGCCCTTTTCAAAAGAAGAGATATCCACAAAGCACAAAATACCAAATTGTCCTGTGACATCATGGTCATACTTCATAAGATTGATGTCAATGGTTTTGTCGTCAATACTTACAGAATGGTACTTTTTGTAACAATCCAAATATAATGCCCTACTTTGTTCAATAACTGTTTCACTTGATGACAGCATATTTTTAGGCGTTTCGAGGCCACATCCTTTACGAAATCCTTCCAGTTCATTGTCAAAAATTGGTATGAACAATCGAAGTGCTTGTTTTTGGATGATATCGGTGTTGATCTCCGGGGCCAGCAAAAAGTTTGTTTTGGTATTGTTCTTTGCATAAAAATGGGGTTGAATTCTACTGTTGTCCTTTTTTCTGTTCAGGGTCAGCAGGTGGAACAAATTGGTTTTTTCAGCCTGGAATACAGAAAGGGCAGCACCGGTTAGAAAGAATATCAATACCAAGGTAACCAACCCTTTCTTTTTCTTAAAATTTGAGCCGAATATCATGGTCACTTGCAGTAGATTCTTCGATAAAGGCCCGTATAATAGAAGGCTGGAGACTTTGACCACAACAAAAAATAAGTGTTGTAGCCTAGCATGGGATTTGAATTTTTTGATGTTTGCAATGATGTTCAAAAAGATTTGTAAGAAGAAAATAACTGCTATAAAGTATATAGGCAGCATCAGAATGTGGTGGGGTACAATGTCTTTTAGTGAATTGTAGAGGAGAAGATAAAGGGAACTAATTATGGCAATGTAGGTATAGATTCCTAAAATGGTAAATGCTGCGGAAAAAATGACACTACATATGTCATCGATGTCATTAATGCTTTTTGTTAGTTTAGGAAGATAGTCTGTCATTTTTTTTGTGTACAGTTCAGAGTAGGCACTATCTTTTAAACTGTAATCGGGGAAAACGGAGTTTAGCCCCACTAATCCGATCCAATAGGAACGAAGTATAAAGTGAATAATAAACATGGTAGCCAAAATGCTGATGGCCAATAGCCCCATAAAAGCTATAAAATACCCAACGGGGTATTGCCCTTCATCCAATTTGTTTATTAAGAAATTGATTAGAAAATCAATCAAGGAAAAGGATTGGAAAATACCGTAAATGGCCACTGCGGAGACTAACAATTCTGCTTCCCAACTTTCGTCTTTTAACCGTTGGAGCCATGATTTTGATTCAGGTTCTTGCATAATTCAGTATTTTTTAGGAATGCTATAACACTGTTTTGTTTGAGATTCTGCTTTAAGAAATCACAGGGTCTTCGGTATCTTTATAAAAGCTAGCGGAATGCACGTTGTTATGTCCACTTGGGTTATACTTCCGATAACTGAATCCTGGATGAACACAATACGCTCCGGTTTCTCCTTGTTTGTTGATGGCTAGAAATCCTATTTGAAAATCCTTTCTTCCCTCGTTTTTCTTCATAATGCGTTTTACCCCTTCCTCACAGGCCTCTTGGGGTGATTTTCCCTGACGCATCAGTTCCACGATTAAAAAACTTCCGACAGTACGAATCACTTCCTCGCCTACTCCTGTGGCCGTTGCGCCACCTACCTCATTATCAATAAACAGTCCGGCACCTATAATGGGAGAGTCCCCAACACGGCCTGCAACTTTGTAGGCCATGCCACTGGTAGTGCAGGCTCCAGCTAGGTCTCCCTTTTCATCTATGGCCAGCATCCCTTTGGTATCATGGTTTTCGACATTGATAATCGTCTCGTATTTGGATTCTTTTTTCCATTCTTCATATTGTTTTCGTGTACTTTCGGTCAGCAAATCCTCTTTTTCAAATCCTTGTTCGTACGCAAATTGTTCTGCTCCCTTGCCAGCTAAAATAATATGTGGGGTTTCCTCCATGACTTTACGCGCCACGGATATGGGGTGGGCAATATTTTGTAAATACACCACGGAGCCGCAGTTACCTTCCTTATCCATGATACAGGCATCCAACGTAACATTTCCATCGCGGTCCGGTCGGCCCCCTTTACCGACCGTTTCGTTCGTAACATCAGCCTCTTCAATTCGGACCCCTTGCTCTACGGCATCCAAAGCATTTCCCCCAGCATTTAAGACCTCCCAGGCTTTCGCTGAGGCATTTTTAAAATCCCATGTGCAGACAACAATAGGTTTAACAGGCTTACTCGTTTTGACTGTAGGGGCTTGATTTGCTTCATTTTTACAGTAATTCAGCAATGGTGCTGAGACCACTCCAGCAGCGGTAAGGCTTGAATTTTTAAGGAATTTACGGCGTTGCATGATAGGTTGCTTAACTTTAGTTTTTAAATATACCCAAATGCTTGTAGAAGTTTGTGCCAACAGTTTGCAATCTGCCTTAAATGCAGAAGAGGCAGGAGTGGATAGAATTGAACTTTTTTCTGAATTGGGCGTGGGGGGGATTACGCCCTCGCACGGACTTATTCAATTGGCCAGGGAAAGGTTGACCATTCCAATTCATGTTCTCATTCGACCAAGAGGTGGCCATTTTACCTACTCGGATGCCGAGTTTGAAGTGATGTTGAGGGATATTGATTTTTGTAAAGAGATGGGCGTGGACGGCATAGTTTCTGGGGTGCTCCAATCCGACCATTCCTTGGATTGGGAACGAACAAAAAAGTTGGTTGAGCGGTCAAAGCCCTTGCATTTTACCTTTCATCGTGCTTTCGATTGGATTACAGAACCCATAAAGACCTTGCAACAATTAGAGGATATAGGGGTCAGCACGGTTCTTACCTCTGGGGGACACCCTTCAGCCGAAGAAGGATTGAATAATATCAGGCAATGGCAAAAAAGCACCACGATGGTCATAATGGCCGGTGGGGGTATTGCCCCAGAAAATGCCGTTGCATTTAAAAATGCTGGGTTAAAAGCACTTCATTTATCGGGTACCACTTTTGAAAATGAGGTTTGCCTCGACGGAAGAATCACTATGAATTCACAAAAGCATCTTAAAGAAGGTCAGGTCGCTGTAACAAATAAAGAGCTGATACGTCAAATTGTACAAAGCGTTAAATAATGCTCAAAAGGCAGTACGCTGCCTACAAAATCCAATAATTTTGCAAAAATTCTTTAAATGACTCGATTTATCGTCATTCTTTCTATCATGTACATTGTGCTTGCCATTTATGGATTTCAAGCATTCAAAACACTTACCAAAAATTCATGGGTGCACATCGGATACGGGTTGGT
>JAAUYD010047888.1_pt1 | contig 12795 bp, 12 predicted proteins | sample 7278101 | NCBI WGS metagenome assembly JAAUYD01 (sample SAMN14350128, study PRJNA611818) | marine sediment metagenome | isolation source: surface marine sediment (0.6m) | place: French Polynesia: Moorea | collected 2018-08 | reverse complement strand
GGCGGTAACAGCAATGGCAAAACGTCGGTCATGGGATACTGAGCAGCTTATGTTTTTCGATGTTGTCATGGCATCGATGAACGGGCGCGGCGACTGCTTGCGAACGGTCTCGATCTGGTGGGCCGGCGTATTCCAATCGTTGTTCGTACATCGGCGTTGAAGTCTTTTGAGGGCCAGTCGGGCCGCCAAATAGCTTCTTCGGCGCCGGGGGCCCATTGTTTCATATCGATTTATCTCCCGGGCGGTCATGGCATGGGGGGCAAAGCCGGCCACGGCATCCAACTCCATGACGCACATATCCCGGCAGACGGTTGCCAAGTTTTGCAATGGGCACGGGCGACCGCTATGGCGTACCCAGTCCGGAGGCTGGAGTCGGCCGCCGCTGACATCTCGCATTTGGACGCCTTTGGCGACCTCACATACCATACCGTCTTGATCGAGGAGAAAAATATCGAAGTTCAGGCCTTTGTCAGAAATGCTTTTGGGAATGACGCGCCCCATGTATTGCTTCTCTGGAAGTGTGGGGTGGATGATGGTGCGCCGTTCTATACCCACGGGGAAGGCCACCACGCCTTGGAAGTGCTGGGCCCAAACGCAGGCGGCATGAAATGCGGCATCCAGGGCATATCCGGAGCCCAGAAGGCGTGTGCCGTTGGCGTTATGGAATTCTTTCCCAGGCGTCTTGATTGGGGCCAAAGCACCGTCGGGGCTGATCAACAGGGGGGCAGCAATATTTCGAAAGGTCGGGCCGAAAGGAACAAGGTCGGCGTAAATCTTTTCCGGCGCCACTGCAGTGCAGAAGCCTTCCAGGGCGGCCAGGATATCCATCGGCTGGTTTTCGGGGGGGGCGGCAACGGGTTCGAAAGTGAGCCGGACATGGATTTTCGTGCGGGTGAAGGCGGCTTTGGGGGCTTTGGTTTTGGTCAGCAGCGTCGCCTGCAGGCTTCCATCTTCTGCGGTTTGAAACTCAAATAGGACATCCAATTGATCCTTTTCCGGATCTATGTAAAGAAATTTTTCGAAGTGGACTTGGCGCAAATTGTCGAGTCTAAGGTCCGGATAGCACTCCTTGGCCTTACACGCCAGCGCTTCCATGGCTTCCACAGCCGGCAGCACCGGTTTTCCCATAAAATGGTGGTCCATCAGATAGCCGGGGATGGACAGGGTCTCAGGGATTCGTACGGGTGCCGCTATTTGGGGAAGATGTCCCATAAGCGCACCGTTTTGGGATCGATTTCCACAGGCGTTCCGGCTTCATTGGTGGCGCAGTGGCGAGTCAGCCCCTTGCAGACAATATCGCCGGTGTCTCCATGGGTGATGACGTAGTCGAACTGCAGTCGCACGCGTTCCATATCTGCCGGGCGGGTGTAAATGTACATGAGGTCGTCATAGTAAAGGGGGCGATAGTAGTCGATGTCCACCTTGATGATGGGGTAGACAAATCCGCTCTCTTCGACCTCTTTGTAGGGGTAGGCTGCATCCCGCATCAGGCTGGCACGGCCGAATTCAAAGTATCTCAGGTAGTGGGCGTGGTAGACTACCTGGGAGCGATCGGTGTCGGCGTAGAGGGGGCGCATTTCGCAACGGTGCCAAACCAGGCCGCCGGTTTTATCCCGGACATAGGGTGACCCGTTATCATAGGGTTCAGCGATAAATGGCTTGGGTCTCACATTACACCCCTTTGAATACGATACAGCAATTGGTTCCGCCAAAACCGAAAGCATTGGACAGGATGATGTCATGGGCATATCGGCGCGCCGCATCGGGAACGACATCGATATCGGCAAATTCTGGATCTGCGATATGATTCACAGTGGGCAGGATGATGCTCCGCCGCATGCCTTCGATACCCAGGGCCGCTTCGATGGCTGCGGCTGCCCCGAGGGTATGGCCGATTTGGGATTTGTTGGCCGAGATCGGCACCTGCTTCAGCCGGTTTCCGAATACTTCCCGCAGACACTCCACTTCGGTGGCGTCGCCCTTAAAGGTAGAGGTTCCGTGGGCATTGATCCCTTGGATGTCTTCGGGCGTCAACTCGGCATCATCGATAGCCTGTTGGATGGCGTGGATGATGGTCTCTTTGCAGGGCAGGGTAAAATGATGGGCGTCCGATGTCCACCCGATGCCTGCCACTTCTGCTTTGGGTGAGAGACCATACGTCTGGAGGGTCTCTTCGGCTGCCAGCACCAGCACGCCGCCGCCTTCTGCCAGAACGAATCCCCGCCGATCGATGCTGAATGGCCGCGATGCCTGGGTTGGGTCTTTATAGGCCCTGTCGTTGGGTCCCACTTTTACGGTTGCCCAAATATTGGCGAAACCTTGAATGATCTCGGGAATCAAGCAGGTTTCCGCACCGCCCACCAAGGCAAAATCGCAATCCCCATCCCGTATCATGCGCGCTCCGATAGCGATGGCGTGATTGCCGGATGCGCACGCACCTTGGGGAGAAAAAATCGGGCCGGTGAACCCCAGGAGCATGCCGGCTTTGCCCGACGGTACGTTGGCGCACAGGTTTGGCAATAGATAGGGGCTGACCTTGGTGGGGCCATGGTTGACATAGTTGTCCATGGCCACCCGGTAAGCGTCGGTGCCGTTCAAGGCGGATCCGATGAGGCATGAGGTCCGGGGGCCGGTGACTTCGTCAATGGAGAGCCCAGCATTGGCCAGGGCCTGTTTACACAGGGCCATGGTGAGAAAGACAAAGGCGGCGTTCCAGTTGTAGCCGTCTTTTTTATCAATAAAATCATATTCATTGGGGCTCCAGTCGGGGATCTCCCCCACGACATTGCTGCGGGATTCCACGCTGCAGCGGGTCAAACGGCGAAAACCAGCCTCACCCTGGACGGCCCGCTGCCAGGTGGACCCGAAATCCTTTCCTAAGGCGGTGGCGGTTTCATAGCCGATGACGAATACCCGTCTGTTCTTTGGTGCTCTCATGATTCAGCGTGGTTCCTATGGCTTGGTTTCCCTACGGCAATTTTTGAAATATGGCGCACGTGTTGCAGCCGCCAAAGCCGAAAGCGTTTTTTAACACATATTGCTGGTAAAGAGAACGGCCGCGTTCGGTTGCGATCTCTAATTCCATTTCCGGTTCGGGCCGATAATTGATAGTGGGCAGCAGAACCTGCTCTTCTAAGGATTTTATCGTAAATATGGTTTCAATGGCACTTGAAGCCCCCATGCAATGCCCGATCATTGATTTATTGGCTGTCACCGGCGCTACGGTACCTCCAAACACGTCCTTTAGAGCGTCGTATTCAATTTTGTCTCCGACACGGGTGGAGGCGGCGTGGGTATTGACGGCATGAACGGCCGACGGCTGAATGCCGGCATCGGCAATGCTTTGGTGAATGCAGCGTCGAACGGTTTCAAAATGCGGGGCCACAAAATGGTGGGCATCCGAGGTCATGGCCCATCCTGCCAATGCCACCTCATGATTCAACCCATGATCTATGGCAAATTGGCGGTTGGCCAGGAGGATGCAGCCGGCCCCTTCAGAAATGACAAAGCCGCGCCGGTTTATGGAGAAGGGACGGCTGGCGGCCTGGGGCGGCTCGATTGGGGCGCCCTCCTTGGGAACATAGGCGCCGTTCATGGTGGCAAAACCGGCCACGATGGGTTCGGTCAGTGCAAAGTCCACGGCGCCGCAGATAACGACATCGGCTTTGCCCTGAGCCAAGAGCATGGCGCCCATGGTGATGGAGCTTAATCCGGTGGCGCAGGCGGTGATGGTTGCGCAGATCGGACCTTTGGCGCCCGTCAGCATGGAGACTTTACCGCCGACCATATTGATGCAGGAGTTGGGGTTCACACAGGGGGCCGGCAGTTTGCCGTCGGACATCAGTTTGCGGTCCGCGGACAACACCGTATCCAGCCCGCCAACTGCAGAGCTGTAGGTGACGGCCACTCTTGGAGCCAGTTCCTCGGTGATCTCCAGGCCGCACCCATCCAGGGCCCGTTGAACGGTCAACAGAGCATATTTAAAAATAGGGGATGGCCAACGGGCTTCTTCTCTGGGCTTGAGAAAGGGGTAGGACAGATGATCTATGGCCTCGACCTCTCCGGCGATGCGGACCGGAAAATCATCGGATAGGTCAAAGCGGGTCAGGGGCCCGATGCCGCTCTCTCCGTTGAGAGCGCGTTGCCATTGGGTTTCCATGTCGATGCCAAGGGGTGAAACGGCATCATAGCCAATGATTACCGGTGGGTTAGAGGTCATACGGTTTCATTTATCTGTATGGTTTTTTCCACCATGCCATACACAGATGATATTGCTTGATGGTTCGCTTTAAAGTCTTCATCACGTCATTCCGGCGGAAGCAGGAATCCAGGCGTAGCGCTTAGTTCTGGATTCCTGCTTCCGCCGGAATGACGATGCGAACAAATTCAGACCTTTACAGATTCCCCTGTTTGCCTGGTTATTACCATCCGACTGCGCCTATCTTCTTTTTTACCAGGGGATAAACTGATAGAGCTTGGCAAACATCTCGTATATTTCGATCCAGTTCTGTAAATCTTCGGTGCTGCGCATATGGGCGCGTTTGTTGACCATGACCCAGCTCATATGTGCGGCGCCGTCTTTGCAGGTGCTGCAATCCCTGGTTTCGGAAGTACAGCAGCGATGCATGGTCTGCAGGTCCGATGCCCAGCGAATAAAATTGGTCAGCCGTTTGGGCTGGGGATCACGTTTGTCCAGCGGTGCAGTGACCGAGGGGCATTCCATCCACCCAAAATCGCGGTCCAACATTTTACCGGTGGTGATGATCTCGTGATAATATTTTGAGGAGATGACGGTGCTGGAATATTGGTCCAGCATGGCATCCATCTCATCGCGAATGGCGGTGAGCTCTTCAGGCTTCCAATGGAATCCATTGACGCCTTCGTCATTGGAGAGCAGTTGCATGTGAACTTTAAGGCCTACATCCTCTATCTTCTTTATGATCTTTTCCGTCTTGCCGATCTGTTTTGGCGTGATCGTATACAGGTAGTAGGTGTAAGGGTCGCCGGCGTAGTTTTTGCTGGAGATAGAGAAGGTATCCTTGCCTCTTAAAACCTTCTCGTCATCTTCACTTCCCCACAACGAGATTCCCACCATCATATCGGGAAATCGGTCCCGGGGGACTTTAATCAATCCATTGGTGGCGCAGAAACTCGGCAGGCGTTTGTAAAAGGCTTCCAGGCGGTCCAGGCAGAGGGTGGGCTCGCCACCGATGAGAATGGCCAGGTTTACGCCGCGTTCCTTCTCTTTATCGATGAAAGTTTCCCACTCGCGGATATCACGCTGTTCGTCGGCCACCGTATGTTCGTCCGAAGAGAAAAAGAAGCATCCTTTGCAGCGTAAGTTGCAACGGTTGGTGACGTCATAGATGGAGCTGCGAATATTGAGCTTGGATATCCGCTTATAGCGTTCATACCATTTCTCATCCAGTAGAGAACTAACGGTTTTCATGGTTTTCTCCTTACGCCGGGGGTAGATCGAATCCAGGAGGCGCGACCATTTCAGAGATCAGGTTGGGGCCTTTTTCATATCCTTTGACCCATACCGCCAGATAGGTATCCACGTAGTCCAGCCAGGCGTTGAAGGTGTCCGGGTCCACCGCATGGCGGTACAGGCGAGCCGTGACCACTGCACTGCCGGCAGCATAATGCCGGCAATCCACACAGTCGGTATCGGGAACACAACACGCCGCCTCGCGATCCCAGCTCAAGTCTGTGCGGTATTGCCGAAAGGATTTGCCCAGTCCCAAATCGGTGGAGGGATTTTGCCGGGGATAGGAGCACCCATATAGATAGTGCAACCCATGGTTATGGGTATGTGCCACGATATTGTAATGCGAGTAGATGACATGTTCCGGAAAATGATCCAGTAGATCGGCCATGGCCGTGCGTGTCTCTCTCAGGGATTTGGCCGTGTGGTGAAGATCCCCGTCATATCCAACCGGTGCGGAAAAAAGATTGAAAGTGACCTTGCAGTTGTTTTTGACCAAGGTCTCCACGACTTGCTCCGCTTCGGCAATGTTATGGCGGGTGAAGGTGTAAACCCACAAAGCGCGCGGATCCTCACGATAGATGTCGATCTGTCGCTGCAACATCTCCTTGGCGTTGCGGGTCGCAAAACTTGTGGCGTCGTTGCCCCAGGTGGAGATATGTATCTTGTAGTCAACGGTTTTGGGGATCAATTTGAGCCCGTTGGTGGCAATGGCCCCCAACGGCATTTCGTCATAACAGACCTGACACAATTCCGGTACCAGAGAGGGTTCGGCGCCGGCTAATACGACAAAGGTAATGCCGCGTTCTTTCTCGGCGCGCATCAACTGACGCCATGCGTCAGTGTCTCGATTTTCTTTGGCGAATTGCTTCTCTCCCTCATAATAATAACAGCCGTTGCATCGGATGTTGCAGCGGTTTGTCATATCATAGGTCGATTCCCGCAGGAAAAAGAATTTGCGTACCTTCTCCCATCGCTCCCGGACATGGGGCGGCGCGATCAGGTCCTTAAACTTATAGACCGTTTCCGGTTGACCTTTTTTATTGGTGTTGATTCGGGTTGCGGGCTCCACAGTTGCAGCCTCCACCTGTTCAGAGGCTATGCAGCCATCTTATGATTTAAATATTCCGCAATCAGGCGAATATTGGTCAGCTTTGGATAGTCGTCTTCATCAATGCGGACACCGTATTCATCTCTCAGTACGAGGGCGACCGTTGCCAAATCCATGCTGTCGATACCGACTTCATCCACCAGGTCCAAATCCGGATCAAATTCATCTGCCGTCACATCTTCCAGCTTTAATTCGCTAATCATGATTTCAGCGATTCGAACGATGATGCTGTCTACATCTCCTGCCATCTATCTTGTCTCCTTTTAATCGTTATATCTCACGTATTTTTAAAAATCCACTGCAAGCCAACTCATCTCCATTCAGCAGTCGGAATCCATATGAGTCCATAGCGTTCTTTTTGGATGTAATCTGCACCTCGATGCGCTCCGCAGGCATGATCGCCTGTTTGAAACGAACCCGGCTCACATCGGTGGCATACACCTTTTTATCCAGTGTATCGCTCAATATTTCAACGATCATGGCCAACTGAGCGACCCCCGGCAATATGGCCTGGTCGGGAAAATGACCATCAAACCAGACAGACTTGGTCGGCACTTCAACCTGCGCCGTAATCACGCCGTCAGCCTCGCGAATGTCAGATTTCAAATCGACGAACTTGGTCATATAGCACATCGCACGGTTTTGTTCTAACCTTTGTATTCTATCGGATTAAATATTCCCATAATGGGCCGCTGTATCCCTTCGCATACATGCGCTTTACCAACTCGTTGCTCTCATCTCCCCCTGAACCGATGACCCAGTTGATTCGATTGCCGGCCTTGGCCTTTACCCTTTCGATGATTTGTTCTCGCTGGATATCAGCGGACTGGTAAAAGACCGGTTCCAGCAGGTCGGCGGACGGCTTCAGCCGGCCCTGGCGGACAGCCAGATCAAATAGCGCCGTGTGTGGGTATATGCGCATACCGCAGAAAAGAAATAGAACGGATTTTTTCAGTTTGTCAATATGCGACAACGTCGTTTCCAAGGTGTCGGGTGTCTCTCCTGGCCCGCCCAGTAAAAAATAGTGGGCTATATGCAGGCCCGAGGCGATCGCATGATCGTGGGCCCCGAGGACTTGTTCCCGATCAAAGGGTTTGCCGTAGGCTTTCAGCACACGGTTCGAAAGCGATTCGGTGCCGAATTCAATATGCTGCATACCGGCGTGTTTCATTACATCGAAATAGTGTTCCGGCATCTTCAGCGGTGCCAGGAAGGCCCCCCATGGTATAGTGAGGCCGATCTCGTGAAATTGGCCCGCCACAGCCAGACTGTGCTCGATATCGGCATTAAAGGCCGAGTCTGTAATAAAAAGATATTTGGCGCCGGCCTCCTGAGCGTCCTTGGCTGCTCCGGCCACCTCGGCCGGAGGGATCAGGCGAAACCGCTTCCCCTCAATGTGGGGGTAGGTACAATAGATGCATCGAAACGGGCAGCCACGCTTGGTTTGAAGATTGAGCATACCGCCATGGCGCAGATAATAGTCCCTGTGATCCTGCCCCCAGTTGCCGGTGGGGGACGGTATATGGGTGATGGGATCTGCAGTCCCGTGGGGATGATTCGGTATCACGACACCGGGCAGATGGTCGACAGGCTGGCGCTTTTCTATGGCCTCGAGGAGCGCGGTCAGGTGCTCTCCCTCACCAACGATGCCGTAATCGGCGGCCAGCGCCGCCAAAATTTTTTCCGGAAAAATAGAAAAGCCTGCCCCGCCTAATATAATGGGAGCATCACAACGGTCACGGACCACCTTCACCAAATTTCGATACCCCGGTATAAATCCACGGGGATCTGTCGTGTCGGTATTGTCGATATTGCGAAGGGATATCCCCACCGCATCGGGTTTAAAATCGGCAATATGCCCCGCCAACGCATCCAAGTCGATCAGGTTCATGTCCACGATTTTGATTTTGTGCCGGGTAGGCAAAGCTGCGGCCACGTAATCCAATCCCAGGGGATAGACCGGGTACGGCGCCGTCACCGTATTGGCCGAGATGAGCAGAACTTTCATGACGGCACCACTTCGATGGCCGTTACCACCGATCCCAAACCCAAAATGAGGACGGATTGGTTTTGTCCCTCACCATTGCCCGGTGTCAAACCGGCCACTCTGGCAACGGCGTATACAGTCGCCACGGCACTGGCGGTGGCATACTCGCCTGTTAAGCGGCGATAATCCATAACCTCTCCATGATAACCGCTCAACGCGAGAAATTGTTCGAGTTGGGTCTGGGCCAGTACTCTTTGGGCGGCCGGCAGTCCGGCCATGATCAGGTTATATTTGGAGCATATGGTTTGGGGGCCGCCCAGGGCCGTTACGGCACCATCAATTTCCCGAGGATCTTGGCGATCGTTGGCAAAATAGGCCACAGCCACGGTAGGTCCTGTGGGGGTGGGGGTGGGTTGCAGCATCAAGGCCCCGGCCCCGTCGGACATTGTGCTGTCCATGGCCACCGAAGGATCGAAAAGCGGGGATAGGGTGTCATGGGTCTCGTCCGCTCCGAGAACCAACACCGGGTCGCCGGCCTTTGCCAGCATCTGGGCGCTGAACAGCGCCTGTTCAAATGAGGTGTCGCCGCCGGACAGCGTTAAGTTAGCGCCGGTGGCTTTGGCCATGAGGGCCATTTGTCCGGCTGCCGCATTGTGAACCGACCCTATAAAGTCCGTGGGGCTGGAGAATTTTTCATCCGAATCAAAAAGACTTTTCAGAAAGTCGTGGGTCTCGGAGAGGGACCCCCATCCGGTGCCGAAATATATGGAAGCAGGATTCGGGGGTTCAGCCCGTGTTCGTATATCGTTCAACAGGGCCAAGGCCATATGCGAAAGTCGTTTTAAGCGTCGGATGACACCCGGTGCCAGCCCTTGGCACAGGGTCGGGGTGTCGATTCTTCCCTTGCAACCGATTCCCTGTGACAACTGGTTCAGGGTATCGTCTGTAAAACCGGCTCCAGTGACAGCAGACCAACCGACCACGGACAAAGGGTGGGAAACTTCTTTAGACACAGCAGCATCTGACCCGTTCTTCAATTGGGTTGGACGTCCGATAACCACGGCCGCATTGTTGCCGCCGAATCCAAAAGAGTTGGAGAGCACCGTTCTGATGGATTGCCGGGTGGGCTCCATCACCGGCGTGACCTTGAGGTCAGGATCAGGTGTATTGCAGCCTGTGTTGGCCGGCAGAAGTTCATTCTCAATGCACAGCTTTGCAATGATCGCCTCGATGGCGCCTGCTGCTGCCAGAGAATGCCCCGTGGCGCCCTTGATTGAAGAGAGCGGAGGCGGTGCGTCGTCAAATAGACGGCCGACGGCGGCCGATTCAGAGCGGTCGTTATCCGGCGTTCCGGTGCCGTGCAGATTGATATAATCGATATGGCCGGGATCCAAACCGGCATTGGTCAAGGCCGAAGCCATTGCGGCAAGTGCGCCGTCCCCCTGGGGATGGGGTTGCGCCGGATGATGGGCATCGCAGGTGAGACCGGCCCCTAAAATTTCAACTCCTTCTTGATGGTCATCTACCGCCTCCAGCAGGAGCAATCCGGCACCTTCGGCCACCGACATGCCGCGACGCTCAAGGTCCATGGGTCGGGACCCTTCCGGGTCGATGAGTTGAAGGGATTTAAATCCGTAATATGTCAGACGGCACAGTGCGTCCACGCCGCCCGTAAGGATGCGTTGATATTGACCGGATCGTATCATGGCTGCCGCCAGGGCAATGGCGCAGCCCCCGGAAGAGCAGGCTGTTGAAATGGTGAGAACCGGTCCTTTACAGTGAAAACGGTCGGCCAGGTCCTGGGCGACCATGCCGATGCCGTGGTATCGGTAATCTTCGGGGGAGGTTCGTCCTTGTTTCAGCAGCTCTTCGGTAAGGGGCATGCCGCCGGTGGTCACACCGATCACGATGGCATCAGGTGCTTTATGCGAGGGATCGGACAGTGCCTGATCCCCAGCGATGCGGGCAAGCCGATGGGTGTGGGGCAGGTTTTGATTATCAACGACATCGGATGCAGCACCCACCGGGAGCGGTGGGGTGTGGGATACTTCAAAACGGGATAAAGGGCCGAGCCCGGAGCGGCCAGCTTCTAAAGCTTGGACCACCTGTGCATTGCCCGTTCCCAGGGCGCAAATGATGCCGGTGCCGGCAATTCGAACCCGTATCTGGGTCAATTGGCCGACTCCTTTGTGTTTTCTATGATGTAGCGGGCCATTGAGCGCAGAGAGCCGAAAACCTGGGCGCCCAGCTCTTTATTGTCGATGGTCAGATGATAATCTTTTTCCATCATGATGACCAGTTCGAGGACATCGATGGAATCGATCCCCAATCGTCCACCCACCAATTGCTCGTCCGGATCGATGTCATCCGGTTCGACGTTCATCAAGTTCAGCACCTCGATGACTTTGACCTTCAAATTGTCCAGCAATGTTGACGCTTCCATATGACCACCTTGCCCTGATTCTTTACAACCCGAATGAATTATAGTAGCTCTACCTGTTCATATAGGGCATATATCCAAATGCTAATGTTAAAAAAAACTGTACAATATCGATTATTACAGGTTCCATCAATGCTTTTTTCGATCTCGAAAGACCTTCATCATGACGACCCCGTCCGAGTATCCCCAAATTGAAGAGCTGCTTCCCCATCGGGGGAGGATGCTGCTCATCGATGAAATTGTTCAAATCGATGGGGAATCGGCGGTTTCAAAGGCCGCTCCCACGGACATGTGGCCAATGTGCGACGGTACGTCCGTGAGTTCGCTGCTGCTCATCGAGTTGGTGGCCCAGACCTCGGGGTTGAGCAATGGAATGGAGTGTTTGAATACTGAAGGGCGCGGCACCCGAGTCAGCGGATGGCTGGTGGGAATCAAAAGAGCCGGCATCGAGGTCCCGACCCTTGCCATGGGTGAAGTGATCGTTACCGAGACCCAGAATAGCTTTAAGTTTGAGGGCTTTCGTGAGATCGAGGGGCGATGTAAGTGTGGGGATAAGGTTATTGGTGAAATCATCCTTCAAGTTGTGAGGGCCGAGTGATGATATTCAAACAGGTTTTAAGTTTTAAGTGTTAGGTTTTAAGTGGTGGTATTCTGCCTATTTATTTGTTGGTTATGGGTGTTCGATAATGTTGATGTTCCACGTTGTGTACTCCATAAGGAAACGTTAAATGAATGAAGCTCAAAAACAACCGGTGGCGATCGTCACCGGCGGCAGTAAGGGGATTGGCCGTGCTATATGTGTGGAATTGGCTTCAAAGGGGTATGAGGTCATCATCAATTACCGCTCCGATCATGATGGTGCCAAAGAGACCCTCTCCCTTGTGGAAAAAAAAGGCGTAAAAGGCCGATTGGCCTGTTTTGATGTGACCGATGCCCAGGCTTCCCTGGAGATCTTGGAGGGTCTGGCGGGCGAGTATGAGAGCATTGATGTTCTGGTCAACAACGCCGGCATTACCGCCGATGCTCTCTTTGTGATGATGTCCAAGAAGAGCTGGGATCGAGTGATTAAAACCAGTTTGGATGGATTTTACAACACCACCAAGCCGGTATTGGAAAAGATGGTTCGGCAAAAGGCCGGCAACATCGTCACCATCGCATCGGTCTCGGGCTTGATGGCCAATCGCGGCCAATCCAATTACTCTGCTGCCAAAGCAGGATTGATCGGTGCCAGCCGCACCGTGGCCGCCGAAGTGGCCCGCCTGGGGGTACGGGTCAATGTGGTGGCCCCCGGCATGATCGATACCGAGATGCTGGAAAATGCACCCCTAAGCGAGATTAAAAAAATTATCCCCATGGCCCGCATCGGCCGGCCTGAAGAGGTGGCCAAGGTTGTGGCCTTTCTGTGTTCCGCTGATGCTTCATATATTACGGGGCAGGTAATAGGCGTAAACGGCGGCATGCTCTGACCCTTGCGCTGAAAGCGCCGGAGGACTCCAGATCATGCGTTGCCAAGGGTTCGCAGTAGGTGCAAATCGCCGGAGGACTCCAGATCCATCGTTGCCAAGTGTTCGCAGTAGCGTTGCTACGGCTTCACACTTGGCGCCGTAGTCTGGGCGGAGCCCTCCGGTAATGGAGACTGGTTGCTAGTGTCCCCATTGATGCCATTTGGGACTGACGTCATCCCGGCGCAGGGGACTGTGTCATAATTCAATAAATGGCCTAAATACCTCCCGTCATGCCGGCGAAAGCCGGCATCCATAAACGTAAGC
>JAAUYD010148602.1_pt1 | contig 12796 bp, 14 predicted proteins | sample 7278101 | NCBI WGS metagenome assembly JAAUYD01 (sample SAMN14350128, study PRJNA611818) | marine sediment metagenome | isolation source: surface marine sediment (0.6m) | place: French Polynesia: Moorea | collected 2018-08 | reverse complement strand
GGTTCCCAAGACGCTCGCCGACGCGTTTTCAGAATCAGCGCCTCGCCGATCGATCCGTCGCCATCGAGGCACTTAAGGCCGCAATCGAGCAGCGCAATGCGACGCCGTCAGCGATTGCCGGCGCAGGGATTTCCCTTGTCTGAAAGCATGCGCATGAGGCCTTTCGGACTCTTGTCGAGCTCAGCCACGAGAGTCTCGAAACCCACGGTGGCGTTGACGTCGTCGCGCAAAAGCACCTTGCCAGTCTCGAGGTCATCGCTCAGGAGTGCATCGACCGTTTCACGGAAGAGGCCAAAGTGAAACTCAGGGTTGCGCTCGACCCGTGCCTAGACGGTGTTCTTGAAGCTTCTCGTCAGTGGCATCTCTAGCCTGCTTTCTTACATCTCTTGTAGCCCGCCCAAAAGGCTTAGGCCTGCTCGATGTACTTCGGCTGTTGCTTTTTCGTGCCGCCCGTGAGGAGCACGACAAATTTCTCGCCGTCCTGATCGAAGTAGAAACGGTAGCCGGGTCCGAATGTGATCCGCCGTTCGGAGACGCACTGTCCTGCAGGCTTCACGTCTCCCAGGTGCCTGTTCCGAACCTGGCAATTGCGGTGGTCACCCTGAGCGCCGCCTGCGTATCGAGCGCGTCGAACCGCTCGTTGAACGGTCCTCTTCCCTCCTCCGGTTCATAGACGACGACTTCAAAAAATCTGAGTTATGGTGACATTTGTGATACTAAATGGCAGCCTTCGACTCCGTCGGACTCTACTGAAGACCGGCATCCACGAGCTGCTCCCGATCCGGCAGGTCTTGTAGCGACTCCAGATCGAAGGCCACGAGGAACTGTTCGGTCGTGACATAGGTGTAGGGCGCCCCGCGCCGCGGCGACCGCGGGCCGGTCCCGATCAGACCTCGCGCTTGCAGCCGGCCGATCAGATCGCGGCTGATCTCCTTGCCGAAGATGTCCTTCAAAGCCTCCCGCGTGATCGGCTGGTGATAAGCGATGGCGGCGAGCACCGCGACATCGACCTCGCGCAGGTAGAGGTTTTGGTCACCCACATCCGCGGCCGTCCGAATCGCGGGCGCATAGACCGGCCGGGTGCGCAGCATCCAACCACCAGCAACCTTCGCAACTTCAAATGACCGTCCCTCGAGATCAGCAATGAGGTCCTCTACGAGTATCTCGACCGAGGCCCCCTGCCCCACGACGCGCGCCAGATCTTCGCGCGGCACCGGCGACGCGTTGGCGAACAACACGGCCTCGATCCGGCGCATCCATTCGCGCCAGCGCAGGTCGGCGGGCAGCTCCTCAAGCTCTCGGTCGAGTTCCTGATCTGTATGGTCCTTCACCATCGCTTAGATCCCGTACAGCCGGAACGTGTCGCGCCCGGTCAGCTCGCGCACCACGCCGAGCTCGACCAGCCGGTCGCAGAACCGGCGCGCGGACCGGTCGGATCTGAGCGAGGACAGCGTCGTTGAAGCGACGGCATCACGGGCCAGGAACAGGGCGACGGCCTCCTCCGCGCCCTTGGCCCGCAACTTCGGCGCGATGTCCCGCAACCGGGTGGCACGGCGAGTAAGATCGACGGCCTCTCGGGTCGCCTCGACAGCGGCCGTGGTGGCGGCCCGATGACAGGCAAGGCGCAAGCCCCCACCCGTCTTCCGCAGATCGGCGCGCTTGAAACCGATCGCCAGGAACGGGACGACATGCGTCCACCCGAGCGCCTGCGCCAAAACCGACGCGGCCAGCAGCAGTGCGGCCGTGGGATCGCGCGGCCGATCCTCGAGAACCGTCTGCAGGACCGATGCCGCGCGTGCGACTGGCGCCCCTAGCCCCGTATCCTGCCAAGTCGCAATCGCCTCTGGCTCCACCTCCGGCAGCGCCCGGTGCAGCGCGTTGACCGAGATCGGTCGGTCCACCGCTCGCCGCCAGGACAGATAAACCTCGCCTGCAGGACCAGGGCTGTCGCCGGGTTGCAGGAACGCAACTGCATCGCGCAGCTCTCCAGCCCGTTCCGGGCGTCCGGAGTACGCCATGCTGGCCTCCGCCGCGCGCAGCGCGAGGCGCTCTCTGAGCAAGGCCTTGGGCACGTCCCTGCGGCTCAACACAAGATTCAGATTGGCCAGTGCCGCCCCCGACAAAAACGCCACATCGTCAGAAGTTTCGGCGCGCCCGGAGGTGACCCAGGATGGCATCCAGGGTAGGCACTCGAAGTCGTCGCGAGCATATATCATGTCGCAAGACTATCGGACGGCGGCGCTTTCTGCCACAATATAGTGTGTAAACCGCCCCGCTTTGCTGTTCTCAGCTATGTCCAATATTCTTGTTTTATCGGACATATTCGGGCTATGCTCTGGACCATGGCCGAAACACCCGAAAACCAGCCCCTGGCACCCGTGAAGTCGCACTCAGCGTCCAAGAATGCGACCGATGAGCACGAGATCGACGAAAGAGTCGACAGTTTCGCGGACGCGATCGCCCTGCCCGCCCACATCGCTGGCTCCGGCACGCTTGACCGGCTGGTCGAGACCGCGAAGGACTATGCCCGCGGAGCTGCGTCCGACAACACCCTGAAAGCGTACAAGGCCGACTGGGCGCACTACACTCGCTGGTGCCGGATGCGGGGATCGGAGCCCTTGCCGCCGTCGCCCGAACTCGTCGGGTTGTATTTGGCGGATCTTGCCTCCGGCGAAGATCGGTCCCCTGCCCTCTCGGTCTCGACCATCGAGCGCCGCCTCTCCGGCCTGATCTGGAACGTCGCGCAGCGCCGTTTCTCGCTCGATCGCAAGGACCGGCACATCGCCACGGTGCTGGCCGGGATCAAGCGCAAGCATGCCCGTCCGCCGATCCAGAAGGAAGCCATTCTCCCTGAGGACATCCTGGCGATGGTCGCAACCCTGCCTCACGACCTGCGCGGGTTGCGTGACCGGGCCATCCTGCTCCTCGGCTACGCAGGCGGCCTTCGGCGCTCCGAGATCGTGAGCCTCGATCACGGCAAGGACGACACGCCCGGCAGCGGCGGCTGGATCGACATCTTCGAGGGCGGCGCTATCCTCACACTCAATGCCAAGACCGGCTGGCGCGAGGTCGAGATTGGCCGCGGATCGTCGGACGAGACTTGCCCAGTCCACGCGCTCGATCAATGGCTCCATCTTGCGAAAATCGACTTCGGACCGGTCTTCGTGCGCACCTCGCGGGACGGAAAACGCGCTCTCGAGACCCGTCTCTCCGACAAGCACGTCGTCCGGCTGATCAAGGCGACCGTCCTCAAAAGCGGCATCCGGTCTGACCTGCCCGAGAAAGATCGCCTCGCCCTCTTCTCCGGGCATTCCCTGCGCGCCGGTCTCGCCAGTTCCGCAGAAGTCAACGAGCGCTATGTCCAAAAGCAGCTCGGCCACGCCTCGGTCAACATGACCCGGCGCTATCAGCGGCGCCGGGACCGGTTCCGAGTGAACCTGACCAGGGCCGCCGGGCTGTAGTCCCCCCATCACGCCGCCTTTCCGCCCAACCGTCCAAAGATGCAACTCCCCAGCCCCAACTATCTCGACCATACCGTGCGGATTACCTCCCTGTGCTTCCGCCCAAAATCAACCGTAGAGAGCCCACACCTGGAGCCCGAGTTCGCGGGGGTCAGACCGTTGGTTCGGCCTCGACAAAAAGATTCGGGAACAGCCGCTCGCGCCATTCGAGCGGGAAGGCCACGCGCACCGGCGTCTTCGGTGACGGCGAGAGAAGCAAGCTGGCCTCCGTCAGTTCCTTCAGCGATTCCAGGCTGTCCGTTCGGACGTCTGTTGACCACCGTTTTTTGAAAGCCGCACTCAGAGGCTCACCGATTGTCCCGCACTCTGCCAGGCATGGTGGTCGTGGCATGGCGAGTCCTCGACACCGGCGTGGCTGACGGGTGGCTGCGATCATAGGCTGTGAGGTGCCGTCTCCCCTGCACTTCCGGGCCATTGGACGCGAAACGTGGTGCCGCTTGCCGGTTCGGGTGCGTGAGCAGCGTCCGCCAGTCGAGCCGGTTCTCTCGTAGCCTGGAGAGAAGGGTCTGGGCGTAGGCCTTCGGGGCCTGGATGGTCTCGATGCGTTCCAGGATATACCCGAGCACCATGAAGCTCAGGGCTGGGCCGAGGTCTTGAATACTGAACCAGACGGATCCGAGGTGAAGTTGTGCTGCCACGTCGTCCATCTGTCGATGACAGGCGTCCTGGGATCGGGCGAAGCGCAATTCTGTGCAAAGCCTCGGATAGGCGCGCTCCATTTGATCGGGATCAACTTCGACCGAAATCGAAGATTTCTCTTCTACAGAAGGAGTCAAAGAAGTCTCTTTCTGCCCCTCAATTTCAGGGTCAGTGCCCCTCAAATTCTCCGGGTCCGATGGCTCCAGACGCGTGATTTCCTCAGTGATATCAATAAGTAAATCATGGAGCGCCGTGCCGTCCGGTTTCCGGCGGAACAGTCTCTGGGCGCGGGACTTGAGGCTCTCATAGGTCGCTGAACAGTGGCTCAGGCTCCGGAGCTCGGCGAGCGCGGTCGCACATTTGTCCCGGAGCAGAGCCAGGTCGCGCGTCCGGGTCGCCTGCGCCTCTGCCATGCTCAGGAACTCGGCATGGCGTCGGACGAGCGGCAGGAGCGACAAGCCGGTGGCGAGGATGATCCGCCCCTGCCCGTCTCGGCGTGCCCAGCGTTTACCGTTGCCGCTCGATTTCCGGACCAGCAGCCCGAGATCGACGAGCTTGGCGATATGCCGTTCGACCGTTTGGACGCTGACATGGGCGCGGTTCGCAAGGGCGGCGTTTGAGGCGAAGCAGACATGGGCCGCGTCGCTCGCGGCTGTGACCGCATCGCTGCGCACGAAGGAGAGCATGGCGCGCAGAAGCGCGAGGCTGGTGCCTTTGAGCCCGAGCGGCTCCCGGATGTCTTCGATCACTTTCAGAAGCTGCCATTTGTTTCGGGCAATACTACCCTGCCCCGCGGAATCGCTCCGCGAGTGGGCTCCGATGGCAGCCAGTCCTGTTGCTGCTGTCATAATATGCCTGCAGGCACAGAAAACCCGTGCGCTCGAAAGCGTTTTATCTTGTTTCGCGAATCGGTGACTGCTAGGATTTAGTTGTCAATCTAAGATGCGCTTTTGCGCAGCAGCCCCCGAAGCTTCGGTTTTGGGGGTTTTCTTTTGCCTTTTGCCTCCTTTGTTGCTCGCTCCTCAGGTGTCATCCGTCGGGTTTACAGTTGTAAACGCCGCGTAAGATTCCTTGATCATGTCTTCGAGCCGGGTCTCGAGCCAATCGGCGAACGCGGCCGACGGCCCCGTCCGCTTGATCGAGACGGCGATGCCGCCGCGTCCGGATTTGATCGTCACGCCGTCGACCGGGCTCATTGCCCTGCCCTGCCCCGGCCGCGCGCCGCGCCGTGCGATCTCTTTTAGCAACAGATCGAGCCGGTCGTCCGAGGACGTGGCCGGATCGAGCTTGCCGAGAATGGCGAGCGTCGCGGTGGAGGTAACCTTCTTGGCGATGAAGGCATCCGCCAGGGCGGTCCATTTCGGGCGCCCGGATTTCGGGGCCGGTCCGATCGCGTCGCCGACATCGTCGGGCACATTGTCGGTGACCTTGGTCAGGTGCGAGAGCCCGGAGGGCGTCAGGCTCAGGACCTGGCGCACCACCTTGGTGTCGTGCCCCGCCACCTGGATCACCGCGGCGAACCGCGCCTTCTCGTAGAACGACAGGTTGCGCCGGGCGGCGTTCTCGAGGCCCTTGGCGAGGAGCGCCGTGGCATCGTCGAGGTCCTGGACGTTGGCCCGCACCTTGAGGCCGAGCTCGCGGCAGGCGCGAAGCCGGCGTCGTCCGTAGACGATCTCGAACCGGCCCTGGATGTCGGAGCGGCGGACGAGGATCGGGACCTGCTGCCCGCCTTCGGCGATGCTGGACTTCAGGGTCTCGAACCCGTCACTGTCATCGTCGGAATTTCCAACTGTAAACCCGTCAAGCCGGTCTTTAGGCCCCCAGTCGTCGATCAGGTCGGGGTCGAGTTCCCGAATCGCCGACAGCGAGCCTTGCAGAGCCCCGAGCGCCGGGGCGCTGGACCGGGTTGGACGGTCTTTTGTCTGGACCCCGGAATCGGCGATGGTGCGCGCGATGCCGGAGAGCTCTTGCAGTGATTTCCGAGCCATCAGGACCGCCCCCATGCTGCGTGGATCATTGTCTCGACCTCCTTGCCGACGGCGTCCATGGACTGTCGGGCGCGATCATAGGTGGCCCGGGTCATTTCCGAGCGGACGACTTCGTAGATCGACTGTTTGAGCATTGTCGCATCGCTGATCGCCGTGCTCTTGAGCGCGGTGGTGGCCATCACCCGATCGAGGAACAGCGCCCGCATGAATGAGGTGAGCTGCTGTGAGGGGATGTCGGTCGGCTCGTCCCGGGTGATCAGGAACTTGAAATGGTCGTAATGCAGCGCGGCGCCGGCATCTTCGATGACGCCCATATAGGCGCCGGCCAGTTCGAGGAATTGTGCGGTCGAAGACACATCCAGCATCGACGGCGTCAGCGGCACGATCAGCGAGGTGGCCGCGGCCATGCCGGAGATTGTCAGGAATCCGAGCTGCGGCGGGCTGTCCATGAGGACGATATCATACGCGCCCTCCACCTGTGCCAGGGCGTTCCGGATTCGGGTGAAGAACGGCTGGTCCGGCGACGAGTGCACCGCCGATTCAGTCTCGAACTCGGACAAGAGCAGCCTCGAGGGGGCCAGCGAGAGCCCCGGGAAGTAGGTCTCGACGATGACGTCTTCGAGCGGTACCGGGGCGTCGTAGCGGATCGCGTCGTAGATCGTCAGGCCATCGAATTCGATTTCGGGGCTGATGCCGCACATCGAGGTCAGCGAGCCTTGCGGGTCGAGATCGACCACGAGGACACGATAGCCCCGGAGCGCCAGATAGTGCGCGAGATGGATCGTCGTCGTGCTCTTGCTGCTACCGCCTTTGAAGTTCATTAGCTGCCAGACCTGTAGCTTTTCCCCCGCGCGGCGTCCCGGCAGATATCGCCCGGCGGTGCGCGAGGTGCGCTCCAAGATGTGGCGCGCGCCGAGTATGTCCTGCGCGGTGTAGTAGCGGCGCCCGCCGCGCTGTTCGGTGGGTTCGGGCACCGTGCCTTCGCTGTGCAGTTTCCGCATGAACTGTCCCGAAACGCCCAGGAGTTCGGCGGCTTCCGGCGCGGGGAAGAGGCGCAGGGATTTCGTGCTGTCCGGCGCAAAGGCCGCGACGAGGTGCTCGCGGATCGCCGAGTTCAGGCGGCTTGAAATATCGGTGGCCAGCTCGGACGGCCGGTCTGTGACGAGTGGTGTCGCGGGAATCATCTAGTTGCCCCAAACTGCTCAATGTGGCCTTTTTCGCGCCACTTGGGGATAAAAGCTGCGATTCACCTGCCTAAGTCAATGATTTTCTGCCCATATAGTGTCTTGGGCGAAACCAGCCGCAAGATAAGACACTATAGGCCGGAGAGTTTACAGCTGTAAACACGGGCTGTCCCGGGCGGCGATGCGGCCCGGGACGCGGCGCTCAGGCCGCCTCTTTCGGCCCTCAGGGGATCACAGCCTGCCGCGAGGCGTGGTCCTGGTGCCGGTGTCGCGGTTCTGCTTCTTCCCGATGCCGCCGCATTCGATAAGGCGGCCGCGGAGCGAGCGGCCTGGGACGCGATGCGTCGGCGCCATCGGATTTTCGCTGACAACCGGCTCGGCGGTGATGCCGAGATCGAAGGTCAGCGTGGAGATCGATCCCGTGCTCTTGGCGCGCTCGACATCGGTGCTCTCGAACCTGATGCAGTTGGTGTTCATTGCAGGCCTCCGTTCCTGGTGTTGCAAACATGGTCGGACGGCAGGGGCCAGGGAGCGGGACCGCCGCAGGCGCAGCGCAGCGGAGAAGGGCAGGGGGTCCGGAGATCTGTGTCGCGCGGAAGGCCCCTCGCGCCGGGCAAATTTCCGGACCCCGCCCTTTGGTCCCGGTGCCGCCTCTGCGACCAGCATGGTCCGGGCAACACGAGAGACAGGAGCCGTCCAGGGACACGCCCTGCCGCATCAGCGCGGGGGATGGTGGCACAGGCGTCTGGCACCGGCTCGACAAGCGACGGCCGATTCCGTCCGGCAGAAACGCGATCAACGCGACGCATCCCCTTGTGACCGCGTCCCGGAAGTTGGGCCACCAGCGGCGCCTGTCTCGGCGGAAAACCATGAAGTCGTCGGGACCTTGATCGGCGACCGTTCTGCCGATCGCGCGGCAGGGGTCGGCCGCCCGACGCCTTCAATGGCGCCCCCCACGGTGGCTTTCGGCTATCGAGACGTCGGTGCGCAGACCTTGCAGCGACCTCTTCATTCTGTCGGACTCTCGGTTATTTGCCTTCCGGCACCCGGTGCCGGACATTTTTCGCAGAGGTCTAGGGGCATCAAAAAAGACCTCACCAAAGCGCGGCCTGGTGGTATTCCCACGAAGGATGGCTCAGAGGCAGTCCGGGACCCAGACGGCCAGTTTGTCCTTCTGCTCGGAAGTCAGGCCCATGAGTATCCGGGTTGTCGGATCGGCGATCAGCTTTTCGAATTTTTCGGCCTTCTCCGCCTTCTTCAGCTTGGCGAAGGCGATGACGCGCGCGTCGCAGGCATCGCAGCTAAGGAACGCGCAAAAAAGGTCAGCGAGGGTCGCCGCCGAGACCCGGTTGAAGAAATTCTCCGCCGTGGGCGTCAAGTGCGGACGGATATCCGCCTTGGCCTCGGCGGCAATGGGGGCGAAAATCGTCTCCCCGCCTTCAAGATAGGGCAGGGCGGGGGCGAAGGCCTCGGTGAAAACCGCGTTGTGGGCCTTCTTGCCGCCGGCCCGGAAGCTGGCGAAGACGTCTTCCAGATCCGCAATGCGGGTGCCGTCCTGCCAGTAAGCGTTCGGGTCGAGCCCGTGGTCGAGGCGCGGCTCGTGGGCGAATCCGTCCTCGATGCTGGCCACGTTCACCGGACGTGCGATACGGAGATGGAAGACGCTCTCGACATGCCCCGAGGCCTCTGAATGTCCGAAGGCCAGAAGGTCGAGCACGAAGTCGGGCTTGGCCAGAAGGACTGACTGCATCGCCGCCAGCCGGATCGCCTGCATATCGGCGGTCAGCTTCTGCGAGAAGGGCGATTTCGGTGCCGGGTCAGGGCACTCGGGCGCGGCAAGTTCCCCGGCCTCGATCGCGGCGGACTTGTCGTCGACGCGCACAAGTCCGGCGGTGATCTTGACCTTACAGAATTGATTCACAGAGATAAAATAGCCGGATATCGCCTTTTTATCCCCGGTGTAGGTGCCATCGAGAATGGCCTGCAGGGCGGTCTTCGTCATCGTCATCCAAATCGGTCAAATCGACCGTCTCGGAGAACAGATCGCGGGTGACGGTGCCGCCAGCGGCCTCTTAGGCCTCTTAGCCCACGAAGATCGCGCGGCGGTCGCTGTCTTTGACGGTCTCGGCCTTGGGCGCCGATTTCAACTTTGCCTCGGGGACGGGCTGGCCGCTGATCTGGTCGAGGAGCGAGAGCGTCAGTGCCGCGTCGTCCGAAACGTGAAGGCGTTGGCGGCACCGAGGGTGATCTCACCTGCGGCAAGCGCATCGATGACGGAGGCGGGCAGGGCGGCGAGAGGGCGAGGCGCTGGTAGACACTGGCCTCGCTCACCGCGAAGGCGAGTGCGATGTCGGGCACGCTCGCGCCTTTGGCATGCATCGCTCCGCAGGCGTGGATTTCGTCCGCTGGGGTCAGGCTTCTACGGGCCATGTTCTCGGCTTTGGCCCGTGTCGCGGCTTCTTCGGCCTCCTCGGCGATCCGGACCGGGACAGGGACCGGGGTCGGGGCCGGGGTTTTCGCCTCGCCGGCAATTTTCTGCAGCGCGCGGAGGCGGCGGCCACCCGCGAAGATCTCGACCTTGCGGTTCTTGGTATGGAGACCGGCGAGGTTCTGCAGGAGTCCGAAGCGGGCGATGCTTGCGGCCAGCGTGTCGATATGGTCCTCCAAGACGGTCGTGCGCCGATTGACGTCGAAGAGCGTCAGCGTCTCGACTGGCACGAGTTCGAGAGCGCTGGGCTTGGTCGGGATCGGGTCTTGGTTTGTCATGGAATGGGTTTCCTTTCGGTGCGCGTGGGAAGGGCCTCCGGCGCCGCAGGCGACGCGCAAGGGGGAAGATGGGTGGGAGACGGGCAGGGGAGGGCCAGAGAGGCGTCTCAGAAGCCCTGAGGGACCCCCATCAGCAGGTTTAAACGACCGTCGCCCCGGGCTGCATCTCGGCCCGCGCCCAGGCGCAGAACTCGAGATCGTAGGCGCTGGTCGTCTGTCGCCCGTTCGTCCTGGAACGGGTGGCCGTAGAAGGACCCGCCTTCGCAATGGGGTAGGGTGCCGTCTGTGACGGTCTGCTCCAGCCGGCGAATGTCTGCAGGTTCGAGCCGCAACGCCTCGCAATTGAGGTCGGAAGCCGACAGCCCGTTGCGGTCCTCACAGAGCGCCACAATGAAGGTTTGTTGCTTGGAATGCTTGGGCCAGACGGAGACCGGAGTGTCCCCTTCCTCTCCGGTCTCGGGTGTTTGTCCCACTCGGCAGATTGCCGACGCAATCGACTTCCGGGCAGTGGATAGGCGTATTGGCCGAGGCCCATGGTCCCGCTCCTTTCCTCTCAACGTGGGCGCACCATGGGTTTTTGTGGCGTTGCCCATTTTCCGCTTTCGGCGGAGGTCACCCTGTCTGGGACTTCGGAAGATCCCCGTGTCTTCCGGAGGACAGAGCAGCGTGGGCAGAGCCCAACCTGCGGACGGGCGGCGACGGTACACAGGGGCCGGAGCATTGAAATCGGGAGGGGCTCCGGAAGGCGTCAGCCAGGCGGGGAGGCACCGGATGTCCCCGGCCGCGGCTGACGCGTCAGCGGCACCCGAGCCCCTGTTCTCAATGGCGTCCGGATGTCAGGCGGCAATGATTCGACGAGTTCGATGTGAATGTCGATCTCGCCTGAGTCGAAGAAGGGTCACTTGGACCGACTTCAAGTCTTATTTGGAAGCTCTGATGACGATGGGTTGTCGTCTTTCGTCGCGAGATGAATGGAGGTGCCTCACGAGTGTTTTCAGGTTGTTAGGATTGCTGCAGGCGCGCACATGTGTCGATCATGCAATTCTGTCCTTCCTGTTGATAATTCAGTTGATGACCCGAGACCCAGAACCATCCCGGCCCAACCGCACACAGAGTGCCCGGTTCGGCACTGAAATTAGTTGCTAGTAGCAAATTTCTGCAATATTTTGGTTTCATCTCGTTTAAGGTGGCCAACTTGCAGAAAAGACTAGCGATGGGCGATTATAGCCCTGCACATGATGCGATGCAGGAAATCCACAGCAAGTTAGAGAGCAGGAAGGGCTTGGAAAGCCGGGCTCGCTACTTCTCGTGGTTAAACGCAATTATGACAGCCGCACCGTTTGTTGCGGTCTTAGTCATTTTCACTGTCGGATGACTGAGGAAACCGTTTGTGAACCAAGATCCGACGGAAAGACGTGAAGGCCGGTATCTATGAGAGACTCTTCTGCAGGAGAGACGATAGAGCTTCTCTTCGGAAGGGCTTCTGAAGAAAGACCGTTGCCCCACTGAGCCTAGAGATCGCGCGCGAAGTCTCAACTGAAAGATTGTGTCCGCCGCCGGTGATCATGACCACCGGCGCTTCCGGGAATCGGTCGTTCAGTTTTTCCATGACCGGGATCGCAGATGCGGCGTCCAGCCAAAAATCAATGATTGCCATATCCAAAGAGGTAAGCCGGTCCACGACTTCCAATGCTTCCTCAAGTGAGTTTGCGGAAATCCCATTGTATCCATTATCTGAAACAATCCGTGCGATTATTGATAGCACTTCCGGATCATCGTCAACTAACAGAATGGTTTTCATAGAACAGACCTAGAACCTATGGTCTTGCAGCATAAGTTGTCTCAACGATTCTACAAGGCTTTCCTTCTCTTTTTGGTTGAGTAAATTTATCCGCTCGGCAATTTTAAGGATAGGGTCTTCTTGCAAGGCAGCCCGTCCTTTCTCAGTGATCGCCACTGAAACTGATCTTCGGGACAGCGGGTGTTCACCCTTAGCAACCAATCCTCGTCGTTCCAGAGTGCTTACAGCCCGGCTTACCGGGGCAGTCGTCACGCCTACATAATTGCCAATAGACGTGATGTCTGTCGCATCGATACTCACTTCGTTCAGGTATCGCAGGATTGACCACTGGAGTGGTTGGATGGCTGAGGACCGTTTGCCAGAGTAAGTACCTCTCACAAGCTGTTCCATCAGCAAAGCTGCGGCTATCTCGATTTTCATCTTATCTGCTTTCGAATACACGAATTTTCACTGGTTACACTCAGTTGCTCGGCTGCAAGCTCAGATACCGGCAGATTCTTGCGTATCTGAGTCAAAGCTCGCCTGTGCAGCGGTTCTCGTTCGGCAGAATCCATTGCGAAGCAGGCGCAAGCCAAAATTCTCGAGATTTCTGTCATCGAGATTATTGGAGCAATCTCATGAGGCCAAGTTGTGATGCTTTCTGCATCGACAGCGCTAAGCTTAAAGTGTCAGTCTTTCCTGTCTTGGTCCACCTCACCGTTTCAAACGCTCAAACCTGCACATGTGTTATACTTCACCAACTTGCTCCATGAGATGCTTCTGCTCCGAAGCCCGACCAACCATGTTCTTGCCTTTGCACGCGCCAAATTTGAACGCTCCCGGGCGACCAGTTCCGGATACATTAGTATTGTTAATGAACTATTAGCAAATGTTTTTTCCCGTACTCGACGCATTTCG
>JAAUYD010239765.1_pt1 | contig 12799 bp, 13 predicted proteins | sample 7278101 | NCBI WGS metagenome assembly JAAUYD01 (sample SAMN14350128, study PRJNA611818) | marine sediment metagenome | isolation source: surface marine sediment (0.6m) | place: French Polynesia: Moorea | collected 2018-08 | reverse complement strand
ATCACCCGGCTGGGGATCATTCGCTACGGGCAGCACGCCAACCCGCTGCTGCTCCTGGAGCGCGGCGGGCGGGCGATCCTTACCGATCCCCTGCGCATGCTGCAGGCCGGGCTGACGATTGATGAGGCGGGGGAGGTGGAGATGCCGCCCCTGGTGCCGGAGCAGCTGCAGGGGCTCCTGGCCTCTCTGGTGACCGAGCTCCTCAGCGAGCAGGCCCGTCACGCGCCGGGGCACCCGCCGCTGCCTGAAGAGATCCGGCGCCAGTGGCGACTGGGGCAGCTGGAGCGAGAGACGCTGCGCCGCGCCCTACCCATCCCCACGGGTCCGTCGCCGCCGCGCCCGGCTTTGTCTGAGCCGCCGGATGACGAGGAGATGGTGCCCGTCCCGCTTCTCTTACCGCGGCAGGTGGCCTGGGCGGAGCTGGCGACCCTGGCCCGCCGTCCCGGACAGCTGGCCCTGGGGCGCGGCCACCGCGAGATCATCGCCCTCAACCTCTTTCACACGCCGCACGTCCTTCTTTCCGGGTCCTCCGGTTCGGGCAAAACCCGTCGGGCGCTGCGCCCCATGATCGCCCAGGCGCTCCATCACGGTCTCTACGTGGTCCTGATGAACGAGTCGGGGGCCGACTTCGCTCCCTTTTACGACCATCCTCACATCGCCTTTGTGCGCTCGGGGATTGCCGGGTATCTGGCGGTGCTGGAGGCGGCGGTGGGGGAGGTGGTGCGCCGCGAGCGGCTGCTGCGGGCCCACCGCACCTCGGAGTGGATGCGCCTGCCGGCTGACGTGCGCGACAGCCCGCCCCTCCTCCTGGTCATCGACGAGGTGCTGGCCCTGGCCATGCTCATGGACCCCAAAGAGCAAACCCGCTTCTGGTCGCTCCTGTCGGCGTACGCCTCGCGGGCGCAAGGTGGCCATGGGCTCGATCGGGGCCCTCACCGATCCCACCTATCGCATCTTGAAGAACGGCCTCAACTGGCGGGAGCAGTGCAACGCCCGCATGACCTTCCGCGTAGCCAAGCCAACCATCTCCCGTGCCGTCCTCGACGAAGCGGGGGCCGAGCTTCTGGGGCAGGGGCAGTTTCTGGCCCTCCTGGGATCGGCCGAGCTCACAAAAGGGGTGGCCGCCCATCCCACCGATGCTGAGCTGGCCGCCTTTATCCAGGCCGCGGAAACCCCACCTGCCGCGCTGCCGGGCTGGCTGCCGGAGGGGGTGACCGCCGACCCGCTGCTCGTGGGACCGGGTGGTCAGCCGGGGCAGGATGATCTCTCGCCGGCGGGGTCATCGGCCCTCGCGCACCCGCCGGAGCTGGCGCGTTTGGCCGGGCTGCTGCGCCCCCAGCTGGCGGCCGAGCCGCAGATTTCCAAGCGAGAGCTGGCGCGGCGGGTTAGCCCGCGCTTTTTTGCCGACGGCCGGGTGCGCCAGTACGGCGGCAGCTTTGCCCAGCAGCTCGATGATGCCCTGGCCTATCTGGCGCAGGAGGGGGCCTCGTGAGCGCTCGCTGCTATTCGACGCAGGGCCGGCGGCCCTCAGGCGACCGCTACTACTTCGGTCAAAGGCCGTGCTTCGGGCGCTTTTGGCCTGGGGAAGTAGTAGTAGCAGCGTCCGAAGCCGTCCTGAAAGGGGTCAAGGCTGATTCTTCGTGTAGTTGTGAATCTCGCGGATGATCGCCTGCTGGTGAGCTAAAGTCATGTCAACTCAAAAACGCCCAGAACGAGATTTAGAAGAGCCACGCCAGGGTGACCCGTCCTCTCTCATCGAGCGCATCGCCAATCTGCCGCCCCATCTGGGGTGGGGGAGTGAGGCCGGGTCGCGAGCGATCCGCGACGCCCTGGCGCGGCGGGCGTCGCGCGAAGCGCAAGCTAGTGAGGCGGCTCATCCCTGGTGGGGGCGGTTGGGTGAGGAAACGGTGGAAGACGCCGCTGAGGTCCCAGAGGGCGATGAGCCTGAGGGGACCCATCCCCAGGAAGAAGCAAACAGGAACGACACCGGCGCGTCAACTGCAGAGGAACGATCGCCTGCGGCCGATCTGGCCCAGCTTGGCCGGCGGGCGCTCCGTCTTTACCCCGATCTGGGGCTGGCCATCCTCAGGCAAAAGCAGAGCGCGGCCGGGCGAGTATGGCTGCTGCTGCGCTTTTTGGACCAGGAACGGCATCAGGGGCGGGGGTGGCTGGCGCTGGCTGAGGTGCGCCGTTTTCTAACCGCCTCGGATTCCCCCTGGCGCCTTTTTACCCCACGCCGGCTGCGCCAGCTGCTGCGGCAGGGGGCCGGGTGTTTCTGGCGGCGCGATCCTACACGGGTTTGGCTGCGCAGCGCCACCCAGGTAGCGGCTTGCCTGGGGGTGAAGAAGCTGACGGTGCGGGCGGTCGCTGTGCCGGTGGCGGCGCTTTTGGGATCGATGCAAAGCGCGCGGGCCGAGCTTTACGCTGCCTTTCACTCGGGGCGGGTCAAGGTGCGAGACGGCCGGGTGCACGCCGCGCCCATTGCCCGGCAGACGCTGACGGCTCTCTCTGGTCTCTCGGCGCGCACGCAGGCCGCCTACGAGCGTCGAGCGCGGATCAAGACGCGCGCCAATCTGGCCCTGGGAGAGCGTTACAGCCGCGAGCGGCTGGAGGAGCGGGCGTGGCAAAAGGGGCGGGCGCTTTTTCTTTTGACCGATCACCGGGGTCGCCAGGGGGAGGCGGGGGCGTGCTATCTCGCCTGACGGCTGCCCAACAGCTATTTTGGAGGCCATCTGCCGCTCAATCGCGGCCGGATGAAGTGGATCAACAGGGAACTGGCAGACCTGCAATTACGGGGTGCGGGGAACGGCCGGGGCTTGGGATCTGCTCCACCCGGCGGCCGGGAGCGGGAGCGCACCTATTATTTCAGTGGGGTCGAGGCGGGGCGGGCGCTTAAGCGCGGCGAGGTGCATGAGGAGGTATATTGGCCGTTAGTCGGCCGGTCCCGTTTCTGGCAGGCGTGGTCGTGAGGCTGCGGAAATGCAGCGGAAGAAAGCTGCGGGGATTAACAGGGGAAAGATATTTATGCCAAATGGTGGGTCTTGGTTGTTAAATGGCCTTGTGCCCATCGGACAGTAAGGGAAAACAGAGCCCCCCAAAAAAGATAAGATTTTGCGGGAAAGGCACATAAATAAGTAGATAGGCGTCGCCGTTTAGATGCCCGATGTGGATTGGAGAGGAACAAATCAATGACAAACGCTGTAGCAACTTCAATCTGACTTGGATTGAACCTTTTTGTGGCGATGTGCGAAAATCTCCAATTTTTGTTCCGATCCTAGTGAAAAGTAATCATGAAATTTATTCTTCTATTGTAATCACGACTCTAAACCCAGTATAAGCGTTTTTTTCATCAGGCAATTGATGATATCGATAATGAGCTCCAAAATCTGGCGTAATCCAGGCGCTACCTCTAACAACCACACGGTTTTCATCAAGGGTTTTGACAGCTTCCCAATCTTGAATGATTGAGAAGTCTGGATTAATAGGATAGGGAATCAGCCAGCTTCTGGTCCATTCACTAACATTTCCACTCATATCCATGACACCATATGGGCTTGCCCCTTCTGGAAATGTGCCGACAGGAGAGGTAATTTCAAAACCATCATCCAATGAGTTGTCTTCAATGTCACCTGGACCTATACAATTTACATCACAAATGTTTGTTTTTTCACTATCAATTTCATTGCCCCACGGATATATTCTAAGACCGTCTACCCCGCGCGCCGCCTTTTCCCATTGAGCTTCACTTGGCAAAGTGACCGACCTATTTAATTTATCACCTAACCAAATGGCATACTCCCATGCATCGTGCCAAGATACATTACTTAGGGGATGGTTTTCCAGACCAGGGGGTATAGTGCCATCTACCCAATATCTGGGAGGGGTGCGATTGGTTTCATTGACAAAAACCTGGTATTGAGCGTTGGTAATTTCGTGTTTGGAGATCCAATAATCGCTCAAAAAAATGGTGTGGCTCGGTTCGGCCCGGTCTCCTGTAAAAGGACTGGCAAAATTTTTGCCAATCAAAACATCACCTTCAGGAATAAAAATCCAGGCAATGCCAAAAATATCAGATGGGGATGTATGCGTGATTGGAGCAGGCGTATATCTAGGGAAAGGTGTAATTCTAGGTTTTTGTTGTGCCCTATCGACTGTACAATGTGAAAGGTTTAATAAGATGATCAAGTAGAGGGAAAATAAAAACTTTTTAGTATGCTTATTTTGATTGACAGTAAACATTTGATGGTGATTTTTGTCCTAACTGTAAATAACTTTTGATTTAATAGCATTATAATGACAAGATCGTTTATTTATGAAAAAATATGGAGTACCCAATATTTGAGAGGCCACTCCACACTCAAACTATCTCAAATCAAGCGGGCAAAAAAAGCAACTTAAGGGTTTCAATCGCACGGTCAGACGACAGCTGACGATGATCCGCCCAGGAACGTATGCGCTGGATCTGTCATCGTTATCTGGGGGAGTCCAAGCCGGGTCAATTGCGGACATTGCAGCAAGAGTGCGCGCGTGGCGACGACAAAAGGAGAGTCATTCCCGATGAGTCAAAGCAAGCTGACCTGGCAAGGGGTGGTCATCAGTGTGCAGCCACGTATCCGACTGACACGCTCTTTTGACGACCGTTACCACACTTACCTGGGCTACATGCTGCGTCTTCAAGGGCAAATTGGAGATGAGCAGGGAGAATTCTTGGTCGGCATCGGCAAAGCGGCCCAGGCCAAGCACCAATTCAGGGTTGGTGACGAGGTCAGCGGCCGCTCAGCGCCCGTTATTAATCCCAAGATGGAGCCGGTTGACTACTACAAAACAGCCAGCCTGCAGGTTATCCAGAAAACAGCGGCAGGCGAACAGACACCGCCACCCTGGCACGGTGTACCGCCGGAACTGGAGGTCTATCGGGAGCGGGGTCATCGACGATTGAGTGCTCACACTTATAAGGCCAAATGTCTATCCTGCATTTGGGGGTGTCAGATGGCTGTGGAGATGATTGTTGACCATTGGAATCCGCAGCAGAAACGATATCGTTCAGAGACATTTTGCTATGGGCCCAAGTCTTGCTCATTCTACAAAGCCGGACCGACGCGCAAAGTGCCCGGCCGCAAGGGAATGAGCTGGGAAGAAGAAGATTGGGTAGATGAAGATGCGACATCCCATCGCACCATGGATGAGTAAGTTTCACCGTGCTCTATGGGGTGCGACATGCGTAGACCGGCCGCTTTTTCGAGTATTTGCATGCCTGGGGAATGCGGACTTAGTAGGGAAGCATCAGATGAATTTTGAAACCGTGTGTGTCAAGATAAAACTCAAGCCGGACAGCCTGGAACAGATACGCGAATGGGCCAGAACGCTGCATGCGACGCGACGCGACGCAAGGAAGCGTTAGCCACACTGCGGGATGAAACCATTATTATTGAATCGTATTTCCTCGATCAGACGGCCGAGGGAGATTTTTTGATCGCCGACATGAAAGTCAAAGACCGGGAGCAATCGAGGCGAGCCGTGGCCAACTCCCCTCATGACATTGATCGCTATCACCAGGCGATCAAACGAGATTTTTGGCTAGAGAAGAAACCGCTGGAGATGCTGGTTGATCTCGAATTGCTTGATGAGATTCAGTCAATTTAAAAGTTAAGCTGACCATAGAGATCAGGCATGTTGCGCTGCACATCTTCAGCCACCGCCATCATCGTCGTTCCGGCGTTGCGCTGGAATTTGCGTAGGGTATCCGGTTCGAGCAAATCCCCGCCGCTGTGATGAATACCAACCACTTCAAAATGATCGTTCAGGACCGGGGAGCCGGAAGAGCCTGGCTCGGTGGCGGTCAGGTATTGAATGACCGTGCGGTTGCCGAAAGCGACAAAGTTGTTTTGAATGGAAATCTTTTTGTAGCGCCCGCCGGGATGCTGAATGATATTGACCCGCTCATCTCGTCGCACGGGCGCGGCCAGCAGGTTGAGCGGTTCAACCTCAGCCGGCAACTCTGCTAACTCTACGATAGTGAAATCGAGGTCCGGATTGGTATAAAAGTGCCCGTCGACTTTGGCACGCATAGTGACAGCTTGGGCTGTTTGGCCCGACGGCTCCAACTCGTGGAAAAACACAAATTCGCTGCCTACCGCCTGGTTGGCCGAACCGATAACGTGGTTGTTGGTCATCACCAGGTTGGGACCACACAAGAAACCGGAGCCGCTGGTTCCGCCGCAGATAATTTTGACCACCGCTCGGGCCGCCTGATACCCCTGGTGCAGCCAGCGCACGTCCCGCAGGGTGTTCTCCCCAAACACCTTTTCCTGCACTTCGGCCGCGGAAACCGGCTGCCGCCAGTCGTCCGAATCGAGATACCGTTTGGCGGTTGGCTCGATGTTGAGCGGGTAGCGGTCAAAAAAGGCGCGCAGCTGCGCCCCGTCTTCCACCCCTACATAATCCCGCAAGGCGTTGATCAAAAGCCCCAGCGTCTCCTGCCCCGGCTCGTCCCACCCAAACGTGATGAGCTTCTCGATAAGGCGCGTGGCCGCACCGCGGGGAGCACCGTCAAAATCAATTTGCCCCATAATGTCATCTTTGCGAGGGGAACCGGCCAGCAGGTCGCTGACAAAGTCAATTCGTCCGCGGGTGGTTTTCCAATCGTCCAAGCCCATCAGCTGTCGCTGCAAATAGCGAAAATCATCTCGAGAGAGGGTTATGGAAGTTCCATCTAATCCAGTTTGTGGTGAATTGTCTGGTTGGGTTGTCACCTGCGGCCAGGCATAGTTCGGCCGCATCTCTTTGACCAATTGATATAATTCATCAAACCTGCTTCGCCGCTCCATAAACTGAATCAAGCTGATAATTTTTGTGGTCTTATTTGACCCACTTAAATTTTCGAAGTCGACGCCTTCTAAATCAAAGCAAAGAGCTTTCAGGTCTGCCGTACCAAAGGTCGTCTCCATTGCATCTTTCAGAGTCGTGCGTTTTTGCTGCGTCATCGAAGGTCCTTTTGAGGTCTATTAGCGCGGGATTCACTGCCCGCGTAATTGAGCCAATTCAACAACCATCTGTTCCGTTCTAGGAACTGCCCAAGCAAGAAAAGTGCGAACCACCTCATCCGTTTCATCACTGACGGTTCCCCCGTCTTGATTACAGATGGTCAATATTTCAGTCGTTGATTCAGTGGCGATCCGCATAATATCTCTGTATTCTACATATAGCGGCAGATATTTTTCCGGAATTGTTTCATACCCGACCAGATGAACGGTCCAATTTTTCCAGGAATCATAATAGTTGCCGCATCTACCTTTGAAATTGAGAGACATCCTGACAAATTCTCGATCGAAGTAAGCAATGGAATCCTTTAAACGACCCATGTGATAAGTAAAATCATCTTCAGAAAACGGAACGATTTCGGTGGTGGGAAAAATATGCGCGGCCGGTGGAGCCGCTGTCGGGGTAGCTGGGGGCAAGGTTGGCCAAGGGGTCGCGGTAGCCGACGGTGTCGCCGTGTTGGTTGGGGTTGAGGACGGTGTCATCGTAGCGGTTGGGGTGGATGTTGAAGTTGGGGTGAGTGTCGAGGTAGGGATGGTTGTGTGAGTTGATGTAGGGGTCAAAGTTGGGGTTGAGGTCACCGTAGGATTCGGTGTGCGGGTAGCCGTTGACTCAATTGTAGCCGTCACCTCAGCGAGTTCAGAACTGGCGACACGTTCAACCGGCTGATTGGTGCTTTGACAACTGGTGATAAAAAGGAATCCGAGGAGGAATAAAAAACCGTATTTAGGCATGCAGACCTCTAGAGTGAAGACTTTAATAACTGAAAACGAATTTTAGCCACTTTTTTGCTTTTGCCGAATTGGATTCATTCGCACAAGATGCGATATGAATTATCTCTATGAAATGTTTCTACGATGTTCTTCATAGAGATTTTGGGCGGATGGATGGCTCGAATAACAGCTTGAATTTTATCTATTAAAATGCCAAGTGACTTCGGTAAAATAAGGTGGCCTATATGATTTCAGAGCGTGTCGGAGAAGTTTCAGCTATCATACGGGGCAGTTAATATTATTGTTCCACATAATATTTAATGAGGGATGGGTTTTAATCGCAGCATGCGGGCAACCCAAACACCTGCTCGAATATCACCATGGAAATTTTAATGCCTGCAATATGCTTTCTGATAAGTCTAGGCTTTATTAGCTATGGAATATATATATTCCGTGGGCCAGTAAGTTTCTGGCTGATCGACTCGCATCACTGGGGATATGGTTTTATCCCATTCGGGATTGCATTTTTTTTCTGGGGCATTGGTGCAATGCCCTTTTGGCCTCAAACGTTTCAATGTATCTTTTTTGGATTTTCTCCCGTAATTATTTTTGCCAGCTTCTTCATCCCAAAAGATTGGATCGATCCCGATTGGCTGAAATGGTTGAAAAAAGAATATCCTTTTTACATGTCCGCTATTCAACAGGAAATTGAACAAGTTGGGTATTTGCAATGGAATGCTCGTTTTAAGACAAGGGAAGATCTGGAAAATTGGATTTTAAAAAGAGAAGGTAAAAAAAATGAGTAACGAATTTTAGCTACAATAAGGTTGAAAAATGGACCAATTGATCTTTTTTGTATTTACAATCGTTATCGTAGGGATTTCCATTTTAGTCCGCACTGGCATTACCAAATCGTGGGCTATATTGGAAACGCTTCCCGGATTGTTAGCGCCAAGGATGATCTATGCCGCTTTTCCAATCGCTTTATTTCTACTGGCTATTTTATTAATCCAGTTCGTGTATCCCGACTTCCGACTGTATGATGATCTCCCTTACTTTGTTGCTACTTCAATTATTGTGCTTTGGGCGGTTTCGATCTTTTACTTCATGTGGTTCCCTCCCTGGTGGATCAAACCGGCCTGGATTAGGCGTTGGGAAACAGAATACGATTATGCCTTACCGATATTTGTTGAGGAAGCGCGAAAGCTAGGACGCTGGACCTGGGAGAAACAAGTCTGGAAGGCTGAGGGAATGGCGTCGTGGATTGACGGCGTGTTTGAAAAGCGAGGCGAAGACCTGGACAGCTTGTGGCTGTTGTATAAGCTGCATCGCGTTCACGAGCAGGTAATCGGCCAAAAAACCGATCATATTTTAACCGACCCTTACTATTATGTGGGCAAGACCATCGAGCGCCCTTTTCCCCATCATCGCCGCCATGAAAATCGGGTGTTTACACCGGAGGATTGGGCGGCGCTTAAACCGCTCATTTTTGAGGAAGGATAAGTTTGTTATACCCAGCTGGAAAGATCGCCATCTACCTCAGCCAAATCTACCATAACCGCTGACACCGCTTCCCAGTTTGCCCTCTGCAGCCCGGCCGTCTCGTGAGCGGCGGCTTGGGCTGCGGTCGACCAGCCGCCACGGGCCAGACCGACATGTAAAATGCGCCAATGGCCATGTTTGGGTACCACCGTGGCCGTTTTACCGATTAGATCCCTGAGCACCCCCAGCCCCATTTCCTTAGGCGACCACTTGCATTCTCCCAGAATGAGCGTTTTTTCCATGTGGTTGATCCCCACCACGTCGATCTGCACTGAACGATCCCAGTAGCTGCCAACTTGATCGGCTAAAAACGGAAGCTTGCCCTGCGCCCCGGCCCGCAGCACCCACTCCCGACCCAGTTCCTCCCAGGTGTGCGTGCCAATAAAATCGAGCAAATGGCGGCGAATCTCGGCCAGGGCCGGTTCCTGCACCCCCAGGGCCAGCTGTGATTCGCGCGAGGCCAAAAAGCGGTAGTAAAATCTCAGATACGGGTCGGTGATGTGATAGCGGCTGTTGCGTGAGCGCGGGCCAGCGGTGACTGGTAAGCGTCGCTCAACAAACCCCGCGTTTTCTAGCAGGCTTAGATAGCTAGAAATGTGCCCCTGGGCCAGGCCGGTAAAGGCCACCATCTCTTTTTGCGTACGATACCCGTTGGCCAGGGCGTTCAACATGGCGATGTAGTTGTCAGGTTCGCGTACAAAATCCTGCAGCAGCAGCCGCGGTTCGGCCTGCATCAGATTATTGGCCGTCAGCAGTAGCTGGCGGATATTGTCGGACAGCGACAGCACTTGATCCAGCCGCTCCCAGTAGGCTGGGATACCACCAAACATGGCGTAAATCGCCACCCGTTCAGCGGCGTCATAGGTGGGAAAATAGGCGGTCGTCGTGCCGAAGGGCAGCGGTTGCACGTGCAGCTGGGCTGTGGCCCGACCGTAGAGCGGGGCCTGATAGGACAAGATGTGCTGGTGCATCATGCCTAGATGGGAGCCGCACAGAATGAGCAGCACGTTGCGCTGTTTGAGCAGATGGTCCCACAGGTTTTGGAACAGGCCGGCCAGCTCGGGCGTGCGCGCCAGCAAGTAGGTAAACTCATCGATGATCAGCGTGAAACGCCTGGTCTCCGCCAGCCGGGCCACCTGCTCCAGTGCCTGCGCCCACGATTCATAGGTGAACGTAGCCAGCGGCTTGGCCTCGGGATTGGCAAAGGCATACAGCGCCTGTGAAAACTGGCGCAGTTGGGCCGCGGCCGAGTTGGGTTGCGCAACCCAGTAGAGGGCATGTTCGACGTTGCGGGTCTGCAGCCAGTGGGTCAGCAGGCGGGTTTTCCCCACCCGGCGGCGCCCATACGTGATGAGCAGGGTCGCCTGGGATTGCTGTTGATAATGGTCTAGGGTGCTTAATTCCTGGGTTCGGCCGGTGAATTCGCTCATAACCATTATTATACATGAAAATTATTATAATTTATACGTATAATAATAGGTGCGCATTGTCGCAACATCAGATGCCGGCACATTGAGCAACAGGGTCTTGTGCTTTGCAACAAAATTGGGCAGCCCAAATGCAAAATACATAATGGGTAGGCGATTGACCCACAGCCACACAAGTAACTGTTTGAATCATGCGCTTCAATCGCTGCTAGCCTTTTTTGGCCATTCACCTGGGGGAGAAGTTCGTAATCACAAGTTTGAAGTGACAAATTTTAACTTAAATTAAAAAAGTTTAGTTTAATTATAGAGATCGGATCGCAGGGGTAGTGCTTTGAGATTATCCCCCACCCTACCTTGAAATAGGATCAATCTTTTGTTGCAACGTCTCACCGCCGCCAAACGTTTCTACAAGAATTTATAATATGTGGGTTGACAGTCATTTTTAAAAATTGCTAAAGTAGCCATAAAGATGGCTATAAAGGAATTTTTAAGATGACCACAACCTATTCAATTGCCGAAGCTCGGGACCGTTTCGCGGCTCTGATTCGGGAGGCAGAAGAAAATAACGAGCCGGTACAGGTCACGCGGCGCGGTCGGCCGGTGGCCGTAATTCTAACGGCCGATGAATATGCCCGCTTGCTGGCCAACCAGACAAGACGGGACTTCTGGACAGCTGTTCAGGCATGGCGCCAGAAATGGGCTGTCTCAAACCTCGACATAGACCCTGAGGAGATCTGGGGGGATGTGCGCGAGCAAACGCCGGCCCCGGATACAGACCCGTGGCAATAAAATATCTTCTCGACACCAACATTCTCTCCGAGCCGGTGCGTAAAACTCCCAATTATCGTGTTGTGGCACGCCTTCAAGAAGCAACCGAAACAATCGCCATGGCAGCCACAACCTGGCATGAATTGCTGTTCGGAGTTCACAGAATGCCGGCCTCTCGCCGACATACCGCTCTCAAGAATTATTTGCTTCATACGGTCCAGCCCCAGATATCAATCCTACCATACGATGCCCAAGCCGCGACCTGGTTTGCTCAAGAGCGGGCTCGGTTAACGGCCAACGGCCGCCCACCCTCTTATCCCGATGGCCAGATTGCCGCTGTGGCGGTTACCAATGATTTAATTCTGGTCACCCGGAATGTGGCCGACTTTATTGATTTTTCTGGTTTGAAGATGGAAAGCTGGTTTGCATGAGGTACATCGCCAACCTCATCAACTTTGGCAGCGAGCCTTACCAATCATCAGCCGTGAGGGGTTTGAAAGCCATGCTGTCATCATTTTACTAACACCGCAAGACGGAATAGAATATCCTCCACCTCACTTGGAAAGAGTATCAATGGTTTGTTGCAAGGCCTCACTGCCACCAAATATTTCGACCAGCGTTTTAAGACCATCGACAAATTTCTCCGCCTCGGCCGGTGGCGCAATGTCACGCTGTTTTATTTCATTCATGAAGTGATAAACGCTCACGTTTGCGTATTTAGCGGCCGCGCTTAAATCCGCTTCGCCGCGCGTGTATGCGATAATTGCTTGCTCTAATATATGCGCCGCCAAACCCTCCCGTACAAAACGCCGCAGCAGGGCCGCTTCTGAGACGCCCTCGACTTTACTCATTTTTTTGAGGATGGCGCTCTCTTGAATGCTTATCCGGACAGACTTCGTTATCCATGTCTTCATTCAGTATTTCCTTGAAACGCTTTCCAGACCTTCAAAATACTTGTGAAGGCTCTTACTTCCATTGGTGGGACTTTGCTTCAAAGGCATAATATACCAGATGTTAGGCTCAATTTTTGAGATAAGAAACCTTGATTGCTTAACTAATTGAGTCATCATGATATGAAAACTAAAAAAATCACCCACCCTGTAAATAGGTGCACCACAATGTGCCTATATTCCACTCCCCCACCAGGGAGGTACCCACGGTTTTCGACAAAGCCAGCACGCAAGCCTTATACCCTGCCTGGCTGTATAGGTGGAATGAAATGCCCACGGTTTTCAACACACTTATTGCCATGACATCTAAACCAACGTATCATTTTTGAATAGACATCAGGCGAGGTGTTGTTTGCAAACT
>JAAUYD010159097.1_pt1 | contig 12801 bp, 15 predicted proteins | sample 7278101 | NCBI WGS metagenome assembly JAAUYD01 (sample SAMN14350128, study PRJNA611818) | marine sediment metagenome | isolation source: surface marine sediment (0.6m) | place: French Polynesia: Moorea | collected 2018-08 | reverse complement strand
TCCTCGCCGGGATAGGAATTGCCCGTTGGCCGCAACACACGACGGCAGGTCAGTTCACAGTCACAGATCCACCGACCTGCGTCGAGGTCTCACCCGTTTTTGGATCCAGGTCGACGGCCGTACCGATACTGACGCCAGGAGCCACCTCTGTGCTTCCGCCCATGGTCACGTAGCATCCTGTTAGGCTCGCCACCGCAAGTCCGATCCCGATCCAAGCCAAAACCCTGCTCATGGCGGCACTCTCCCTTAATGCGCTTCTGCCCAATTCTGACCGGTTCCGGCATCGACGGTCAATGGCACATCCAAGTGAACAGCCGGCGCTGCCGCCCCCTCCATGACATCACGCACAACCGAGATCGCTTCATCGACATGCGCCTCGGGCACTTCGAACAGCAACTCGTCATGGACCTGCAACAGCATCCGCGCCGGCAAATCTCCGAGGGCATCCGGCACGCGGACCATCGCCCGCCGGATCACATCGGCGGCCGTCCCTTGGATCGGCGCATTGATCGCGGCGCGCTTGGCAAATCCGGCATGCGGTCCCTTGGCGTTAATCTCGGGCGTATGGATCCTCCGCCCGAAAAGGGTCTGGACAAATCCATGCTCCTTCGCAAAGGCCACGGTTTCATCCATGTATTCCTTGATACCGGGGAAGCGCTCGAAGTACCGATCGATGAAACCCTTTGCCTCCTCGCGCGGAATGCGCAGGTTGTTTGCCAGCCCAAAGGCCGAGATCCCATAGATGACCCCGAAATTGATCGCCTTGGCCTGCCGGCGGATCATCGGGTCCATACCTTCGATCGGCACATCGAACATCTCGGATGCGGTCATCGCATGGATGTCCTGCCCGTCCAGAAACGCCTGCTTCAGGCTGTCGATCCCGGCGATATGGGCAAGGATACGCAACTCAATCTGACTGTAGTCAAGCGACAGCAGGACATTCCCGTCCTCGGCAATGAATGCCTCGCGGATCCGACGTCCCTCTTCCGTGCGGACAGGGATGTTCTGCAGATTCGGGTCTGTAGAAGCGAGCCGCCCCGTATTCGCACCCGCAATCGAGTAAGACGTGTGCACCCGCCCGGTATCGGGATGGATATGCTCCTGAAGCGCGTCCGTATAGGTCGATTTCAGCTTCGAAAGCTGCCGCCAATCGAGCACCCGCGCCGGCAGATCGTGGCCCTCGGCGGCCAATGTCTCCAGCACATCGGCGCCAGTGGCATAGGCCCCGGTCTTGCCCTTCTTGCCACCCTGTAGCCCCATCTCATCGAACAGGATCTCGCCCAACTGCTTGGGTGAGCCGACATTGAAGCTCCGCCCGGCAAGCTCGTGGATCTCCGCCTCAAGCCCAGCCATCTTCTGGCTGAATGTGTTCGACATCCGTGAAAGGTGATCACGGCTGACCTTGATGCCCGACATCTCCATCTCCGCCAGAACGGGCACCAAAGGCCGCTCCAACGTCTCATAGACGGTCGTCACCTTCGCGAAAGGCAACTTCATCTGGAACAGCTTCCAAAGTCGCAACGTGATGTCTGCATCCTCCGCCGCATAAGGCGTGGCATCGGCAATGGGCACCCGGTCGAATGTAATCTGGCTCTTCCCTGTGCCGAGGATGGATTTGATCGGAATGGGGGTGTGGTTCAGATACCGCTCCGAAAGCGTATCCATCCCGTGCCCGTGCAGCCCCCCATGGGCGGCGTAGGACATCAGCATCGTGTCGGCGATAGGGGCAATCCGGATGCCATATCGCGCCAGTATCTTCAGATCGTACTTCATGTTCTGCCCGATCTTCAGAACCGCCGGGTCCTCCAGAACAGGTTTCAGCATCTCCAAAGCCTGATCCAGCGGCATCTGCCCCTCGACCTTCTCGGCCGCGCCGAGCAGATCGCCCTCCCCCTCGATATGGGAGAGCGGGATGTAGCAGGCCTCGCCCGTCTCGACGGCAAGACAAACGCCAACCAGATCGACCCGCATCTCGTCGAGCCCCGTCGTCTCGGTGTCGACTGCAACATAGCCACGCTCCCGGATCCTGGCGATCCAGGCGCTCAGCGCCGCGCCGTCGCGCACCGTCTCATAACGCGCCGTGTCAAAGGGGATGTCCTGCGCGGTCACAGCCGCGCCGGCCCGTTCGGGGCTCGATGCCCCGGGCGGGCCGCCCCCCGCCGGTTCCTCGATCACGGGCATCTCGGCGCCCATCTTCTCGGCAACGCGCTTGGTCAGGGTGCGGAACTCCATCTTGGCGAGGAACCCCAATAGCGCATCCTCCTCCGCCTCTCGCAGATCGAGCTCGGCCAGGGGCTCAAGATCCGGCGTGTTCTGGTCCAGCGTCACCAGATCCCGCGACAGCCGGATCTGATCGGCATGCTCGATCAGCGTCTCCCGCCGCTTGGGCTGCTTGATCTCGCCCGCCCGCTCCAGAAGCGCATCGAGATCACCATACTCATTGATCAGAAGGGCTGCCGTCTTCACTCCGATCCCCGGGGCACCGGGGATGTTGTCGACACTATCCCCGGCCAGCGCTTGCACATCAATCACCCGATCCGGGCCGACGCCGAACTTCTTTTCCACCTCCTCCGGCCCGATCCGGGTGTTCTTCATCGCGTCGAACATCTCGACGCCGCCCCCCACCAGCTGCATCAGATCCTTGTCCGAACTGATGATGGTCACGCGTCCCCCGGCCTCGCGCGCCTCCCGGGCATAAGTCGCGATGATGTCGTCGGCCTCAAAACCCTCCTTCTCGATACAGGCGATGTTAAAGGCGCGCGTCGCCTCCCGGGTCAGCGGGATCTGGGGGCGCAGATCCTCCGGCATCTCATCGCGATTGGCCTTGTACTGATCGTACATGTCGTTGCGGAACGTGTGACTGCCCTTGTCGAAGATCACGGCGACATGGGTCGGCGCATCCGGCCCCTTGTTATCCTCGACCATCTTGAACAGCATGTTGCAAAAGCCCGAGACAGCCCCGATCGGCAACCCGTCCGATTTCCGGCTGAGCGGCGGCAGCGCATGGAAGGCCCGGAAGATAAACGCCGATCCGTCGATCAGATGCAGATGATGACCCTTGCCGAACGGCTCGTTCATGGCACTCCCTCCTCGCTGACCCGCTCTTTATCCCGTGAGCGCACCCGTTTGGCCATCCCAAACCGCAACCCGCCCTCTTCGTCGTCGAATATCCCCACCGCCTCACCGACGCTTCCGGTAAGGCTCCAGTTCAGGCATGGCGCGTTTCATGAACTGATCGAAGCGCGGCACGGTAAAGGCAGTCTGCCCATGTTGCGGCGAAAAGATCATGCCCATCTCGATCAGACCCGAGCGGATCGGCGCGACCTGACTGCTCTTCGTGCCCCAGGCCTCGGCCACCTTGCCGCTGGCATGTGGACCCGGCCCCAGTTCCGCCAGGGCCCGCAGATAGCCTTTCTGCGCGTCAGAGCAGTGATCAAAGCGAACCTGAAAGAAGTTCTGATCCAGATAGGCAATCGCCTCGACCTCGGCGATATCGACCACATCGGCCGAGACCGGGCTCTCCTCGGCCTCGTCCCAGGCAAACTTTCCCCAGGCCTGCAGAAAGAAGGGATAACCCTCGGTCTGCTGGTAGATCAGATCGACGGCCTCTTGCGTAAAATCAGCCCCCTGAAGCTGCGCCGCTTCCCGCAGGGCCCGCGAAGATGCGTCAGCGTCGAGCGCCCCCAGACGCGGAAACTCGAACAACCGCTCGGCATAGGACTTTGCTTCCGCCGTCAGGGCGGCCAGCTGCGGCAGCCCAGCGCCGATGAACAGGAACGGCGCCTGCACCTGAGCGACTTCATGACAGGCATGCGCAAGCGCCGACAGCTCGGCCCGGCTCAGGTATTGAACTTCGTCGATAAAAAGGGCGACCGCAGTGCTCCGCACCCGTGCCGCCTCGGCCATCGCCAGGATCACCTCCGGCAGATCGGTCTCCAGCGTGCCGGTGTCCCCACCGATCTCCGAGGTTGAGGCCCCGAAGGTGAACCCCTCATACTTGACCCGGAAGATCGCCGCGAAATTGCGGAGCAAGGCCCCCGCCCGATGCAGTGTCTCCTCTGCCGCCGCCCGCCGGTCCAGCCGCCGCAGAACCGTGTTGGCCGCCGGCACCAGCAGTTTGACCAGATTGTCGCCGGAGGCATCGGGCACCTCGAACCGGATCGTCTCCAACCCCTTGGCCTTGGCCGTGTCGTGGAGTTTGCGCAGCAGCACCGTCTTGCCCACCCCACGCAGGCCCAAAAGGATCATGTCATTGGCAAACAGGCCCGATTTCACGCGGTCGAAGGCGACGTCGCATACCTCGATCAGATCGGATCGACCGACAAAGGCGGCCGGCGGAATGCCTGCCCCTGGATTGAAAGGGTTCTTTCGCGGATCCATTCTTACAAAGCTTATCCTAATTTATCAAAATCACATAAATCAGAATAAACTTCGTAAATCACACCGTCAATGTGCGCCAGTGCCCGGCTTCAGGATATAACGCTTGTCGCAATACCCGCAGTCCACCCAACCGATCTTGGGATCGATCTGCAACCAGACCCGAGGATGGCCCAGGACACCGCCGTCGCAGGCCACGCGGGTCGTGGTGACCTCCTCGGTCTCCGGCGCCTCATGCTCGGGCAGACTGGGCAGGTTGTCGCTTACCATCTCTCGATCTCCGCACAAATGACTGACGCGTTTCTAGCAGGTCAGTCCAAACCGACAAGGGCTGACCTGCGATGCAAGCGGAGGACGAGGGCGGGTGAGTGAGTGGAACACCGCTAACCCCCGATACCATACGCGCAACCTCCTGACTCCAGCAGTAATGGTCGTCAGCCATCTCTGATCCGATGCCCTTCGGCGGACGAAGCTGCCCTTAGCGACCATTTTTTGAATGGCCGCTTGTTTCGGGGATGCATAAGCGCCAGCAGTCCGCCCCTGGCACCGGCCCTTCAACCTGCAGTGGTTTGGACAGGGCGGGTGCCGACATGCTGCATGAAGCGTAGCAGGTAGCCATCCAGGTCTTGAACGAGAAACTCGTCCTGTCCGTTTTCATGCGCTCCTTCGCGGTACCAGGATCGTCGCAACGGCCGAAACAGGGCGATCCCGGCCGCCTCCAGCCGGTCATGGATCGCGCGGACATCCGCGACCTCGATCTGGAGGTTCAGGCCCCGACCAAGCGGCGGCACGAGTTCTCCCGTCACCCACACGCGCGACGGATCGTCGGGCAGAGCTTCCAGCATGATCTGAGCGTGCCCCATCTCAATATAGACGAAGCCGTCCTCGGGGCGGCCGAACTTCTCGGTGAAACCCAGAAGGTCGCAATAGAACGCCAGTGAGCGCGGAAGGTCGCGCACGAGCATCTCTGGTACAAGAACGGACCAGTGGTCAGGATCGGTTCTGAACTGGTCCTCGTGCGCCATGGTACGTTTATAGGGTAAGCGGGCCGCAACGCAACGTGCAGCCGCGCAAAACGGCTGCGAGAAGCGCTTTCAATCGTCGCACTAGGATTGGCCAACGGCTAACGGGACATTGTCTCGCAGTGCAGAACCCGATAGAATGTCATATTGCACGCAGTATTCGCCGAAGCGGAAGTTCATGCCGCAATATTAACTAACCTGGGCTCGATCCAGTCATTCGCCGAACCCGCAGCCGATCGGGTCCGGGTCACATACTTCACCTGCAGGACAAAGTCATCTGACTTGCGGAAGGGAGCCCCCGCAAACGGCGTTGCGGGTCAGTCCGCCTTCTCCAGAATTCGGCCCAGAACGCGGCCACCCAGAACGTGGACATGCAGATGCGGCACTTCCTGCACGCCGGCCGGTCCAGCGTTCGAGATCAGACGATAGCCCGACCCGCCCTGCTCTTCGGATACGGCCGTCTTCCGGCACACCTCACCAATTGCCCGCGTGAAGTCCACGATCTCGGCATCCGAAGCGGTCGCGGCGAAATGGTCATAATTCACATAGGATCCCTTGGTGATCACCAGAACATGTGCCGGGGCCTGAGGTGCGATATCCTCAAAGGCCAGACTGTGCTCGGTCTCCAGCACCGTCTTGTTCGGAATCTCGCCCCGCAGGATCTTCGCGAAAACGTTCTGTTCGTCGTAGTCGTACATTGCGTGTCCCCCTCAAATCAGGCCCTGGCGGCGAAAACGGTGCTGAAGGTTGGTCCGGGGGCGCGGCCCGAGATGGCCAATCACCTCCGCCGCCGCAGCCGCCCCCATGCGCCCGCAGGTCGAAAGGTCCCTGTCCGTCGCAAACCCGTAAAGGAACCCTGCCGCAAACTGATCGCCTGCCCCCGTGGCATCCACGGGCACCACCGTTTCGACCTCCAGATCGACCCGCTCCTCCCCCTTCAAGAGCGTCACACCGTCACCCGAACGCGTACAAACAACCAAGGGGCAGACCCCGCGCGCGATCTCGATCGCTGCCTCGGCATCGGTCGTCTCGTAAAGTGCCGCCCACTCGTCCCGATTGCCGATCACGTAATCGAGGCTTGCCACCAGCCGCTGGAAATCGGCCCTGTGCCGTGTGACGCAAAAAGGATCGGACAGCGCAATACCGGCGCGGCCACCAGCAGCGCGGCAGGCCCCGGCGGCCCGCTCGAACGCCTCCTTCCCCTTGTCCTTGTCATAAAGATAGCCTTCCAGGAACAGGATCTCGGAGGCGGCGACTGTATCCGTCTCCACATCGCCCCCGCCCAGCTCGGCCGAGATCCCTAGGTAGGTGTTCATGGAACGCTCCCCATCGGGCGTTACGAAAATCATCGAGCGCGAGGTCGGCAACTCCCCGGCCGCGACCGGTGGGTTCACGAAACTGGTGCCGTCATCCTCAAGGCTTTCGGCGTAGAAGCGCCCAAGCGCATCGTCGCGCACGCGTCCGATAAAGGCGGTCGAAAGGCCCAGATTGCCAAGCCCCGCCAGCGTATTCGCAACCGACCCGCCCGGTGCCTGAACGCGCTCATCCATCGCCGCATAAAGCGTTTCCGCACGGTCACGCTCGACAAGCTGCATGATACCTTTGTCAATTCCCATAATGTCGAGAAAGTTGTCATCGGCATGGCTCAACACATCGACCACAGCGTTGCCGATGCCAATCACCTTGAAGGATTTGCTCAAATGCTCTTCTCCTCATATGCGCAGAGATCGTTGATCAGGCAGTCCGCGCAGCGGGGCTTGCGCGCGAGACAGATGTAGCGCCCGTGCAGGATCATCCAGTGATGGGCATGCTGTTGGAATTCGACGGGGATGTTGTCTTCAATGGCACGTTCCACCGCGATCACATCCTTGCCCGGCGCCACGCCCGAGCGGTTGCCGAAGCGGAAGATGTGTGTATCCACGGCTTGTGCAGGATAGCGATACCACATGTTCAGCACGACATTCGCCGTCTTCCGCCCGACGCCCGGCAGGCTTTGCAAGGCGGCGCGGGAGGTCGGGACGTCGCCGCCGTACTCCTCGATGATCTTCTGTGAAAGCTTGATGACGTTCTTCGCCTTGTTCCGATAGAGGCCGATGGTCTTGATGTATTCGACCAACCTCTCCTCGCCCAAAGCAAGCATCTTTTCCGGCGTATCGGCCACCTCGAACAGCTCCCGCGTCGCCCTGTTCACGCCCTTGTCGGTGGCCTGAGCCGACAAGGCGACTGCAACAACCAGCGTAAATGCATTCACATGCTCCAATTCGCCCTTTGGCTCGGGCTCATGTGCCCGGAAGCGCGTAAAGATTTCCTTGATGGTTGGATAGAGAAGCTGCTTGGCCATGGCCGGTCTCTTGGCACAGCGCATCGGCGGGTGGCAAGCGAAACAGCGCCCTACCCTCCCGGCAGCCATCCTTGGCGCGCCTGGCGGCGCAGACGCTTTTCGTGCAGAACCTCCAGACGGGGGCGCCACACATAGTGTGGATCGGTCTGGGTGGGTGACCAGAACAGGACGCCGCCCTTCCGCCACGGGTCCAGCACCATGCCGTCCATATAGCCCGTGCCGCGCGCACTGATAATCGCCGTACTGTGATCGATCCGGAACGGATTATCGGCATTGGCAATCGCCCGGTGCAGATCAAGTGTGCGAAAGCCCTCTCGCATAAGCCGCGCTTCCATATCCTCTGCCCAGTGCCAGCAGAGCCCACGCGGCCGCAGCCCCAGATTAACCTTCGTATTATGGATCAGGGGCGGATCGGTAATCTGGTACTCGCGCGCCAGCTGGTGGGTGTACTCATAGGCGATCCGCGCGGCGCGTGCCGCTTCCTCCGGATCCACATCTGGCCCGAGGGCGCGAATGCCCTTCTCAGCGCCGTGATCTCTGCTGCATCAGCCAGAGGCGGTCCATCAGGCGACGTCCCCGCGCACCCTGCCACCACGAAAACTGCTATCAACAGCGTAAGGAGTGTCCGGATAGTACCTGTCATTCCTGTGCGACCTCTCACCTGCCAAACAGTGCTAGCGCGCCGACCAACGGCTGTCGAGACGATGGTTGACGCAGGGCGACGGACCGCAAGACTTCGCCATCTGCCAGTTCCGCAAGATCCGGGTGGCATAGGCGCTGCCGAAAGGCCATCTTCGCATCAACGGAGGACGAAAGATGACCGAGCATTCCTATCACTACGGAGTCATGGCGCGTGCCATCGACCATATCGGTGCGACCGTCGGCAAACAGCCAAGCCTGGACGAGGTCGCAGCTGCCGTCGGCCTCAGCCCTGCGCATTTCCAGCGGGTCTTCAGCCAGTGGGTGGGCGTCAGCCCCAAACGCTACCAGCAATACCTGACGCTCGATCACGCGAAGGCCCTGCTGGCCGAGCGGTTCACGGTCCTGGACACTGTGGCCGAGACCGGCCTCTCCGGCGGCGGGCGCCTGCATGACCTCTTTCTCAGGTGGGAAGCGATGACGCCCGGTGACTATGCCAAAGCGGGCGAGGGGCTTGATATCGGTTGGGACCGGATCGAGACACCCTTCGGTGAGGCGCTCGTCATGGCAACCGAGCGGGGGGTCTGCGGCCTTGGGTTTCTGTCCGACACAGGCTTCGACGAAGCCTATGCCGATCTGACCTCGCGGTGGCCCAAGGCCACGTTCTCTCACCAGCCAGAGCGGATCGCGACGCTTCGAGACGCACTTTTTGCCGGCGAAGGGGAGGTCCAGCTGCACCTGATCGGCGCGCCGTTCCAGATCAAGGTGTGGGAGGCGCTTCTGCAAATCCCCTCCGGTCATGTCACAACCTATTCCGAGATTGCCGGCGCCATCGGCAACCCGAAGGCCGTTCGGGCGGTCGGGACAGCGGTCGGCCGCAACCCGGTCTCGTGGCTCATCCCCTGCCACCGTGCCCTCCGCAAATCGGGAGGATTGGGAGGCTATCATTGGGGTCTGCCTGTCAAACGCGCCATGCTGGCGTGGGAATCAGCGCGGCTCGAGGGAGAGGTCGCAGTGTAATCATTGGTAAGAAACCGCCGATTTACACACTTGGGCGTGAATGTCGGCGGTTTGGCATTGCGTTCACAGATGCGCGAGCCGACAAATGGGGCAGAAAAACGTCCCAACCTGAAGGTGGCACCAATGATGTCTTTGACGCGTTCTCTGATCCTTGTTTCCGTGGCGGGGCTCGGCCTCGCAGCCTGTACCAACCCCGACGGCACAACGAACCGGACCGGAACCGGCGCAGCGCTTGGCGGCATTGCCGGGGCGATCACCGGCGCCATCATTGCAGACGACGACAAGAAAGGTGCTGTCATTGGCGGCATCGCCGGCGCCGCAGTGGGGGCCGGCATCGGCAACGTGCTTGATCGTCAGGCCGCAGCCCTCGAGCAGGAAATCGGCGATTCCGGTGCACGTATCATCAACACCGGTGACCGCCTGATCGTGCAGCTCCCCGAGGCGATCACCTTTGCCACTGAAAGTGCTGTGGTCCGCCCGTCCATTCAGGACGACATTCTGGCCATCGCAGCCAACCTTCAGCAGTATCCGAACAACACGGTGCAGGTCATCGGCCACACCGACAACACGGGCAGCAATGCCTTTAACCAGACCCTGTCCGAACAGCGTGCCGCTGCCGTTGCCTCGATCCTGCGCTCCGGTGGCGTCTCGTCTTCGCGCATCGTGGCCTACGGCGTGGGTGAGACGCAGCCGATCGCAACGAACTCCACGCCCGCTGGCCGCGCGCAGAACCGCCGGGTGGAAATCGTCATCACACCGACCGCCTGATCCGGTCAGTTTCACGGAAAGGGCGGGCCTTCTGGCTCGCCCTTTTTCGTTTGGCCCACTTGTCGCGCCCAGAAACTGGTCATATCGTCTGACCAATCGAGGGGACAAGCGATGCCATTCAGACCCATTGAGCCCGAACGCGTGGCCACCAGCATCACACGCCAGATCGAGAACCTGATCCTCAAAGGTGTCTTGCGGCCGGGCGAGCGTCTGCCCTCGGAACGCGATCTCGCCGCGGAGCTGAACGTTTCCCGTCCCTCCCTCCGCGACGCCCTGGCCGAGTTGGAAACCGAGGGCCTGATCACCACCAAACCGGGTGCCGGGGCTTATGTTGCCGACATCCTCGGTTCAGCCTTCGCGCCTCCCCTCGTCCGACTCTTCGCCACCCATACGGAAGCCCTGTTTGACTACCTCGCCTTTCGCAAGGATCTGGAGGCGATGGCGGCCGAACGTGCCGCCAAGGAGGCCAGCGAGATCGACCTTCAGGTGATCGCCACGATTTTTCAACGGATGGAGGCGGCACACGAAAAGCGCTCCGCCAAGGAGGAGGCCGCACTCGACGTCGATTTCCACATGGCCATCATTGAGGCGTCTCACAACGTCGTCATGGTCCACATGATGCGTTCGATGTTCGCGCTTCTGAAAGAGGGGGTCTTCTACAACCGGCAGTCACTCTTCAAGATGCGCACGACGCGTCGCGACCTTCTTGACCAGCACCGCGCAATCCACGACGCCCTGATGGAGCGGGATCCGGCGGCAGCCCGCATCGCAGTCGAAGCCCATATCGGGTTTATCGAGGAGGCCATGAAGACCATGGTCCGGCAAAGCAAGAACGAGCAGACCGCACGCTTGCGATACGATCACGAAAAGCGCCGCGCCTGATCGGATAACTCTGGCACCGTAGGGCGGGGTTCACCCCGCCACGCCCGGGCGGCGGGGCTCAGCCCACTCTACAAGTGGCGCAATACCCTCAAGGCTGTGCATAGAACTCCCAATCGGCGTATGTCTCCGCATTCTCGAACCCAGCCAGCTTCGCGGAGAAACCGCTCCGCTTGAACGGCACCTTGTCCGAAGCGATAGCTACGCCCGCAATCCCGCCATCTGCGGCGGGGAGTAATTGCCACTCTTCTGAGAAGACCGGAGGGTAGAGCCTGCGAATATGACGCCGACCCTCGGAACGCGGATCCTCCAGCAAGTCAGCAAGGCTTCCGGGATAGGTGCCCGGACTGTCGGCCTGGTAATAGCTTTCAATTGCGCTGGCATAGGCCTGCCCGCGAAACAGCAACTCTGCCTCGGCAGCGCGGCGGGCCTCTGTTCCTGTCGGTATCCATGCGGTCTGGGCAGCCAGCGCGGCCGCGACCATCACCACAAGAATGGTGATGTAGGTATAGCCCTCATCCCGCCCGCGCGGCGCGGTGTCAGTTCGACCAGCTCTCGATATCGGCCGCATCGCCCGTGCCCCCCTCCAAACCGTCCGAGCCATAGGACAGGATCTCGAACCCACCGCTTCGCCCCGGCGCGCGGTAGACGTAAGCCGTGCCCCAGGGGTCGAGCGGCACGTCCTTGCGGAGATACGGCCCATTCCAGCTTGGCACGCCCGGATTGGTGCGCAGTGCCGCCAGCCCCTGCTCGGTCGTCGGATACTGACCCTGGTCAATCAGATAGGTGTCGAGTGCTGTCATGAACCCCTCGATCTGGCCTCTCGCCGCTGTCTGCTTCGCCGGACTGATCCGCTGATAAAGTATCGGACCAACGAAGGCCGCCAAGAGCCCGACGATGACCAGGACCACCAGCAATTCCATCAGGGTGAAGCCCTCTTCACGCCGTTTCAGTCTTTTCATCCTACCACTCGCTGTAAGGTTTGCCGTTCAGCCCCGTGCCCTCGGCACTGCTGCGCACGTCCATGATCCCGCCCTCGGGCGCCGCAATCAGGGTCCATTCCATATCTTCGCCCCCCACCGGGTCTTTTGGCACAAAGCGCAGGTAGCGCTCGTCCACCAAGACACCGAGACTGTCCGGATACGCCGCGCGATCGCCGTAGAAATCGTCAATCGAGCGTCGCATGACGTCGAGGTTTTCCAGAAGCGCCGCCTCCCGCGCCCGCTGCAGCGCGCCATAGACGTTTGGGACGGCGATGGCCGCCAAGAGACCCACGATGAAAAGGACCACGACCAGCTCCATCAGCGTGAAGCCCGCCTCGCGCGCCCTACCAGTCCCTGATCTCAGTGCCATCAAGGGCCGTCTTCCTCGTTCGGGGCGCGATGTCATAGACATCCTCGCCATTCCACTCACCCGTTCCCGGCGGGTCGGTATAGCCGAGCAGGACCCACTGCGCCTCCAGCGGCGCGTCCGCATCGGCAAAGGGATTGCGCGGCAGGCGGCGCAGATAGCGCTTGAACCCTCCATCCGGCCCCGGCCCTTCCACGCCTTCCACCAGAACCTCTAGCGTCAAAGGATAGCCGCTGGCGCTCGCCGCATCCTCGGCCGAAATCTCCTGCTCCTCCCAATCCGCATGGAAGGCATCGATTGCGGTCCGGACAATGCGCAAGGTTTCCCGCAGTTCGACCTCCTTCTTCCGCTGAGCCGCGGTCTCGGCAAAGGGCAGCGCCGTCAGCGCAAGGACCGAGACGATGG
>JAAUYD010033830.1_pt1 | contig 12802 bp, 6 predicted proteins | sample 7278101 | NCBI WGS metagenome assembly JAAUYD01 (sample SAMN14350128, study PRJNA611818) | marine sediment metagenome | isolation source: surface marine sediment (0.6m) | place: French Polynesia: Moorea | collected 2018-08 | reverse complement strand
CGGTCAGTCTTCGCCGACGTCCAACCGATGACTGCCATATCATGAATGTTATCCCGAACTTTTCCTGGGATTTTTTAGTAAAATTGGAATACCTCTCCTATTATCTTACGATTCCTTTGTTTTTCATGTATATATATTCGCTATTTCCAGGCAAAATCATCCAAATAATTCGTCCATTCGTACTGGTGGTTGGCATTATTTTTTCTGCCATCGTCATAGTGTTTCCGACGAATATTTTTTCGCAAACTCTGTCTATTTATCATGTTTTTACAGTGTTTGTTTTTTTGAACATAATGATAATTCTCGTTATAACCGCCCGTAGAAGAAATAGCAATGCCATCGTAACCCTGACAGGATTTGTCATTTTATTCCTGGCAACCACCAATGATATCCTCTATTCCTTAAATCTGATTCACACCAGAAATCTATCTTCTCTGGGGTTTTTTTCCTTCATTCTTTCACAAGCCTTTTTGATGTCGTTAAACTATGCCAAATCATTTGGCACCATTGAAAAACAAAAAACCTCTTTGGCTGAAACCAATCTTAATCTGAGAAAGGAGAGCCGGGAGCGTAAATTAGCACAGGAAAAGCTGGAACAGCTCAATAATGATCTTGAAAAAAAGGTCGAAGAGAGAACAGCCAGAATCACAAAGACAAATATAGCCCTTCATAAGGAAATAAAAGAGCGCAAGCGTGCTGAAGAGCATGCCTTAAATTCTATGCGAATTGCAAATATTGCTAATCATGCCAAAAGTGACTTTTTGGCCAACATGAGCCATGAACTGCGCACACCTTTAAATCATATTATAGGTTTCACTGAATTGATTCTGGATCAGCACTTTGGTAAGTTGAACGAAGCCCAGATAGACTATCTCAAAGATGTATACAGCAGCAGCCAACACCTGTTATCTCTGATAAACGATGTTTTGGATCTTTCCAAGATAGAATCAGGTAAGCTGGAACTGAAACGAGCCGAAGTCAATTTTAGTGACCTTTTGAACAGCATTAGCAGCCAGTTTAAAGAGAAGGTGTTAAAACGCCTGATTCAAATGAGAGTTCAGTTGGATGGCATTCCGAATAGCTTTATGGCAGATGAAACGAAGCTCAAACAGATTCTCTACAATCTGCTTTCGAATGCTGTAAAATTTACGCCGGACGGAGGTAAAATATCAATCTCTGCAAAGGCATGTTCTATAAAGAATGGAATAAAGAAGGGTATTAAAGTTAGTGTCGCTGATACGGGCATAGGAATTCATCCCGATGATATGGAACGGATATTCGACCCCTTCGAACAGGTCGAACGATCCACAAGTCGGAAGTACCAGGGAACCGGATTGGGCTTGTCACTGACCAAGCAACTAGTGGAACTTCATGGGGGTAACATTTGGGTAGAAAGCCAGGGTGAGGGAAAGGGATCTTCCTTCAATGTTATCTTCCCGCTTCAGTAGTGGAGTGGAACTCTGATCTGTCAATACCGATAGCGAAGTGGCCGGTGAGATGACAAATTAGCTATGGTTGGGCGAGCAGTTTACGCTCTGAGTCGCCCTCTATTGTCGTTAAGTATTCGGTTCATCAGGCAGATTACAAGCACAAGCCGACGCCGGATCCTGATCGCCCTTCTCATTTTCTGCTAGGCACTGTTCAACCGCCCGAATGATCCCTTCGTAACCAGTGCAGCGACAGAGGTTACCAGCATGGGCGCGCCGGATATCGTGTCGCGATATCTTTTCATTGCCTTTGTTCTTTTCCAAAAAGGCTGTGGAAGTCATTATCAGGCCAGGAGTACAGAAACCGCACTGCACCGCGCCTGCGTCCAAATAGGCCTGTTGTACCTGGGAAAGTTTTCCTTCCCGGGCCTCACCCTCGGTGGTACGGATGGATCGGCCGTCAGCCCAAAGCGCTAGGTAGAGGCATGAATCCACGGGTAGTTCGTCTACTAGGATTGTACACGCACCGCATTCACCCACGCCGCAGCCCTCTTTAACACTGGCAAAACCATGCATCCGTAATAGATCGAGTAAAGACTGGCGTGGATCCACTTGAAAGGTCATCGGTTTGGCGTTAATCGAAAAAGAAATGCTTTGACTTTTCATAAGATAACTCCACAAGGTTGAAGGGCTTGGGTAATAACGCGTTCTGTTAATGTTTGGATGATTTGCTGACGCAGGGCCTTGGCTGCGCGCCAGGAATCCCTGGGCCTCAGATCGGTCAGCACCGATGCTTTTATGCGTGCCAGCAGGGATGTATCAATCGTCGAGCCGCGTGCGTTTTCTTCTGTCTTCCAGCAGCGCAAGGGGGTGGGGCCTGCTACGGTAAAGGCCAATCGCAGTTCGGCTAATTTTCCCCCATCGAGCTTGCAAGCTGCCGCACAGCCAATGGTGGCGATGTCCATAGCGTCACGCATGGCATACTTGTAATAACTTCCGGACCAGCAGTTGTAATCATCTGGCGCGATGGATAAGGCCGTCATTATTTCAGCTGGCTGACGATCCACACGGCTGGGGCCATGATAAAATTCGTGCAAGGGTAGCCGTCGTTCTCCTTGGGGCCCCCGTAGCACCACGGTTGCGTTTAGCACCAACAACGGGGCGGCACTGTCAGCACTAGGGGCGCCGTTGCAAATATTGCCTCCTACCGTAGCCACATTGCGCACCTGGGGGCCTCCCACCGTGGCGGCCCCTTGGGCCAGAACCGGAATGTGCTTTTTAATGATTGAATTCGCCATCAGCTGGCTGAAAGTGTTTCCGGAGCCCACAGTGATGGTACCATCCGGTGCCTGGAAAATACCTTTTAATTCGGCCATATCGTGAATATCCACCACATGGCGATAGTCCGGATTTCCCTGATGCAGCCGCACCAGGATGTCGGTCCCCCCAGCCAGAGGGATTGCCTTAGGATTCTGTGATAGAAGCTGGATTGCTTCTTCCACCGAGTTTGCCTTTTGATAACTGTCAATATCAAACATTGGCGTTCCTCTATATCAGTCCTGATGTTTTAAAATATGTAAATAACGTTTTAGGGTTAAGGGGCAATTCATTGATGGCCACCCCGGTAGCGTCCAAGATTGCATTGCGGATGGCCGGTGCAGGTGAAAGTACCGGTGGTTCGCCCAGAGATTTGGCACCATAAGGATGCGAAGGTTCTTGGGTCTCCACAAAGGCCGCCGTAAGATCAGGTATATCCATGATCGTGGGCACCTTGTAGTCCAGCATGTTATTGTTGTAGATGCGGCCCGAGTCAGGGTCGATCATGAGCACTTCGTAAAGCGCGGCCCCGATACCCCTGGCTATACCGCCGTGCACCTGACCCTCAGCGCAAAGCGGATTAATGACCACTCCGCAGTCATGTACATTGTAAATTTCATGGATTTTTACCCGGCACATAGGAATATCCACTTCCAAATCTACGAATGTGCATCCAAAAACATGGGCGTTGGAGCGAGTCTTGTGGCTGATCTCGGCCGTGATCTGGCCACCTCGGTTTTTATCGTAGTAGGCGTCCATGGCCACATCCTCGACACCCATCACGACTGTTTCCGGTGTTTGTGACATGACAATATCACCACCCACAATGTCGAGATCCTTTGGGTTCATTCCGTTAATGACCCCTACATAGTCCAAAATTTTCTGCTTTAGCTTCTGGGCCGCACGCATCACCGCCTGACCGCCCACGTATGTTTGGCGTGAGGCATAGGCCCCGGTATCGAAAGGGGATACATCAGTATCTTGGGTGGAAGCCACATGCACTTTCTCGAAAGGGATACCCGAGGTGTGAGACGCCATTTGGGCCAAGGCAGTATCGGAACCCTGGCCGATTTCAGTAGCGCCCACCTGCAGGTGCACCGATCCGTCTTGATTAAGGATCATGCGAGCGCTGGCAGGCTCTACGCAGACCGGATAGGTACCGGACCCGTAACTGAAGCAGGCCACCCCGAGACCATGACGTACGTCTCCTGTTTGGTCGGTGGATCGTTCGGCCCGTTTCTCGTCCCAACGAATCAGCTTTTTGCCTTTTTCGAGGCATCTCTCCAAGCCGCAGGACATAATCGGCTTTTTGGTGATCTGGCTTTTGTCGCCCGGATGGGCGGCATTTTTTAGCCGGAATGCCACTGAATCCATACCCAAACGGCGAGCCGCATCTTCCATGATGCTCTCCACAACAAAGGTCATCTGCGGCGACCCATAGCCCCGCATGGCCCCTGCAGCTGGAAAATTACCGTAGATTGTACGGGCCTTGCAATGGTAAACGGCCCGGGGGTACATGTAATGGGTTTTGGCCGCCCCGGCCGAAACAATGGAATGACCGTGAGATGCGTAAGCACCGGTATTGGAGAGAGCGTCAAAATCGATGACCTTGACAGTGCCGTCCTCCATGTATCCCACTTCGATGTCCACTTGGAAGGGGTGCCGGACACGGGTACCCACCATACCCTCATCGCGATCCAGTTTGAGCCGCACGGGAATACCACCCAGCTTCCAGGTTAAAAAGGCCACCATGGGTTCTAGTATCACGTCCTGTTTATTGCCAAAGCCGCCTCCGATATGGGGCTTGATCACACGGATTTGACCAAGAGGAAATCCCAGAGCTTCTCCCACCACACGACGGACAATATGCGGTATCTGGGTGGAAGAGACGATCACGATCTTATCCAGGTCGTCCATATACGCATAAGCGGTGTGATTTTCCAGGTGACAGTGCTGCTGAATCTGGGTTTTAAAGCAACCTTTAATCAGGTGATCGCACGCCTCTTTGGTTTGTTGCCGATCACCGCCGGCTGTGAAGGCATGCTCTTTGACGAAGTTTCGGGTCCGTTTGTGAATTTCGGGTGCATCCTCGGCCAACACATCGTCTGTGCGTACCAATGGTTTATAAGTCTCATATTCCACTTTGATGAGCGCCAGAGCTTTCTTGGCGGTCAGTTCATTTTCAGCCACCACCACGGCGATCTCATCCCCCTCGTAGCGCACATAGTCGGTCAACAGGCGCCGATCGGCCACGTCCTTATAATTGGGATCGAGGGCGAAAGGATGCCCGGCAGTGGCAAAGACATTTTCAGGTATATCTTTGAAGGTGAAAACCCCATCCACGCCGGGAAGACCGCGGGCCTTTCCGGTATCGATTCTGACCACCCGGCCGTGGGCCACACTGCTCCTGAAATACTTGGCCACACGCATTCCGGGCAATGAGAAGTCATCTGTATAACGAGCTTTCCCAGTGACTTTGGCCACCCCATCCACTCTTTGCACTGCTTTGCCAATAGCCATAATTTCACCACAATTTGCTATATATTTGTTTTGATAGGTTTATAAGCGACGGTCCATTAAATTTGTTTGCCTACTTGGTTTAATCCTATTTAGCATACTCCAGCTCCGATGTATCCGTTGGATCATCGGGGGTGGCAATTTTTTCTACCGTGGCGATCATCGAATAAATTAAGATACCCAACCCCACAAACAAATAACCTCCTACGATACCGTTAAATTGAGGCCCGTGCAGGCTGGCCGAGTGGATGATACCCAGGCTGGTCATGACTGCTCCTACCAGCATAAAACCGGCCGACTCCTTGAATTTACCATCGATGAGTAGCGCCAGGAAGGCTCCCCACATCAGACCGGTGATGATGGCGCCCTGGCTCAGGATCTGATGCCCCACTACATGGGCCCCTTGCTGGGCCATGGCCGCAATCATGTTCGGATCAGTTAGTGCAGGGACCGACTGGGCACCCACATCGCGCAATGCATTCATCATACTGCCCCACTTGATCATCAAAAAAGCGGAAATGTGTGGCATCATAGCAATGGCGATCGCCATACCATGCCGACGGGGGCAGGTGCGGGCCGTTTCGGAAATGATGATAACTGCCACATAAACCAGGATTGGCGCCGTGGCCGCCAAGGGCACCAGGTTATTTAAAAAGGCCATGAAACCGAACGTGGCGGCGATGAAAAAGGTGACGCCCACAGCCAGCACATAGCCACAACGAGCGTGAATGCGTTTATAGCCAGGATGGCCGATGTAGACCGTTGTGGGGAAAGGCGAGCCAAAAAGGGCACCTACCATGGTGCCAATGCCATCGGTGACCATGGCCACGCTAACAGGATATTTATCCCCCACCGCCTCAGCCGACTCAACGTTATTCATGGTTTCGATAAAATTATATATTTGAACCGGGATCAAGACCAAAAACAGCTCGGTATGTGTAAACAGATGCTGAATACCGATAATCATGTCGCCGAAATAAGGGATGGGCGGATAAAAACCGATACCCTCAAAATTAATGGATGATTTACCGATAAGAAGGGCGATGATGGTGCCGCAGATAAGTGCCAACAGACCGGCTGGAATGTTAAAAGGCAGTTTAAAGCGTCCCACCAGTCCCCACATCACGATGGTCAGGGAGACAAAACCGATCAGGGGTTCTTCGAAAACCATCGTCAAAGGAACCGTTCCGATGAAGACTAAGGCGATACCACACAGGGTTCCCAGCATACCAGCCCGGGGGGTAATCTTTTTTAAAAAAGGGCCAACGATAGCTCCCAATCCGGCGACAATACCGCCCATGAACCCGGCCCCGATGCCGATCTGCCAAGCCAGGGCCGCATCGTTGGTGGACCAATAGATAGGACCGATAACGCCAAAAAGGTAAACGAACATCACCGGTGTGCTGATGCCGTAGGGCAGTGCTGTCACGTCATTGCGCCGCTCCTTTTCAGCAAGGCGCTTGGCCAGGAAAGTGTAAACGCAAACCCCTAAAAGAATGGCAAGGGCCGCACCGGGAACGATACGCCCGAAAACAATGTCGTCGGGCATCTTGAATACGAACTTGCAAATACCACTCAATACAATCAGGTTGGTAAGGTTGTCGGTAAATAGTGCCCAGAAAGCACTAAGGTCACTACGTGAAAATACGGGGTAGTGGAAATCTTTGGCCATGGCGTCTCCTTTCAGGCGCTTAATTTTTTCTACGATAGGCCTCTTTACCCAGCAGGTAGGTGGCTTTTACAGCGCGATCGTCTCCTAATATTGCCAATGCAAAAAGCTTATCCACCAACTGTTTGCAGCTCTCAAGTCGCAGCGTCAATAGCGGAGTGGCACGATAATCTAACACAACAAAATCCGCTTCCTTTCCAGGTTCAAAGTTTCCGATGGCACTATCAAGGTCCAGTGTACGTGCTCCGCCGAGTGTCGCTAGGTAAAGCGATTTCAGCGGTGAAAGTTGATGCGCCCTCAGTTGTTGGATTTTATAAGCCTCGCTGATGGTTTGAAGCAGGGAAAAACTGGTTCCGGCACCAATGTCCGTGCCGAATCCTACGTTGACCTTTTTTTCTTGTGCTTTGGATAAATTGAACAGGCCGCTGCCCAAAAACAGATTCGAGGTAGGACAGAAAGCAATACCCGACCCGGAATCGTTTAGTTGATCAAACGCGTCATCGTTTAAATGGATGCAGTGAGCAAAAATACTGTGCCGGCCCAACAGTTCAAAATGGTTATATACATCTAAATAGCTGGAGCGTTGCGGGAAAAGATTGCTAACCCACTTCACCTCTTCAAGGTTCTCGGCTAAATGGGTGTGTAGATAGATGCCGGGATATTCGCGCATCAGCTGGCCGGCCCTGGTGAGCTGCTCATCACTGGATGTCGGTGCAAAACGAGGTGTTACCGCATAGCTCAACCGTTCTTTACCGTGCCAGCGCTCTATTAACGCCTTACTTTCTTGATATCCGCTTTCCGGCGTGTCGGTCAAGTATTCCGGAGCATTGCGATCCATGAGGACCTTCCCGCAGATCATACGCATTTGGCGATGTAATGCTGCGGTAAAAAAAGCATCCACTGACTGGGGATGCACTGTGGCGATGGCTAGGGCTGTAGTTGTGCCGTTTCGCAGGAGTTCGTCTAAAAAAAGCTCAGCAACCACGTACGCCTTGTTGGGGTCTGAGAATTCACGTTCCGTTGGAAAAGTGTAATTTTCCAGCCATTCCAATAGTTGTTCACCGTAAGCAGCGACCATTTCGATTTGAGGATAGTGAACGTGGCAGTCGACAAAGCCGGGAAGAATCAAACAATCCCGATGATGAATCACCTCCAGCTCGGTCGGCAAAGTAGGAAGTAAATCCTGGGTAGGTCCCACTGCTTCCACCAGGCCATCTTTCGCCACCAAAACTCCATCTGCAAAGTACTGGTAACTTTCGTCCTCGCCAGCAATGCCGGGATCATCCAAGAAATGGAGGATTTCGGCTCGATAGATTTTCAAATCATGATCGTTCATGGTTGAATGCTCTTCATTCATCTCGCGACGTTACTTACTTACCGATATGCCCTCTGTGTAGAACGTATCTCAAAAATAATCTAATAAGAGCCCCTGGCGGCGTTGCGAACCGGGCTCAATATGCTCACATGCGACTTGTATGCTTAAGCTTTTTCACCTCTTCACGCGTTGCCTGGAACCCTAACCTTAATTTTGAGATACGCTCTAGACACTTTTTGTTTTCTCCCTTGGCAATAGGCGGTCCATGACCAAAGCTAAAATGCCGGCTGGTACAATCCCGGATTCCAGCACTACTGCTAACTGAGTCGGGAAGTTCTGCACAAATTGTGGAGCCAGGGGCAAACCGATCCCAAATGTCAGGCTTATGGCAATGATCAGCATGTTGCGGCGGTTAAGCTCTTCATGGGAAAGTAGTTTTACACCCGCAGCAGCAATCATACCGAACATTACAATAGAGGCACCGCCTAAAACCGCTTTGGGCATGGCGGAGACAATGGCACCCAGTTTAGGAATCAAACCAGCCAGCACTAGAAAAATTGCTCCGATCGTCACTACATGGCGGCTTATCACCCCGGTAAAGGCAACAACACCGACGTTTTGAGAGTAAGAAGTATTGGGCAGCGCCCCGAAAAACGAGGCCAGGCCGGTGCCCAGGCCATCGGCCATAATACCGCCAGAGAGCTCCTTGTCCGTTGCCTCGCGACCGGCTCCTCCCATTGTGATACCTGCAATATCGCCTACTGATTCAATGGTGGTGATCAGGGCCATGATCCCCATACCTAAAAAGGCCGCGGCATTAAAATTAATGCCGAATTTAAATGGTGTGGGTACAGCAAACCAGCCCGCATTGGCAATGGCGTCGAAGTTAACCATTCCCATTGGAATGGCCAGCAGGTAGCCGACCACCAGACCGCTAAGAATGCTAGCCATGGCTAAAAACCCCTTAGCAAATTGATGGATCCCCAAAGTGACCAGTAAAACCGTAATAGCCAAAAACAGCTGTTTTCCGCTTGCGAACAGTTCGGGCTTGTTGTCCAGCAGCCATTTGCCTCCACCGGCATACACCAATGCGACCTTCATCAGGGAGATCCCGATCACCAGTACCACAACACCGGTGACAATGGGCGGGAACCAGTGACGAATTTTTTTAAGAATTGCTCCCAGGCCAAACTGCACCACGCCTGCAAACAACGCGCCTCCAAAAAGCGCCCCCAGACCATAGGTTTTGGCAATAGGAATTGAAACCGGCAAGAAACCAAAACTAGTGCCTTGAACGATGGGCAGCCTGGCTCCGATGGGGCCCACGCCGATAGTTTGCACCAAGGTGGCCACGCCGGCAATGAAGATGGCCACCTGAATGAGGAACACTTTCTCTTCGGGAGTGACACCAAGGATACCTCCAATGATGATAGGCACAGTGATGTTGCCCACAAACATCGCCAGCACATGTTGAAGCCCCAAGGGTATTGCACGTTTTAAAGGCGGCATGTAATTGGGGTCTTTTTGTAGTTCATTGGTTACATTTTTTTCTTGTTCCATATATCCCTCCTCAGACAGGAATTTTAGCCTTCTATTAGAATGTATCTCAAAATTAAGGTTAGGGTTCCTGGCAAGGCGGGAAACGGCGAAAAAGCTTAAGCATACAAGTCGTATGTGAGCATTTTGAGCCGGTTCGTAACGCCGCCAGGGGCTCTTAAATTATTTTTGAGATATTTTCTAATCAAGGTAACCAAATTTTTGAGTAGTCATCATTGCAGTTTTCCGATTTTTTGATTTGGTCTAGGGGATCATCTGGAGACTTCCTGTTTTTAGGGTGCGCCCTAGCAGGCAGCTCCTTTCTCAGCGGGAATTCCCAGATGGCTCTTATCAGGTCACAACCTCCTTTCGTTCGCTTCACAAGACGAATAAGGTTAGTGCCATGCCCTGACTTTTGATTATGTCCCATGTCTAAGGTCAAATGGTGATAGTGTGTGAACGGCTTTGCCTAAGATTGCCATGTGGGTCGCCTGACGCAAAATGACCGGTTTCGACGTGCTGTTCTTAAATTCCACATGCCGGGCCGAATAATCCGGTCTGAGGAAGGCTTTGATACTTTCGTTTTCATATATGTATTCATCGGCATTGATCTGGAGCACCGCACGCAATTTCTCGTTTTTAAATTCGAGATTATCTTCAGCGGTGAATCGATAGCCGAAGCGTGCCGAATCAAAACTTTCCCGGGTTACGTGAAACTTAGCCTTGTCCTTGTATGGCGCTCCGCTGGTGGGGCAGAAGGTGGCGCAGTTCCCGCACTCGTTGCAATAGTCACCAATATTTAATACCTGGTACTTCTGGTCGATTCGTTCTGTTTTCAGGTTCGAAATAACGATAGCATCGGCTCCTTGAACGGCCTGCTGGATTTTGAATGATACCGGTTCCATTTGAAATTCCATATTGGCACGATTGGGACATACCGTGACACAAACGCTGCATACCTCGTCACACTGCAGACAGCGGGCGGCTTCCTCCTTGGCCAAGGTTTCATTCAGCGTTTGGATAACCATGTCAAAGCCGGTGCGCTGGTTAAAATCAATCTCCGGCAGGGGTACTCCAGCCTCGCGGCGCGCTCGGTACTGATGCAAAAGAGCTGGGTCCAAGGATTTTGGACTCACGGGAATCGCAATTTTGTCTTGCTCTGAGGCCCGCTGGTAGATGGCGGCGGCCACCTTTTTGCCATCTGCAATCGCTTTGATCAATGTTGATGCGCCCCTGACTGCGTCACCTCCGGCAAACACATTTTCCAGCTGGGTCTCATTGGTTTGGGGATCGATTTGCAGATTTTCCTCGGGAAAAAAGTCGAGACAGACTTGCTGGCCGATGGCCGAAATGACACTATCCACGTCGAGTTCGAATTCCGACCCGTCTATTTTTATCGGCGATCTGCGGCCACTGGCATCCTTTTCACCCAGCTTCATTCGAAAGCATAGATTTGAGCGTAATTGTCCGTCCTCCACCAACATGCATTCGGGAGCGGTTAGCTCCACCAGCTCGATCCCCTCGTCCAGCAATGCCTGGATCTCTTCGGGCGCGGCCGGCATCTCTTTGCGGGTACGCCGATAGATAACACTCACTATTCCATTTATCCCTACAAGGCGCTTTGCTGTTCGGGCGGCATCCATGGCCGAGTTGCCGCCACCGATGATAGCTACGTTTTTACCCAGATCAGGACGTTCACCACGACGAACAGCACTCAAAAATTTCAACTGGTCCCAAACGCCTGCGGCATCTTCGCCGTCCACTCCCAAGTTAGTACCTTCTTGAGCGCCGATGGCGATATAAACATATTCGAAATCGCGACGCAGTTCGTCAAAACGTTTGCAGTCTACTTTTGTTTGGTAGTGAATGGTAACACCTAAAGAGAGAATAGTCTCGATATCCTTTTTAATACTGTCGTCATCCAGTCTAAAAGATGGAATGGCGTCCGAAGCCCAACCACCCGCAAAGGCCTTGGACTCAAAAATATGGACCTCGAACCCATCCAGAGCCAAGAAATGGGCACAAGACAGACCCGACGGACCGGCACCCACAATGGCCACTTTTAGACCGTTCGATGGTTTGGGAGAAGGTTGGGTTGACGGGTTTGCTGTTTGGGCGACAAAACGTTTGATCTCGCGAATAAGCAAGGGATCATCATAGTTGATACGGGTGCATTTTTCCTGGCACAGATGATCGCAGACCATCCCTTGGATGTTGGGGAAGGGGTTGGTGGCCATAATGACCTCCAGGGCCTTATCGAACTCACCTTGGGCGGTGTGGTACATGTAGCTGGGAATATCCTGGGTAACAGGACACGTTGTCATACAGGGGGCCGCAATACAATCGAAGGTCCCCAGGGTGCGTCCGGTTTTAATATTGTCATAGGGAAAGCGGTCTTTGCGATAGGTCGGATTGTTCACTACCGTCTGGGCGTAGGATTGCAGATTATGCAACCCGGCCTGGGCCACATCGTTGAACTGACCGCTACGAACCTGGATAAAGGCCTCCAAAGAGGACGCTTCCACCTTGGTACAGGCTTGATCCAAGTTTTCCAGGTACTGTGAGAGCCGACCATAGCCACCCGGCTTCAAAATGTCCGAGCAGACGGTTACCGGTTTAAGATTGCAGGCGATCACATCAACGAAGTTGTTACAATCTGTTCCGGCTGAAAATGAGATGTCCAAAGCACCTTCAAACTCAGTTTGTAGTTGGCGGGCCAGGTTAATGCTGATGGGGTGTAAGGCCCGACCGCTCATATAGACCATTTCCTCATTTTTAGGCAGGTTTTGATCTACATTGCTGGTCTCCAGAGTATTGGTCAACTTAATGCCAAAGGCCACGCCGCTGTCCTCAGCATCAGCAAGCAACGCTTTAATCAATGCGACACCATCATGGTATTTGAGGTCGTGCTCAAAGGCCAGGTCCGGCACCATGGTTTCAAAACCCAGGCGGTCGTTTAAAATACTGCGCAGCCTCTTGGATCCTAGTAGGGTAGGATTAAGTTTGATGGTAGTGTTGAGT
>JAAUYD010290186.1_pt1 | contig 12803 bp, 10 predicted proteins | sample 7278101 | NCBI WGS metagenome assembly JAAUYD01 (sample SAMN14350128, study PRJNA611818) | marine sediment metagenome | isolation source: surface marine sediment (0.6m) | place: French Polynesia: Moorea | collected 2018-08 | reverse complement strand
GAATTGATTAAGAGAATAATTGAAGCAGTTTATCCTCAAATTCCAGAGTTTAGCTTGGAAGATTGTTTGAATTTACTACAACAATATCCTGATTGGTCAAATATTAATGCACATATAGAACAAAAGAAATATGGGGAATAACTATTAATATCAACTGTAAGTTATTGTTGGACATTATAAATAATTAGCTTGAACTATAAAATACAGGTTATATATGAAGTTAGTTATTCGGGCAGATGCATCGACACAAATAGGTACGGGTCATATTATGCGCTGTCTGGCTTTAGCTCAAGCTTGGCAAGATGTAGGTGGTGATGTCATGTTTATAATGGCAACAAAAGCACCATTACTAGAATCTAGATTAAAGTCAGAGGGAATAGAAATAGTCCACATTCCTGTTCAAATAGGAAGTGTTGAAGATGCCAGAGAAACTGTCAATTTAACTCTTCAATTCAATGCTAAATGGGTAGTGGTAGATGGTTACAATTTTGGTGGAGAGTATCAACAAATAATCAAAGATGATGGTCTGCGTCTTTTAATTATTGATGATTATGGACATGCAGAACATTACTATGCGGATATCGTTTTAAATCAGAATATTTCTGCTGATGAAGAATTATATGTAAACCGAGAACCATACACTCAATTATTACTAGGCGTACAATATACTCTCTTGCGCCGAGAATTTTGGCAGTGGTGCGGATGGAAGAGAGAAATCGCTACAGTAGCTCGTAAAATTCTGGTAACACTGGGTGGTAGCGATGCAAATAATGTGACTTTGAAGGTAATACAAGCCTTACAATTGGTGGAATTCGATGACTTGGAAGCAGTGGTTGTGGTGGGGGGAAGCAATCCTCATTATGAACAATTAAAATCTGCTTGCTTAGATGCAAAATTTCCTATCTACCTGAAAAAGAATGTAACAAATATGCCTGAATTAATGGCTTGGGCAGATGTAGCTATTGCTGCTGGTGGTTCTACTAATTGGGAACTGGCTTTTATGGGTTTACCAAGTATCATTTTAGTTCTGGCAGACAATCAAAGAGTGGCGGCGGAAAAATTATTCAATATGGGGCTAACAATAAGTTTAGGTTGGCATGAAGAAGCTAACCAATATTTAATACAAGATACGCTTACATATCTATTACCAAATAGAGACAGAAGACAAAAAATGTATCAATTAGGTCAAAGTTTGATAGATATGAATGGAGTCCATCAATTAATTAATTTTTTTAAATAGTCATAAGTTGTAAAAAGCATCAAGTAATATTTTGTTTTTTTGAGATTGCTATATAGGATAATTAAATGACGAAAGAAATAGAAAAAATTAACGTTGCTTACCTTGGTGGAATTCCAGAAATTGCAGAATTTATTTATCATAATCCTTACTTAAATTTAAAGCTCGTAGTTTGCGAGTTATCGAATAGGTATATCATGGAGAATTTTTCTATTATTAGAAATTGTAATTTTTGTGCAGCAAGCAATAATCAAGAAATATTGGATGCAATAAATATATTGAGGGACATATCAGTAATAATAGTCAGTGGATTTGGAATAATTTTACGTAAGAATATAATAAAAGAATATACTTGTTTTAATATACATTTTAGTAATTTACCTTATTATAAGGGGAGGCATCCTTTGTATTGGGCTACAGTCAAAGAAAATCTTAGCTTGGGAATAACAATACATCAAATAAATGAAGGTATAGATACAGGAAACATTATTGCTCAAAAACTATGTCCTTATTATTTTTGGGAGAACAATGACCATATATACAATAAGCTTCTACAAGAAGTACCTAATTTGCTAGATCAGTTAATTTTATTTTTAAATGGTGAAGTAAAAAGTATTGAAAATACTACTGGTTATTACTACCCACCAGTAACTACTACAGAAACAACTCTAAACTTAGATTTAGACACCCCATCAGTTATCTTTAATAAAGTTCGAGCACAATCAAGCTATGGAGGAGTAAAACTAGTATACAATAATCATTTATATTCAATTAAAAAAGTTCATTTTATTAGCTTCAACCATTACAAAAAGATTAAAGATGAAAATAAGTTAAATAGTTCCTATGTATATATAATATTAAATACTGAAAATGTTTTGATATTAACAGATTATTATATTCAGAAAACACTTAATTACAAACATGAATAACATAAAATGTGCAATAATGCAGCCTACTTATTTACCATGGCTAGGATACTTTGACTTGATAGATTGCTGCGATATTTTTGTGTTTTTAGATATAGTTCAATTAGCAAGAAGAAGCTGGCAAACAAGGAATAGGATTATGAATCCTAACAAGGATTCTTATTTAATGTTGTCTGCATCAATTTCAAAAACAGCTACAAGAGATGAACTTCTAATCAAAGATGCTGAATTATTATTTGAAAATAAATGGCATTACAAGCATATAAAAAGTATTCAAAATAGCTATACAAAAGCTAGATATATAGATGAATTATGTGATTTTTTAAGTGATTATTATAATAATCCACCAAGCAAATTAGTAGATTTGAATACATTTATAATAACAGCGATCGCCAAAAAAATAGGCATTTCCACAAAATTTTTATTTGCTAGTGAAGTGGATGGAGTGAGAGGCAGTAAAGATGAATTGTTATTATCAATTTGCAAATCTATTGATGCTGATATTTATATATCACCTATAGGATCTGCCAAATATATAGAATTAGAGGGTCAAAGCGGGGTATTTAAAAACCAATTAGTTAAATTGGAGTATCAGAATTATCATCATCCTGTATATCAGCAATTAAGCGATCGCTTTATATCTCATCTTTCAATCATAGATTTAATAGCAAATCATGGGTTTGAAAATACTTTAGAAATCGTTAGGTCAGGAAGATGTCAGCCATATAGTTCTTATGATATAAGCGATATACAATCTCTCTTAAAAATCTGAATTAGTTGCCAAATATATACTCAAAATAGAATTTCCAATGAAAGAAATTAAAATCCAAAACCAAAAAATTGGTACACACCATCCCCCTTTTGTAATTGCTGAGATGTCTGGCAATCACAATCAATCCCTAGAACGAGCTTTGGAAATTGTTGAAGCAGCAGCTAAAGCCGGAGTTAATGCTTTAAAAATTCAAACCTATACAGCCGATACAATGACTTTAGACATTGATGAAGGGGAGTTTTTCATCAATGATTCCAAGAATTTATGGCAAGGAAATTCATTATACAAACTCTATCAACAAGCTTATACTCCTTGGGAATGGCATAAATCCATATTTGACCGTTGTAAAGAATTAGGAATCATCGGTTTTAGTACTCCCTTTGATGCCACTGCTGTTGATTTTCTCGAATCTTTAAATGTTCCTTGTTACAAAATAGCCTCTTTTGAAAATATAGATTTACCTTTAATTCGCAAAGTTGCCAGCACAGGTAAACCGATGATTATCTCAACTGGTATGGCGAACATTGCAGAACTAGATGAAACAGTTCGCATAGCCAGAGAAGCTGGTTGTGAAGACTTGATACTACTCAAATGTACAAGTACCTATCCAGCAACCCCAGAAAATACTAATTTACTAACAATTCCTCATATGCGCGACTTATTTAACGTGCAGGTGGGACTATCTGATCACACTATGGGAATTGGTGTTGCAGTCGCTAGTGTTGCTTTAGGTGCCACAGTGATTGAGAAGCATTTTACTCTCTGTCGGGCTGATGGAGGAGTTGATGCAGCTTTTTCAATGGAACCAGCAGAAATGGAACAACTGGTAATTGAGACTGAAAGAGCATGGCAAGGGTTGGGTAATATAAGTTACGGAGCCACGGAAGCAGAAAAAGGCTCTTTGGTGTTTAGGCGCTCGCTTTATGTTGCCCAAGATATGAAAGCAGGGGATATTTTTACACCAGAAAATTTGAGAGCAATACGTCCTGGGTTGGGCTTACCTCCGAAATATTATCAAGGTTTATTAGGCAAAAAAGTTACCAAAAATTTGAAAAAAGGCACTCCTGTAGAGTGGGATATTCTACTAGAATAATTGATTACAAGTTACTTTTGGTGGTACTTCCAAAACTTAATATATAAATCACGCAGGTTGAAATCATGACTAGAATTCCATTGATTATCGATGAAGGAATAATTTTTGATAATTTTAATGATTTAGAATTCCTTGTTCAATCAGTATTTGAGAACCAATCTCATAATCCTGAAGTTAAAGAATTATTAGAGATTCTGGTTGCACGAGGAATTCATGGAACCCACGAGCAAATTCTCCATAATCTTAAGCTTATTTTAATAGAAAAAATTGATAATATTCAAACACCTATTGCACAGAAAATCTCACTCAGAAAGTATCTCAATAAAATTATTCAACACGAATTAACGATTTTGGAATGCCAAGCATCTTACGATCCTCGTCAAAAGAGTAATCCCGATGCTGTTTTTTGGCCTAACCCTAAACACCCCAAGCATCCAAGATCGATTTATAATACTATTCCCTACGCTAATAAATTTCCAATTATTGATAAAACAACTCCTATCGGTTCTGCGGGAAGTTGTTTTGCAATGGAAATTGCTAATTACTTACAGGATAATGGCTATAACTATGTAAGAACAGAGCTTAATCATATTTCTAGTGCTAAGTGGGGCATTCTGTTTAATGCTCCTAGTTTTAGGCAAATTGTAGAAAAATCCTTTGGATTGAGAGAATTCCCTAAAATTATTTCCCAAATGGTAGTTGATGGTGAAATACGTCTTTACGATCCGTTTAGGGATGACGTTTATTTTCACTCTATTGAAGAATATGAAGAAGATTACAACAAACATATTGAAGCTTCTAGGAAAGCACTTTTAGAACCAGAAGTTTTTGTGCTTACTCTGGGAATGAATGAAATTTGGGAACTGAAGGCAGATGGATCGGTATTGTCACGTTCTCCTTGGAGATTAGGCTCGTTTGCTGTTAGACCCAGGATTTTAACAGTTGAAGAGAATATTCAAGAATTACAAAGAATGCTTGACATTTGGCGTGTCTATAATAAATCTGTAAAGCTAATAGTTACTGTTTCTCCCGTACCTCTTCACGGAAGTTTCAGAGGTAGCGAACACCATGTTATTGCAGCTAATTTACACTCTAAATCTGTCCTACGAGTTGCAGCTGAAGAATTTAGTCTACGAAATAAAGATGTTTTTTATTTTCCATCTTTTGAGACAGTATTGTTTTGTACAGAAAATCCCTGGGATGCTGACCAACGTCATGTTTCCAGAGAAGCTGTTAGTAAAGTAATGCAAACATTTAAAACCATTTTTATAAAGGATAAAATCGATAAAAATTTAGATAATACACAACAGTTAGAAGAATATTATTTGAAATTAATGGACGTTTCATTTACTCTGTCGCAGATTGATGAATCTGAATTAGATGAAATAGACAAAAAATTAAAGAAACATAATTATTTTCAAGAAATATTTGCAGACACAGTAAAAGATTGGGCTTTGAATGAAGAAATACCAATCTTAGTGGATAAAGAGCAGTTTTTAAGAATTGTAGATGTTTTCAATCAAGGCTATGAGCACTTTCTGAAAACTGCCCAAACTCCTCCTGAATCATATCAGGCTATGCGGTTACTATATTTTTTAACAAATGGAGCCTTTAACAATTTTTGGATTTCCTTATATAGTTCGTTTTATTCACTTTATGATTTAAAGGCAGTAAAAGAATTTTTAATGCCTTGTAGCCAATCTAGGGCAGAAAGTATTGCTCAGGAAATTCAAGAACAAGGTTATTATATTTTTGAAGATAAAGTTCCTAATGATATTTGCGATCGCCTTTTGGATTTTGCATATTCAATACCATGTAATATCAATATACATAACCCTTCCCAACCAGAATATGAACTATATCAAATAGATAACCCGAAAGCAACCACATACCGTATTGAAGAACAAAAACTAATTGAAAATCCAATCATTCAGGATTTAATTTCAGATCGTTTTATCTTAGAGGTTGCTCAATCTTATTTTGGTTGCTGTGTAACAAACAGAAATACCAGTATGTGGTGGAGTACAAATTTATTGAATGGTGAAGCTTCTTCAAGAGATGCTCAATTATATCATTGGGATGGCGATCCCATTAAAATATTGAATTTTTTCATATACTTGACAGATGTTGATACAAATAATGGTCCTCACTGTTTTGTCAAAGGTTCTCACCTAACTAAGCCAACAGATTTATTGAGAGATGGGCGCTTTTTAGATGAAGAAATAGAACAATACTATGCTCAAGACCAAATAATAGAGATTACAGGTTCAAGAGGTACTATTATTGCAGCAGATACCAGAGGTTTTCATAAAGGTAAACCTGTGCAATCTGGGCATAGATTAATGTTGCAAGTTACTATGGCAACCTGTCTTTTTGGTGCTCCATATAATCTGATTCGATTGCCCGAAAAACAGACTGATAATATGGAATATGCAATTGAAAATTTTCCTGATATCTACAAGCGTTTTTTCGTTTCTAATTTGAATTAAATACTCATAGAGATACAGTACATTTCATCTGAATGAAATATGCCTGCTAAATAAGAGTTTTATCATTCATATCTGTAGATAATTTATCTATAATCATAATCTGCTGTAAATGAATTACGAAGAATAAGCTATTTATGAGACAGTTGAAAATTGCTTTACTTAGCCAATCATCATCCCCAATATTGGGATACATTATTGAAAATTTATTAGAGAATCAAATACAGATACATTCTGTAATCATGGATTCAAAAACTTTGAGTGATAAAGATCAACAAATCTGGAACGAAAGAACTCAAAATAAGTTGCCGACTATCCCATTACATAAATTTGAGCAGCAACAAATTCCATGCTATTTTTTCTCTCACCACTCATCACAAGAAACAACACAGTTTGTTGAGGAGCAAGGAATTGATTTATTAATTAATGCTGGAACGCCTAGAATACTGAAAGAAAATATTTTAAAAGCCCCAAAGATTGGTGTTGTTAATTGCCATCCAGGTATATTGCCAAACTTCCGGGGTTGTTCATGTGTTGAATGGGCAATATATCTAGATGAAGAAATTGGAAATACGGTTCACTTAATGACGAAGGAAATAGATGAAGGTCCCTTAATTATTCAGGAGGGATTAAAATTTGATAAGTCTGACAAGTACTATGATGTGCGAGTAAAAGTTTATAGTTCCGGGTTTAAACTATTAGCACGGGGAATCAAATTAATGATTGAATCAGAACATGATTTTTGGAAGGACATCTATGATAAAGATGGGCGTTATTTTAAACCTATAGATAAAGATAAAATGGATATTGTGCTGAATAAAATTAATTCAGGAAATTATGAATATCAAAACTAAAAATTATTGTTTTGAACATTATTTTTCATATCTAAACCTTCTTTATAATTGGAAACCAAATAACTGAGAATAGTTTATGAGTCATGTTGTAGCAACAATTGAAGCGCGAATGGGTTCTTCTCGTCTTCCTGGTAAAGTCCTCAAGGAAGCAGTGGGTAAACCAATGCTGTTGTTAATGGTTGAAAGAGTTCGTCGCGCTCGTTACATAGATGAAGTGGTAATTGCCACAACTACTAATGAAAAGGACGAGGCTATTGTCCTTTTTTGCCAAGAAAATAATATCTCTTACTTTCGCGGTTCAGAAGAAAATGTACTAGAGCGAGTAGTAGAAGCAGGACGAAAATATAAGGCAGAAGTGAGTGTCCTTTTAACTGGAGATTGCCCGTTAATAGATCCTTATGTAATCGATCAACATATCTGTGCATTTTTTTCTGCTTACCCTCATGTGGATTGGGTAGCTAACAGCGAAGTACGTTCATATCCCATAGGGTTGGATCTCATGGTATTACCTTGGATGACCCTAGCAGAAACAGTCAATTTTGCTACAATTGAACCTTTCCGCGAACACGTTGGCTGGTATGTCAGGCGACATCCAGAACGATATCGTCGCTTAGATATTATTGCCCCTCCAGGGTTAAGCAATCCCTTCTTCCGCATTACCCTTGACTACCAGGAAGATTATGAACGTATCAAAGCCATTTTTGAGGAGCTTTATCCCCAGAATCCCCAATTTACAACGGTGGATATTCTCAAATATGCCCAACAAAAGGGATGGATTGACTCTTGACTAGCTTGAAAATAGGGAGTGAGGGAGGGAAGGAGTGAAGGAGTGAAGGAGTAGGGGCGGGGTTTCCCCGCCCAGAGTGAGGGAATTATTTTTATTCTTGGTTGTGGACAAAATATTGTCCATGTAGACGCGCGAAGCGCGGCTTGGAGCAGAGTGGGGCTAGCTTGAAAATAGTTAAGAAGTGCTCTTGTAGGGGCGCATTGCGTGCGCCCTTGAGGTGTTAGGAACAAAGCATTTTCATCCTTGGTTATGAGATTTGCTCGTGGAGGACTAGATTGAAACCCATGATAGTGCGTGTCGGTATTATTGGCTTGGGAAAAATTGGACATCGTTTTGGTATTTCCCCCCAGGGCGATCCCCTGAGTCACTCTGAAGGGTATGCCAGAATTCCCAATGTCAAAATCACATTAGGAGTAGATCCAGATCCGGTTGCCCGCAGAGAGTTTCATCATCGCTTCCCAGAGGCACAAGTCTATGCCAGCCTCGTAGATGTACCCGATGAAATGAAACTCGACTTAGTATCTGTGTGCAGCCCTACTAACCTCCATTTCCAAGGGGTTACTGCTGCACTGGCTTGGCAACCACGGGTTATTTTGTGTGAAAAGCCACTTGCACCAACCGTAGCAGAGGCAGAAATGATGCTCCAAGCCTGTACAGCAGCAGGTTGTATCCTGATGGCTAACTATTCTCGGCGATGGACACCAATGCTAGGAGCTTTGAAATCTATTATTAGTTCGAGCGCTGGTTTGGGAACCCCAACTGGAGCCTGTCTCCGTTACAATGGTGGCTTGTTACACAACGGTACTCACTGGATTGATTTGTTACAGGCATTGTTTGGACAAATTACTTCAGCCCAGTGTCTGGAGACACCACCCATTGATGAGCATGACCCAGCTGAGTCTATCAAACTATGGTGGAACAATGGATTTACCGCCTATTTAATTGCAGTTCGTGGGACAGGATGTTCAATTGGTGAAGGGGAAATCTGGGGGACTGGAGGCATAATTAGATACAGTGCAGGAGGACAACAAGTCATTTGGCAGACGGCTCAACCTACCCAATGGTCAGGGTTTAAGCAGTTAACTCAAACAGAAACGATCTGCTCAGAAGGGGTGAAAGGACACATACAGTCAGCTGTGATGGAAGCTGTGCAGTTAGCGCGGACTGGTGGACAAACAGCTTGTTCTGGTACCGATGGTGTCCTAGCTTTAAAAGTGGTGGAAATGGCAAGAAATCATAGATTTGCCAAGCAATTACAGATTGTTCATTAAATAGGAAATGTCATGGTTATTACCAAAGAAAAACCAGCTTTACTTGGAGGCTCCAAGGTTTTTTCAGAACCACTGCCAAAGTATATAAGTACTGGAGTCAAGGAAACTGAAGCCGCCATTCAAGTATTAAAAAATGGTGTTTTATCTGACTATATTGGTGCGTCAGGACCATTCTTTATGGGTGGTCAACAGGTTCGTGCTTTAGAAGAACAATGGGCTGATTATTTTAATGTTCGATATGCTCTAAGTGTTAACTCCGCAACTAGTGGATTACATGCCGCTGTAATAGCAGCTGGGGTTGGTGCTGGTGATGAAGTGATTGTGCCCCCACAAACCATGTCAGCAACGGCAACAGCAGTGGTTATGGCAAATGGCATCCCAGTTTTTGTGGATCAGGAAGAAGCCAATTGCTGTATTTCTCCAGAAGCCGTGGAAAGTGCCATTGGACCGCGCACAAAGGCAATAATCGCGGTTAACTTGTTTGGAGGTCCAGCCCAAGTACAACATTTGCGCGAGTTAGCAGATAGACATGGATTGATTCTGATTGAGGACAATGCTCAAGCTCCCGCAGGAAAACATCAAGGGCGTTGGCTGGGAACAATTGGTCATTTAGGGGTTTTTAGTCTCAATTGCCACAAAACAATCCAGTGTGGTGAAGGCGGCATAGTGGTAACTAATGACGATCGCTTGGCACGGCGAGTTGCCTTAGTTCGCAATCATGGAGAAAACGCCATTGAAGCAGAAAACTGGTATGAAGATGCTGATATTGTTGGTTACAATTATCGATTAACAGAACTTCAGGCAGCGATCGCTCAAGTTCAACTCCAACGCCTAGAAGAATTGACACAGCCACGTTTGAAGATTGCTGAGGCTTTAGATGAGGGGCTATCTGAATTCAAAGCTCTGCGGACAGCTAAGGTTGAAAAAAGCGATCGCCACGTTTACTATGTCTACCCCATCTGGATAGATCCACAACAGGCTGGATTATCAAGAGACATATTTGTGCAGGCACTTCAAGCTGAAGGCTGTCCAGTGGGTGGACGTTATGTTCGCCCTCTATACAGACTACCTCTTTTCCAAAGGCTGCAAAAAGAAAGCAAGGCATTAGTGAGCAATTCCTCTGGATGTCCCATGGCAGAAAAGGCATATGGAGAGACTTTATTAACTACAACTCTAATCCAAATACCTGGAGCCATAGACGTGGTTGAGGGTTTTATAGCAGCTGTAGGTAAGGTGCTAGCACATGCCGAAGAGTTAACTCACCAGAAAGGCAAATGAAAATAATTGCTCTGGCTCACGATCCAGGTGGTGCTAATGCTGTAGCGGCAACAGTTGCAGCTTTACGGGTAGCAGGTGCAGAAGTGGAAGCATATGCTAAAGGACCAGCCATTCGTCAGTTTCAACGTCTTGATGTTGCTTGCACAGCAGTTTCCCAAGAACACCATACTCTTTTTAGCAGATTAGCAGGGGATATTCTGCTGACAGGAACATCACAATATGATGACTTTGAATTAGATGCTATTGTATGGGCGAAGAAAAAAGGTATTCCCAGTATTGCAGTTCTAGACTATTGGGCAAATTACCGTCAACGTTTTCAACTTTCTGGCGACCCTAATGCAGAGCCAATTTTCCCAGATACGATCACAGCTATAGATGAAGTTTGTAGGGAAGGTATGCTAGCGGATGGATTACCAGAGAGTCAAATTCAAGTTGTGGGACAACCCTATTTTTCCTGGTTGTTAGCAAGACAGCAAGGGATAAAAAATATTGTCAAGCCCCCCCAATATATTTTCTTTGCTTCCCAACCCAATGCTAATGAGGTGGAAATTCTCCGCATATTAATTAATGTATTGTCTGAATATCAACCGTTGGAAAAATTGCTCATTCGGTTTCATCCACGGCAAGGTAAATGTCCTGTTTCCCTAGAGTTATTGGAAAAATCTGGCTTACCCTTTGCGATCGATGAAAGTACGGATACCCTTGCTACTTTAAGTCAGCAGGATATGGTATTGGGAATTACTTCAATTATCTTAATCGAAGCAGCATTAATGGGAATACCAGCAGGCAGCTTAGTAATGGGTATCCAGGATACACTAATGACCAATAAATATGGATTAACAATTCCATTAACATCCCCAGAAAAGCTGCGTTATTTTTTGAATTTTTGCAAAAAAATAGAAATCAACCAGTGGTTTGTGGAACAACAATGTGATGCTAATTTGCAGGTAGCAGAACTATGCAAGACAATAATTTCTAACAGATTCTGAAATATTCCTATCTAGGAAAAATGATTTTTTTCTCAATTTACTACTACTAATCGAAAAAGAACAAATTAAAAAATTATGATGTCTACTAAAAAAAAGATTTTATTCTTTTCTCCATATGGTTTGGGTTTAGTACATAAACAAGTCGATGCTGTTGTCGCTACTGCACTAAGGTTACGTGAATGTGAAGTTTTGGTTGTAGGCTGTGACGGAATTTATAATAACTGCGCTGTCACCAGAGGCGATAGTAGTAGATGTGAACAGTGTGCTCATGTGGGTAAAGACTTTTTTGCTAATTCATTTGGTCTTCCATTCATACAAATAGGAAATTTTATTACACAAGAAGATTACAACATTGCTAACAATTGGTTAAAAACAGTTAGTCCTAAAAATTATCATAACGCTATATATGATGACATCCCAATTGGCTCATGGGTGACATCAAATATTTATACTTATTTCCGAATCTCTGCTACTGGATTGTCAAGAAAGGATGTCCAAGAGGTACACAAAAAATATTTAATAGATGGTTTAGTAACCTACAAAGCATTATTAAGAATTTTTCACCAATATCAACCGACTCATGCATTTTTATTCAATGGTAGATTTGCTCCTTATCGTATAGCATTTGAAGTTGCATCCCAGATGGAAGTTGATGTAATTACCCATGAAAGAGGAGGTATTGATGATAGTTTTACTTTCTTTGATAATTATCCTACATGGAATCCTCAGCCCAGATTAAATTGTGTAAAATCTTGGGAAAATACAATTTTAACTGCTCAAGAGATAGAGCAGACAAAAACATATTTCATACATCGTGAATACGGTATCAATCTAAATTGGCCATCATTTTATAATTTTCAAACTAATTATATTGATATCCGTAATCAATTGAGAATACCTCTAGATGCTAAAATCGTAGTTGTATTTACATCAAGTGAAGATGAATTAGCTGCTTTCGATAGCAACAATAATATTGCTGAACAATTTAATATTGTTGCAAAATTAATAGAAATATTTAGAACAAGAAATGAATATTTAGTTATTCGTCATCATCCTTTTATTGGTGGTAATCAAAAAGATATAGTAGAAACCTATTCATTATCAAATGCT
>JAAUYD010265604.1_pt1 | contig 12804 bp, 16 predicted proteins | sample 7278101 | NCBI WGS metagenome assembly JAAUYD01 (sample SAMN14350128, study PRJNA611818) | marine sediment metagenome | isolation source: surface marine sediment (0.6m) | place: French Polynesia: Moorea | collected 2018-08 | reverse complement strand
GGGTTCGCGAGCATCGATCCGACCTGCCCGTGGTGCTGATGTCCGCGCTCACCGATGCCACCTACGCGGCCTATCATTTCCTGCAAAAACCGTTCACGGAGCGGGAACTCCTCGAGGCCCTGGCCGGGGCCGAAACCGCCCCCTGAGGTAGCGCCGCACCCCGACGGCGCCGCCGCCAGTACTTCGCACCTTATCGGACCGTTCAGCGGCTGGCGCCTGGGCCACCGTTCTGGGAACTCTGTCCCTGCAACGAGTGCGACGAAAATCCATAGAGTGCGCTAAACTACGCGCTAACGCCGCGGGGCTCCTGCGATAGTGCCGCCATCGTGCACCAAGTGGAACTCGCGCGTTACAGTTGACGTGTTCAACAATATGGTTCCATGACCGGGAGTCTCCATGAAGAAAGCAAAGCTGTTGAAGACCATCGATGCCGTGAAGGCGTACAAGTGGCCGTCGCCCCAGAAACGAGCCGTGATCACGGCACTGGCGCTCGGCGAAGAGGGCACCAGCGGCCACCTATCCGCCCTGCTCGGGATCCCTCTGCGTACGCTGCACGTACTGTGGTCATCGCTGCGCGCTGACGGCTGGGTCGACTGGGACGGTGAGCAGTACACGGTGAGCGATGACGTACGCTCGATCGTCGAAGTGTGGCAGCAGCTCGCGGACGCGAACTAGGCGGTGATTTCAGGGCGGCGGCGACGACGCCCACCCGGTCCGGGCAGGCTGACGGCGCGGACCAGGCCCGCGGCGAATGGTGCCGGAAGAGGGACTTGAACCCCCAACCTACCGCTTACAAGGCGGTTGCTCTACCAAATTGAGCTATTCCGGCAGGTGGAATGCGGCGGCCGCCGCGCAAGTGTAACGCGCCCGCCGCAGCTATCGTCAACGGCCCACCAACTGGGCCGCAGGGACGCCTTCGCGCCGCCGCTGGACGATGAAGGGTTCGCCGGGTGCCGACGGCGCCGAGCCTTCGCGCAGACGGTCCCAAAGGCGCGAGGGATCCAACTCGAACACCTGAGCCGCGCTGGCCGCCTGCACCTGCCAGCCGCCGGCGGCAATCTCCGCTTCGAGCTGGCCGCCGTCCCAACCGGCGTAGCCGATGAAGATCCGCAGGGCGCGCTCACCAGGTTCCCCCGCACTGAGCAGGTCTTCCAGGGTCTGCGGGTCGTTGCTCAGGTAGACCCCGTCCAGCACCTCGGCCCCTCCCGTGGCCATGCTGGCGAGCACGCTCACGTGACTGAGTTCCACCGGGCCACCGAGAAACAGCGTGCCTCGATAGCGTTCGAGTCCGCGTACACCCGTCAGCAACTGCGCAGGCGGCAGCTCGGAATGCTGGTTGATGATCAAGCCCACGCTGCCCTGGTCGTCATGATGCAGCAACAGCACGACGGTCTTGGCGAAGTTGGGATCGCGCAGGGACTCGGCTGCCACCAGAAAGCGCCCCGGTGCGGGATCCATCGCCCAGGCGCCCCCGCCCCACCCCGGGGCCATGAGCAGGCCGAGGACCACGGTACTGATCAGCGAAGCGCATTTGGTCATGGCCAGAGCCTATCAGTCCTGGTCCCGCTTCAGGTTGGACGGGTCCGCAAACAATGCCTCCAGCGCCTGGCGCGCCTCGTCCGCCGTGTTGTCGGCGGCGGCCCCCGCAGACGGCGACGTCGGTGCCTCATCGGGCCCTGGATCGTTGTCGCTGGCGAACAGGGCGGTCAGCTCCTGTTCGGACTGACGGGCGGCCGCGTCGTGGCCCGCCTCGAAGGCATGCCGGCGCGGGCGGAAATAGGTGCAGTAGTTGGCCTGGGTGCGATCGTTCGGCGGATTCGCCCGCTCGTGACGGCATTGGTTCAGACGCGTTCGGTCATAGTGGCGACAGAGTCGACAGGCATGCAGATCGGCGCGGCAGCGCGGACAGCGGGCCAGGTGGGCGAGGGGAAACAGGGCGAAGGGTAGGGTCTCGCCACAGCGCCAGCACAGATAGGGTTCTGCCGGCGCCTTGCCTTCGTCCTTGCTGTCGACATCGTCGAGATCCATGGCTGCCGTCCCCTCAAGCCGCCGCTTCACACACGCCATTGCTGAGACGCCGGCCCTGGCGCTCGAAGCGTGAAAGATCCACACGTTCACCGGCTGGCACCTCGAAATCCACGAAGTACACGTCGGCCGTACGGGTTCGATCCCGAATCTGCGGCTCATAGCCCAGTGCGCGGATACGCCCGGCGTGGCGGTCGGCACCCGCACGCTGACTAAACAGGCCGAGGGAGATGGCGTTGCGCAGGGCGCCACCCGGCTCGATGTAGAGATCCTCGATGCCGGCCTCGCGCAGGGCAGCGGCGACCGCTCGCGCCTCCTCGCGCGACCGCATGGGCGGCAGCATCACCGAATAACCCACCCAGACGTCTGAGGCGATCAGGCGCTGACTCGGCTGCAGGCCCCGCGCACGCACGGCAGCGGCGAACTCCCCGGCGCCCGCCAGGTCCAGAAACGGCCCCACGGAGGCACACTGGGCCTGGTCGCCGGGCGCGATCACCACCAGCTGACTGCCCGCCAGTTCGATCGTCGCGGCGACCTCGGCAGGCACCTCGCTCGGCGGTGCAGGCTCACCTGCCTCCTCGGGTTCGTTCGCGAGACCCGGGTCAACGTCAGCCGATGCCGGATCGTCCACACCCAGGTCCACCACATCGTCTCGCTTCACCAATGCCAGGCGCTCGGCGCTGGCCGGCACCGGACGCGAGGCCGGGCCGGGCGCCGGTGCCACCCAGCGACTCCAGGCAAGCAGCCCCAGGTTGACCAGTACCAGCAGCAGCGTGACGGCTCTCATGGGATCTCCTCGGGCGCGTCGAGCAGCACGCGGGCGCCCTCCAGCACCAGATCATCCACGTGTTGGGCGTGCGCGGGCAACAGGGGCAACAGGGCCGCGGCATCGCCACCGGTCACCAGCAGTGGCGGCCATGACGGTCCCTGACGCTGGCAGGCATCGGCACCGAGATGCTGCCGGGTACTTGTGTGGGCGAGACCCACCAGGGCGGCCCGGCCATGATCCACGCCGGCCGCCACCGCCTCGCCCGTGTCCCTGGCGAAGATCGAGGGCGGTACGGGCTCCCCCTGACCGGCGCGAATCTGCGCCGTAGACTGGCGCAACGATCGGCGCTGCAAGGTACGACCGGGCGCGATCGCCCCACCCAGATGGCGACCCTCGGCATCCACGGCATCCACGGTGACCGCCGTGCCGAAGTCGATCACGGTGCACGGAAACCCCACCAGGCGACCGGCGCCCAGCATCGCCACCCAACGATCCACCCCCAGGTTGAGCGTATGCGTGTAACCGACGGTCAGCCCGGCGAAGACGCGCTGTACCCTGGCCAGCCTCACGCTCATTCCCGATGCACGGCGCAGACCCTCGGCGATACCCTGGGCCAGCTCCTGACGGGCAACGCTGACCACGACGGCGGCTTCGACCCCGCCAGGCAGCTGTGCCATCACTTCCCGCAGCAGCTGCGCCTGCGCCGCGTCGTCCCCGGGACGTTCGTAGTCAAAGGTGCCGTGGCCGTGCAGGCCCTGGCTGCCAGCGCGGGCCCACTTGATGCGCGAATTGCCAATGTCGATGAGCAGCGAGGTCGTCATGTGGGGCGCACCGACACCTCACCGCAGTGCACGCGCAGGGGCTCGGTCTCGCCCGGCACGCGCACGCACAGGGCACCGTCCTCGTCGATGCCACTCGCCACGCCCTCGCGCGTAGCGCCGTCGTTGGCCAATACCCTCACCACGCGCCCGTACAGCATGTCCAACCGCCCCCAGCGCTCGACAAACTGCGCGAACCCCTGGCGTTCGAAGACCTGCAGCACGCGAACGGTGGCGACGAGCAGGCGAGCGACCACGCTACCTCTTCCGATCGCCTCGAGTCCGATGGCACGAAAGTCGGCCACGGCGTAGTCGACCTCGCCTTCCAGCGCCTGGCGATAAGCTCCGGGCAAGCTCACGTTCAGACCGATGCCGACCACGACGTCCTGTGCCTCCGCGGCCACACCGCCGGTGCTGGAGGCCTCCAGCAGCAGCCCGCCGAGCTTGGCGTAGGGCTTGGCGTGATCATCGCTGGTACAAACAATATCATTAGGCCACTTGAGTGCCAGACCCCTGGCGCCGGCGTCGCGCAGTACCTCGCAGACGGCGACAGCGCAGGCCAACCCCAAGGGGGCCAGCCCATGGGCGCAGTGCAGGCGACGCCCCACCGACAGGTGCACGCTGCTGCCGGACGGCGCCTGCCAGCGCCGACCCCGGCGGCCGCGACCGGCGCTCTGGTACTCGGCCGCCACCGCGAGGGTCTGCTGGCCGCCAAGCTGCAAGCGCCAGCGCGCCACCTCGCTGCTGGTGGAGTCTACTTCCTGGAGCACCCGCAGCTGCAGCGGTGTCTGCGGCAACTCTCGAGCGCAGTACTGCGCGATCCGATCTGCATCGAGGGGATCGTCAACGCTGGAGGCCTCACCGCTCATGAGTTCCCTTCGCCACCACGGGAGAACAACATGACCGAGCGCTTACGATCCTCCACGCCTTGAAACATACGCGTGAGGTTGCTTCGGTGCGTGTACACCAGCAGCAGGGCCATGACGAGGGCGAACGCGACAAGGGCGTCCGGCGCCGGTCCGGGCTGCAGCCACCAGGCGGCCAGGGCTGCCGCTGCAGCGGCCAGCATGGTCGCCAGGCCGACAAAGCCGGTCAGCACCAGACACACCAGCCACACGGCCAGTATCGGCAATACCAGCACCGCTGCCAGGCCCAGGTAGGCGCCCACCAGCGTCGCTGCACCCTTACCTCCACGAAAGCCGAACCACAGGGGAAACACGTGCCCCAACACGGCAGCTCCCGCGCAGAGCATGGCGGTCACCGGCGGGGTGATCACGCCGTTCAAGCCCAGCGGAGCGCTCGCGACGAGCGTGGATGCCAGGGCGCCCTTACCGATGTCGATCACCACGACGGCAAGGGCGAAGGCAAGGCCACGCGTGCGCAAGGCGTTGGTACCACCGGCGTTGCCACTGCCCTCTTCGCGGATATCACCGGCCCCGGCGAGGCGACCGACGATCAGAGCGCCCATCAGGGAACCCAGCAGGTAGGCCGCCAGCAGGCGCAAGCCGAGATCCAGCATCTTCGTTCGTTCCGTCCAATCTGTTGGCGCTGACGCGCGCCGATGCGCGTCATTCTTTCCGTCCACCGCCGGTGTGACAAGGGCGCGCCGATTCGCAGCACGCAGGACGGTGCGGACTCAGCGGCGGGTCGCGGCGTAGATCGCGGCCATGGCCAGCCCTGCACCCAGCCCCTGGGAAATGCTCATGGGCAGGCCGAAGAAACTGATGTCCCAGACGAAGGCGAGTGTCGGTTGCAGCAGGAGGATGAGACCGATGAGCCCCGCCGGTACCCGCTCCAGGCCACTGGAAATCAGCACCCAACCGAGCACCTGCCCCACCACCCCATAGGCCACCAGGACCCCGAAATCGCGTAGCCCCGGGATCACCAGCGACTCGCCGGCAAGCGATGCGGGCACGGCCAGCAGCACCGCCGTGGCCACGGAGACGACCGCCAGGTCGTTGGCGGCGCCGATGCCCGGCGAGAGCTGCCGCGCCCGCCGCAGGGACAGGATGTAGCCGCTGTAGAAGACGGCCGTGGCCAGACCCCACAGCACGCCCTCGCGACGCAGTGCCGGCAGTGCTGTCCATTCCAGACCGATCAGCAGGGCCAGCCCGGTCATCGCCAGAGGAATCGCCAGCCACAGAACCAGACGCGCCGGCTCGGCAAAGATCACCACACCCACGAGGGCCAGGACGAACACCTGAAAGTTGGCGAGCAGTGTGGCCAGGCCGGGACCGACCAGCACGATACTGCGATGCCAGGCGGCCAGATCGGCGGCAAAGAATAGCGCCGCCACCAGCAGGGTCAGCCAGGGGCGCGGTCGGATCAGCACCCGCTGGCGAGTGAATGCCAGCCAGGCAAGCAGCACCAGGCCGCCGAAAGCGCAGCGATACACGGCAGACACGGTGGGCGCCACGCTGGTCAGCTTGACGAACACGGCCGAAAAGCTGATCAGTACCGCGCCCACCAACAGGCGCAAGGTGGCGCCACGGCCCGTGGGCGGCGCGTCCGGGTTCACCACGCTAGCGGTCCACTAGCGTGGCAGGTCAGCCATCAATGCCATGCCACCAGCCATGACGCAGGGCGCTTGCCGTGCTGTCCGCATCCTCGGCAACGCTGAGGCGCGCCGTATCTGCCGGTGGTTCGGCAAAGGTCACAAGGAACTGCATCAGCTCATCGCGTCGAAAGGCGTGCAGGCTGGCCGTCATGCCCGCAGCGCTGTCCCGCATGCGCGTACGGAAGTTGCCTGCATCCAGGCGAATACCATCGAGAGCCAGCAGACGATCGCCCGCCGAAAGGCCCGCCTCGTGAGCCGCGCCGCCGTGGCTGACGTAATCGAGCACCACGACGTCGCCCTCCAGGCGACACCCCGCTCCCAGCTGCCCCACGTGCCAGGCGCGGCGCGATGCGTCGGGCTCGCTCACCTGCCACTCCAACCGAACACCGACCTTCGCCAGAGCGTCCGCCAGAGGAGGATCTTCCGTGCCGTGCACCGTACGGGCGAAGTAGTCCCCCAGCGGCAAACCACTCACCTCCTCCGCCAGGGCTTCGAAAGTCCCCTCGCCGATACCTTCACCCGTGGCGCCATGACGTTGCCACAGGGCGCGCATGACATCGTCGAGTGAACACTTCCCCTCGGTAGTGGCCCGCAGGTACAGGTCCAGCCCCAGGGCGACGAGGCTCCCCTTGCTGTAGTAGGAGATCAGCGCGTTGTGCGCATTCTCATCGCGCTTGTACAGCTTGATCCAGGCATCGAAGCTGGATTCCGCCACGGACATCTGCTGGCGCCCGGGAGTGCGCATCACCCCGGTAATCACCTCCGCCAACAGCTTCAGATAGCGCTTGGGAGAGATAACGCCGGCACGCAGGAGGGCCAGCTTGTCGTAATAGGAGGTGATGCCTTCGAACACCCACAGGGTGCGCGTGTACTGCTCGCCACGCAGGTCGAAGGGCTGGAAGGCCGCTGGCTGCGTACGCTTCACGTTCCACAGGTGGAAGTACTCGTGGCTCAACAGGGCGAGCAAGCGTACGTAGCGCGGATCATCATCCGCCATGCCACGCCTTGGCAGCATGTCGCGGGCCACGATGCAGCTGTTGGAGTAGCGATGCTCGAGACCACCGCCCATGGTGTCGGCGGCATGGACGAGAAATTCGTAACGATCCAGGTCCTCGGGCCAGCCGAGCAAGGCGTGATGCTGGCGACATACGGTCGACAGATCCTGCACCAGACGGTCGACGTCACAGCGCTGGCGACCGCTCAGGACCAGCGCATGCGGCACCCCCTGCACTTCGAAGGGTTCGCGCTCGATGTCGCTGATCTCAACCGGATGGTCGATCAGGTCTGCATAGTCCTGCGCTTCATACTCACCGTAGCCGCCACTGTCCACCTCCACAGCACGCAGGGAGGTGGCCACCCGATGGCCGCGATCCTGGGCGGCCTGGGGGCGCTCGAGGCGCACGCGCAGGGGCTCGTGCTCGCGACCCTCGGCGGCGAGAAACACGCACACGCCGTTGAAGTAGGCGCGGGATTGATCGAGCCAGGCACCCCGGACGCTCAGATCGTACGCATAGACCCACCAGCGAACCCGCAGCACGCCATTGCCGACGCCTGCTGCCAGGGTGGCGCACTGCCAGGTGGACTTGTCGATCTTGCGCACGGACAGCGCTTCGGGCTCACCACCCGCCGCCTGCCATTGCGCTTCCAGACGCAGCACGTGGCGAGCGAAGTCGCGCACCATGTAGCTGCCCGGTATCCAGGCCGGCAGCGACAGGCGCTGCCCCTCGGGGGCCGGTGTCGGAAGCTCCAGCGTCAGCTCGAACAGGTGCGCATGCGGATCGGCAGCACGCAGCGCGTAGGTGGGGTGGGCAGGGATCTCACTCATCTTCCGTCTCGCTCTCGCCGCACGGGGTCCGTCTCGCACTCCCGCACGGGTCAGCGCCGCGGGGTCGCCCCGCCGGAAACGGGATCTCCCAGATGCATCAGGGGCAGTGGCATGGGGCTGCTGCCATCGAGGAAGTAGATCTTGGCCGCGGGATCCTCGGCGATCTTCTTCAGCGCGTCCATCGCCTGCAACTGCAGGTAGGCAGGGTTCTGCGCGATGGCGCGGTTGATCTGTTCGATCTCGTAAGCCTGGGCCTCGGCCAGAATGCGCTTGCGATTGGCCTCCTCTTCCGCTGCCTGGCGCTCGGCCTGGGCCGCCGCCACCTTCTGCTCCTGCTCGGTACGGAAACGCTCGAGCTCAGCCTTCTGCTTCTCCACCTCCTGCTCGCGCTCCTTCTTCGCTTCGATGGCCTTGGTGATGAAGGGCGGCAGGGTGATGTCGCGGATCAGCACCGCTTCCACATCGAGGCCCTTGGGGGTCAGGTAGGCCGACATGCCCTCGAGCAGGTTGGCCTGAAGCCGTTCCTGGGTCTGCTCCTGGAAGAAGTCCTCCGCGCGCACGATGCTCTTGCCCTGTTCACGCAGCAGGGAGCGCAGCTTGGGCATCAGGTGTACCTGCACCGCGTCGCTGGCCGTGCCCGTGTCGCGCAGGATGGTGGGCGCCATCGCGGCGTTCACCCGGTACTGCACGCTCACCTCCAGGGAGGTCTGCAGCTGATCCTGAGACGGCACGTTGGCGCGCTCCTTGTGGGTCTTCTCACGCGCGTCGTAATCGTGCCATTCGTACAGAGGGTTGACCGGCACGTGCAGGCCCTCGCCGTAACGCGTGTCCTGCACCTTGCCGAACAGGGTGGCCACGGCCACATGTCCGGGTTCCACGGTCTTTACCAGGCGCGAACCAAAGGCCAGCAGCAGTACGACGAGTACGGCGACGACGACGGCGGGGACAGCCAACTTAGGCATCAAGACACCTCTATGAGAGAAACGGAGGAAATCGAATCGCTCACCACGAAGTCGAACTTCGTCATCTAGGCCATATGTCCAGAAACGAGCACGAGCACTACGTAGAGCGCGAATGAAGCAAGAAAGATACTACCCAGTGCAAGCACAAAGAATCCGCCGGCCGCACCGTCCGAGCGCATGGTGGCGGAGATGTCTCGGATAAAGCCGCTAACGCGCCGGACTACTTCTCGAAATCTTTTCATTTGACGTGCTCCGTGAAACGAGTGAGTTGGAACCTACCACGCGTGATGCGCAGGATGGTCCTCACCGACCGAGAAGAACGTGCCTCGACAGGTCGCGCAGATCTGATCCTCACAGAGCAACTCGGCACTCACCAGCACCCGGTCATCGGCCGGCTGCTCCTCCACGCAGGCACGCACTTCCACCGGTGGACCAAGAGGTGTAGGCCGACGCAGGCGCACCGCGAACTCGCCGGTGACGCAACAGCGGGGCGAATCGCCCCCGTCCTCGTGCAGGAAGTGCCAGATGGCCGCCCAGTTCGAATGACAATCGAGCAGGGTGCCAATCACGCCGCCGTTGAGCACGCCGGGAAAGGCCTGATGCTGCTCCGCGGGTTGCCAGCGGGCAACGATGCCGCGCGACGGCGCGGCCAGCGGATAGCTCACCAGTTGCAATCCGCGGTCGTTCGATGGCCCGCAGCCGAAACAGGTATTGCGCGGCGCCAGTGCCGGCTGGATCCCGATGCGCTGCGCCCGGTCTCGCAGCGGTTCGTTCACCACGCCTTCTCCTTCCTCGGCAGGTGAATCTCCGCCAGCATGCAACGCACGCTGCCTCCGGAGCACAACTCGATCATATCGATGTCCGCCACCAGCGGGGTTGCCAGGCGCGCCAGGCGTGCGAGTTGCGCCGCCGTAAAGGCCTCGTGAGCCGAACGGCTCATGGCGAGGAGGTTCCTGCGTCCCGCCAGCGCCAGCTCCAGCACGTTGCCGGCAAAGGAAGCCAGCTGCAGCTGGGAGATCTCGATCACATCCCTTCCCGTGTCCTCGAGCTGCTGCAACACGCGGTCACGATCGACCTCGGCAATGGCGTCGCTGCAGATCACGGCGAACTGCTCGCCAAGGGACATCATCACGTTCGTGTGGTAGATCTCGGCACCTTGCGCATCGTGCGCGTCGAACATCACCAGCTCGTAGTCCATCCGCTGCGCGAACTCCTGCGCTGCCTGATCGTGGGTGCGCGCCGAACGGCAGCCATAGGCGACACGGCGCACGCGATCCATCACCAGGCTGCCCGTGCTCTCCAGGAATACGCCCTGTTGTTCGTGGTGGCTCAGATCGCTGATCTCGCTCACTTCGAAGCCGGCCTGCGGAAGGTGCTTTTCGAACACGTCCGTGCGGCGCTCGGCCCGACGGTTGGGCGCCAGCATGGGATACAGCACCACGCGACCATCGGCGTGTGTACTGAACCAGTTGTTCGGAAACACAGCATCGGGTGTCCAGACGTCCGAGTCCTCCACCACCACCACGGTGACCCCCTCCGCACGCAGCGCTGCCACCAGTCGTTCGAACTGGGCAAGGGCTGCGGGTTGGGCGGTCTCCACCGGCGGAGCTTCGTCGAATCTCTGGATGGCATTCGAGGCCTGCGTCTGCGGGTTGGACGCAAACTCGTGCGGCCGCACCATCAGCACGGCATTGGCGCACTGGGGCTCGGGGGTGAGGGCGGACACGTCAGTAACACTCCTGATCAACTGGGCGACAACCTTGTTGTCGGCAGGAAGGCCCGTCGTAATGAAGCGCGATTTAGGAAATGGCGAGTGTAACGCTGTTCGCTGTCACGAATCCGCCAAGAATTCGCCGCAATTGCGGTTCACCGCGCACCCATTGCGCGCCGCACGACGTACCCTTGGGCGCCCAAATTTCAGTCCCCCAACGGAATAGGAGCTTCACCATGAAGAAACTCGTCATCGGCACCCTGAGCGTGGCCGCCACCCTGGCCACCCTCCCCGCCCTCGCCGGCCATCACGGTGGCGGTGGTCTCGAGCAGTGCCTGAAAGCGGCCGCCGCCGTGCGCCCCGGTCAGTTCGCCAAGGTCGAGTACCTCGCCGTGACCGACGAGGGGGGCGCCGCCTACGAGATCGAAGTTGCCGCCAGCAACGGCACGGACTGGGAATTCGAGTGTGACGGCCACGGCCGCATCATCGAGATGGAACAGGAAGTGGACGACGTCACCCATCCCCTGTTCGCCGCCAAGATGAAGGTCGATGAGGCCACCGCCCGCGCCACGGCCCTGCGCCTGTACCCGGGCACGATCGACGAGGCCGAATACGAGATCGAGATGAATGGCGACGCCAGCTACGAATTCGACGTGATCGACGAGTTCGGCGTCGAGTTCAAGGTCGAGATTGACGCCACCACCGGCGAGGTGGTCGAAGTACAGGTCGAGAGCTGGGAAATCGGCATCGAGGAAGACGAACGCTGAGTCCGTCGCCTGAGCAGAGCCTCCGCCTCACCCGGGGCGGAGGTTGCGGCAAATCGCCGCCGGTCGCGCAGTCAGCGGCAAATCGGCGACGATTGAATTCTCACAAAAGTGTAACTCCTCGCCGATCGCTTACAACTCCCCCGCAAGCCAAGCGCTACGCCTGTCGAGTTCAACGCTCCCCAGACGCTCGCGAAGGCGGATTCGGTGACCATCGAAATCGGGAGACTATCGTTGCATCACTCGTGTGCCCTGCGCAGACTGACCGCCCGGTACGGCGCAACACGCCCCTGGGCGTCGCCGCCTGCGGGGCTGCGAAGCCGCCCCTGGCGTCGACATGCGCCACGGTTGCAACAGGTCACAGAGATGGAATCCAACAGCAATCCGCCGGTGGCGACGAGCCACCCTGAGGTTGACGAGAAGGCCTTGCTGGAGGGGCTCCTGCGGCAGGACCCACGTGCCTACGAGACCCTGGTACGCGCCTACGGCAGCCGCGTGATGGCCGCCGCAAGACGCTATCTGCGCAGCGGCGACGACGCCGCCGACGTGTTCCAGGAGACCTTCATCCAGGTGATGAAGAGCATCGACAAGTTCGAGGGACGCTCCACCCTGTGGTACTGGGTGCGCGGGATCACGATCAAGCTGTCGCTGCTCAAGCTGCGCCAGCAACGACGGCGCAAAGAGACAAGCTTCGAAGACCTGCTGCCGCAGTACGACGAATCGGAGCACCGGATCCTGCCGGAGAACCCCCGCTCGGCCGCCGACGAAGTCGAAACCGGCGACGTCGGCCAGTACGTGCGCGAGGCCATCGCCGAACTGCCCGAGCAGTATCGAACGATTCTCGTGCTGCGTGATTTCGAGGGTCACTCCACGCAGGAGACTGCGGACATCCTGGGCATCCAGGCCAACACCGCCAAGGTGCGCTTGCACCGGGCGCGAAACGCCTTACGTACGCTGCTCGAAAAACTGCTCGACCGCCGCGACCTGCTGTAGAACCGTTGAGTACCGATCATGCTGACTTGTAAGCAATTGGACGATTTTCTCGTGGATTTCCTGGACGGGAATCTGCCATTCCGGCAAAAGCTCTCGATGCACATGCATCTGGGACTATGCAAGGAGTGCCGTGATTACGTACGTGATTACGAGCGAGCCGTCGTACTTGGACGCAAGGCCTGCAGCCACCAGGAAGAGCTCACGGAGGTGCCGGAGGAGCTGGTCCAGGCGGTGCTGAGCAACCTGCAGAGCAACTCGAAGTCCTGAGGATCCCCCGACCGGAGCCCGACTCCGCCTGAAAAAATCGCGAGCGTTCGCTCGGTTTTCGTTCTACAATCCCCCTGGTCCGGCGTCGGTATGGCCTCCCGCCCCGCGCCTAT
>JAAUYD010220923.1_pt1 | contig 12804 bp, 18 predicted proteins | sample 7278101 | NCBI WGS metagenome assembly JAAUYD01 (sample SAMN14350128, study PRJNA611818) | marine sediment metagenome | isolation source: surface marine sediment (0.6m) | place: French Polynesia: Moorea | collected 2018-08 | reverse complement strand
TGATTAACCGATTAAGTGCTTAAGCAGCTAACTAATTAATTTAATTATGATCGTAACCGTAGCCTCATTTAAAGGGGGTGTTGGAAAAAGCACTAGTGCTATACATCTGGCTACCTACTTTGCTCAAGATGGAGCTAACAATGTGTTATTGCTTGATGGCGATGCTAATCGTAGTGTTTCCAATTGGTCTGAGAGGGGTAATTTGCCATTTAGAGTAGCTGATGAAAGGCACGCGGCTAAATATTCTAAGGATGCAGATCACATAATAATTGACACTGCTGCTCGTCCTAACGAAGAAGATTTGAAAACTCTTGCTGAAGGTTGTGATTTATTAATTCTCCCTTGTGTTCCTGATGTCTTGAGTTTGGAAGCAATGATGCTGACTGTAGAAACATTAAAGAAGCTAGAGAGTAATTGCTATAGAGTTTTGCTGACTGTTGTTCCTCCTAAACCTAATCGAGATGGAGATGAAGCCCGTAAATCATTACTTAAAGCTGATTTACCTTTGTTTAAAACTTCAATTAGAAGATTTCAAGCATATAAAAAAGCTGCACTATTAGGACTTCCCGTTTACAAAGTTAACGATAGTAAATCTAAGATCGCTTGGGATGATTACAGAAAAGTTGGTAAAGAAATAGAGGAATTAAAATAATGTTTGATGATGCTTTGAAACAAGCCAAAAAAGCTTCTCGTAAAGAGAGTTCTAAAAAGTCAGATATAAAACCTAAAATTGAAGACAAAAAAGAAGAAATTGTCTCAGAAATTAAACCTAAGAAAAGACAATCTAGTGGGAAGAGAACCGATCCAGATTTTAAACAGGTAGGAGCTTATATTAGAAAAGATACTTATCATAAAATACAAAAGTTATTACTAGAGCAACCTGATCAGGATTTCTCTGACTTGGTAGAGGAACTATTAACCGCTCATTTGAATGCTCATTTGAATACTCAAATCAAGTGATTAACTGCTTAACTGCTTAACTGCTTAACCGCTTGACTGCTTAACTAGTTGAGTGATTAATTGCTTAACTGGTTAGCTGGCTAACTGATTAACTACTTAAGCGATTAACTGCTTAACTGCTTAACTGCTTAAGCGATTATCTGGCTAACTGGTTAACTGATTAACAGAAAGTTACCAACAGTAGGCAAATTCAGTTGATCGAAAGTAAACTGGAGCGAAGAGCAAGCTTCAGACAAAATATAAGCAAATATTATGGTCTGAGCGTTCATACCTAGCCCCTCCCCTCATGATCCATAAGTTTTGCTTAATCGCTCCTATCTACTCTACGAAAGATTAGGCTTTTGACCTGGTTAGGCGATTAAAAGTCACTTTGTTCACGTAGACTGGGTTCGGCGAAAATAAACGAGTTGAGCAGGGTCGTAAGATACGACCCCACTCAAATTACTCTACTATCAAATATGACAACAGTTAACTACACTCCAGATCCGCAAAAAAAACCTCAACTGACGGAAGAACAAGAGGCACGTTTGGCTAATCTAGAGGATGAAGATATCGATTACTCAGATATTCCAGAGCTGGACGATGAATTCTGGAAAAATGCCCAGGTAGTAAATCTCGACTTAACTGAACCTGTGACCTTGAGGGTAAAGCGTTCGGTGCTGCGATATTTCAAAGCGGGAGGAAAAAAGGGATACCAATCGAGAATGAATGCGGTACTGGAAAGCTACGTCAAGGCACAAGAAAAAGCCCAGTCAGAGCATGAATTGTAAACAATCTAAATTCTTCAAAGCATAAGACTCTGGTAGCTTTGGAACGTTATTTAGGGGTGACGGAACAGCAAAAGGAAAGTGCGATCGCTACTCTCGATTTTTGAATTTAACGATACAGGCTTACAAAATTGAAAATTGACTTTATAGTAAATTTACTATAATTTGGAAAGGGTAATGTCTGATGGTTTCAACACACCAATAATACGCCCTGTGCGGTGGATGGGAAACTCCAAGAAAAATCTATTGAAATTCCCGTCTGAAGTACAGAAGATTATCGGTGATGAGCTGCAATTTATACAATTCGGGGGAATGCCAAAGGACGCAAAACCATTTAAGGGGGTTGGGTCTGGTGTTTTTGAAATTGCCGTCAAATACGACAAAGAAGCCTATAGAACTGTTGTAGCTGTTCAATTAGGCAATTACATCTATGTGCTTCATGCCTTCCAGAAAAAGTCGAAAAAAGGCATCAGCACTCCCAAAGAGGATGTGGATTTAATCAAACAACGATTAGCTAATGCTAAGGAGATTGCCCAAAATGACTGATACAGCGCACATTGAATTTGAAGAGGGTTCGGGTAATGTTTTTGCTGATCTGGGTTTGCCTGATGCAGAAGAGCGTCTTGTCCGTGCACAGCTAGGGTTTCATGTGGTTACGCTGCTCAAAAAGCGCGGTTTAAAGCAAAAAGAGGCTGCGATCTTGTTGGATATCGCCCAGCCCGACGTTTCACACCTGATGAACGGTCATTTTAGCCGTTTTACCACTGATAAGTTGTTAGATTTTCTCAAAAAACTGGAACAGAAAGTTACCATTGAAATTAGTCCCCACCATGCTGGTGAACCTTATCAAAGAGTCGCTTTTGGCATAGCATCTACTGACCAAAAGCCTACGTAAGATCAGTACTTACCGCCGTTATTATACGAAACTGACCTTTTGTATAAAGTCTTGATTTTCCAAGATTAGCGAACCTTATCTTTCAATAGTTCCAGCTACCGATAATCCCCAGAATAGGCAACCTACGACAATTCAATTCCACAACGTCTACAACATCGAGTTAGCAAGCTTAATGAGCAATTACTGAATTAGCAGACAGGTTTCTAGATTTGACTGTCTGTTTTTTTATGTCAAATTTGCCACTTGTTGTGAATGAGCAGGGCTTATTGCTTCTGATTAATTAGAAAAAATTATTAACCTTTAACCTATATTTTTCTTAATATTAAACTTTCTCCAAAGACACTAGCAGACATTAAACATAGGGCTTGTGAGGAGCATTAGCAGACCTAAAACCCTAATTTTGCCTTGAGTTATGTCTGCTAATACAAATTATCAGACATAAATAGCTCGTAAAAAATCTAAATGCTGAAACTCTTATAGATCAATCCTTTCAAGTCGATGTGGCACGTTTCAACATGTATCTCGGCGCGACCCCAAGTACAATTTATACAAAATTAGATGCGATTACCTTGCTAAAAAACTATAGAACAAGTGAGGTTTGATCATTATGCATACAACGAATCAGTTAACAGAAATTGTTTATGTTTGTAGTCCAAATCAATATGAAAACATGCTGTTTACTTCTCTCCGCAGTTTATTAAAGTCTAATTCAACTTTTGATAAACTTACTATTTTTTGTATTGGACAAAAACCCAAAGTTTGGGAAATTGTAGATTCTAGAATTCAGGTGATTGAAGTAGAACCTTTGAGACAAGATGACTTTCTAGTTAATAAAACTTATGCTCTTACAAGTCAAGCGCAAAGGTTAATATTTATTGACTCAGACACATTGATTATTAATCCTATAGATTCTGTTTATCAGAATGTTTCTGAAGATTTCATAGCGAGGCCTGGACCATTATACCGTGGTTCTAAAATTAATCAAGAATTTATTTTTAAGTGGCAAACCCTCTTGAAAAACAATGACTATAGGGAAATACCCTATTTTAATTCTGGTTTCTTTATATTTCAGAATTCATCTCATCAACGCATTTTAAAAAGATGGAGAGAATTGACCAATAAGCTATTATTTGAGAAGTCAGTTATCCAAGATCTTTATTCTATGAAAAAGTCTAGAAAAGAAGAAATGCCAGAACAAACGGCATTATCGTTATCAATTGCTGAATCTTCTCTAACTTATAAGTGTATGGAAGAATATGAACATGTTTTTGCATGGCAAATGACTCAAGAATTTAACTTAGAGAAAGTAGTAGTAGTCCATACAGGAGGAAGTCGTTTTTTCAAATATATTCCCGAATTGGAAATAGAGTTAGGTCTTATTTGGGATAACTTGCCAAAGTTCAAATATTATCCTAACCGTATTCATTTTCATCGATGGAATGTAATTCTTAAAGAAGTTTACAAGAAAATTTTTAAGAATAAAAAATCACTGTTTTCGGTAAAGTCTTTAAAAAGCATGGAATCAGAGTGATTAAATTCTAAAAAGCTTGATATAAGTAGGAAAGTAAAGATTCAGTTGAGGGCGCGCGCACTCATCAAGAGTATCTTGCCAAGAGCGCGCGCGCCATAATTACTCCCTAGGCAGCAAGATCGATTCGTGCGATCGCATTTCGACAAGCTTCTTTGTCATCATCGCAGTAATGGCGCACTGTTGAAATGGTCATCGCCATAATTTCAGAAATGGTCAATAATCCAGTTCCATTCTTACGTAGTTGGTTGATTAACCATCTTCTACTACTGTGGGTAGAGTATCCTTCGAGTTCGGGATATTGGGCAAAGATATTTCGCCAGTAGTGATCCACCGCTCGGACTGTGATGTGTCCATTAGAGGATCGCGACGGTAGTAGATAACCAGTTTTCGGCGGGGCGATATTTGACAAAAACTCGCGCAAAATTGGATTGATGTAAACCTGTCTGGTTTTGGCTTGCCCCCATCTAGTAGCTTGGCGCGTATCGCTGCGAAAAGTAATCTGCTGCCTAACCTGACCTTTTTCATCATAGACATCACTAACTTTCAACTGCACAATTGCCCCCATCCTCTCCCCAGTCCACAGAGAAATCTCAAAAGCTAATCTCTGGAGAGGCGATCGCAAATTCTCCCGCATTTTTTTAATGGCGTGAGTCGTCCAGATTTTTGCTTGACCTTTTCGATTATTTTTTGCCATATATTTTTTAACTTCCTTTTTTATATTCAGATATCTATAAAAAAGGAAGTAGCTAACAATAAGAATTAAATATAATCACCCCTATCATAGATACAGCAATCGTTTTAGACATCCGTGTAACTTCCTATTCTATGTAGAAAAGGAAGTTTTTCTTATTAGTTTAATTTGGGAATAGTAGAGTTAATTCCAATTAATTACGACTTAACTATGGCTGATTTAACTTTGGTTGGCAGATTCGGTTCAAACGCATTCTTTGACGAAACGGCGGGAACATTGACCATCAAACTGTCTGATTTGGCTGATCAGACAGATGGTGGCGATATGACTAACGGTTTAGGGTTAGATACTACTAGCATGACCGAAGCAAATAAAGATAGCTACTCATCCCGCATTCTTTGGGCATTGGTGGGCTTAAACGCCCAGAACCAACCAGAAGTAAATAATGATGAAACAGTAGGGATTTACGTGCTTAACGAGGGGAAACGAAACGCAGTGAGAAACAATGTCCCTCAATTTGGCTTTAGACAAGTAGTTACAGCCTATATCAATGATGATTTGGGTAACACCCTAGATCCTGATGCGATTTAGAAAGAAGGCAGATGGCAGAGGGCAGATGGCAGAAGGTGTAGAAAGAAGGCAGAGGGCAGATGAAAGAGGGCAGATGGCAGATTGTACAGTTAGTAGGAGATTTAAACCTCTAGTAACTGAAGACCACCAAGCGAAGCTTGTAGGGGAATTAAACCCCAAAGGAATTCTTAAGTATACAAACCTTCTGCCTTCTGCCTCCTGCCTCCTGCCTTCAGGAGCGAAGCGACGTTAATGGTTTATTTTCACTGTATCCCTGAAGGCTGCGGTCAAGTATTCTATCGTCCATACTTAGCTCCAGTCGTTCGTTGGCGATATCCAGGGGAAGACTGGCAAGAGATTGAAGGGGATGACTACACCATCGAGCAGCTTCCTGCCCAATGCTGTGGGACGTGGGATATTACTGTTACCTATAGCGTTCCTGGTTGTAACGGATTGAGAGGTTTTTCGGGTACTGGTACTAGAAGGATTCCCTATGGCACATTCAGGAGATTGGAGTATCAAGTAGATAATCCTTTTATTAATACTAATATTGCTGTCATTTATTACGACTGTAATCAGAAAATAGAAAAGTGGGGGTCAATTTGGTCAAGTACGGGTAAATCTAGTATTCTCCCCAATTGTGGCGACCCCGAAGCTGTTCATGATATGCCTGGGAGTACTTATCAAGTAGTAGATGCGGTTCGAGTAGATGGAAGTGACGAGGGTTGTACACAATGCACTTTTACCGTTTATAAAAATCAGCAAGTTGTACACAGTGAAGTAAGGTCAGAATGTCCAGAAGTTGAAGTATTGCCCTGTAGATTAAGTGACACTTTAAAAGAAGTTAAAGTACAAAAAATCAACTATTACCAAGGTATTGAGGTAGTTAATTTTGCTAGAGATACAATTTTTACTGTGACAATTCCACCTAATTGTCTGAACATTTATAAAACTGATTTACAACCTTCAATTATTCCCCTACCAGATATTTATTCAGGTTACACATTTGTCGCTCAAATCTGCTCAGATGTTGGCTGCCCACCACCAGAATACGAAGTTATCTGTGGCTGTGACTCCTGTGAATTTTGCCCTCCTGATACCTGTCCAGTTCTCTGTCATGGGGTGATTTGTTGTCATGAAAAGACTACAGGAAAAGCAATTAAATCTATTCCTATTGATCAATATTGTGGAGAAATTAACTAATGTCAGTTAGTTCATGTAGTCATTTTTGTACCGCCGAGAAATGTGATGAGTTATTACGACGTATTGAAGCCCTAGAAAGAGAATTATCTATTCACAAAAGCCTACCTATTCCTGTTGCTCATGACTATAGCTTGTCTAGTGTTAATTCTGTCAGTGTGGAAACCTATTTACAAGGAAATAATCTAGTCATTGAAATAGCAGTAGATGATAAGAGAGGAACTGATATTGTTAATTTACCTGTACCTGATCATCTGCAAGTAAACACAGCTTTTGCCGATAATATTTTAACTACTTCTGTGGAATTAGATGATTTAAATGCTGAGTCATCAGTTGATTTATCCCCTACAGTAACTTTAGATATCAATCCCCAGTCAAACGGGGATTTACTTTTTAAATCTGAGGTTAATGGTGTCAGCGATGAAGCCACTTTAGCTATTGAAGATCTTCACCAAAAATCCAATTTAAGTATTAATGGCAGCTTTGAAGGAGACATTTTAAATCTGACAGTTGCCGATGGAGAAAGTCAGGGTACAGCAGATATTTTAATTCCTCTGACTGAGATCTCAGAACCAACAAAATCTAACTTAAAAATTAACGGTAGTTATCACGATGGTACTCTCACCGTCGTTGTTAGTGATGGTGAAAGTACAAGTGCCTTTACTGTAGACATCCCCAGAGGTGGAGGGGGAGGAAGTGGTCAAGAACATATCCCTAGTAACTTATCGGGGACTGCCACCTATGAAGCAAATATCTTAACTATTTCTATAGCTGATGGAGAAAGTCAAACCGCTTTTCAAACTGAGATTTTAACTATGGACAAAGAAACTAAGAAAAAAATAGAAGTCATCTATGCCGTATTAGGTGGTGATACTTGGCAAGTAAAAAGCGATGGTTCGTTAACTTTACCTGTTGAACCTGAAAAGTTAATCCGAGAAGTAGGCGGTGTTCTCTACTCGGAAAATAGTGAATCATTAACTCCCTTAACAGTCACTAACTTATTAGAATTATTCACCGCTTTTTCTACAGTAGATTTTTATCGTTCAGGACATCACAGATTACCTGCTGCGGTAGTTCCTTCCTTAGTCAATAATGCCGTGAGTGAAGACAACCAAGATGAAGAAGTAGAACTAGAAAAACTCTATGATGTTTTCTCCTTTCAAGAATGGACGGCTAAACAGATAGATGCGTTAGTTGGTGAATTTCCCCTCAAGATCACCACTAAAAGAGCTAATCCTGACAACAACGAAACGGAAGAAACTGAAATGGTGATGCCTAACATTAGTGAAGCCATCGCTGAGTTAATCGCTCTTAATTTAGCAATATCCCAAGATGCCGATTTGGGAGTCAATATCAGCATGAAAGGACTAGTGGAAGCCAGGAACGCAGCTAATGCAGCAATCACCGCCGTTGATTATGCAGAAGCCAACGCTCAGTATCTCGGCTACAAGGGCAATCAATACAAAAGAGAAGTTCCTCTAACCTTTACACCAGGGGCATCCAGTCTAGCTGCTGCCTTAAAACCCAGTACTAAGTCCATAGTGGGCTGGAAAAACGAGGATAAAGAAACATTAATCGAAATCCTCAAGAAAACTCTGATTAGTGCGGAAATCGTCAAGGCTGCACTATTCCATCCTTATCAACCTGGGGGTTCTGTGGCGGGAGATGCAGTCACCGAGAGCGTACAACAGCAACAAGAGACTGACGATCAAAACTGGTCAGAGTTTGTCAATCGCGTTAATAACCCTGCTGGTAGGTATAACATCCCCAAACCCAAAGCCAAGATTAAAGATTTGTCCGTCGATAGTAACCCCTAAAACTCATGAAATTAACCTCAGTCGTCTTACAAGAAAACTCCCTGGCTAGTCGTGCAGTGCGAAATCTAGTGGGGGAACGAGTGATCAACCTCGCAGAAGACATCGGATCAGCTGGTGAAGAGGGGGGTATCTTAACCTCGATCTTTGGTCTAGGTAAAAAGATTATCGGTTTTATCGTCTCTACGGTAGTGGGGTTAGTGGTTTGGTCGTTATCAGATCTCTGGGATATTGCTGTTGAGGCTTATTTTGAACTTAAATACTTCGACTGGAATCAAACCGACGCGGAGTTAAAGTCCTCTCTAGCAGCTAATGATGCCCTACTAGCGGGGGCATTCGGTAGATTAGCAGGAACAGGTTTAGTTTGGTTAACTGGCATTGGTGTTAGTTCGGTTCTGAGTTTTAAGTACCCTGTATTAGCTGGCAGAGTTGCCCTAGAATTAGCCGAGGAAGGGGGAACAGAGATTAGATCCGCACTAATTAACTTAATTACCGTTGCCAGGCAAAACGCCGTTAAAAACGCCCTTCTAGGAGGGCTATTGACCGCCAGACGGTTAGAACAGTTTGGCTTAAAACCCGTTACTGAGGAGTTAAAGCCCTGGTCGATCGCTGAGGGGATTGATAATTTAGTTTCTTCCTTGCCCAGTGCTGCCATGCGTTCCTTTGCCGATAATTTTATCGATTCGGTGGAAGATTCCATTATTGAGATGGGTTATGTCATTTCCTACACCCTTGATGATTTCTACCTTTCTCAAAAACTGGCTAATCAATCTACTCTGGGTCAAGAACGCACCATTGAATTAACCCCAGATATCAGGGTGGAAGAGGAACGGATTATTATTGAATCCCCCCAGGAATTAGCGATCAATAGTATCCAAACAGTCATGGCGGAACATCAGTTAATCCATAACCGCGATGTGGGTCAGATTGCAGGAATGCCTGAACGTGATTATGTATCACCATTACCCCAACGTAGAAAGCTCAAAATCATCTTTCGCGGTAAAAAGACTCCACCTTGGACTACTCCCGACGGGGAGACAGCTAAGACGGTAGAAGTAAATATCCCAGATGTGAGAAAGGGCTTGAGCTGGGAAAAATTGAAATCTACTGTTAAACCCTACACCTGGGGCAAATATCAAGTTACAGCACATCTCAGTAACGGTAGACAGATGCGAGCTTATGCCGTCAGTTACAACGAAGGAGAGAAGCAATTAAACGAATATATCAAGCTGTCTACGGCGACTATTACCCGCTTTCATCATGGGGTAGCTGCTACAGATAATCCTGATCTTAATCAAAGGAAGCTGCCCACTTTGGTTTATCCTGCCTATGCCAAGCTTACGGAGGGAGATGTTCGGGCTAATGGTAGTTTGCGAAGTAAAAAGAAAACTACTGTTCGCGTTGACTTATGGGTGAATGATGAACCTGATAATTCAGACCAGTTAAAGTAGTTTTTCTAGCTGCTTTTAATCTTAATTAGTAAACTTCAATAATTATTTTCAAAAAACTTTTTTTCCTGTTTGACAATTAACGAACCCATGGGTTCTGTTTTGAATGTGAAACGACAGGAGACTTGCTGTGTAGGTGTTTGCGCCCATGCCAATGGATTGAGTTTTAGTTAGAAATAAATCAGAAATTATCTGATTCATTTACGACTCAATAGGACTCAAAATGGCAAAAACCGATTTAACATTTGATGAATTAAATACCGCCCTTGGTGGTGCAGCAATTACCCAAAGTGGCGATGATATTAATATCTCCGTCAAGGCTGTTACTGGCGATACGAAAGACGCTTTGACCAACGAAGGGGTAATCGAATTTTTATATAAGCTGCGTTCGGCTTGTGGTACTGCTCAAGCCACAGCTAATGAAAGCGAAGTAGCAGGCGATCAATTAGATTCCTTCCCCGCTTTCTCCTTTAGCCCTCCCGCTGATGGCTATGTCACTGTTACTCAGTCTCAGACAGTACGCATTCCTCTTGATAGTGCAACTGTTGTGGGAACTAATATCTAGGGAGTAGCAACATGGGTAGAAGAAGAGGAAAACAAGTCGAAGTTTACGTTATAGTCGCCGGTCTGAAATATGGCTTTAAGACTACCAAAAGTGTTCACGATTCTTACAAAGGGGAATTAGGACAGACAACTTACGCGGGGGCTGCTGGTGTGGTGTTTGGAGCTAATTCTCCTAAACCAGCTAGAGCTACTAAAGAGTTTGCTGCGGGTAATATTTCTAGTTTCTGTTCTAGTGACAAGATCGATAACTTAAAAACAAATAACTGGATTGTTAATGCCAAAGGTTCAATTCGCGGTATTAAGACTGGGGGTAAAACTCGCACCGTCTTTGTGGATATGCCTGGGGGTTGGAAATATGCTTGGAATATCACCAAGGAGGAAGCCGATTTAGCAGGAGTACTGGGCTTTCAATTGGCTACTGCTTCTGATGCTAGCGATCTGGTTTGGGGTGTTAATGATCCTAAACCTCCTAGAGCTGTTAAACGGGAAAACGGATCGTCAACTTCGACCTTTATTCAGCCTAAGCAATCAGTGATTGATAAGGCGATTGAAGCTGGATTTAGCATCTCTGGTATCAATTACGACCTCTTACCTGAGAGTTAAGACATGGGTTTACTTTGTTTGCCTGGTGATCCAGGTTTTGAGGAAACTCTACTTACTCCCCGTCCTGACTGGCGACAGGTAGCAGCAAGAGATGGGGACACCTACGCCTATGTCGTCGGTGAAGATGGTCTAGCCCGTCCTGTAACTAGCTCTGAGTTAGAGGAATATCTAGAGGGTGGTGAGTATGAACAACGGCTAATCCAGATCGATGAGTTGGGCTAGTGTGGGGCTAATTTCCACTACAGATGATTGGCAGTATACACAGTCATTTGTGGGGGATTACGTTAGGATTCGTCATCTTTTGGGGGCTGCTCAAGATGATTTGCCCTATGGCTTTACTGGGTTACTAGCTCAAGCTTTTGATTTTGAGAACACCGTCGAACTGTACAACATCCGCAAGTTGTACCCCTTTAATCAAGAGGATATTTTTCCTGTGATTAATCCTTTTCCCAGGAGATCGCGACGGCTAGGGATTAGGGGGCAGAAAAGATATCAAACCAAAATCAACTGGCGAGTTGTGATCGATGTTTGGTCTGGGTCGGAGCTACCAGATTTAAACAGTATCAATCAGTCCCTCGCAGACATTCAGCAACAAATAGCTGATTTATCAAACGAGTTATCAGAGTTATCAACGCAGATTCAAGCAATATCGAACTCGGCAAATTGAGTCAGACAAGGACATTAACAATGTTTTGCTCTTTCTTAAACCAATCCAATCCACGCACATATTAAATAGGAATTATCACAATGCATTTACCTTCAGGCACAGTAGTTGCCAGTAATACGCCGATTTATCCTGGGAGTAATTTTACTTGGGGGGAAGCTACTGAAAACTGCACTCGTCCCATCAGTGATTTGGTAATTGATGGCAAGTTAATTATTACCGCTGCCAATATTGAAAAGAATATTGTTCGGGCAGCCAAGAATATGGATAAGTACCGACAAAAACTGGGAAATAAGCCCATTATTATTAATAGTTGGTATCGTCCCAGTAACGTCAATGCTAATGTTGGTGGCGCTAAATGGTCACGACATCAATATGGAGATGCTATTGATTGGGTCTGTTCTCATCTTTCTCCTTTACAAATAGCTGCAAAGCTTGAGTCTCAGCACAATGACGGTGGTTACAAGTGCTATGTCCAGAAAAATTTCACTCACACTGACTGGAGAGGCACAAGAGCTAGATGGTAGGTAGTAAAATCAAGGCTTTCTTTGACGCGACTCCCAAGAATATTGATCTGGCGTTGGCTATCACTCTTACCTCTCTTGGTATTGGTACTGCTATTGTTCTCTCTAAGTCTTCTTCTGTACAGATTGATGGGAACGGGGTCAACATACAACGGGAGTTGATCGAAACTCAGATCGAGAGAGATCAGGCAATTACGGTTATTAAAGTCTATCAAGAAGGATTTAACCAGATTCAAGATGAGGCGGAGAATTTTGTTCGTATCCATCCTGCTGGAAAAGTCTTTCTTGAAGAGGTTCAAGAAGTACAGGAAATAGTCGAAGTGACAAAGCCTGAAACTCTAGATGACTATATCGAGGATGAGTCAGAATCTACTTTGGAAAAAGAATGACTATATCTGGGTTTATCCTTTGCCAAGCGCGCGGCATAGTTCTCGGCTATGCCGATCGCTTGACAAAGGACAAACTCAAATATCGTCATTCTTGTTCCAAAGTAGATTGTGAGCCATCCTCGATATAGCCATCTAGAGTTTCAGGCTTTGTCACTTCGACTATTTCCTGTACTTCTTGAACCTC
>JAAUYD010249284.1_pt1 | contig 12805 bp, 11 predicted proteins | sample 7278101 | NCBI WGS metagenome assembly JAAUYD01 (sample SAMN14350128, study PRJNA611818) | marine sediment metagenome | isolation source: surface marine sediment (0.6m) | place: French Polynesia: Moorea | collected 2018-08 | reverse complement strand
GAGGGGCTGGGGGGCGAATCGCATTCGCCCCTTTAAAAGCCCCGTCCCACGCTGATTTGTGGGTGTTTTTGAGAGAAAATACAGCGTGGGGCTTCTTGCCGAAGAAGCTAAGCATAAACCCTTCCCATTGTTTATCTTCTCTATGAGATAAAATGTGTTGTTTAAGTATAGGAGTTTAATGGATGATTTCTCTTGACGGGACTACACCAATCAACAAAACTAATAAGATGACTAACCTTTATGAAACAGATTTTGTGGAGTGGACGATTAAACAAGCTCAAGCATTAAAGGATCATAATATAAAAGCTCTTGATTGGGATAACTTAAAAGAGGAGATAGAAGAGTTGGGAAAAGAGCAAATTAATGCAGTCCACAGCTTTCTCAAGCAAATTATAATCCGCAGATCAATGTCCTTATACGTTTGAAGATTTGATGACAAGATTTACGGAAAATTAAACAATCTGAGTCAACATATTTTACTCTTCTTCTCCCCATTTATTATTAGATTTTTCAGCAACTCGTAAAGACTTTTTAGACTGTATTTCATAAGTAGAAGGTAACAATTCTAGTTGTTGAGGTTTTGGGGTTTTTGTTCCTTCTTTTCTACGCTGTGATATTCGCTCCTCACTGGTGTCTTCTGCTACAATTTCATAGAGGGTTGCTAACTTGTTCTTACCTTTCCCTTTCCGTAAAATACGACCCAATCTTTGAACATATTCCCGTGCGGAACTGGTTCCCGATATAATAATAGCAACTTTGACCTCTGGAACATCAACCCCTTCATTTAAAACATGGGAAGTGACTAAACTTTTATAAATTCCTTCTCGAAACCGTGTTAGAATGTCGTGACGCTCTTTTACTGGGGTTTGATGGGTAATTGCAGGGATTAAAAATTCTTGAGAAATGCGGTAAACTGTCGCATTATCATTAGTAAAGATTAACAAAGAATCTTGATGATGTTCACAAACTAATTCCGCTAACACTCTTATTTTTCCTTCTGTACCTGCTGCTATTTCTTTAGCCTCTCGATGGGCTAACATTGCCCGTCTTCCGGCTGGACTTCTGGCACTGGCTTTGACAAAAATTTGCCACCCGTTTAAACTCCCTAAGGAAATATTAGATTTGCGTAAAAAATCATTGCGAATTTGTATAGCTTTATCATAATTTTTTCGTTCCGTTTGTGACAATTTAACTTTGATTTCTACTACCTTATGATCCGCTAACGTTCCCCCCGCAAGTTCTTTCACTCCTTTGCGATAAACCACCTCACCAATTAAACTATCTAAGTCACGATGGCTACCATCCGCCCTTTCTGGTGTGGCCGTCAAGCCTAAACGGTAGGGAGAAATGGAGTATTCTGCAATAACTCGGAAAAAATCTGTGGGAAGATGATGACATTCATCAAATATCTGTAAAGCATAACGATTTCCCAAGGTTTCTGCATGAATAGCTGCACTGTTGTAAGTCGCAATTAAAATGGGACTGCGATCGCGTGATCCCCCTCCCAATAACCCCACCTCAATATCAGGAAAGGCTGCACTCATTTGAGCATACCATTGGTGCATTAAATCTAGGGTAGGTACTATAATCAAAGTGGTGCGAGGCGTAGCGATCATGGCTAACTGGGCTAAATAGGTCTTTCCTGCAGCCGTGGGCAAGACAACTACCCCTTTCCGTCCTGAATGCTTCCAAGCCTCTAACGCCTCCGTTTGATGGGGATAAGGTTCCCTCTCAAAACTAGGGGTTAAGTCTAAAGGAAAGAATTCCTTGGCGTTATCAACAAAATTGAGATTATTCCCTTGCAAGATTTCAATTAAAACCCGATAATGGATAGCCGGAACCCGAAACTTCTCGATGCGGTCATCCCAGGTAGCAAACTCGATCCATGCTTTCCCTCTTGGGGGTGGATGTAAAATTAATGTGCCGCGATCGTATTTCAGTTTACTGGGACGTGCCATGTAGTGATTTAGTATTATATATGATTTATACGTTATAGAATTTGATGGATATTCTCAACCACATCCTCAACAAAATCAACAGTTTTACCGACTAAAATCTCATCAATCGGCCAACGGTTTCCTATATTATAGGTTGGATCGATGTCTGCTTCATGAGCAATTTTATTTCTACGATCAACAATAAAAGTTAGTTGTTGTTTAATATCTTTGGCTGGTTTGTTCATATTATTGCCTACTTCATCCCATAACTTTTGATCAGAAATTAATCGAATCGCATCAGCAATTTTATCAGGTTGCTGAAAACTTTGATATCCTAAAGTTTCTCTAATTTCATTTTCTAACCAACTGATATTATTCAATCGGTTGACCATACTATTAGATATCATAGGCAATAATTGAGAAAGCTGGTAAGATTGTTCTAGAAATTCAGAGCCATAATTTTGCTGAATTTCTGTTTCTAACCAACTCTCAATATCTAACGCTATTTTTCTTTCTTGAATCGCTCCTCCTAAAGATACTTTGAAGCGAGAGAATGCTGATTTAGAAGTATTTGCAGACACCGCAGGTTCAGGACGTTGTCCTCGATAAATTTCTAACATTCCTAAAGTAACAACTTCATGAATATAGTAATCTAATGCACTTACAGTTAACACTAAAGCTGATCTTAATATATCTGATAAATCTAGTGCAGATGTTGATTGAGCTTTAATAGAATTATGCAATGCAATAAGATCCCTAACCCTCTTAATACTAACTCTAAATTGATCAATTGCTGAGTGCATAAGCTGATGCTAAATTAATTACTTTATCTGCTAAGTCTGAAAATTTTTTTCTATTTTCTTCTTTTGATGCTTGGATTAGATCCACTACCCATTTCTCTGACCATTTCTCTGAGTCTAAATCTCTATTACGAAAAGAATAAAGAGGTTTCTTATGTTCTCTGAAACATAAATCTAACAGTATAAAATTTTCAATTTTTTGTAAAAAACAATTATTATTCATTTCTAATTTTTTATAATCTGTTAAAGGTAACATCATATGATTTTGCACTAAACTAGGAATTAATTTTTTAGAAATATCTTCTTCATTTTTTTTTAGCCATTTGTTTAAAAAAGTCGTTTTGTTTTTAATCAAAGAAACATTATTATCATAACTAATAATGCCTAAACACTTGAGTGTAACATTAGGAAAAGGGTAAGTTGCTGTTTTAAAAATTGGTAATAAACTGGCTTGCTTTGCCCAATGATACCATTTAGGTAACACCCTAGATAACGAATCAATTGACATTGCAGAAAACAAATCAGGGTTTGTAGGAATGATCAAAAAATCACTGGTCATTAATAGGTTTTGATTGATGGCTCCTAAACTCGAATTCATATCAATTAAAATATAATCAACATTAAATTTACTAGCTGTTTTATTTAATAAATTAGTAATAGAACCTGGTAAGTTTTTCAGGCTTTGAAGTGGATTTCTTAAGTCTTGAGCCATATTTAATGTCGCTTCATATTCAAAAAAACCTCTATGACCAGGTAATAAAAATAAGCCTTTTTGATCATCTATAGGAATACAATCTACTGCTTCGATAGCTCTCGGTTGAGACTCAAATGCAGGAGCTAAACCAGTCTTAATATTTAACCTTGTGTTGTAAATTTCTTCAATTTTATCTTGCTCCTTTTGGGTTTTATATCCTAAAGTCCTTGCTGTTAAAACACAATTAGGATCAGCGTCCACTAAAATAACTCTGTGTCCTTTTTTTGCGAGCATCCAACCTAGATAAAAAGTAGTAATTGTTTGGCTAAGGTTAAATTCATAATTGAATATAGCAATTTTTTTGACCATTTTATTTCTCCTTTTTAATAATTATATCAAACCCAATAATAATTAACTCTGTCCTCAGTATTCTAGTTCATTTTACTTAACACTACATCATTTTATTAGTCTTAATATTTTTCTTATATTTTATTGATTATCGTAATCTGAGATAGTTTATAATAGATTAACTTAAGGAAAATATACTTTCTTTTATCAATGTCCAGTTATTCAGAATCAAACCCTACCCCTAACATTGCCACCAGTAAATCCCCTCATACTGATTATCGTCACCTTGAGGTTAAGAAATTAACCCCAATGTATCAGCATTATGTGACAGTAAAACAACAGTATCCTAATGCTTTATTACTGTATAGAGTAGGAGATTTTTTTGAATGTTTTTTCCAAGATGCTGTTACCATTTCCCAAGAATTAGAGTTAATGTTAACCAGTAAAGAAGGGGGCAAAGAAATTGGTAGAGTTGCCATGACTGGTGTGCCTCATCATGCCTTAGATCGTTACAGTCGTTTATTAGTAGAAAAGGGCTATGCTGTAGCGATTTGTGATCAAGTTGAAGACTCAGCCCAAGCAATAGCACAAGGGCGCATGGTAGAGCGAAAAATCACTAAACTTTTGACACCAGGAACCCTAACAGATGAAGGAATGTTATCAGCAAAACAGAACAATTATTTAGCTGCAGTTGTCATTGCTGGAGAACATTGGGGACTCGCTTACGCTGATATTTCTACCGGGGAATTTTTTACCACTCAATCCCAAGATTTAGCTAATCTTAATTTAGAGTTATTAAGGCTACAACCGGCCGAAATTTTAATCCCAACTAATGCTCCCGATATTAATAGTTTATTGCGCCCTGGAGAGAAGTCTCAATATTTAGCTGATGTCTTACCCGACTGTTTTTGTTATTCCTTGCGATCGCAAACTCCTTTTACCTTAAATGAAGCAAAAAGTAAGCTATTAATTACCTTTCGGGTAAGGTCATTAGAAGGGTTAGGGTGTGAACATTTACCCCTAGCCATTCGGGCAGCCGGCGGTTTATTAGACTATATAGAAGATACCCAAAAAGCTCATCAAGTTCCCTTGCAACTTTTACGCACTTATAGTCAGGTTGACTTCCTTATTTTAGATTATCAAACCCGTCGTAATTTAGAAATCACTCAAACGGTGAGAGATGGCAGTTTTCATGGGTCTTTATTATGGGCTTTAGACCGCACCTGTACAGCAATGGGAGGTCGTGCCTTACGTCGTTGGTTACTAGAACCTTTGTTAAGTATTAAAGGAATTATTGCTAGACAAAATACCATAGAAGAATTAGTTGAAAGTCCATCTTTAAGACAAGATATAAGACAATTACTACGTAGTATTTATGACTTAGAAAGAATTAGTGGTAGAGTCGGGGCAGGAACAGCAAATGCGAGAGATTTATTATCATTAGCTGAGTCATTAGTCAAGTTAAAAGAATTAGCAGAATTGGCTGCTCAAGGGGAATCTCCTTATTTAAAAGCCCTACAAAATGTTCCTCCAGACTTAGAACAATTAGGTCAATATGTTATTGATCATTTAGTTGAATCTCCTCCGCTACATTTAAAAGAGGGTGGCGTTATTAGGGATAATATTAATGCTGATTTAGATACCATGCGGAAACGGTTAGAAGATGATCGTCAATGGTTGGCTAATTTGGAAATTACAGAAAGAGAAAGAACAGGAGTTGCTAACTTAAAAGTTGGCTATAATAAGACCTTTGGTTATTACTTAAGTATGCCTCGCAGTAAAGCAGAACAAGCCCCAGGAAATTATGTTAGAAAACAAACCTTAACCAACGAAGAACGCTATATTACCCCTGAATTAAAAGAACGAGAAACCCGCATTTTAACCGCACAAGATGATCTTAATAAATTAGAGTATGAAATTTTTGTAGAATTGCGCTTAAAAGTAGCAGAAAAAGCCCAAAACATTCGTAAAATTGCTAAAGCGGTGGCTGCTATTGATGTCTTATCAGGATTAGCAGAAATTGCCGTTTTTCAAGGGTATTGTCGCCCCGAAATTTTAGACAGTCGGTTAATTGAAATTATTGATGGTAGACATCCCGTTGTCGAACAATCTTTAGGTGCTGGTTTATTTGTCCCTAACTCGAGTAATATGGGAAATAATTATCAAGAAACTAGCCCAGATTTAATTATCTTAACAGGGCCCAATGCCAGTGGAAAAAGCTGTTATTTACGACAAGTTGGCCTCATTCAATTAATGGCCCAAACCGGTAGCTTTGTCCCTGCTACGGCTGCAAAATTAGCCATTAGCGATCGCATTTTTACCCGTGTGGGGGCGGTGGATGATTTAGCTACAGGACAATCAACTTTTATGGTAGAAATGAATGAAACGGCAAATATTTTAAATCATGCTACCGAAAAATCCTTAATTTTATTAGATGAAATTGGACGAGGAACGGCAACTTTTGATGGACTTTCGATTGCTTGGGCGGTAGCAGAATATCTAGCTACAGAAATACAAGGAAGGACAATTTTTGCCACTCATTATCATGAATTAAACGAACTGGCTTCTATTCTTTCTAATGTAGCTAATTATCAAGTTACCGTGCAAGAATTACCCCATGAAATTGTCTTTTTACATCAAGTTAGACCGGGAGGGGCAGATAAATCTTATGGGATTGAAGCAGGAAGATTAGCCGGTTTACCGAATTCTGTAATCAGTCGAGCAAAACAGGTGATGAATCAGATAGAAAAACATAGTAAAATTGCCTTAGGATTACGGCAAGGAATTACTCAATTTAATCCGATTAAAAACACCGAAAATAAGCAAGAATTAATCGAACAATTAGATATTTTTGATGATTTCTAAGAGTAAGAGTTACCACCTACTTTTTTCCTGATAACCTGTAACAAAATCTACTAACAATTAGTAGGTAGGGAAGTTTAACCAATATTAGCGAGTAAATTGTTTAATCCTGCTAAGATTTGGCTATCTTTTACCTGGTTTTCTGCTTCAATAATCTTCCCATTGGGAAACATCCGAGTTAACCAAGGAATTAAGGCGTAATCAAGAGAATGAATCCCTTCTCCTGCTACAATAATATGAGTCATGGAATCGGAAGAATAGTGGCCTTGAGATAACAAAAGTTTTAGCTTTTCATGGATGCTTTTTATCCAAGGATTAATCACTGTTTCTATCATCTCTTGACGATTAACTGACCAAGATTTTTGGGCTAGGGTGGAGGAAAATTGTTCTTGTTGTTGTAAAATCAATCTTGTTAATTGAGAAGCTTCGATTAAGGCATTTCCTAAATTATTCTTGTCTAAGCTTTGTTTGAGAATTTTTCTTTTAGAAGTTTCAGCCATTCCACAACTAGGAAACGGTTGAGGAAGCAGAGGAAATGTTAGGGTTGTTTTTTCGTACCATTGAGGATAAATTAAGTGACAGAGAATATCTTGATCAATTCCTTGAATTCCATAAAATAATTGTTGAGTAATCATGCTGGAAATACCTTGAGATAAATCAATTATCGATAATTCTGTTATACTTTCTGTTAGATTAATGACACAACATAATAATCCTTTATCTAATGGATTTTGAGACATATGACTTAAGGTTAAAGCCAGAGATTTAGGGAGCCAAATAATCTCTTTTGATTGACTAAGTTTCAGGTTTTCTCTAAGCATATTTTTCAGTAAATTTCGATCCCTTTCATTCCATCGAGAGGGACAAATCAAAACAATTGCTTTGATTTTCTCTAAAATAGTTTTTAACGGTAAAGTGTTCTCTACTGTAACAGATGAGGTATTAATACTCTGATCAAACATCCTTAAGTATTCTTTGACATTTTCTAAGATATTTTCATGGCCAAATGATTTCACATCAGACAAATTTATGAGTTCAGAGAAACGATAGGTTTTTAATTGTTTTAAAGAATTATTTTCTGAATAGAACGTAAATAAATATCCCTCAATTTGATTATTTTCTATGTCAAAGCCCAAATACCAATTCTCACCAATTATAGCTCGATTTTTTATCTTTTCTTCTTGTAAAAACTCCTCTAATTTTTCTTGCAGGTGATTCAAATAAGCTAAAAATTTTGTTTCACCCTGTTGTCCTAAACCATACATTCTCTCGATACCTTCTTGTAGAGACTCAGCATAAATATGTAACTCTTCTAATAAGGGTTTAAATTGGGTTTCTAGTGACTGATTTAAGTTATTAACCTTAGGATTTTTGGCGGTTAATGATGATAGTTCCCTATCTGTTGATAATTCTGGAAACCAACTTGAAAGTAGGGCTTGTTTTTGTTGTTCTAGGGTAGCAATTTCTTGTAACAAAGAATCCCGTTGATGATATAATTGCTCTAGTTCCCCTTGTAAAATGCGATCGCTAAGGGTCTGCTCAACCCGATGTAAAATCATCTCACTCAGTCGCTCAACTTGACTATCATCATGATTTTTTAGGCTAGATTGACCCAGGAGTAAATGGTGTCGTATTTTTTCGAGTAAAATGGACACCTCAGGATGAGCCTTAAGCTGATCTTGCCACAAAATCTGCTCAAGCTCACTAATTAAGGATTGAACATTATCTTGAACCGTCACAATAACCTTTCAAACAAACAAAAAATAGGCAACTTTGAGAAACTTTAACCATTAAGTCGATGATTTTTGATAGGCTTAGCATAGCAGATCAATTTATAATCTGCTTATGAAGCTTATGGAAGATATCAAAAACTATCGTAACCAATCTCAGGACCTCCGAGATACTCTAGAAAAAGCACCCTTCTTTAATGACTTACCAGAAGAAAGTTTAAAACTGGTAATGAGTCATGCGGTGGTCCGTAGTCATCCAGCCAATCGTGTTATTCTCCTAGAAAATGACTGGGGAGGCTCTGTCTACTTTATCCTAGACGGATGGGTAAAAATTCGCACCCACAATGTCGATGGTAAAGAAGTGACCCTCAATATTGTGGGAAAAGGGGAAGTTATCGGCGAAATGGCCGCTTTAGAGGAAGTTCCGCGATCAACCGATGCTATTACGTTAACACCCACCACCATTAGTAGCATTCCGGCACAAGATTTTGTTACCCTACTTCATAGTGACCCCATCGCAGGCATTCGACTGGCCCAAGTGATGGCTAAGCGTCTACGTCAACTGAACCGAAGATTAAGGTTACGCGAAGCCGATAGTCTCTCACGGGTTGCTGATACTCTGTTATTCTTGGCTGAAGGACAAGGAAAACAAACCAGTCAAGGGGTAGAAATTCCCAATTTACCCCATCGAGAGTTAAGTAGTATTAGTGGGTTAGCTAGGGAAACGGTGACGCGATCGCTGACTAAATTAGAAAAAAAAGGTTTAATTAAACGGGAAGATGATATCTTGTGTATCTTCTCTCTGGACTCTCTAGAACAAATTATTTCCTAAAATATGGATGATGCTAACTGGGTAGATGAGGGGGATAAGTTAAACAATAAACCTCAACCGACTCCTCCAAAAATGCCAACCGCTCCTTTAAACCCGAAATCTGCTAAAATTCGCCAAACTCTGGCCATGGTAGAAACTGCTTTTTTGGCCAGTGCGGGTAGTGTAATTTGGTTAATTAACTATTATTTTCCCCTTGGTCCGTTGTTACGGATATTTTTTCCCATTCCCATTGCTTTACTCTATCTCCGTTGGGGAAATCGTTCCGCTTGGATGGGGGCTTTAGTTTCGGGGTTATTGTTAACGGTATTGATGGGACCGACTCGTAGTATCGTTTTTTTGATTCCCTATGGACTGATGGGGGTTCAATTGGGGGCGTTTTGGCGTAGAGGAGTCTCTTGGGAGTTTTCTATGATTACAGGGGCGTTATTGGGGACGTTTGGCTTCTTTTTTCGCTTCTGGTTATTCTCTATTCTCTTAGGAGAAGACTTATGGCAATACATCATCAATCAGATGACTGGATTGGCAGAATGGATATTTTTACGGTTAGGGATTTTAGCGCAACCGGATGCTGTTTTTATTCAAGTTCTAGCAGTTTTTATTATTTTTGTCAATAGTCTTATCTATTTATTTGCGGTGCATTTAGTGGCTTTATTGGTATTAGATAAACTCGGTAATCCTATTCCTCGTCCTCCCAAATGGGTAGAGGTTATTTTAGATTATGAATAATTAAGAATTAAGATTTTTTTCTCATTTATGTCTTATGAGTAAAACTTTCAAAATACGTTAGGATTAATCATGACTCAAGAACCTATTCCTGTTACTTATACCCTGAAAGATATCTTAAAACAAATTACCGAAACGTTAGATACAGGGTTAGACAAAATAGACCAGAAAATGGATAAGCAATATACAGAGCTTAACCAGAAAATGGATAAGCAATATACAGAGCTTAACCAGAAAATAGATAAGCAATATACAGAGCTTAACCAGAAAATGGATAAGCAATATACAGAGCTTAACCAGAAAATGGATAAGCAATACACAGAGCTTAACCAGAAAATAGATAAACTTGAAACAGATGTTAATGATATCAAAATAGGACAAGCTCGTCTAGAAGAAAAAGTAACAGGAGAAATCAAAACCCTAGATGCTAAAATTGATGGCATCACAAAACGTTTAGACTTCCAAGAGTTTATTAATCGTGGGGTGGTGCTTGGTTTAATTGTAGCCATTCTTGGGGGTGCTGCTAAGATGTTAGGATGGATAGGAGGTTAATGATTAATTATCCAAAGCATCTAGGCGTTTTTGCCATTCTTGATCAAGTTTATCTGCTTGTTCAATTTCTTGTTCTAAGATATCTTTTTCTGTGGTATAGGCAATATCAGATTGTTGAAGAATCGCCTGATTAGCAAATTGAGAAGCGTATTCTAATTTATGTTGTATGGTTTCATCTTTATCTTGTAAAACTTTAGTTCTTTCTCCTCTTTTACTGTTTCTTCCTTCAATTTTACTGTTTCTTGCTTGAATTACAAAGTAACGAATGACAGGAACTCCTAAAAAAGCAATTGCATACCCTAATAATAACCAGTAAATTGAATTAATAAAGGCAATAAAACTCCCAAATTGTTCAACAAGAGTGGGATCTTTCAAAAATGATCCTAATACCAATGCTAAAATAAAATTGAATGCACCTAAGCCAATAGCTAACATGATTTGACTACTACTAGCTTCACTAAATTTATATAATCTTTCTCGTAAATAACTAGAAATTGATTTTTGAGTTGATTCTTGTACAGTTACTTGTAACTCAGGAAAAGAATAAATTAATTCACCTTGTGGAGATACTTCAGGATTTCCATTAAAACGGGTTAAAACTGGTAATATATAGTCCTCATTTTCTTGATTATAGCGATCAATATTATCCAGATATGGGGCAACTTGTTCAGCAATAATTGAACCTTTATTATTTTTAATAACGGTTCCAATAGCTTGCCAACGACGTTCTTCTAAATTATAATTGGGATCACCATCTCCGAATAAAAAGGAAAAAATTGCTTCTAAAAAATTCATCTCACTAGAATCTTTAGAACGGGATGATTTTGAAGATTGATAACCATAACTATGATAACCATAATCAGGATAAAATATCCAAAATAGATCGCTAAAATTAGGAAAGAAAAAGAATCCTCCGCCATAACTTCCCCCACGACGACTAGAATTATTACTATCTCCCTCGCGACTGGAACTAATACCAATAATAATCACAGTGATAGCAATCAACATTAAAATAATTGAAGCCAGTAAAACAATACCAAAAGAAATACGAATGATATAAAACAGAACTTTCCAAATTTTTCCCCAAGTTTCTTTTAACTGTAGTTTCCAATATTTATTACGAAGAATTGTTCTAAAATTTTCAGGAAAAAGATAGATAATCTCTCCCGACTCTGCGACTTGTAAATGGCCAGACACATCAGACGCTAAAGCCAGTAATCCTTGTTGTGCTAAATTAATATTTAGTCCTGATTTGGCTGCCACATCCCCAACAGTAACACGGTAGCCTAACTGTTCAATAGATTTCATAATTTCAGGCTGAAGTGTCATATCATACCTTCCTTATTTTTCGGGTCACTATTCTATTATATTCAAGGCAACGTTACAAAAACAACTTCTGGATACTGACTTGGAGACTTCGTTAATGGAATGTTCTCTGTGACACCTTAAGTTACTGTCTTGAAATTTAGGGCCAATTATTCTATTTTAGTTAGAATAATAAAAACAAAAATCTGGCTAGAGATACTATTTATGATGACACAGAAGAAAAAGCTATTTAATAAACCTCAGCTTATTTTTAGTTTAATGTTAGCTATGTTAGGTTTATTTTCTACTAAAGTACCGGTCCAAGCTGCCCAAACAGTTATTTTGAAATATAGTATTTTACGGGAGTCTGTTTCCGTTGAAGAATTAAGCAGGTTGGCTAACACAGGAGAAGCTTCGAGATCCTTAAAATCTTATCTTAAATTAGCCAATAAAGAACCAGAAGAATTAAGATCATTATTAAATAATAATGTAGATGTTGACCCTGTATTTTTATCAAAAGTTCTCAATAGTTTTGCAGGAAATATGGTACTTGATCCTGTTGGAGAAGTGATTCATACCCCCTCAAAACGGGCTAATAGAGAGTCCTTAAGAGGGGCTTTAGTGACCTCTGCTTTATCGGATAAAAATATACGATTAATTGAAATTTTCGAGAACTATCCCACCCAAGAAATTCATGTAGACGGCGATCGCTTAGCAGAAATTTATCAAAGTCTTGAAGGATTTGTCAGCAACGTCCCGCGTCTTCCGTTTTAACAGTGAACAGTGAACAGTACTGATAACTGATAACTGACTAGGACTTGCAAATATGAAGATTTCCTTTAGAATTGATACAGTTTGTTGCTATATTTAACAAAAATGTCAAAAGAAGTCCCCACATAAAAATACTATCAGGAACATTCACATTTTAGGTGGGGATGAATTTTGACCAGTATATCAACGTGCGACAGCACAGCCTTGTTCGGCCATCTCTTCTACCATTTTATATTTTTCTGGTAGAATAT
>JAAUYD010044237.1_pt1 | contig 12805 bp, 12 predicted proteins | sample 7278101 | NCBI WGS metagenome assembly JAAUYD01 (sample SAMN14350128, study PRJNA611818) | marine sediment metagenome | isolation source: surface marine sediment (0.6m) | place: French Polynesia: Moorea | collected 2018-08 | reverse complement strand
CCTAAATGGGATTCTCAGCTTTTAGGAATCTCACAATTACCAATCAAAAGTATTTTAGATATTGGTGCAAATAAAGGGCAATTTCTCAAAAGGATCGTTAAAATTTTTCCCAATGCTGATATATATGCTTTCGAGCCGATTCCTAATGCTTGCGATCGGTTAACAAAATGGGCAGCTCGACAAAATAAACAAATCAAAACATATCAACTAGCTTTGGGCGATCGCGATCGCGAAATAGAAATGAATTTACATAAAATGTTTTCTGCTTCTTCTTCTTTGTTATCGACTACTGAACTATCAAATCGAAAATATCCAATGACCCAAAAACAAGAAAAAATTATGGTTACGCAAACAAAATTAGACGATATCCTATCGACAGATCGACCCAATTTAATTGCCGATATCTTGATTAAATTAGACGTGCAAGGATATGAAGATCGAGTAATTGCCGGGGGAGCTAAAATATTCAAACAAGCTCGAGCTTGTATTGTTGAAATTTCCTTAGATCGACTTTATCAAAGACAAGCAAATTTTAAAACTATTTTTACTTTACTCTCTAATTTAGGCTACGAATATAGAGGCAATATAGATCAGGTGCGCGATCGCGACGGCCATATTATTTTCCTCAATGCAGTTTTTATCAATTGACACTCCCCAAGCTTTAAGAGCATGGGGATTCTCAGTTCATAGACTCGCCGTTAGCTAGCAGGATTACTCCAACTAACCAAGAGGGCAAATCTCCCTGAGCGTAAGTTCCGGTATGCCCTACCGTACTTAGTCCTTTTTTTAAGATATTCTGAGCCGCATTAACATCCCTATCTTCGACATATTTACAATGAGGACAAATATGGGTTCTAGTTGATAGAGATTTTTCTACTTTTTTACCACAGTTACTACAATTTTGAGAAGTATTATGTGGCCGAACAGCAACAGTTACTTTACCGTATTTAAAAGCAAAATATTCTAACCATTGTCTAAAAGTAGACCAAGAAATATCTGATATTGATTTAGCTAATTTTCGATTCTTGACCATATTCTTAACTTTTAAATCTTCATAGGCTATCAAATCGTTAGACTGAACTACGCGATATGCTATTTCTGTTGCATATCCTCTCCGTTGCCTAATTACTTTTAAATGTTTACGGCTATATCGATTTTTAGCTTTCAAATATCTATTAGACTGTTTTTGTCCTTGACGAAATTTTTTAGATTTTTGACGATTTAGTCTGTTTAATTGTTTTTCAGCATGACGATAATATTGAGGATTTTCAACAGTGTTACCATTAGAATCTACATAAAAATATTTAAGACCTACGTCCAATCCGATCGCTCCCCCAGTTGGCTCAAAAAACTTTTCTGGGTTACGTACATCAGCCTTTATACATAATTGAGCATAATACCCATCTGCTCTCTTGACAATTCTTACTCTTTGAATCTGCTCTATTTGGTAATAGTTTAAATCGCGAGAACCGATTAATTTTAGAGTACCTATTTTATGTTTATCAGTCAGAGTAAGTTTTTTTCTATTTTCTGAAAGTTTCCAGCCAGATTTTTTATATTCTATAGAGCGATTATTTTTTTGAAACTTGGGAAAACCTTTTTTACCTAAAACGTTTTTTTTGCAGTTCTCGTAAAATCTAGAAATAGCTGACCAAGCTCTTTCGCAAGCTGATTGTCTAGCTGATGAATTTAATTTGTCTGCGAATTTAAACTCTTTAGAAAGAATTGCGGATTGTTTGTTGAGATCGTATTTATTAACACCCTGATTATCCATCCAATATCGTAAAGCTTTATTTCTAATGAACTGACCCGTTCTAATCGCTTCATCTATTAATCGATATTGAGGATCTTTACCTTTCAATTTGAATTCGTAGACTATCATAGCTCGACCTCGCTTGATGTTTTTATGCTAACGTATCAAGCTGAAAATTTAACCCAAAGCAGAAAATTAAGAGCCGTAATTCATCCCCAACTTTTAGAAGATGGAGTCTTCTTGCGGCATTAGGATAAAATTTGCAACATTCATTCTACCAAATTATTTTCTAAAGCAAGACGAATTAATTCAGCACGATTGCTCGTTTCGGTTTTTCGCAATAAACTGCTGACGTATTTTTCGATAGTTTTGTGGCTCAAATGGAGTTTACCCCCAATATCAATATTAGAAAGTCCAGTAGCAAGTAATTCTAAAACTTGTTGTTCTCGTTTGGTAAAGTCAAAAGATAAATGTTGGCTATTATGCTTTGATGAATGGTGATTTTCAGATTCTTGCGATCGCGAAAATTCCAAGTCAGACTGCACGATTTGCGATCGCTCCAAAAGATTGCGAATTATTGCGGCTAATTCTTCCATTTCAAAGGGTTTGGGTAAATATAAATCGCATCCTGCTTGATACCCCCTAATTCTTTCGTGAGTGCTTCTTCGCTCCGTTAAAAATATCACAGGTAAGAGGCGAAATTCCGGCCGCTGTCTCACTTGTCTGACTAATTCGTAACCATCGACGATTGGCATTCTAATATCTGAAATCAGTAAATGAGGTCGATAAGATTGTAAAAGTGAAAGGGCTTCTTGACCGTTTCGGGCCGATATGACAGAATAACCAGATAGTTCTAAATAGTCACTAACGGCTAAGCAGATTCCTGGATCGTCATCAGCAATCAGAATTAATAAGGGCATAACCGATCGGAGAGACTATTTTTGCTAACGCCTATTAACTCATCTTAATACTTTCAAATGATATTACAAATATTGAATGAGAATGTAAATTTAGATACTAATATCAATTCTGTTTAGAGTTGCTATGTTTTGGTGCCGAAAGGCAAGAGGCAAGAGGCAAAAGATTTGAAAAATCTATCCGTATCATTATTTTGGGGAATCGATCTTCAATTCGCCGTTCAAAAAACTATCAGCTCAAAAAAACAAATAAATTATTAATAACTAGAACTAGATAAAGTCTGTTGTCGATACATTTCCTCTAAAACTATTGCCGGATCGACGTATTTTCCGTCGTATTTTAAGCCCCAATGTAAGTGCGGGCCTGTAGTTCGTCCGGTCATTCCTACTCGACCGATTCTAGTGCCAACTTCAACTGTTTGGCCTTTTTTGAGTTTAATCCCACCTTTGCGATCGATCAAATAAGTGCCGCTAATGTTAGTTTGAACGTGTCCGCTTAAATGGCAGTAAAAATGAGTCCATTCACCAGATTTAATCTCAATTGAAGTTCCGCAAGCAGTATTATCTGATAACTTGACTATACGACCAGTCCACCAATTACGAACGTAACTGCCGATCGGTGCGGCCAGATCCAGGCCGTTATGAAATTGCCTTTTTCCAGTGATAGGGGATTTACGATAACCAAAACTAGAAGTATAAGTTTGAAAGTTTTCGAGGGGAAAAGAAGCATTTTGCCAACTGGTTGCAATCTCGTTAGCTCGATTTTCTAATGCCAAAGTTGTAGCTTGTTTTTGTTTAAATCCTGTCAAACAAATACTGGCAAATATCAGGGGAATAGAGAGTAAAACAGTCAAATATTTACTTTGAGCTGGAGCGATCTTGGCCATTGTTTTAAATCTTACACTCCCTTCAAGAATCAATAAAAATTAGCTATCAAATCGCTCGATAGTGACAGGTGCAGTTTACCATCGAAATTTATTAGAAAATATAAATTATTTTGTCAGCGAAGCGATCGCGAACTTGGAAGGTTTATTTGCATACGGCCTCTTGCAGTGGAGTTTTGTTAAAATTTTTGAAAAATTAGCAATATAAAAATTATGTTGAGTGAATTCTTGCCTTTTGAGATTAATCTAGATCCAGTTGCGATCGCTTCTGCTGCTTTGTGGTCTTTGGCTTTGTATGTTGGTTTATCCTCGGTAAAAGATTGGATTACCACCCAACTCGATCGCTGGTTTAATTTTGCCGATCGCTCTTTGTACATTTCTCAAGAAGAATTTGAAAAAAGCCGTCAAGTTAGAGAATCTCAAAATGCTTTTTATGCTTCGGTTTTGAGCATTTTACCGTTTTTAATTGTCGGATCGATGTGTAATTGGGGCGTAGAAGTGAGTTTGGGCAAGACTTGGGCTATAAGTATGGCAATGATGGCTACTATTAGTTGTAGTGTTTACGAATTAGGGCGCAGAGATGGCCAGTATTGAACCAAGAAGGATCGATTCCAAAAATAATTATTTTGTAAGTCTGGTTAAAGTAAAGATCGGTTTTTTACGTCGCTGTTTGGCGGTTATTTTAGCGATCGCTTTTACTGTTGCTCTTTCTGGCTGTAACCCTTCTAACATGGTCAGTCAAGAGAATCGAGTACCGCAAATAGTATCCTCAAGTCTGAGCGATCCGGGGACTTTTAACCCGATAACTTATACAGATGCTACAGTTGCAAGGATTATCGGTCTGACTTTTGAAGGTTTAATTTCCCAAAACCCGATAACTGGGGAAATATTACCTGCTTTAGCTAAATCTTGGGATATTTCTGAGGATGGTTTGCAGATCGTTTTTACTTTAAGAGAAGGCTTAAAATGGTCGGATGGTCAGCCTTTAACTGCAGAGGATGTAGTTTTTACTTATAACGAGTTAATCTTTAACGAACAAATTCCCAGTGGTGCTAGAGATGTCCTGAGAATTGGTAAGAACAAAGAGTTACCTAAAGTTCGTCAGTTAGATGATTTGCAGGTAGAATTTACCATACCAGAGCCTTTTGCTCCTTTCTTACTCAATACTGGATTTGCTATTTTACCGGCCCATATTTTACGCCCTACATTACAGGAGAAAGACCAACAAGGTAGGCTTAAGTTTCTCTCGACTTGGGGTTTAGATACGCCACTAGAAAATATAGTAGTTAACGGCCCGTATAAACTAAAAGAGTACGTTCCTTCGCAAAGATTAATTTTTGAGAAAAATCCTGATTATTGGCAAAAAGACGAAGCAGGAAATCAATTACCCTATACCGATCGCATAGTTTGGGCGATAGTAGAATCTCAACCTACTGCTACAATCCAATTTAGATCTGGCAGTTTGGATTCTTTAGCTATTACTCCTCAATATTTTTCTTTACTCAAACGAGAGGAGAAACAGGGTAACTTTACTATATACAATGGTGGCTTAGCTTACGGTACGCGATTCTTTTTCTTCAATCTGAATCGAGGTAGCAGAAATGGTAAACCCCTAGTCGATCCGATTAAGTCTCGCTGGTTTAATAACGTCAAATTCAGACAAGCAGTTGCTTATGCTGTCGATCGCCAACGAATGGTTGTTAACATTTATCGGGGGTTGGGACAGCCGCAACATTCGCAAATTTCTTTTCAATCTCCTTTTTACAACCAAAATGTTAAAACCTACGATTACAATCCCGAAAAGGCGAAAAAATTGCTTTTAGAAGCGGGTTTTAAATACAATGATGCTGGAGATTTACTAGACGATCGCGGCAATCGGGTGAGTTTTATCCTCAATACCAATGCAGGTAATGTGCTTCGCGAAGCAATGGGGACTCAAATCAAACAAGATCTTAAAAATATTGGTATTGAAGTTAATTTTCGTCCGATCGCTTGGAATACTTTAATCAATCGACTCGATTCTATTGAGTTTGAATCGGCTTTACTTGGTTTTGGCGGTGGCAACGAACCTAATTCTGCTTTTAATCTTTGGAATGTGGATGGTAACGTCCATATGTTTAATCAAAAAGCGACAGCAGGAACAGATCCCGTTGCAGGTCGAGTTATTGCAGATTGGGAACAAGAAATTAACGATCTCTACATTCAAGGCGCGCAAGAATTAGATTTTGAAAAGCGCAAAGCGATTTACGATCGCACTCAAGAAATAATTGCCGAGCAATTGCCTTTTATTTATCTAATTAATGCCTATTCTCTCGGTGCTGTCCGCAATAACATTCAAACTATAGAATATTCTGCTCTCGGAGGCCCTTTCTGGAATATAGAAAGATTGCAAGATACTTCTTTTAGTTCTTTAACAAAAGAGTAGCAAGTAGCAAGTAGTTAGTAGTTAGTGGGGTTTTAAGTTTAGAATTAGTTCGCTAGTTTTAAATTGCTAGAACAAGTTATATATTCTCTCTTCCCCTGCTCCCAATGCTCCCGATGCTCCTAATCTTCGTCTCCACCGGGCCAGAGTAATTTGATCGCCATTGCAGCAAAGCCGATCGCCGCGATCGATTTTAAGACTTTTTCTGGTAGAAATTGAGCGACTCCACCGCCAACAATTACGCCGATAAAGCTGGCTAAAATTAAAGCGGTTATCGAGCCAAAAAATACTGCTCTGGGGGATTTTGAACTCCCTCCCAGGGCGATCGCTGCTAACTGACTTTTATCGCCAATTTCTGCTAAAAATACGGTTATAAAACTAAGTCCTAATAGTTGCCAATCCATAATTAAAATCTACCTTTTAGAAGAATATTGTTAAATTGAGTCAATAGTTGACCCTCAATCAATTATTTAATTATTTTTTCTATTAATTTATTTTTTAAGCTAGTGCTTGATTTCGGGCCTGTAATGTACATTAAACTAGCTCATTACATCTACTACTAATAAGCCAGAAATGACTAACATCAATATGCCTACGGAGAAATCGAGAGTTTTCGGCGATAATCTTTTTGCCATCCAATAACCCACTAAAACCCCCAGTAAACTGGTAGCGATTAAAGCTGTTGCCGCACCTAAAAATACTACCCAAGGAGATTGAGATTGCGCGCTCATTAGCAGGGTTGCTATTTGGGTTTTATCTCCCATTTCAGCGATGAAAATGGTGACGAAAGTTGAGCTAAAAGCTGCGCCAAATCCCCATTTTACAGAATTTACTGTTGTTGCTTCTTTTTCTACTATTTCCTGAACTTTAGTTCGTTCGCTCGAGGTCACAATTATTATCCGTTTCAAAAATTACGATTATTTGCAGTTTATATTTCCTTATTGCTATTTTTACATTTTTTAGCAAAAGGAGATATTTTTAATTATTTTCAAGCTGATTGTTGTAATTTATCATTTCTTCACTTTTGCTGCCATAAATCGCTTCGATATGCTGACGACAGCAGTCGATCGCAAATTCATTAAATTCATCCCTATCTATATCGTACATTTTTTGGAAGTTATCTCGTTGTACCCGACAAAAAACTGGCCGGCGATCGTAGATCTTGCATTCTCTAGTCTCGCGATCGTAATAGATGCACCATCCTTCTTTTCCTACCATACTCAGATACAACTTTAATTGTTCTTTTGATAAGTAGTCTTCTAAGTCGGGGCGATCGCCCGGATCTAAATTGCAACAAGCTCCGCAATTCTTGACGCAACGCCAAATTTCCATGATTTCAACTCCTCATTCCCATTTTTGTAATAAAAGTTTATAAATTTTTGTATCTTTAATGAAAGAAATTCTAAAATTGATGGTTATTATATACATTAGTTTTTGCAACGTTTAGCCGTGCGATCGTAGGGTAGATTAAGGAAAAAATCATGGATTTTATAAGCAATCTCAATTTAGAAATCATTCTCCAGTTAACTCTCGTGGCTTTAGTCATGATATCAGGGCCGATAGTGATTGTTTTACTTGCAGCTAAAGGTGGAGACTTATAGAAAATAATTAAAGTAGGTAGAAGGTAGAGAATTTCAAGGCGATCGGCTTTGAGATAGGCTCTATCTTTTGCTTTCTAGGGCTGCTAGGGCGGCTTTAATCAAATCGTAATAGGGAGATTTAGTCACATCAACTTGCTTGGCTGTATTTTCGCGATTGTGTCTTAACAAGCCGACTTTTTGTCCTTTAGTAATTGCCAATATTTTCCCTTCATCGTTTCTAATTCTCAGTTCGTTTAAAGAGTCCCATAAATTACAATCGTAAGCACGGTTCTTATATTTAAAATAAGCTTTTCTAGTGGCGCGATCGGGAGAAAAAGGCCTGATACCGACTATTTCCAACTCAATATTACTATTCCCGTTCCAATTATTTTCTTGTAGTTTGTAAGCAATATCGATTCTTTTAGGGAGAGGATAATAATTACCCCAACTCCAAGCGATCGCTTTCATCACGATATCGGGGCGATCGGCTTGAACTAAAACAAGTTTGAGGTGCTTTTTTTCTTGACCGACAAGGGCTTGATTTAAGACCTCGACATTTTGCGTCCAAAAGACGGGAAAATCGTTACCAATGCCCCAAGGTTGCAGGCTATCTATTTGGGAATATAAATTTTCGTTAAGTCGATCGAAATCAAGGCGATCGTCTATTTTAATTAAAGGTTTGAGATGTTTTGGTTCTAAACATTGATGAGCAAATTCACTGAGTTTTGTTTGAAAATCGTTTAAATTATCGGCACTCAAACTAAAACCACCAGCAGCTTTATGACCGCCAAATTTAGCTAATAATTCTCGACAATATTCTAAAGCATCAAAGATATTAAATTCGGGAATTCCTCGAGCAGATCCTCGCAAATTTTGTTCGTTTTCTTCGCAAGTCGCAATAAAAACTGGAACGCCATAGCGATCGACCAAACGAGAAGCGACAATGCCAATTACACCGTGATGCCAATCAGCTTTAAATACCACTAAAACCCGATCTTGTTGCCAGGCGATCGGTGTTTTTTCAATAATTTCGATTGCTTCGTATTCAATTTGCGCACATAACTCTTGTCGTTTGCGATTAGTTTTTTCGCATTCAATTGCTCTTGATTCTGCTATTTTTTCTTCTTCGGTCGTGAGTAATTCAATCGCCGTTTGCGGGTCGCCAATTCTACCGATCGCATTGATTCTCGGCCCTAACTTAAAACCAATATCGTCTGGTTTTAAATTTTTTTTACCTTCAGTAATACCGGAAACTTCAATTAATTTTTGGACTCCCAATAATTGAGAATTAGCTAATAATTTTAGCCCTCTTTTTAACCAACGGCGATTGACACCGACTAAAGGAGCTAAATCGGCGATCGTACCTAAAGTAAATAGTTCTAATAACTGGGAAGTCAATCCGATTAATTGTCCTAAATCTCGAGCTGCGGTCACTGCTAAAATATAGGCAACTCCCACACCTGCGAGTCCGTAATAAGGGGAACTTTTTGATAGTAATTTAGGATTTAAAATCGCACTAGCCGGGGGCAATTCTTCAGGAAGATCGTGATGGTCGGTAATAATTACATCAATCCCTAAATCAACTGCCAAAGTAATTGGCTCTTTAGCAGAAATACCGTTATCGACAGTAATAATTAAACCGACATTATTTTCGCCGCATTTTTCGACAATGCGATTGTTAATTCCATAACCGTCTTTCATGCGACTGGGGATTTCATAATAAATATCCCCTCCCAAATGTTTGAGGGCGCGCAATAATAAAGCAGTGCTAGTCATGCCGTCAGCATCGTAATCGCCGCAAATAGCGATTTTTGTCTCCGTTGCGATCGCTTTTTTAATTAATTCAACGCTGCGCTCTAAATCGGTAAATTCTTCTAAAGGAGAGGGTAATTCTACAGATCCGGGATCTTGATAAACTAAGGCTAATTCTGGAGTGTTTATACCTCTATTGAGCAAAACTTTCGCCACTATTGGCAACAGTCCGGTGGCTTCAACTATTTTATCTACTTCTTGAATTGGAGCGGCGATTTCCCATCGCTGTTGAGGTAAATTGTAGTTCATTTATAAATTAAATATATTCCCACAGAAAGCAGAAGAAACTAAATTATAAGTCTTCTCTTCGCAATACGAGTACGGGACAATGGGCGTAGCGAACGACTTTTTCAGCCACAGATCCCATAAAAAAACGACTTACTCCGGTGCGGCCATGGGAAGGAATGACAATTAATTCGATCTGTTGCTGTTTGGCATATTCGATAATCCGATCGCTCGGATCGCCGACAGTTACACTAAAGTTAATCCCTTGATATTTTGGATCGCTAAACTTTTCTTGAAATACTTTTTTGACATGTTCGATTCGAGTGCGATCGTCCATCGTATTCCACATTATTCCCGGATCTCCTGGATTGAGAGTTCGTAAAACATGAAGGACGTGTAAATGGGACGGCTCGCCGACAAAGTCTAAGGTTAATTCTTGCGCTTTAAAAGACTCTTCGGAAAAATCGATCGGTACGAGGACGCGGTTAGTGGAAAATAACTTCATAATGAAGCGATCGCAACTTGAATATTTATTTGATTTGCATTGCAGAAATATATTTTATCATCCGGCTCGACTAGAAATTAATTCCCGATCGCTCGAGCGATCGGAATAATAGTTTTATTTATTTGCTCGAACCAACTCCAGCAGTTTGAACTGTTTCGCTTGATTGAGACTCTAAATTAGCCCTTGTTGCTTGGAACATGCCAAACCGACATAGCCCCGCACCAAACGCCAATCTCATTAGCAATATTGTCGGTACTTCCCGCACTGATTTAATAAAGCCAGTCAGGCCAAAACGCAACCATCCTTGGGGTTTAATTATTCCTTGCCAAATCGTATCGAACCAAGAAGGTAGGGTTTCTTGCGTCCAATCTGCTGTTGTTACTTCTCCTTCTACCAACCCGGTTTCAACTAATAATTCGGAAAAACCTTCAATACTCGAAAAGGCAGGATGAGACCACTGATCTAATAGTTGTTTCATGACTGGTTTTTCCCAAAAATTAAGCGGTTTTTGGCGATCGTCTCTTTGATTCCAGTCAGCTACGACTAATATTCCACCTGGTTTTAATACTCTCAATAATTCTCGGGCAAAAACGGCTTTATCTGGCATGTGAGGGCCTGCTTCTACCGACCAAACTACATCAAAACTATTGTCTGGAAAAGATAGTGCCATGGCATCGTCTACTTTAAATTTGGCATCGACTCCTTCGGGTGTTAATTCTGTGGCTCTTTTGACTTGTTCTGGGCTGATGGTCACCCCGGTTACGTCAAATCCATAGTCTTTTGCCAAAATACGACTGCTGCCGCCAATTCCACAACCTACATCTAAAAGGGTAGTTCCAGAAGGTAATTTATTTAAGCCTCCCCAACTAACCATTTCATGTACGAAGTCAATTTTTGCACCGATAAAATCTTTTCTTTTTGGTGGCGATCCGTAATGCCCTAAATGGATATGTTCGCCCCAGTAATATTCTAGAATACCGTCTTCTGTCCATTGGTCGTAGGCATTGGCTACGGAGTCGGAGGATTGATAGCGACGAGCGGTGATTAGGTAGATTGCAATCCCTACGATTACAATTAGCAAGATAATTCCGAGGGCATAAAATAAATTCATTGAGATTGAGGTTTAATTTTTTTTCATAATTGCGTTTTTAATTATATAGCAAGTTTTTCTTGGTTTGAGGCGATCGCGTTTTAAGTATCTAGTTTGAAAATTATGCTAAAAAACTATTTTTTTAGTTATAAACTACTTCTAAAAAATAGATTATTTTCCTCGATAACTATTATCTGAAAATTCAAAAAAAGAGCTATTTAATATTAAAACTTGACAAAAACAGATTTTAATGAGATTATTCTCTTAAAGTGGAAAAGTGTAGGCAAATATATATAGACTAAATATTCCCAATTGTTCGTGAATGTTTCTATTATTGAGTTCTAGAGTTTCGCTGCGAGTAACGAGCTTACTGCCTATTAGGTCAAACAAAAGAAATAATGCTTCAGTTTAATCATTTTTTCGACCTTGACGAGTGCGAATACAGAGATATTTTCCAGGATGGAGACCTCGTTTGGGATGGATTGAAGAGAATTCCAGATTACGTGAAAACTAATTTAAAGCCGAGTATCCAAGGGAATTTAAGCCCTTTAGCTGTAGTAGAGGAAAATGTTGCGATCGGGGCGGGTACGGTAGTCGAAGCAGGAGCAGTTATTAAAGCAAACACAATTGTCGGCAAGAACTGTCAGATCCGATCGGGGGCATACATTCGAGGAAACGTTTTAATCGGCGATCGCTGCACGATCGGACATACAACGGAACTGAAAAACTGTTTGATATTTAACGATGTAGAATTGCCTCATTTTGTCTATGTCGGCGATAGTATCCTCGGTGGAAAATGTCATTTAGGCGCAGGAGTCAAAATATCGAATTTAAAAGTTGACCGCAGCTCGGTAAAAGTAAAAATCGCAGGGCAAATTTACGAGACTGGATTAGTTAAATTCGGGGCGATCGTCGGCCGAGAAGTTGAAATAGGTTGTAATTGCGTTCTCAATCCGGGAACGTTAATCGGAAAGAGAACTTTAGTTTATGCTAATTCATCTTTGCGAGGTTATTATCCGGGCAATTCAATTGTGAAACTCCGTCAAAGTTATGAAATAGTAGAAAGAAGAAACTAATCTGATTTTAGTAACTTTTACAGTACATAAAAACTATTTTGTTGATTTTTCTAAGTTCAAATCAACTTTAGCGCGATCGAAAGGAGTATATTTACCACCTAAACCTTCTACAACAGTGCGAGTATTAGTTACTAACATTTTGATATAAGTATCTGCATCGCTTCCTGGCGAACCAATTGAGTCAGCATAAAGTTCGCGATCGCCTAATTTCACTTTAGCTTCTTCAGCCACAGTAGAAATCAAACGAGGATTAATCGTTGTTTCTGCAAAAATTGTCGGTACTTTGCTTTTTTTAACCGCTTCTATCAAATTTTCAACTGTTTTTGCACTCGGCTTTTCTTCGGTACTGATACCAATTAAAGTTCCTAAAACATCCAAACCATAAGCTTCAGCATAATATTCAAAAGCATCATGAGTTGTAACTAATTTACGATTGTTTTCTGGAATAGTTTCAATCTGACTTTCAATCCAAGCATCGAGAAGTTTTAACTCTGCAACTAGTGCGGCGGCATTTTCAGTAAATTCTGCTCGATCTTCTGGG
>JAAUYD010206780.1_pt1 | contig 12806 bp, 8 predicted proteins | sample 7278101 | NCBI WGS metagenome assembly JAAUYD01 (sample SAMN14350128, study PRJNA611818) | marine sediment metagenome | isolation source: surface marine sediment (0.6m) | place: French Polynesia: Moorea | collected 2018-08 | reverse complement strand
ATTAATCGGGTATCGGTTTCTAATTGAGGAGCAAAACCAGGTATGATTACTCATAGTGTTACCCTCTATTGGTAGGGCATTGAACACTAAAATTAGTGGCAAAAATTGGAGCAAAATTAGGAAGAGAAAAATATTTATATAAAAACGCCTCTCTTTCGCTCCACCGCTACGTTTCACTTCGCGATTTCGCCTCGCCTCTGGCTCTCACACAGTACGCCCAAGATTGGGGAAAGAGTTTGTACAAAAAAATCTTGGTAATGCAGATATAGCTAAATAAAATTTGTACAAACACAGGAGAAAGCGATTTTAATTTTGGATAAAATTTTGTTAAATGACAATAAAACCAGATTATGAGTAGTCCTTATTTCAGATCGCTATAATCTACGTACCATAATTTCAAAATCGTCACACAGCTTGTTTACTAAGTCTTCGGTTTCTTTAAAGAAGTAATCTCCAACTTTATTGCGATTTAAGATTTTGTACTTGCGATAGATTTTGGCAAACTCATCATAAATTTCGTCTTCAGAAACGTGAGATTTAATCTTAACTATCAAGCGATCGCCTTCTGGGGAATTTCTGACATAATCAAAGAAGTCGCCAATTTTGGCTTCAAACTCTTCGATTAGTGTGCCTACTATCGCTTCTTGCTCGTTGCGGGCTTCTATTATTGCCAGAATATCAAATTGATGGTGTTTGCTGGGTTCTTTTCCTTCGGCTACTTTGGTGGTTTTCTTTCTCTTTGGTTCTGGTTCTTGAGTTTCTACTTCAATGATGCCAATTTGGTTGTCAAAGTAAACCTCGATCGCGTCTTTGAGATCGTCCGAACGGTGCATCATATTGTAAAGAGTATTAAACTTACGCCAGAAAGCAAGAAAAGGGCGATCGCTGTATTTAGCATCAAGAGTAATTACATATTCAATACGATTGAGGAGCGTAAAATACTGGGCAGCTTTAGCTTTAACATCGGCAGTATGTTTAGAGTTAGCATCAATATATTTTTCGAGGCTACTTTCTAAATCGAGATAACTCTCAGGATTATCTCTAGTTGCTTCGTTTTGAACGATAGCGGTAAATACATTAAAAAACTGGTGATAAACATCGGAATTTTGTAACTCACTCAGCAGGATATCGAGAACTCGTTTATCGCTAAAGGGGTCAAAGTCACTAACTACTACATTAGAAAAATGCTCGAAGGCGTTTTTGATATTTTGGACATTGACATTGTTATAGGAAAAATCAACAATTTTACAGTCGTTTTTATATTTGGTAGTGCGATTAACTCTAGAAATTGCTTGAATGGCAGGAATGCTTTTAATTTCTTTATCTAAAAATAGGGTGTGGAGTTTTTTCTCGTCGAAACCCGTTTGTAGTTTGGCAACGACGATAATTAAGCCATTTTTCTTGAGGGCAAAATTCTCTAATACCTTTTCTTCGCTTAAACCTTCATTTAAGCCTTTAGCTTTTTGGGTGTCTTGGTTACTGGAATAGACAACATATATGGGGGCTTCCGCGTATTTGGCATATTTGGATTGTTGAACTAATCGGTTAAAGTGTCTAGTTACCGCATCTTTATAGGCGATCGCAGCATTGATTGAATACACGGCTAACATTGCTTTCCCTGTCCCCCTAATTTGCCGATAGACATCTTTAACTAATAAGTCAGCGACATAACCAGCAATAGCATTAATGCGATCGCGATTTTCATAAATATCTTTTTTATCAACATCCTTATATTCAGGTTCAACAAAGCCTTGTAAATTATTATCAGGAAGACCAAACAGCATTTTAGAAGCTACAGGTACGATGTTTTTGAGAGGATTTAATATATAACCATCTTCAATGGCTTCTCGCATAGTGTAGGAGTCAAAAGGAATCCAAAGTTTTTCGCTTTCCGCGTAACCACTAAACTCACCAAAACGGGCTAAGGTATGGTCATCAGGAGTGGCAGTAAAACCGATAATTAGATTTTTTTTGGTGCGAGTTTGATTGTATTGACTATTTTCATCGAAGGGAGTTTGCAACTCATCAAAAATGCTCACCATTTCTTCATGTTGATCGCCACTGTTAGAGCGGTGAATCTCATCAATAAGAAATACAATACGTAGTTTAGACAGCTTCTCTAAAACATCCCCCGCTAAAATTTCCCGCACCGCACCGAATTTTTGCAGGTTAACGATTACCAAACGAGTATCGGACTTGAGGGCTTCTTGAAAGGTTTTTTTGTTATATGCCTCCACATACATTCGATTATCGATATTCATGTTGAGCATTTTAGAATCAATTTGACCCCGCAACTGCAAGCGATCTACCACAATCATGATTTTGTCGTAAACGTATTCTCCATTACGCCGTAAATCTTTTAGCTGTAGGGCTGTCCAGCCGATAATATTAGATTTACCAAACCCTGCTGCATACTGCATTAATAGGGAATAGATATTTTGATTGTTAGCGTAAGCTTGTCGTTTAGCGATTAGTTCTTGTTTCTTGGTTTCTGATACTCCTGCTAATTGTTTTTTTAGCTGCTTAATAAAATAAGTATCATCTCCTTCATGGGCTAAAAATTCATCAATTTTAGCCAGAATTTTATCCGTACCGAATTTCTGTTTGGGACGAGGAGAAATTAATTGTCCTTTTTCGTCTTTGAGTTCTTTTTTCTTATTAACTACATGAGTATCCCGTTCGATAAAGTTGTAGTAGAGAATTTCTTTTTCAATAAAGCTTTTGCCATAGTGATAAGTAAATAACTCTTTTAATTTTCCCTTCTTGTCAGCATCGGGATTTAAAAGAGGATAGGGCTTAAATACCTTGGTAACTTTTTTCTTATATTCCTCGCGATCGTATTTTCCCTCGCGACAGGTGGTTAATACCTCATCAAAATAATCGGATATAGTCCGAATAACATAGGTTTCTTCAATATCAGTTGTAGTGATATGGATTGCTTTTTCAAAGATTTTTAAGAAGTCTTTGCGATACTGATCTTTTTCTTTGTCACTGAGGTTATGATTGCTATCTATATACTGATGATAGGTTGTAATTGCTTCAAAGTAATCTTTGATAACCTTTCCTCGTCCATTTTTACGGGCATTTTGGTTAGTGTAGTTAGATTTGAGTTCGCTATAACCCAAGTAAATACCATTAACAAAAACACAAATATCGGGACGGAAAGAAAAGATTATTTTTTTTTGATATTTATATTTATAAGGAAGTTCTTGAACTACAGAAAAAATATTTTGCTTAAATAGTTTGTCATCGTGAATAACACTATCGTTAGTATAAAAAAGATGTAGCTTGATTCCTTTGAGTGTGACAGATTTGTTAGCATTAATAAACAGTGCCATATTACGGCTACTAGCAATACGTTCTTGAATTAGCTCTATCAGTTCGGTTAGTAATTTTTCCTTGTCACCCTGATATTTTTTAAGTAAGGTTTTGTAAGGCTTTTTGTTTAAGTCGGTTTGAGAAATAAACTCTTCTAAATCTTCTTTGATAATTAGAGAGTTATCAATAGTGTTGGGCTTTACTTCCCGATAGCCTAAATCTTTAATAAAAAAAGGAACTAAGAATTTATCTTGTAGTTGAGTTTCGTTCATGATTAATAGTTAGTATTTAAAAATCAGTATTTTGAAGTATTTTTGTTATTTCCACGATTCCAAAGTAAAAGGCTGAACTTGGTTGATTCGCTTGAAATCGCTATCGGCAGAAACTAAGGTTAGTCGGTGTTGAATAGCTGTTGCCACAATCCAAAGGTCATGATCGCTAAATCCTAAATTACTTATGGTTGTGCGACGACGTTTGTTTTTATCTTTGGGGGCAAAATAGTTAAAGACTGATGCTTTGATGCGACTGTAAATAATAGCCGTTTCTTCATCTATAAAATAAAGATCGACATCCGCTAAAAAGGCTTCAACCACAATACGATTCTGTACTTTTTGCTTTGACTTGTCTGTCATGTACAGCAGTTCGCCATAAGTGATGATGCTAATGCCAATTACACCATTAGAACGAGTATTTAAGGCATTAATGATTTGAGAGTCACCATTGATAATGTAGCTACAGTGGTTTGTATCGAGTAGATAAGACATGAAGTTTAAAACTGCGCTTGGGAACGAGTTTCACGAACATAATTTAGGCATTCTTCAATATCTTCCCCTTGCCATTGTCCTGTATGTTTGAGTAAATCTTTGGCTTTTTTTCCTCTTTTGATGGGTGCTAGTTTACGTAATGAAGATGAATCTGTAGGTTTAGGTGTTTGGATAGAGTCAAGAAAGTTACTCACAAGTTCCAGTCTTTCAGGAGTTAATTGATCTAACTGGGTTTCTATTTTTTGGCGTAATTCAGAAGTATTCATAATTTACCTCGTTTAAATTGGCTTTATCAATCATCAGTTACTTTTATTTTGCCCGTCACTACATCATTAATTAGGGTTTTTCGTAGTTCTTTTAGCTTTTCTATTTGTTGATTGATAGTGGTAATAATTTTGTCGCAATGGGCTGTTTTTTCGTCTAAGTAACGAGCGATCGCTTTTTGTTCTGGGAGTGGGGGAATAACACAAAAAAGTTTAGCTACATTGAAAATTGATATTCTGGGTAAACTTGCTCCTTTGACATATAAACTTGCTTGGTATCTCATCCCAGAAGATGAAAGTAAATAACTAAGATATTTTGAATTGTTTCTTTTTCTAATTGGACTTAAAATAATAAAAGAAGAACCGACTACAAAATCTTTATTCTCATCTATTGCAATTGATTCAGATATAGTTCCATCTTTACTATATAAAACGTCAAAAAGTTTTGGTTGACAACCATTACGGACTAATTGCTGATAGTCATACTTAGATGTGTATAAACAATTTTCAAAATCTAATACTCCGTTTTTTAAATTTACAACTGTTAAGAAAGGATAGTCATCTGATGAAGTATCTGGCGAAGTATGTGCGCCGTCAGTCACATTTCTGCATATACGTTTAATATGGCTTATTTCCCAATGCTTAGGAATTTTACCTATCCATTCAATACCGCTATCTTTCATCGCTACAGACTTATCTAGTCCCCGCGTTACAGTTTGATTAATTAGGGACTTTTTAAGTTCTTCGTATTTATTTGCCTTCTGAGTTAGTAAGTCAATCTTGCGATCTATTTCTGCTGTTTTGCGATCTAAATAATCGGCGATCTGCTTTTGTTCTTCACATGGAGGAAAAGGGACAGTAATAGCACCAAACTTATCGAAATATAACCTTAGCCTAACCTCCATTATTCCACGAGAATATTTTTTAAATATTGCCTGTGCTTTTTCCGTTCTGAAAAGATAAGTATAAAATCTTTCATCTATTTCATTATTATCTTTACGCAAAACATCATAAGCAGGACTTGTTACACCTTCATATTCAGATAATCCGATAGCTCCCATCCAAGCTAATAGCTTATTAACAATAATATCTCCTTTTTTTACAATCCAATATCCATCAGTCGTAACAGATTTATTTCCTCTTTGCTGCATTTCTTTTCTAGGTCTTACACCTATACTTGCGTATAGAGAAAGAAGCTCAAAATTATTATTTGCAGGAGCTATATCTGTAATGAGATTAAATATATCTTTGACTCTTTTTTCTGACCACATAAGAGGTAAATCTTCGTCAAACTCATTACTACTCTCTTTATATTTTTCATACCTCTTCATAATTTCAATTCTTCCTCCAATGCTTTCAATTCATCATCTATAGTCGCTATATTTTCTAAAATTTCTGCTACATTCCTCAACTTTTCTGGCTTGTAAAATACCTTATTAAAGTTAATTTCTACCCCCACCACATTATCTAAATACTCGAAGGGTTTAGTAATATATTTCGCCATAAAATTAGCGATGGCTTGTTGGTTTGCTGCTTCATCCCGATGATAGGGAATAATCTCATAATCCTTTTGATAATCGGGAGTAAGTTCGACTGTTATTTCTATGCGTTCGGGTATAGTTTTAGTCTTTTTCTTGTAGGAAGATTTAACCACAATCTTGCCACAGCCTAATTCTTCTTGCTTGCCTAATGTTTCCTTAATTAAGGTTTCTTTTTCCGCATCAAACCAATAACAGGCTTGATTTGTAGTAACTACTAGAGGCTGTTCTTTGTAATCCAGAGAACTAATAAACGGTTTGATATTCCCTTCAAAGGCTTCCTTCAAGGAATTAAATTGCTCTGTATCGTAATCGATAATTGTAAACTCACTTATAGTTCTATTTCCGTTATCCAGCTTCAAAGGCTTAAGCTTTAAACTACTTTTACCCTCTGGTAACTCCTCCACAAAACTCTTACCCTTCTCATCAATATTCCTTAGCTGAATCGCTTGCTTATTAAAATAGAAAAACTCTTTATCGAAGACACGGGCATAGTCATTATCTGCATACTTGCTCAAAGTCTCCACGATCTCTAAGCGGTTAACTTCATCTATATCTTTACGCTTACTACCTTTATTCTTTTTCAGGATTTTAAATTTCTCACTAGCATTAATTAACATCACCTTATCTTGGCGTTGGATATCCTTATTTTTATTCAACACCCAAAGATAAGTATGAATGCCCGTGTTAAAGAATTCATCTGTAGGTAACTGAATCACCGCTTCTACTATGTCTGTATCCAGCATCCATTTACGAATATTACTTTCAGCCGAACCTGCATCCCCAGAAAATAAAGTCGAACCATTATGAACTACTACCCCCACGCCGTTACTATCCAGCTTAGAGATAAGATGCTGCATAAATAGCAACTGCCCATCAGAAACCGAGGGGAGATACTTAAAACGCTGGGTTTTGTCATTGTTAATATCTCTTTGATAACCCTTCCAACTCACTCCGTAGGGAGGATTCGCTACTACTACATCAAACAGATCGTTGTAGAATTTATCGTTAGTGAGGGTGTTACCATGTTCGATTTTAGAATCTACCCGAAAACGACTTTCAATTTTTGCCAGGGCGTATAAAGCATCGTTCCAGTCTTGTCCAAAGGTTTGGGTGTAGCGTTTACTTTTCTGCTTAATTCTGTCTTCCACCCCGAAAAGCATATTACCTCCGCCACAGGTACAGTCGTAGATTTTAAGCAACCTGTCAGAATCATCTATTTTGGTGGCAATAATTTCTGAAATCAAGGCAATTACATCATCTGGGGTGTACTGTTCCCCTGCCGTCTCTGCCGAGATATCCGCCCACCTGCGTTTGATATGTTCTTCTAAAGTAGTGATATCCGAGTTATCAAAGGGCTTAAGGTCGATTTCGCTCCATTCCTTCGTATAACCCAACAGCACTTTTTTATTCTTTAGCTTGGTTATGACACCTTTAATATCTAAATACTTCTCCCCTTCTCCTGTCTCTACTCCAAGTAAATCTTTGGTTTCCCCGTCAAAACCCTTGAGATAGGCATCAAAATCAATATCAAATGACTTATCATTTTTGCAAATATCCTTGAGGGTTTGATTCTTCTCAAAGATATAGATGTTATAACCTTGGTCTTGGTCGTAAATTAATTCAGAGAAATCCTCTGGCGTAATCCCAGCAAAAGCATCAGCCCCAATTTCTGCTTTGAGTTTATCTCGCATCCTCAGTAATCGGCTTTCAATCATTACCAGGGCAAAAAAAGGCATCATAAATGACGGCCATTCAGATTCTTTAATCCCGCAACCCCTGAGCAAATCAGCCGTTGCCCAAATTTTCGATTCGTATTGAAGAATGTTGTTATTACTCATGTAGTGAATCTTCTTTTTTATTCCATACTGCGTAATTCATATTGCGCTGTAGTGTTGTTTGTTATCAACCTTTATATCATAAATATAATATTACTGCTTTTGCAGTATTGCAATACTGCAAAAAACAAAGTAAATTAAAAACATGAAAAACAATTCTCATCCCTTAAAGAAACTGGTCAAAATCAGCAAGGGTATTTCTTTGAGTCGCTATAGCGCAGAAGATGGCGAATTTTCTAAAGCTTTAGTCCAAAATCGTCATCTAGAAGATTTGTATGTAGCTACTGACTTAGAACAAGTGCGGTTAAACGTTACCAATATTAAGCGATATGAACTTCAACTAAATGATGTAGTTGTCAGCCGTAGCTTTCCCCTGAAAGCATCTTTAGTAAATCAGCAAGTAGCTGGTAGTTTAGCTGGACAAAATTTAGTAGTTTTACGCCCAGAAAATCAGATTGATTCGCTTTACCTAGCAGTAGTTTTACGTTCTCAATGGATGTCAGAACATCTCAATAAACTGTATTTTGGCTCGACAATCAAAATGATCAATATTTCTCAGTTATCAAATCTAGAAATCCCTTTACCCAGTATCTTAATTCAAAAAAAACTTGCCCAACTATTCCTATCGGCAGCAAAAGCCCAAGAAGCTACTTTAGCAGCTCTTGAGACGCGCAACCAAATTTTGGAATACATTCTCGATAAAACTCTGGAGGAAGCATAATGAAAACTATCCGTAAAACTGAAAAAAGAATTTATGAAATATTTGAAGTTTTTCGCAATTTTGGTCTGGAATATTTAACGGCAATATTTTATTTATTTAGATTGGTATTGCTCAAGCAGATATTAGACACCAAGAATACTCAAAAAGATCTGGTTTTTACTCTTCCGCCCCATAGTTCCTGGGGTGAGTTCCGATATTTAAGAGAATCACTCTTAAAAGAACTAATTCATGAAGTTGTGTTGATAGAAAGAGAAAATACCATCTTAGATGGTATTTTTTCAAGTTTTGATTTTCAAGCTGGTTTAGAGAAAGATCGAGCTAATAACTTATTGAGTCAACTGATACTAATCCTTGCCGACTTTGACTTTAGTGATTTTGAAGTGGTCAAAAGAATTGACTTAGCCTTATGCCAAGAATTGAGCAAACAATCTAAAACAGGTAATTTTGTTGTTCCAGAAAGTATCTCTAAGTTAGCGATAAAATTGCTCGCCCCCCAAGAAGCAATGTCTATCTACGATCCTTTTTGTGGTGTTGGCAGTTTTCTAATTGAATGTGCATCACAAATTTCAGAATCAAGTTCCAAGGATATTTCTTTCTACGGACAAGAAAGAAATCAAGAATTGGTAACAATAACTAGAATTAGACTTTTACTACATGGAGTCAGTGACTTTGATATTAAGTATGGCGATACTATTCAAGAGCCTAAATTTTTAGAAGATGGCAAATTAAAAAGCTTCGATCTAATCATGTCTGTATTTCCTTGGGGAAAACAAGACTTCCAAAAAGATATATTAACCTTAGATCCATATCACCGCTTTCGTTATGGTATTCCTTCAACAAGTGCGACTGAATTTATCTACATCCAGCATATTTTAGCAACACTCAATAGTAATGGGAAAGCAGCAGTAATTGTTCCCAATGGCGTGCTATTTCGCGGAGGTTCTGAAGGGAAGATTAGAAAAAATATTATCAAAGCCGATTTATTAGAAGCTGTCATTGCTCTCCCCGCCAACTTATTTGATTACACTGGTATCTCGATAACAGTCTTAATTTTTGTTCGAGATAAATCCCAAGAACGTAAAGACACTGTTCTTTTTATCGATGCTAGTAACAGCTATGCTAAAAATCGTAGCCATTACTATTTATCAGAGCAAAATATCAAAAATATAGTTGAAACCTATACAGATTTTTCCGAAAAAGAAGGATATGCCAAGACGGTTTCTTTCAATGAGCTTGCCAAAAATGATTATTTACTCAATGTTAATCGATATGTTTTTCTACCTAAGCAAACTATTGATTTACACAGTGAGTTGACTAAATTACACAAATTAGAAGCTGAACAAAATAAGGCTGAGAAAGATTTTCATCGAAATTTTAAAAATTACTTAGAAACAGTAGAAGAAAGTAAATATCTTGATGAACTCTTTAAAATACAAAATCGTAGCCCTATCCAATATCCCTATGGCATCTTTTTTTCTTGTCATCCAGCCTGTGGGGGAGATGCTGGCTTTTGTTTTCTCTGGTTTGAGAGTTTCGCCGAAATGAGAGATTATTTTATAGACTTTGAATTATCAAGAAATTTATTATTAGAGTTAGAAACATCTGAAAAAAAAATAATGCTCTCTAATACAAGAGAAGGATTTAATATCATCTGTGACAATCCTCAGAATTGGAAACTAGGAATTCAGAAACTTAATCAAGTTTTATCTGAATGGATTGAAGTAAAATGGTGCGGAACTTTTGAACAATTACTCAATAAAAAAGGGAAATTTGAAATAGAAGTACGACAATATTTTATCCCTAATGCTGAAGATATTGCAGAAAAAAGAATGGCAAAAGACCGTGAAATAAAAGAACACGAAGTAGAAGATTTTGAAGTATTTTTAATAGATTACGGTATTTAATTTCAAAATAACTGAGATTATTTTGAACAATCTTACTTTCATGGAGTAAAGCTGAATCAATACTTATGGCAGCTTCCTAGCAGTACGGCTACAAACTTAATCCTGTATCCCGTTTTCGTTCCTGTTGAGGCTGCCTTTTGAGGTCATTGCTTCGGCTCTCCTTCAACCAATTAAATCTATTCACAAGTTCTTCATTCCAATCGATCGCTTTGGGCATTTTACGGACAGCATTCGGCAACTGAGATAACACTCTTTGTGCCATTAATTTACCAGCTTGGTCATTGTCGTAGGCAATCACCACATTATTCAACTGCTGTAGAAATTCATTAGGTACATGACCAGCACCATCAGTAGAAATATAAATTGTCCTTCGACTATCATTACGGTCTAACACAGCAAAAGACATTGCATCAATAGGAGACTCAACTAACACTGCTCTGTTTATCGGGTCGCTTGATTGTCCTCCCTGTGAAAAATAAAACCAGCCCTCACTTCGCTTTGTTCCTGGGGCTAATCCTTTAAAGGTATTATCTTCTCCTGCTGTACCTCTAAGTGTCGCGCCAGTTATTTTCGATTCGTCCAAAGTCCGACGAATAAACACAGCATTTGGGTTTTCATCTGCATAAATTAACCCCTGTTCATGCAGACTATCTACTAACCCACTTGGTAACTTACGAGTGCGAGTTAAATACTTTTTCACCTCTTGCCATTTACTCGATTCTGGGGTTGGTGGAGTAAAAATTAATGTGGGTTCTGTTTTGATAATTTCTCTGGTCTTATAAGTTGTAGCTTCTAATGTCGCTCCTTCACCAAAGCGGTCATTTAACCAAGCTACTGACTGTTTAAAATCACATTCATTTACGTGCATTACTAAATCAATTGCTCCTCCTCCTCCCTTTAATTCTTTCCAGTCATAAAACCTACTCCCAGTGATGTTAATAATGTGTTGTTCACTTTGCCATTTATGTTGATCCTTGGGGTCTGGATTTAAGCCCAATTCATAAGCTACTTTTTCTAAAGGAAAATCCCGTACTTTATCTGCAATCTCTATATATTTCTTTTTCCAGTTTTCTAGTTCTCTATTTTGAGTATGTAGCCTGACTTCTAAATCCCTAAGACGTTGTTGTAAAACTGATTTTTCTTTGGCTAATGCTTGGGCTGTTCGTTTGAGAGTTTCTTTTTCTTTAATAGCTCTTTTACGGTCTGCTAGTTGGTGTTGAATTGTTGTCATATCCAGAGTTAAATCTGGCTCTTTATTCACCGCAGCATAGTATTGTTTGACAGCAGTATGTTTAGCTTTACTACCTTTAATCCCTCGCTCTAGTCCTAAAGGAGACATAGCTTCAGCATAACTATCTTGAAACTTACTGAGTTTTTCCCTGCCTCCAAATAAACCCCGACAATTTAATTTACCTCTTTCATCTAAGGGGACAAGATAGGCGTGAATATGGGGTGTAGCTTCATCTAAATGTAACTCGGCTCTGACAATACGGTCGCCATATTGATTATCCAGCCATTGTTTAACTGCTTGTTGCCAGTCTTCTAAAGGCTTTTGTTGATAATATCCTGCTTTACTTGGCTCATCAGGTCTAAAGTATTCAGGACTAGCGGTTAAGAGAATTTCTACGCATAAAACCCCATTCTTACGTATGGTCTGATTTCCTATGCGCTCTCTTACTAAAGTATCTAATGTAGGACTATTAGAAGTTTCTGGTTGACCGATAAAACGAATGTTCTGAATTTCTGGGTTAGCATTTGGAACTTCTTTAACTCTTTTGGTATGCTGTTCAGAGGGAGTAATGTTGCTACCTTTGAGTTTAGCTATTCTCGCAATGGCATGAGGCATAGTTCTTTTTTTCCCAGTAGCTATTTATTCTGTTGGGCTAATTTAAGTCAATAGTTATAAGGTGCATTCTCCGCGTGTTTCCCTTTCAATCAACTTTAAAAGCCTCACCGATTAATCGGGGTGTCCAGAGGGGTTTCCCCTTTGGCTCACTCACAATTTTAGCGGTAGCGGTGCCCTTGGGCAAAATTGTGTAGTAAGTATCAAGCTCAATTGCTTTCTCCCTTCACCCAAGTAGAACGCTACTGGGAAAAAGAAAACAGTTTTTCATCTTGCTGAAATATAAACATAATCTATCAAGCCAGATAATTAGTTCGGGCAATTATTTAAGTTAACTCGCATAGAATTATCGTACTCACAGAGGGAGACTTTAATTAGATTAAAGTAAAGATTATTAAAGTTTTAACTGATGACATCGTATTGGTTGTTAATTATGATGTGGTGGGAGAAATAAAAAAAAATGAGAATCAACAATGGTCAAGACTAAAGCTAATCAGAAGATTCATATCGATAAACTCAAAACCACTCTAGACAAGTTAGGTCAGTTAAAAGAAAAACCTAAAGAAGAACTAACCCTAAGAGAAAGTATTTATTTTCTCAGAGATAAACTCTATAGT
>JAAUYD010107806.1_pt1 | contig 12806 bp, 9 predicted proteins | sample 7278101 | NCBI WGS metagenome assembly JAAUYD01 (sample SAMN14350128, study PRJNA611818) | marine sediment metagenome | isolation source: surface marine sediment (0.6m) | place: French Polynesia: Moorea | collected 2018-08 | reverse complement strand
GGGCGCCTCTGCCCGGCGGCGCGTTCGCTCCGTCGGAGGTTGATGGCCAGTCCAGAGCCATCGTGCCATACGTGCGTGCCAGCCGCGCAACCTGGCCATCGCTCAAGCTTGGAGCGTGGCTGCGAATCTTTTGGGCCAGGCCATCAACCTCCGACGGAGCGAACGCGCCGCCGGGCAGAGGCGCCCCTTCAGTCCACGCCGCCGAGAGGCCGGGCAACCAGCCTTCAAGCTTTGACAGAGCTTCCTCTGCCAGGTGGCGGTAGGTGGTGATTTTGCCACCGAAGATGTTGAGCAGGGGCGCCTGGCCATCGGCAGCCTCCACAGACAACACATAGTCGCGGGTAATTTCCTGCGCGGTCTGCTCGCCGTCATCGAACAGGGGCCGGATGCCCGAGTATGTCCATACCACATCATCGCGCCGGATGGGCTCGCGGAAATACTCGCCGGCCGCGGACAGCAGATATGTGATCTCGTCTTCGCTGATGGCGGCGGCATCAGGGTCGTCGCCCACATCCACATCGGTGGTCCCGATCAGCGTGAACCGATCTTCGTAGGGGATCGCAAAGATGATGCGCCCGTCCTGGTTCTGAAAGATGTAGGCCCGGTCATGCTCAAATATCTTGCCCACCACAATATGGCTGCCCTTGACGAGACGGCTCTGGGACCGGCGGTTCAGCTTCAGCCGGTTGGCCGCCACCTCCGATACCCAAGGACCCGCCGCGTTAATGAGCACACGTGCGTCAACGTGTTCGCGCGCACCGGTTTCAACATCACGCAATGATACCCGCCAATGCGCGTCTTCACGGTGGGCGGACACAACCTCGGTCCGGGTGCGGATGGTGGCGCCATGGCGGCTGGCATCGAGCGCATTCAGGACCACCAAACGGGCGTCATCCACCCAGCAATCGGAATATTCAAAGCCGCTCGCAAACTCTGCCTTCAGCGGGGCGCCAAGAGCGGTGCCCTCAAGCCGGAGGGAACGGGATTTGGGCAAGATCTTGCGGCCGCCCAGATTGTCGTAGAGAAACAGTCCCAGCCGGATCAGCCATTTAGGCCGCAGCCCCTTATGGTGGGGCAGCACGAACCGCATGGGCCAAATGATGTGCGGGGCCATGCGCAGCAGGGTTTCGCGCTCCTTCAGGCTCTCGCGCACCAACGAGAACTCATACTGCTCCAGATAGCGCAAACCGCCGTGGATCAGCTTGGTGGAGGCTGAGGAGGTGCCGCTGGCCAAATCGGCCTTCTCCGCCAGGAACACGGACAGCCCTCGGCCCGCCGCATCGCGCGCGATGCCGCATCCGTTAATCCCACCGCCGATTACGAAGATATCCTGCACCCTGTCACTCCCACCGGAACCAGGCGAGGAAAAAGATATGGGACCAGATTCGGTTTCGCAATGAAAATAAACGAACCAAAGCGAACTTTATGGATCAGCGGCGACAATAACCTTCACGTCCGTTTCATCACATACGCTCTGCAAGGAGCGGGGAAGCGGGGCGTCGGTGACCACATAATCCAGATCAGACAGATGGGCGATGCGGACGGGCGCGGTGCGCTCCAGCTTCATGGAATCGGCCACCAGAATCGTGGTGCGGGCATTGTCCATGATCGCCTTGGCCACTTTCACTTCGCGATAGTCATAATCGAGTAGGGACCCGTCGGGATCGATCCCCGACGTGCCGATAATGGCATAGTCCACCTTGAACTGGCGGATGAAGTCTACGGCCGCCTCGCCCACAATGCCGCCGTCCGATTGGCGCACCACGCCGCCGGCGACAATGATCTCAATTTGGGGATGGCCCGTTAAAATGCTGATAACATGAGTATTATTGGTGATTACCAAGAGATCCCGCTTGCCCCGCAAAGCCATGGCCACTTGCTCGGTTGTGGTGCCGATATTGATCAGGATGGAGCAATCGTCCGGGATCAGACGGGCGGCGGCCACGCCGATCAGGCGCTTTTCTTCCTGAGCCAGGCGGCGGCGCGCTTCATATGCGAAATTGGTGACGCTGGTGGACGGCACAGCACCGCCATGGACCCGCTGGAGCAATCCGCGCTGGCATAAATCATTGATGTCCTTGCGGATCGTTTGCGGCGTCACCTGATAGGTTTGCGCCAGATCATCCACCATGACCTGGCCGTCGTCGCGCGCACGCTTCAAAATGTCCGTTTGGCGGGGCGCTATGGCTTCCATCCCTCTGATCCTGTGCTGATTGCGTCGCCCGGCGGTTCTCGGCCCTAGAGTAGCGCACATTTTCGGTGATTCAAGTTTCGATTGACGTTCGTTTACTTTCGCCGATATGGTTAACGCTCCAGACCAACGGGAGGAATTAAACAAAATGAAGACGCGTTTGCTCGCAGCTGCGTCCCTTGCTGCTGTAATGGCGTTCGCCATGCCCGCTTTTGCCGGCATGGAGGAAGCAAAGAAGTGGATCGACAGTGAGTTCCAGCCGTCATCTTTGTCGAAAGACGATCAGATGAAGGAAATGGAATGGTTCATCAAGGCTGCTGAACCGTTCAAGGGCATGGAAATCAACGTTCTTTCAGAAACCATTCCAACCCACGAATATGAATCCAAGACGCTCACCAAGGCGTTTGAAGAAATCACCGGCATTAAGGTCAACCACCAGCTGCTTGGCGAAGGCGAAGTGGTGCAGGCCGTGCAGACGCAAATGCAGACCAAGCGTAATCTGTATGATGCCTATATCAACGATTCCGATCTGATCGGCACCCACTCGCGCCTGCAATTGGCGGTGAACCTGACGGACTGGATGGCGGGCGACGGTAAAGACGTCACCAACCCCATGCTGGATGTGGACGATTTCATCGGCAAGTCCTTCACCACCGGGCCGGATGGCAAGCTCTATCAGCTGCCGGACCAGCAGTTTGCGAACCTCTACTGGTTCCGCAAGGACTGGTTCGACCGGGAAGATCTGAAGAAGCGCTTTAAGGAGAAGTATGGCTACGACCTCGGCGTTCCGGTCAACTGGTCGGCTTATGAGGACATTGCGCAGTTCTTCTCTGAAGACGTGAAGGAAATCGACGGTGTGCGGGTCTACGGCCACATGGACTATGGCAAGCGCGCCCCTGACCTCGGCTGGCGCATGACCGATGCCTGGCTCTCCATGGCGGGCGCCGGATCCAAAGGCAAGCCGAACGGTGTTCCGGTGGACGAATGGGGCATCCGCATGGAGCCCGGCTCGTGCAATCCGGTCGGTGCATCCGTGTCCCGCGGCGGCGCGGCCAATGGCCCGGCGGCGGTTTACGCCATCCGCAAGTGGGATGAGTGGCTGCGCAAATACGCTCCTCCCGGTGCGGCCAGCTATGACTTCTACCAGTCGCTTCCGGCGCTCAGCCAAGGCAACGTGGCCCAGCAGATCTTCTGGTACACCGCCTTCACCGCCTCCATGGTGAAACCGAAGGCTGACGGCAACAACACGGTGGATGATGACGGCAAGCCGCTTTGGCGCATGGCTCCGTCACCGCACGGACCTTACTGGCAGGAAGGCCAGAAGCTCGGCTATCAGGATGCCGGCTCTTGGACGCTGTTTAAGTCCACACCGGTTGACCGCCGGAAAGCTGCCTGGCTCTACGCGCAGTTCGTGGTCTCCAAGACGGTGGACGTGAAGAAAAGCCATGTGGGCCTGACCTTTATCCGCGACAGCTCTGTGAACCATGAGAGCTTTACGGAACGCGCGCCGAACCTCGGCGGGCTGATCGAGTTCTACCGCTCGCCTGACCGGGTGCTGTGGACCCCGACCGGCATCAATGTTCCGGATTACCCCAAGCTGGCGCAGATCTGGTGGCAGCAGATCGGGGATGTGAACTCCGGTGCGTTCACGCCGCAACAGGCTATGGACCGGCTGGCCGCAGAGATGGACCAGACCATGGCCCGCATGCAGTCTGCTGACGAAAGAGCCAAGATCTATGGCGGCTGCGGCCCCAGGCTCAACGAAGAGAAGGACCCCTCAGAATGGCTCAACCAGGAAGGCTCACCCAAGGCGAAGCTGGACAACGAGAAGCCTAAAGGGGAAACCGTCGATTATGACGAGCTGATCAAGCGCTGGAAACAGGGCTGAGGAGGCCTCCGGCATAAAGCAAAATCCCTCAGCCGGGAAGTTCACAGCTTCCCGGCTGAGTTTTCTTCAAGGACATAAATCAATTAGTCTGTTTCGGGCTTGAGCGTGGGGAGCGGCGGACGGCGTCAATGTCTCTGATTTTAAAAGACGTTGTGAAACGGGTGGGGGCGGAGACCCATATTTATCCCTGTTCGCTGGAGCTTGCGGCAGACGGGTTCAACATTCTGCTCGGCACCACCTTGTCCGGCAAGACCAGCCTGATGCATCTGATGGCCGGCCTTGAGCGACCCACCTCCGGGGAAGTGTGGTTTGATGGTGAGGACGTGACCGGGGTTTCGGTGCAGAAGCGTAACGTCTCCATGGTGCACCAGCAGTTCATCAACTATCCCAACTTCACCGTTTACGAAAACATCGCCTCGCCCTTGAGGGTAACGCACATGTCGGGCGGGGAGGTGAACAAGCGGGTGCGCGAGATCGCCGATCTTTTGCAACTCACGCCCATGTTGGAGCGCCGCCCGAGCCAGCTTTCCGGCGGCCAGCAGCAGCGTACGGCGCTGGCACGGGCCTTGGTGAAGGACGCCGATCTGGTGTTGTTGGATGAACCGCTGGCAAACCTCGACTTCAAACTGCGCGAAGAGTTGCGCGATGAACTGCCCAGGCTCTTTGCCGGGCGCAAGTGCACGGTGGTGTATGCCACCACCGAACCCAGCGAGGCCCTGCTGCTGGGAGGCCATACCGCCACGTTGCATGAAGGCCGCGTCACCCAGTTCGGCCCCACCGCGGCGCTTTACCGGCAGCCGGGCGACCTGTTGAGCGCACAAGTTTTTTCAGACCCGCCAATCAACGTGGCTACGGTGCGCAAGCGCGGCACCCGCTTCCATCTCACCGAGCAGGTGAGCTGGCCGGTGCCAAAGGCGCAGAAGTCGCTTTCTGATGGCTCCTACACCATCGGCACCCGGCCCCATCTGATCAGCCCCGTGCGCACCGGCAGGTCTTCCGTGAAAATCGAAGGGGATGTGCTGATCACTGAGTTGAGCGGCTCTGAAACCGTTATCCACTTTGATCTCGGCCAGCAAACCTGGATCTCGCAATCGCACGGCATCCACCCTTTTGAAGTGGGCGAGCGCGTGGCGTTCTATGCGGACCTTGCCAAGTCCATGTATTTCGACCGGGAAGGAAAATTGCTCTGATGGCGCGGATCGGCCTGCATAACGTGCGACACAGCTATGTGCCGAACCCGGCTTCGGACGCAGACTGGGCCCTCAAGCACATGGATGTGGAATGGCAGGATGGCGGCGCCTATGCGCTGCTCGGGCCGTCAGGATGCGGCAAGACCACTTTGCTCAACATTATCTCCGGCTTGATTTCGCCCAGCGAAGGTTCCGTTACCTTTGACGGCACGGACGTGACCAGCACGCCGCCCGACCACCGCAACATTGCCCAGGTGTTCCAGTTCCCGGTGGTCTACGACACGATGACCGTCTACGACAACCTGGCCTTTCCCTTGCGCAACCGCGGGGTGAAGGACGGAGCGGTGGATGCAAGAGTGCGCGAAATTGCGGCCATGCTCGATCTCACTTCGACGCTGGAGCAGCGGGCATCTGGCCTGACGGCGGACGGCAAGCAGAAGATCTCCCTTGGCCGCGGGCTGGTGCGCTCTGATGTGAATGTCATCATGTTCGATGAGCCGCTGACGGTGATCGATCCGCACTTGAAATGGGTGCTGCGCTCCAAACTGAAGGAACTGCACCAGCGGGTGGGGGCGACCATGATTTATGTGACCCATGACCAGACCGAGGCGCTCACCTTTGCGGACCAAGTGGTGGTGATGCACGAAGGCTCGGTGGTTCAGGTGGGAACGCCGGTGGATCTGTTCGAGCGGCCGCATCATACCTTCGTCGGGCACTTCATCGGATCACCCGGCATGAATGTGCTGCCCGGCCGGATTGACGGGACGAAAATCGTGCTCGGATCCACTGCGGTCGGTAAAGTTGCTAAGGGCACCGAAATTCCTGAAACATCAGGTAAAATAGAAATCGGCGTCAGGCCTGAGTTTGTCACGTTCGCGAACCAGGGCCTACCTGTGCGGGTCACGAAAGTGAGTGATGCGGGACGATTTCAAATCGTTGAGACACAACATGAAGACCAAACCATCCGTCTCCTCGTCCCGGAGGGCAAACCGGTGCCGTCGGAGGAGGCCAAGCTGGCCTTTGATCCAAAGTACACACAAGTTTACGTGGACGGTTGGGCGGTGAGCTGAGGCGAGGCATATGGCAAGCAAGACCGAAAATCAGAAGGCCTGGCTGTTCGTCCTGCCCGTTGTGCTGCTGGTGGCGTTCAACGCACTGATCCCGCTGATGACCGTGGTGAACTACTCCGTGCAGGAAACCTTTGGAGACAATGTGTTCTTCTGGGAAGGGGTGAAGTGGTACGAACAGGTGCTCAATTCAGAGCGCTTTCACGACTCGCTCCTGCGCCAGTTGGCCTTTACCGGCACAATCTTGATCATCGAAGTGCCCCTTGGCGTCGCCATCGCGCTCACCATGCCGCGTAAAGGGCCCTGGGTGCCGGTATGCCTCGTACTGATGGCGCTGCCCCTGTTGATTCCCTGGAACGTTGTGGGCGCCATGTGGAACATCTTCGCCCTTCCCGACATTGGCCTGCTCGGCAGAACCATCAACGCTTTAGGGATCGAGTACAACTTCACCCAGCAGCCGGTGGCAGCCTGGATGACGACCGTGTTGATGGACGTGTGGCACTGGACCTCCCTGGTGGTTCTGCTTGCCTATGCGGGCCTGTGCGCCATTCCGGACGCCTATTACCAGGCGGCCAAGATTGACGGTGCGGGCTCTTGGGCGGTGTTCCGCTACATCCAGCTGCCCAAGATGAAACGGGTTTTGACCATCGCCATTCTGCTGCGCTTCATGGACAGCTTCATGATCTACACCGAGCCCTTCGTGCTCACCGGCGGCGGGCCGGGCAACACCACCACGTTCCTCTCCATTGATCTGGTGAAGGTAGCGCTTGGGCAGTTCGATCTTGGCCCGGCCGCGGCCATGTCGCTGATCTACTTCCTGATCGTGCTGTTGGTCTGCTGGGTGTTCTACACGCTAATGATGTGCAACGAGGAGGCGTGATGAGACGGTTCACCTGGCTTGCCCCGACCCTTTACATCATCTTCCTGCTGCTGCCGATTTACTGGCTGCTCAACATGTCGTTCAAAACCACGAACGAGATTTTGGGCACCTTCACCCTCTGGCCTCAGGACTTCACCCTGGACAATTACCGCAAGATCTTCACCGATCCCACCTGGTATAACGGCTACTTCAATTCCATCATCTATGTGGTGATGAACACCGCGATCTCGGTGACCGCCGCTCTGCCGGCCGCTTACGCGTTTTCCCGCTACCGTTTCCTGGGCGACAAGCACCTGTTTTTCTGGCTTTTGACGAACCGCATGGCCCCGCCGGCGGTGTTCGCGCTGCCTTTCTTCCAGCTTTATTCGGCATTCGGATTGTTTGACACCCATATTGCCGTGGCGCTGGCTCACTGCCTGTTCAACATTCCGCTGGCGGTGTGGATCCTGGAAGGCTTCATGTCGAGCGTGCCGCGCGAGCTGGACGAGACCGCCTATGTGGACGGCTATCCCTTCTGGCGCTTCTTCATCAAGATCTTCCTGCCTACAATCTCGGCGGGCATCGGCGTGGCTGCCTTCTTCTGCTTCATGTTCTCCTGGGTGGAACTGTTGCTGGCCAAGACCCTGACCTCCGTGGCCGCCAAGCCGATCGCCGCGACCATGACCCGAACGGCCAGCACGTCGGGCTATGAACTTGGCCTGCTGGCGGCGGCCGGGTGCCTGACCATCATTCCCGGCGCCTTCGTGATCTATTTCGTCCGCAACTATATTGCCAAGGGCTTTGCCCTGGGCCGGGTATAGGAGGGCGCACGCATGGACTTTTCCTGGATGGCTTGGACGTGGCCCACCTTGGGATTCTTCAGCTTCATTGCCCTTTGCCTCATCGCCATGATGGTCTGGGAATGGAAAGATCCTGGCGGCGGACCGCGGCGCGGCATTCTCACGCTGGAGACCACCCGGGGAGACCGCTTGTTCATCTCTCTGCTCGGCACCGCCTTCATCTTCCTGGGCTGGCTTTGGGTCATGAGCACGCCCTTGTGGGGGGGACTGGCGATCTCCCTCATCTGGATCGTGTTCGTGTTCAGATATGTCTAAGGGAGCGAGAGCCGCTTCATAATCCCAGCGGCCATGCGCTCGGTGACCGTCTCAAAATACGGTGCCTCTTCAAACTCCGGGTGCCACAACATCCACAAGGGCCGGCTCTTGGGCTCATATTGCTCAAGATGCTGTAAGCCATCGTTTCGATCCGCGATAAAGCGTGGCAAGAACCCGATGGCGATTCCTGATTCAATGATCGTATGCAGCCCGGATATGCTGGTGGCGGTGAAGCGCACGCCAACTTCGCTGCCCTCACTCTCCGACCACTTCACCTCCTGCAAATGGGCCTGGCCGCTGTCCAAGGCCGCCCAGGCTTCGTTGGCCAGCCGCGGGCGGGTGGCTGAATAGACCGCGTATTCAATGTCGGCCAGATAGCGTGAGTGGGTCCCACCCCCCATGGGCGGACCGAGCCGGAGCGCAATGTCAGCCTCACGCCGGCGCAGGTTCAAGTTCCTGTCGTCTCCCACCAGTTCAATGCGGTAATTGCGCTCCTCGGTGAGGGCATGGATCATGGGCGCCAGCAGGTGGTCGCAAATGTAATCCACCGACGTGATGCGGATCGTCTGAATGGGCCGCCGGTCTTGCGGGGCGGTAAGTTTTTCGAGGGTCAGGTCGAGCGAACGTTCAGCGTCTTTCAGATGGCCGAAGACATCGCGGCAGACCTGAGTGGTTTCCAGATGGCGTCCGCCCCTCTCGAGCAGACGCCGGCCAATATCGCGCTCCAGGGATCTCACCCTGCGGCTCACGGTGGTTTCGTCAATGCCCAGCCGGCGCGCAGCCTCCGCATAGGATCCGGTCGACACGACGACCAGCAATGTATGGAGCGAATTCCAATCTGTCATCTGACCAGCGAAACCCCAACCCATCCCGGTCCTTCGAAATCTTAATGTAGCATAGGATTTCGCGCATTAAAGAGGGGGCGTGTCAGTTCGGTAAACGGACCAAACGTCCCCACAAACCGGGACAACCTGCGGGCCTCAGCAACATGGCCAATAAGTGTGACTTGGCCCAATTTTGAAACAACTCGTTAACTTTTACACCCTAGCTTTCCGTTAACGATTGTCGCCGCAAAAATCATTTTTTCGAGGCCACCACTGTGGGCACGTCATATTCTCCTCCGGTCAATAGCGATGGAACGCCTGACCTTGAGCGTTTGCAGGCTGAGCACCGGTTCCTGGTGGAGGGCCTGCAAGTCAGCACCATGCCGCTTGCGGTCTACGATGATCAGGGCAAGATAATCGTCTGGAACGATGCCTTTGAGAACCTGTTCGACAAGGCCGTCGACCAGTTGGGCGACAAGTTTGCCGCCCGGCAGGTCACTTACGAGGATGTTGTGCGCGCCACAAACGAAGGCACCATGCCCGATGACGAGCTGGAGGTGCTTGTGGCCAAGCGGGTGGCCGAACATAGCGCCGAGCAAGGACGCATCCTGGAGCGCCACTACCCTCAGCACGGATGGTACCGGATCCACAGATCGGCAACGCCGAGCGGCGCCGTGGCCGATATCGCCATCGACATCAATGAGCTGAAGCAACGTGAAGAAGCGGTCGAGGCCGCTGAGCAGAAAGCCGACGTGGAACGCCGACGGCTTGAGAATGCCCTGGAATCCCTCGAAGACGGTTTCGCCATCTACGATGCCAACGATCGCCTTCGGGTCTTCAACTCCAAATTTGTTGAGATGCACTCCGAGTTGGCAGATGTGCTGAAGCCCGGAGAGAGTTTCGAAAACCTCGTCAGGATCGGCATCCAGAGGGACATATGGGACCTTGATGACGAAGATCCCGAGGAGTGGCTGCAAAACCTAATGCGCCAGCGCCGGGCGAACGATACCTTTGAATCGATCGCGAAGTTCCAGGATGGCCGCTGGATGCGCCGCTTGGAGACCAAGACACCGGATGGAGAGCGGGTAGGGATCCGCTCCGACATTACCGATGCCAAAATGCGCGAGTTCGATCTGGAAGAGGCGCGCGCGGATGCAGAATCAGCCACCCGGGCCAAGTCGGAATTCCTGGCCAATATGAGCCATGAGATCCGCACCCCCATGAACGGGGTCTTGGGCATGGCCGAATTGCTGAGCCGCACCGCGCTGGATGAGAAACAGCGCGAGTTCACCGACATCATCATGAAGTCCGGCACTGCGCTGTTGACGATCATCAACGACGTGCTGGATTTCTCCAAGATTGACGCCGGACAATTGCAGCTCAATGAGGCCCCCACTCACTTGGCTGAGATCGTGGAGGATGTGGCGACCCTCGTGGCGGCCACGGCGGCAGAACAGCAGGTGGAGCTGATCACCCGGGTTGATCCGGGCTTGCCTCAGCAGGTGATGGCCGATGGCGGCCGCATCCGCCAGATCCTCATCAACATTGTGGGCAATGCGGTGAAGTTCACCAAAAAAGGCCATGTGCTGGTGGAGGTGTTCGGGCCGATCTACGGTGAGGTGGCTGAAGTCACGTTCAAAGTTCAGGACACCGGGATCGGCATTCCTGAAGACAGCCTGGACAAGATCTTTGAGAGCTTCAATCAGGTGGACAGCTCGGCCACCCGGAAGTTCGAAGGCACCGGGCTTGGTCTTGCCATCTGCAGCCGCCTGGTCGATCTGATGGGCGGCAAGATTGGAGTGGAAAGCGAGGAGGGCAAGGGCTCAACCTTCTGGTTCACCGTCAACCTCCCGATCCATGGCGAATTGCCCAAGCGCGCTCCGGAACCTGCCGATGTCACAGGCGCACGCGTGCTGCTGGTGGACGACAATGACGTCAATCTCTCCATTCTAAAGGAGCAGGCCGGCTCTTGGGACCTCAACGTCACTGCAGTGTCTGACGGGGCCAGTGCGATGATGGCCCTGTGGGAGGGTGTGCAGGAGAACGAACCTTTCGAGCTGGTGATCCTCGACTACCACATGCCGCAAATGGACGGCGCCATGGTGGCGCAATGTATCCGCAACGATGTGCGCCTTAAGGGCACGAAAATCATTATGCTGAGTTCGGCGGACGGCTCGGTCTCCAACCCTGAGATCGGGCACCTGCAGCTGGAAGGACATCTGGTGAAGCCGGTCCGCTCGGCCGTGCTGTTCGACACCGTGTCCAACGTCCTCGCCAATGAGCGTGTGCGGGCGCCCTTGCATGAACCAAGCCCGGATGGACTGCCGGCTCTGCTCACCCTGGCGGACCTGGTGGCCGACGCTGAAGCAGCCGAGCCGCAAACCGCTCTGCCGGAAACCGAACCGGAGCCGGAGGAGCAAACCGAAGAGATCGTGCAAGACGTTGCCCCGCCACCAGCCCCCGTCCATGAGCCGTCGCCAGGGAGGACGGGCGAAACAATCGACATTGTGGTGGCGGAAGATAACGACATCAATCAGATCGTCTTCACTCAAATCCTCCAGGAAACCCGCTACTCCTTCAAGATTGTGGGCGATGGGCGAGAGGCGGTCGCAGCCTATCAGGCGCTTAATCCCAAGCTGATCTTGATGGATGTTTCCATGCCCCATATGAACGGAATGGACGCAACCAAGGCCATTCGCGAACACGAACAGCATGCGGGCGGGCATGTGCCCATTGTGGGCGTCACGGCCAATGCCCTGCGCGGCGACCGGGAAAAATGCCTGGAAGGTGGTATGGACGACTATCTGGCCAAACCGGTCAGCCCGGCCATGCTGAAAGAAAAGATCGCCGAGTGGCTGGGCGAGCAGGATGAAGCCCTGACGGCCAGCTAGGCGCGGGCTTGCTCCCGGCTCAGAAACGTGGTGCAGAACCGAATAATGTGCTCCGGTGCCATGGCCGGCAACTCGGCATGCAGGGGCAGGGTAATGACCCTCTCGGCAAATGCCAGTGTTCGCGGCAAACCTTGCGAACGGCTCTCTGCAAACGCATCAAAGCAGTGGACCGGCGGATAATGCAAACTGGTCTGGATCCTCTTTTCCGCCAGAAACGTCCGCAGACCATCGCGCAAGCTAGGTTCAACCAGAATGGCGGCGAGCAAAGCTGCGCCTTCGCGCGGAGCCCAGCCAAACACGTGATCGATCATGCCATCGCAAAAGCTCTCCACCACATTCGCATAGGCCTGTGCCCGCCTTTGGCGCAGCTCCATGGTTGCGGGCGCGGTTTCCAGCTGGGCCAGCCCGAGGGCTGCGCGGAGCGGGTCCATCCGGTAGCTGAACCCGTGCGCCATGATGTGACTGGCCAGGATGCGCCCGGAGGTGCCGTCCGGACCTAGCGTACCGGTATCGGCCTCCAGCAGAGCGCGCATGCGCGCTGCCAGGGCGTCATCATCGGTGACCACCATGCCGCCCTCACTGCTGTTGAGCGTGTTGTTGCCGCACACCGAATAGCAGCCGATATCACCAAGGGTTCCAAGTGCCCGGTGGTTTAACTCCGCCGATACGTAGCCCGGGCCAACGCGCGCGTCCTCGAACAGCGTCAGTTTGGGCGCCCTGCAGCGGGCCTGCAGGTCGGCCATGCGCGCCGGGTAGCCACCATAATGGAGAGCAACCACCG
>JAAUYD010089114.1_pt1 | contig 12806 bp, 7 predicted proteins | sample 7278101 | NCBI WGS metagenome assembly JAAUYD01 (sample SAMN14350128, study PRJNA611818) | marine sediment metagenome | isolation source: surface marine sediment (0.6m) | place: French Polynesia: Moorea | collected 2018-08 | reverse complement strand
TGGAAGACATTGCCGATGTGGTGCTTGGATCCGAAGATTACGACACGGAAGTACGCTTTTCAGGGCAGACGGCGGTTTTCATGGGGATCTGGCCGCTGCCCAATGCCAATTCGCTGGACGTGATAAAGGCGGTGCGAAAGGAGATGGATGCCATTGTGGCCGAATTGCCCAGCGGTTTGGACGGCCGGGTGGCCTACGACGCCACGGAGTATATCGACAGCGCCATCAAAGAGGTCACCGAAACTCTGGTGATCACCCTGGCCATCGTGGCCGTGATCATCTTTCTCTTCCTGGGGTCGATGAGATCAGCCTTTGTTCCCATGATGGCCATCCCGCTGGCGTTGATCGGTGGCTTGTTTCTCATGCAGGTTTTCGGATTCAGCATCAACTTGCTGACACTGCTTGCCATCGTATTGGCCGTCGGGTTGGTGGTCGACGACGCCATCGTCATGGTAGAAAATGTCGAACGCCATCTGCGCATGGGAAAAACGCCGGTAGAGGCCGCGCTGATCGGTGCCCGGGAACTCGTTGGACCGATTATTGCCACCACCATCGTGCTGGCGGCAGTCTACACGCCCATCGGTATTCAAGGCGGCTTGACCGGGTCCCTCTTCCGGGAGTTTGCCTTCACCCTGACAGGGGCTGTGGTGATCTCCACCGTCGTGGCCTTGACCCTGTCTCCGATGATGTCTTCCAAATTGCTGAAACCCGGAATGGCGGACCGCGGTCTGGCTGGCGGCATTTCTCGGATCATGGCGCGATTGACGTCTTTCTACGGCCGACTACTGGACGTGACTCTTTCATCCCGTCCTGCGGTTTTGACCATATGGGCGGTCTTGGGCCTGGCCACCATCCCGCTGTTCATGATGTCAGCAAAAGAGCTTGCACCGGCGGAGGATCAAGGCGTAATCTTCGGTATCGTGGATGCGGCGGCCAATGCGACATTGGATCAGACCAGCCGCGATGCGGCGGCAGCCAACCAGGTATTTATGGGAATTCCGGAGACGGATTTCACCTTTCAGATCACCTCACCGGCATCCGGTTTCGGCGGTATGGTGACCAAACCCTGGGAGGACCGTGAGCGCAATATATTCGAGATCCTGCCGGAGGCCCAGCAGCGGCTTTCTCAAATTCCCGGCATCCAGATGTTTGCGGTGACTCCGCCGGCTTTGCCCGGCGGCGGTCAGTTCCCGGTAGAATTCATCCTGGCCTCGACAGAAGAATCGGATAAAATCCTGGGCTTTGCGCAGCAGTTGCAACTCAAAGCCATACAGAGCGGAATGTTCGCTTTTCCTCCGATTATCGACGTGAAGATAGACCAGCCTGAGGCTGAGATCGTTATCGACCGTGACAAAGCGGCGGACATGGGGCTTGATCTCCAGCAGGTGGGCAGCGATCTGGCCTCCCTGGTGGGGGGCAACTTTGTGAACCGTTTCAACATCTCCGGGCGCAGCTACAAGGTGATCCCCCAGATTCAAAGGGTGGACCGCCTGACGGCAGAGCAGCTTAACGGCATCTATGTCACCGGACCGGAAGGGGAATTGGTGCCGCTTGGCACCATCGCCCGGGTGGAGAACCGCACCGTGCCCCGTTCCATTAACCGGTTTCAGCAATTCAACGCCGTGAAGATCAGCGGCGTGGCAGTACGCCCCTTGAACGAAGCATTGGCCTTTTTAGAGAATGAGGCCGCCAAAATTCTTCCCCGTGGGTATGTGATCGACTATACCGGAGAGTCCCGCCAGCTGCGGACCGAGGGCAGCAAATTTCTGCCGGCCTTCAGCCTTGCTCTGGTGATGATTTTCCTGACCCTTGCCGCACAGTACAACAGCTTTCGCGATCCGCTGGTGATTCTGGCCGGATCCGTACCCCTGGCCATGTTCGGCGCCCTTATCTTTACGTTTTTGCGGATACCCGATCCAAACGTGGCCTTCTGGACCGATGGGTGGACGACCACCATGAATATTTACTCTCAAGTGGGGTTGGTAACGCTGGTGGGGGTGGTCTCCAAAAACGGTATTCTCATCGTGGAATTCGCAAACAAGCTGCAGCTGCAAGGCAGATCCAAAATGGAGGCCATCCGTGAAGCCTCGCTCACCCGGTTGCGTCCCATTTTGATGACCAGCAGCGCCACCATTGCCGGTTACTTCCCTTTGGTTTTGGTAAGCGGTGCCGGTGCGGCCGCACGCAACTCCATCGGACTGGTGTTGGTGGGGGGCATGACCGTCGGAACCCTCTTTACCCTTCTGGTGATTCCGTCCGTTTACATGCTGATCGCCCGGCAGCACGGCGCAGCCCCGCAGACGGAAGCTGGTCAAGAGGAGGAGCCGTGCACCATCGCCAGAATTCATGGACGCCCGGCGTCTCCAGGCTGTCAACCTGATAGCGGCGGTAACGATTGCCGTTGGTCCATCGACTGCGATCATCGTGGACTGCAGACCTTACCCAACAAGGCGGGTTAAAAAAGAGCATGGCTTGACAGGACCACAAGTCCGTTTGATATGGTACCAGTCAGGGTGTGGTCGCGTGCGTCGACCTCACACCAGGCTCATCTTCTTTTCTTATCGTCCTATATAACGCGGAGAATACGAAACGACCACACATCTTCCCTTATCCGTACTTTTTGCAGGCGCCCATAACGGAAACCAGTTCCAAAAGTTTTACACTTACCTGCAGAATTTGGCCCATGTGCGTCTTGACTTTCTCACGGACATCCCGGAAGAGATTGGAAAGTGGGATGTGGTGATCACTGAGACCGGCAGCTATATCGACCAATGGGAGGGGCTGCTGGAGGAGTATCTGCGGGATGGTGGCGGCTGGCTGCACTTTGCCGGGCCACAGGCCGGCAAGATACCAGGGCAATTCGGGGTCCAACCCAAACCAGAGGGGCCGAAGTGCGAGCTGCGCGTGCTGTTTGATCAACGGGATCACGAATTATCAACGCGATTACCCGACGCCATTTATGTGCAGGAGTATTTTACGCCGCTCAACATACTGGCCGATGATGTAGAAATGGTGCTGTATGCGGATTGGCATTTTAATCATCACGCTGTCCTGACCCAAAGACCGTATTCCCAGGGCATGGCAGCCTGCTCCACATTGCAGGACCTGGGGCATCCGGCAGTGCAGCAGATCTTCTACCGCTTGATTCGTACTTTAGGTCATGGGCCGCTGCCCGCGGCCTCTTTGGGTGTTGGACTGCTGGGCTATGCACCATCCGTTGGGCAGTATCACGGTCAAGGGATTCAAGCGACTAAAGGGCTGGACCTCACAGCGGCATGCGACCTCAGTGGTGAAAGGCTGGCCGCAGCACGAACGCATTTTCCGGAACTGGCCTTATACGAATCGGCGGAAGAATTGGGAAGCGATCCGGATGTGGATTTGGTGATCATCGCCACACCGCCCAACACCCATGCGCATCTGGCCGTGGAGATGATGGCCGCGGGAAAACATGTGATCGTGGAAAAGCCACTGGCCCTCAGCAAACGGGAGACCGACGCCATGGGTGAAGCGGCCGAGCAGCACGGCGTCCACTTGAGCTGCCACCAGAACCGGCGCTGGGACATGGATTACCGGACCATCCAAAAGGCGTTGAAAGAAGATCAGATCGGAGAACTCTTCTATCTGGAGACGTTTGTGGGCGGTTATAACCACCCCTGCGGGTACTGGCATTCGGATGCCGGGATCTCCGGCGGCACCACATATGACTGGGGCGCTCATTACCTTGATTGGATTATCGGTTTGTGCGGTCACCGCATCACCGAAGTGATCGGTACGCGCCACAAAAGGGTCTGGCATGATGTCACCAATGCCGATCAGGAGAAAATCCAGCTCCGGTTTGAAAATGGTGTGGAAGCGGAGTTTATGCACTCCGATATCGCTGCGGTACGCAAGCCAAAATGGTACCTGCTGGGAACAAAGGGCGCCATCGTCGGCCACTGGCAGGATATTACGGAATATGAGATCGAACCGGTGCAGTACTTTCTACGGCATGATATTCCCGCAACAGAGATGCCGCCAGAGTTAATCATCAAACGCAATGACGGCGCTGAAGGCACCACTGAACTGCGTCCGGCCATGGCGCAGCGATTGCCATTCGGATTTCACGCGAATATCGCTGACCATCTGCTCATCGGAGAGCCTTTGGTTGCCCCCCTGGAAGACTCCATGAAGGTAGTGGAGGTGCTGGAAGCGGCGGCCCGCAGCATGGAAAATGGCGGACGGGTGGAGGTGCTTGATGGCTGAGAAAATTCTGTGGGGGGTGATGGGCAATGCCACCATCGCAAGGGTGTGCATGATCCCGGCCATCCAAAAATCCAGAAATGGCAAGGTTCACGCTTTGGCCAGCAGATCGCCTGACAGGGCCGCCGATGTGACCAGTGCCAACAATATCCAGAACCTTTACAACAGCTATCATGCCCTCATCGAAGATTCTGCCATCCAGGCCGTGTATATTGCGCTGCCCAATCATCTCCACCATAAATGGGCCCTGAAGGCCTTTTCGGCAGGCAAGCACGTGTTGTGCGAAAAGCCACTGGCATGCAATGCCGATGAGGCGAATGAAATGGCGGCGGCGGCAGCAACCACAGGCCGATTGTTGATGGAAGCATTCATGTATCGATTTCACCCGCGGAGTCTGCGGATACGAAAACTGGTTCAAAACGGAACAATTGGACCGCCACGGTTGATCCGAGCAGCGTTTTGCTACCGGATGTCCGAAGAGAAGGTTCAGGATCCGTCGAACTTTCGACTCGACCCGGAGATGGGCGGCGGGGCGCTGCTCGATGTGGGGTGCTACGGCGTCAGCGTGGCCCGGTGGCTTTACGGGGCAGAACCTTACCAGGTCCATTGCGAAGCCTGTTTTCATCCCAACGGCGTCGATACCCATGCAATGGCGATGCTGCGCTTTAAGGGGGAACGCATTGCCACAATTGAGGCAAGCTTCCTTGCCGGATTGCAGCAGACGTACTCGGTGGTTGGAGAAAAAGGGGTAATCGACCTGCCGCAGGATGCCTTCATACCGTGGGAGAAGGATGCGGTTTACACTGTGCGTGAAAATGATGCCGAAGCGGGCGATCCGGTGGCGGTACCCGGAGCCGATGAGTATCAGCTGATGGTCGAGCACTTTGCAGATGCGGTCCTGGGACATGCATCCATTGAATACGGTCCAAATGACAGCATCCAAAATATGCGTGTCCTGGATGCCTTGGCTGAGGCAGCCCGGCACCGTCGGGCGGTCCAAGTGTAAGTGAGGAGAAGTTTCTTTCCGATATTGTGTGAGCTGAAAGGAGTGAACTTTGTCAAAATGCTTCAACCTGTGTGGTCATCGTGGGATATTGCTTTGTGGATTGTTGGCTTGTCTCGTCCTGGCCGGCTGTTATCCAAAACGGGTTGGTGTGTCGGGCCCGGATGGCAAAAAAATGACATGGGTTGAGATGAGCCTTGAACAGCGTAAGACGCACATGAAGACTGAGGTTCTCCCCCGTGCAGCGGCAATTTTTATATCATGGCGCCCGGAGCGTTTTACCGAGGTGGATTGTTCCCTATGCCATGGCAGGCGCGCCCAGACCGGGAATTTTGAAATGCCCACAGACCATCTGCCACGACTTAGCGGGGATGCGTTTTTGGGTCCTGAGTTCCAGAAACACCCCCAAACCACCCGGTTGAAGTTGAAACGATTGGTACCGGAAATCTCTTCCGCACTGGGGGTGAAGAAGTTCAGTATCATTACGAAAAAAGGATTTGGCTGCTATTCCTGCCACTTGGGGCCTGATGGACCTGTGTTTGGGAATTAGGTCCGCATCGTGTAAGATTCAATCCACATCCCAATCCAGGGCAAACCGCTTTATTCCTCAAGGAACAATAGAATTAAAGCAAGGCAGGGCAATAGTTTGCCTTGCCCGTTTTAGGACGTTTTGGTTTGCTGTCTATTGGACCTGTCTAGCGGCCACCGATCGCTCCGTCACGTCGCTGATCCGCTCCACCCACCAGGACGGTGTCCCGGTGTCGCCATCGCTTGTGTCTCTTTTTCTTCCTTTCATCATCGTCATCCTCGTCAATGTCGTCATCATATTTATCTTCGCGTTTCACTACCTGAATGGTTGAAAGACCGCTGGTCTGGGTGAGGATGCGAACAGGATGGGCACGGGCGATGAGGGCATCTGCCAATGCATCGGCATCGTAATCCAATGTCACACCGGGGATCGGTGTCTCAAGATCTGTTGCGCCGTTGCGATTCATATAGTGCGGCACATTGATGGCTTGCTGGGGGTCAAGTCCGAAGGCCAGGACATTCATGATCGATTGTGCGGTATAGCCGATGATACGCGAGCCGCCCGGTGAACCGGTGACCAATGCCACCTTGCCTTTGCCGTCAAACACGATGGTCGGTGACATGGAACTGCGCGGTCTCTTATTGGGTTGGACACGATTGGCGATGGGAATTCCCTCGCTATCCTCGAATGCAAATGAGAAATCGGTCAGTTCATTGTTCAGTAAAAATCCGCGTACCATGACACCATTGCCAAAGGAACTTTCGATGGTGGTGGTCATGGAGAGGGCATTGCCGTATCGATCGACGATGGAGACATGGCTGGTCCCGCTAGACTTGGCAGAGGTATCCGGAGATGTCGGGTCGAACTCTCCTGGCGGGGTTCCGGGCGTGGCGGTCCCCATGTCGACGGTCGTAATCTCTTTAGCGCGCGATTCCAGGTACTCCGGATCCAGCAGCCCCTCGACTGGCACGGTGATGAAATCGCTGTCAGCGACATATTTGCCGCGGTCGGCAAAAGTGAGACGACCCGCCTGAGCAAACAGGTGTACCGTGTCTGGATCGAGCGGAGAGGTCCCCATGAGGTCGGGACGGTTTTGGATGATTCCCAGAATCTGGCCTACCGCGATCCCTCCCGATGAGGGCGGCCCCATGCCACAGACATTGAAACCCAGATATTCGATGCAGACCGGCTCCCGCTCCACCACCTCATAATTGGCCAGATCTTCCTCGGTCATGTCTCCTGCAATGTTTAAATCCCCTTGGACTGCGTCTGCGATGTCTCTAGCAATTCGACCGTAGTAGAAGGCGTCTGCGCCCCTTCGGGACAACGCCCGGAGGGTTTTTGCGTAGGCATTGTTTCGTATTTTCGTACCAGCTGGCTTGGCGGTGCAATCTTCGGCATTCACAAAATAGTCGAAAGCCACAGGATCTCTGAAGAACAACCGTTTGTCGTCTTCGCAGGATGGATTGCGTTCCAGCAACCCGGCCACCTGAGAGCTGGTGCGCTCGGTGAGTTCGAATCCCTTGCGGGCAAGCAGCCTGGCCGGGACAAAGAGAAGTCGCCACGGCAGCCGGCCATACCGGTCATGCATGAATTCCATCATTTTCGGCACGCCCGGCACCCCCACAGACAGCCCACTTTGCCAGGCGTTGAAGAAGCCGATGGAGTCGTCGTTCTCGTCCAGAAAACGATCTTCAGTGGCGGCGGCAGGTGCTTTTTCACGGGCATCTATGGTAGTGGTTCTACCGGTTTTTGCATCGTAGTAAACGATGAAGGCGCCTCCACCAAGCCCGCTGGACTGGGGTTCAACCAACCCAAGCACGGTTTGTACTGCGATCATGGCGTCGGTGGCCGTGCCACCCAATCTCAGAACAAGTTCGCCGGCTTCTGTGGCCAGCGGGTTTGCAGTCACGACCATCTCGCGCTGGGTGGTGACGGCAACCGGCAGACCGGATTCATCCTGGGACCAACCGGTGGTCGTTGTGATGCACAGGGTAACAATGATAAGGACGATCGTTCTAAATATCATGGTGTCTCCTCCTCTCCAGGTTCTGGGGTGAAAAGGAAACGAAACCTTATATCCCGGCCATATGGGTACAGGTGGACATTGGTTGAGGGGAAGCCTTTGGGGTCTGGGTGTACCGGTCTTGAGATCGGTTGGAATGTCAGCGGGAATGCAAGATTATTTCAATTGATAGGTCGGTCGTTTCCCTCTCCGATTGTAGTATTTCATCATCCGAGGAGCAAGTTCTGCCAGTCTCTGCTCGCGGTTTGCAGGGGATGGATGCGTGCTCAAGAATTGAGGGGGTCGACTGCCGCCAACCTTGGCCATTTTTCTCCACAGCGTGGCGGCGGCGCGGGGATCGTAGCCGGCCTTGGCAGCCAACTCAATTCCAATGATGTCTGCTTCAGTTTCGGCGGATCGGCTGTTGGGCATCTGGATGGCCACTGCTGCTGCCAGGGCAGCGCCTGTCAAGGCCACCCCCTTGCTGTCCGTTAAGATACCCACCGCAAGTACTCCCGCATTGCTGGCCATGGCCACCGACATCTTCTCAGCCGAGTGCTTGGCCAGCGCGTGCGCAATTTCATGCCCCAATACCTGGGACAGTTCGTCATCGGTAGGTTTGACCTTATAGACCAGTCCGGTATAGATCGCCATCTTCCCACCGGCCATGGCCCAGGCATTCACCACTTCCGGCTCATCGATGATCTTGATGCTCCAATCCCAGTTTTTGGTGTCCGGCCGCATTATGATGGCCTGCGCGATCAAACGGCCGGTGATCCGATATACGCGTTTCTTCAATGCCGGCTTGTTGTCGACCTTGCCGTCCTTGGCATAAGGTTGCAGCATTTGCGCATAGGCCTGTTTGGAAGCTGCGATGGCGGATGATTCAGATACGATCAGCAGTTGTTGTCGTCCGGTGGGGCTTGTGGCGCATCCTGTCATGAGGCTGACGCACAGCGCTGTGACTAGCAGTAACCGTTTCATTTTTTACTCCTCTATATATAAACGCATTGGTACTGCACCGATAATGGCGCGACCCTTACGGGAGATTCCCAGATTGGTAAGCCTAACTGACACTCTGGCAGACAACATAAGATTGTCCCCTATGGGTGTCAACAAGGACAAAGAGGGTCTACCCAGCAACGGCAGCATAGGAAGTCAAAGATGTTGCGACGCAAATAAATCTACAATGATATCGGTAATCCATTGAGGCATCCCCTATAGGTGCTCATGTCCGCGAATGTCACCCATAGATGCCAGGCGATATCGCCTCTTTCTTCAAACAGACGTTATGGAACTGGGGGGCAGCGTGTTCAGAACTAGGAGACGAATTTCAAAACCCGAGATGGCGACAGTGGCGATAAAATGGTTAGCTTGGTTCATCAGGTGCCACGGCCCGAGATTCATGGTGACCGCTTGAATGGATTACATCTTGATATTCCATAAAATATGAACTGATATAACTCATATAAGAGGTGGCATTGTATGTTCGGAGACGATTGATACGAAACGACCAGTATGGCGAGATATCGGGTGGATGTGGACATGGCAAAGGCCTTCATTCGGTCCATGTGTTTGGTGTCGGCTGCCTTTGCAATCATTTTAAGTTGCATCTCATCTGATTCAAAACGATAAGAAAACTGAAGGTTGCGTAAACGGAACCCTTCGGGTTAGATTCAACATCTAAGCACTTAAGAGGTATGTGTATGATATCAAATATGAAAACACATGTCGCGGCGTCGCCATGGGCTTTGTTTCAAAAAGGGCTAACGTGCTGTGTTGTCTTGGCGGTGCCAAAGGATGGCCATCTATCGTTACATCCGTAAGCGCTCCCAAGCGGAATTTAGTTATGGTATGTCGAACCCATACCCGGATGTTTATCCATTTAAGCAATGGATCAACGTTTAAGATGGAGCGCTAGTGATAAAACTATTTTCCAGGAAAATCGGAACCGGTGAGCCGCTACTTATCCTCCATGGCCTTTTCGGCATGTCCGATAACTGGTTGACGGTCGGACGTGGGCTTGCCCAATATGGATTTTGCGTACACCTGCCTGATCTGAGAAACCACGGCCGGTCACCGCACATGGACACACACGCGTTCAGTGACATGTGTGACGACCTGCACGCCTATCTCGATCAGGAAGAGATCGAAAAGGTGCGGGTGATCGGTCATTCCATGGGCGGCAAGACCGCCATGCATCTCGGCCTGCAGCACCCTGAGAGAGTAACCGCCATGGTCGTCGTCGACATTGCGCCGGCCACTTACTGCTGCCACGAGAAAAGTTTCCACGCCGTTATCCTCGATACGTTGATTAATATAGATCCGGCCGGATACAAAACCCATGGAGAGATCATGGCAGAGATTGAAAAAGGGGTGAAGAGCAGGGCTCTGGCCATGTTTCTCGGAAAAAACATCCGACGAAACAGTGACGGACACTACCTGTGGCGGCTCAACCTGCCGGTTCTGAAAACCTATCTTCCAGCGTTGTATGCCGGCTTTGAAGATCTTGAATCCCATGCACCGTCCCCGGTAAAAACATTGTTTATCAAAGGGAACAACTCAGATTATCTTCAACCCATCCACGAACCGCTTCGAGAGCAGTTCTTTCCTGATTCCCGTGTTATTGGGATCGACAATGCAGGGCATTGGGTACATGCGGAACAACCGACTGAATTCGTCGAAATTGTTGCGGCATTCCTGGCTGCGGGCAGAACCGGCTAAATCCAAGAAAGAAAAAAAGCTTGAGATTCACTTCGGGAAAATCCGAACCTTCACATCCTTCCGATATCAGAATTTGAAGGAGATCCGATTTTGACACTTTCGGTTACGGAAGGAAATTTAGAGGGTCAACACTGCACCCGTTGCCGGTCCAAGGATTGCCACACCGGGGGGGGCGTAAAAAGAGGATTTGATCTGTTATGATTCAGATCGATCATGATGCGATGCCGGCCATCAGCAGACCGATGCGGTCGATCTTTTCTTGATCGTCGGCATCAAAGGTATCCATGATGCGGCCGTTGTACATGACGGCAATGCGGTCGGAGAGGCTCAAGGCCTCGTTCAGGTCGCCTGTGACCAGCAGGATGCCGGCCCGCTGGCGCGCCTTAAGAAGGGTTTTCCAGACATCTTCGGTGGCGCCGATATCGAGCCCCTGGGTGGGCTGCTCCGCCACGATCAGTCTTGGGCGTCGGTAGAACTCCCTTGCCAGCACAAGTTTTTGCAGGTTGCCGCCGGAAAGCTGACGGGCCTGGGCAGCGGCGTTGCGCGGCTGGACATCAAACTCTTCCATCAGGGTTTTTATCTTTTCGAGGGCTTTGGTTCGAAAAAGCCAGGGGCCTGACCAGAAGCTCTGCCGCGTGGTGAGCAGAAAATTCTCCAGCAGGTTCAAGGTCAGGCAGGTGGCCAAGCCGCGACGATCCTCCGGGATGTGGACGAGGTTGCCGTCCCAAGTGTGGTGCGCGTGGAAGTCGGACCATGTGCGACCGAGCAACCGTACCTCGCCTTCTTTGGGGAATTGCAATCCGCAGATTGTCTCCACCAATGCTTTTTGGCCGTTTCCGGCCACGCCCACCAGTCCAAGGATCTCGCCCTGGCGCAGATGAAGGTGCACATCGTTCAAACCGCCACCGTTCAACCCGCGAATGCGCATAACGGTCTGCCGGGTCTCCAGGGGTTCGCGTTCCACCTGGAAGACAACGTTACGCCCTACCATCTCCCGGGCCAGGTCGTCCTTGGACTGGACGGTATCGGCGGTCATCCGTCCGGTAACTTCTCCCTTGCGCAAGATGGCGATGTCGTCTGCTGCCGCCATCACTTCGTCGAGTTTGTGGCTGATGAAGACAACGGCTTTGCCCTGGTCGGCCATCTGCCGAAGCGCCTGGTAGAGTTGGTCCGCCTCCTGTGGCGTCAGCACTGCGGTGGGTTCGTCGAAAATCAATACCCGGCTGCGGCGGTGGAGCAATTTCAATATCTCCACCCGCTGGCGCTCGCCCATTGACAGGTCTGCCACGCGTGCTGCCGGATCGATGGTCAACCCGTAAGTCCGGGCCAGTCTCTCCACCAGATCGTTCATCTTCCGGTGGTTGAGCCAGATCGGCTGGTCCGGTTGGCCCAGCAGCACGTTCTGGGCCACGGTCATGCTGTCGATGAGCATGAAATGTTGGTAGACCATGCCGATGCCGAGCTGGTGCGCCGTCCGGGTGGAGAGGATGTTCACCGGGGAACCTTCCACCAGAATACGGCCGCTGTCCGGTTGCAGGCGGCCCGCCAGAATGCTCATCAGGGTGCTTTTGCCGGCGCCGTTTTCACCCAGAAGCGCCAGGATGCGTCCGCCGTGAATTTCCAGATCGATGGCTTTGTTGGCCTGGACCGGTCCGAACGCTTTGCTGACAGCTTGGAGCCTTATGAGCGGTGGTGCGGTCAATGCGCCTTACCCTTTCCCGTCGCGATAGGGTTCCACATATTGCACTTCGCTGTCCCAGGGGAAAAGGATCCAGGTGTCCTGGCTGACTTCGGTGATATACGTATCCACCAGCGGTCGCCCTTTGGGCTTTGCGTAGACCGTGGCAAAATGGGCTTTTGGAAGCATGTCGCGCACCGTCTTGGCCGTCTGACCGGTGTCCACGAGATCGTCGATCAGCAGCCACCCCTCGCCGTCCATTTTAAGCGATTTCAGAACCTCCACATCGCCGCGCTGATCCTGCCAGTTGTAGCTGCTCACGCAAACGGTTTCCACCAGGCGGATGTCCAATTCGCGAGCCACGATGGCAGCCGGCACCAGCCCGCCACGTGTGATGGCGATGATACCCTTGAAGTAGTCGCGGTCCAGCAGACGCCAGGCCAGAGCCCGTGAGTCCCGGTGCAGCTGATCCCAGGTAACGGGAAACATTCTTTTTGGTTTCGGTTTTTCTGCCATGTGGTTTACTCCTTTAGTAGCAATTTGGATCGCTATCGGATCATCATCTTCGTCTTCCATCCTGATTCGGTCATCAGCACTCATTCGGATGGTTCGATATTGGTCCCCAGCG
>JAAUYD010216946.1_pt1 | contig 12808 bp, 11 predicted proteins | sample 7278101 | NCBI WGS metagenome assembly JAAUYD01 (sample SAMN14350128, study PRJNA611818) | marine sediment metagenome | isolation source: surface marine sediment (0.6m) | place: French Polynesia: Moorea | collected 2018-08 | reverse complement strand
CGATCCGGGATGTCCCTTTTTTATCCTTCGAATCCACCTGGCTGATGGTTGTCCACGCCAATACAGCCGCTACGGTCCAGGCAGGTCTTCTGACTTTCGGATCATCCTACTAAACTGCGCCTTCCCGTCCAAAAGAACAGTGGTCAAATGCAGTATTCGTCCCCGATTACAGCGGCGGGCCCGTCCCCGAATTCCACGGGGTTCCCTATTAAGCTCCGAACGGAGCGCCTGAACGATGCTACGGCTGTTAGCGGACTGCGCACCAAAAGTCAAGGTTCATCGGTAAGCCGACACGCATTACGATTTTTGCCAGACCGATCCAATGCGGGCTTGTGCCTCTTGTACGTCAGGATCGTTCATGTATGGCATTACCTTGTTCATGGAGCCAAGGAATTGTTTGGCCACCTCGGCGGCTTTCTTGGTCAGTGCCCGCACCCGTTCAGGCTGTTGGTCTGCATTCTTCAGCTCCGGGTATTTCCCCATCAATTCCTTCATCTTCGGCATGACCTCCTCTAACCCATCCGCAAGCTCATGCATGGCATCGGCCACGGCCGACGCATCACCCGCTTCATCCAGGTTGCGGACATAATCCTCGAGCAAGGCGATGTATTGTTCATTGACGTCAATGACCTCCGAATAATCAGCCTTGTCACCACATGCGGTTACCACAGAACACACCATCACCACGCAGACCATCAGGATACCAGCTTGTTTCATCGTATCGCCTCCATTTAGTGGTTGTTTCCGTTGACCATCACATTCGAATGCCAGTGTTCCACGATCATATCCGCCCTGGTGCTGAAACCACAAGATCATTTATCCAGATACCGTTGGGGTACCAAGTGGACGCGCGGGTAATCACCAAGAGGGCTTTGATCCACCAACAGTTTGCAATCATAAACCTGTTCCAGCAAATCGAAATCCATAACCTGCTCCGGTTTTCCGCTGCAGGCAATGCGTCCCCGAGACAGCAATACCAGCCGATCTGCATACATGGATGCCATGTTGAGGTCGTGCGATACCATGATCACTGTCACCCCTTGTTCGGTTTTCAGGCGCTCCATCAAGTCCATCAGGCGCACCTGGTGGGAGAGGTCGAGGGCTGCGGTGGGCTCATCCAGCAGCAGCACCTGGGGCTGCTGGCAGATGGCACGCGCGATAAAGACCCGCTGTTGCTCACCACCCGACAGCTGGTCGAGCCGGCGCTCTGCCAAATGGGCCACGTCGGTGATATTCATGGCATCATGGGCCATGCGAAGATCCGACTGGCCCTCAAATCCCAGCAGGCCCAGGTGGGGAGAGCGCCCCATGAGGACGACCTGGGTTACAGTGAACGGAAATTCCACGGGCACGCTCTGGGGAACATAGGCAATGCGCCGGGCCAGGCTCGATGCGGTGTAATCGGTTAGCGAATTGGAGAGCAACCGGATCTGCCCTGCCTTCAGCGTCAGCAGTCCCACCAACAATTTAAGCAGCGTGGTCTTGCCCGACCCATTGGGGCCGATGATGATAAAAAAGTTGCCCGCCGCGACCTCAAATGAGAGATCGTCCAGCACGGTGTGCCCGTCAAAAGCGTGGCTCAAATTGGTAACTCGAATGGCTGTGCGCATGCGCTTCACTCTTTGCATCATCCCCCGAAGCCTGGATGACCACGACCGTTTATTCGTGATGAAAGTAATTTCTTTTCAAACCAGATATGCCTCTATTTATTTGATTTTCTTAACAAATATACGAACAGCGGTGCTCCGATCAACGCCGTGACGACCCCCACCGGCAACTCCCCCTGGGCGGGGAGGGTGCGGGCCAGCATGTCGCACACCACCATGAATGCGGCGCCGCCCAAAATAGAGGCCGGGGCGAGCAGCCGGTGATCAGGCCCCCATATCAGCCGAAGCATGTGGGGCATCACCAGCCCCACGAAACCCACCAGGCCGCAATAGCTTACCGTTGCGCTGATCATCAGGGAGGTCACCACCAGCAAGAGCGACGTGGTGGCCTTGATATTGACCCCCATGCTGCGGGCCATGTCGTTGCCCAGGGTCAGCAGGTTCAAGGCATGGGAGCGGGCGAAGATCACCGCAAAGCAGGGCAACACGGTAAGGGACAGGGAAATCACATTCTCGTTGGTGGCGGCAGCCAAGTCCCCCATGAGCCAAAATATAATGTTGTGCAAGCGGCTGTCCTGGGCGATGGAGACCAGGAAAAGAATAACCGCCGAACAGAAAGCGTTGACCATGACCCCGGAGAGCAGCAGGGTATTGCCCCGCAGCATGGAACGGCCGGATGCCATCACATAGAGCAAACCAAGGGTGGCCAGACTGCCGACAAAGGCCATTAGCCAGACACCCGGAAAACGGGCCAGTCCCAGCAATATGCCGATAATGGCGCCGATGGCGGAACCACCCGAGATTCCTAAAATATAGGGTTCTGCCAGTGGATTTCGCAGCAGGGCTTGAAACACCATCCCCCCGAGGGAGAGGGTGGCGCCCAATAGGGCCGCCAACAGCACACGGGGCAATCGAAGGCGCCAGATGATGTCATGGAGCAGTTCACCATCGCCCCCTCCGGTAAGGCTCTTGATGACGGCAGAAACCCCGAACCCGGAGGACCCGGCGGCCAGGCCGAAAAATAAGGCCGCCAATAGAAGTACCGACAGCAATCCGGTAATAATGGTGATGCGCCGGGCCATATGGGTAGGAGCAAGGTTCACGGCTGATCCTTGAACAGCTTGGGATGGATGTAGCGCGCCATTTTCTCCAGGCCATCCACCAGGCGCGGGGTGGGTCGGTCGAATATATTGGTCGGTGCGATGTGGACGGCACGGTTGCGTACGGCCGGTATGGCGGGCCACTGCATCCACTCGGCTTTTACTTCTTCAAATACCGTGGCTCTGGCCATGGACGAGATAACCATCACCTCAGGTGCCAGAGAGATAACCTGCTCTTTGGAAAATCGCGGATACGGATTGGGGCCGGCCGCCACATTGGTGCCGCCGGCCAAAGTGATCAGCTGGTCAATAAAAGTAGCGCTGCCCACCGAAACAATGGGCGAAATACCGATCTGAACAAACACGCCGGGCCGGTGGCTCACACCGACGGTCTTGCGTTTTACCGCATCGATGCGCCGATGCATGTCTTGGGTACTGGCCCGGGCTTCGGTTGATGCGCCGAGCAAGTCGCCAACGGCGAGAATGCTCGCCATAACCGAGTTTAAATCGCTCGGGTCGACGCCGAAAAAGGGGACTTTTAACGCGTCCAGCTGTTTGACCACTGTCAGGGGGTTGCCGTCCTTGATGCCGATGCAGACATCGGGCCGAAGTGCCACGATGCGTTCCACATCCAAATGCACGTAAGAGCCGACTTTGGGGTAGGATGTCGCTTCCTGTGGATAGTCGCTGAACCTGGAGACCCCTTTAAGCCGGTGCTCTTGTCCCAGTGCAAAAACGATTTCCGTGATGCTTGGCGCCAGGGCGACAATGCGTTGGGGGTCTTGGGGTACTTCCACGGTCCGCCCCACCAAATCAGTGATGGTACGCATTTCAGCCACTGCCATTGGATTAAAGCAGAAGCCCAGCAATCCAAAGAAGAGGGTGAGAAGTATTCGCTTCACAATAATGACCTTCAAATAAGTGCGCGCATCACTCTCGGTGCAATCAATGCCCGGACGGCCAGCATGGCTCCTGGCATTACGGTATAGCGCGAATAACACCCGAGCGCAAATTCAACGCAAAGCGCACGGCCCCGCACGACCCATGGATGCCATTGAAACGGTGGCTTACCCGTTTGTCAACACCTCGCGTATTTTTGTGCTAAGCTGATTGATATTAAACGGTTTTTGAATGAAACCGGAACATCCCCGAGAGAGAATTTCTTCCGCCTGTCCCGTGATGCTGTATCCGGTGGAGAGCAGAACCTTGACATCGGACCGAACACTCTTGAGATGGTCAAAGACCGCCCCTCCACCAAGGTCGGGCATGATCATGTCCAGTATCACCATATCGATCCGATCATGCTCGGCATCGTAGATCTCGATGGCCTCGTGGCCACCTGAGGCCGTCAGCACCGTATACCCCAACTGCTCCAACATGGGTTGGTTGACTTTCAGGATAAACGGTTCGTCATCTACCAGAAGAATGGTCTCATTTCCCATGGCCAGGGTGCCTTTAACAGCCGGTCGCTTTTTAACCGAGGTATCGGAAGCCGGCAGATAGATATAAAAGGTCGTCCCTTCGCCGATCTTGCTTGTAAAATCAATCGCGCCACCATGGTTTTTGATAATACCGTAGGCGGATGCCAACCCCAACCCCGTGCCACGGCCGATCTCCTTTGTGGTAAAAAACGGCTCAAAGATTTTTTGCTGGGTGGCCTGATCGATTCCGATCCCGGTATCCGCCACGGAAATTTGCACATAGCGCCCCGGCTTTATCTCAAACTGCCGTGCAAACGCGCCATCGAGCTCCACGTTTTTGGATTCCAGGTAGATCTGGCCACCGTCCGGCATAGCCTGCCACGCATTGATATAGAGATTCAATAGCACTTGCTCGATCTGGTTCTGATCGGCCATTACGGTCCACAGATCAGGCGCCATCTTTTCGTGGATGGTGATCTCCTTGCGCGTGCGACCAAACATTTGGGCGGTATTTTGAATGACAAGGTTGAAATCCAGCGCCCGTACGATGTACTTTCCACCCCGGGCAAATCCCAGCAACTGGCGGGTCAGATCAGAGCCGCCCTGCACACACGATTCGATGCTCTTGAGCTTGTCGTACTGGGGATCTGTTTCCTCCATGTCCAACAGCAGTAAGGATACGTTGCCTTGGATCCCCATCAGCAGGTTGTTGAAATCATGGGCGACCCCACCGGCCAGGGTTCCGATTCCCTCCAGGCGTTGGATCTGCTGCAACCTCGATTCAAACCGCGCCTTTTCCTTCTCCGCATTGAGCTTATCGGAGATATCCAACACCACCCCGCGATAGCCGGTCGCCTCCCCATTGGCATCGGTGATCAACTCTGCCGTCCACTCTATGGTTCGCCGGGAGCCATCCTTCCGAACGATGGTGTAGCGTGCCAGATTCATCGATCGACCCGTACGGCGGATCGATTCGTACTTGTCGATAACATCCTGAGCGGTTTCCGGATCCATGTAAGTGCGACAATTCATACCCATCAGCTCGTCGGATTCGTAGCCCAGCATATCGGCCAGCGTGTCGTTGAAAAAGGTGAAATTCCCTTTTAAATCAAATTCGTAGTAGCCATTTTCCATGTTTTCGATGATCGACCGATACTTCTCTTCACTCTTGCGCAGGGCCGCCTCTTTCTCCCGAACCGCCGCCACTTGGTCTATCAGTTTGCGGTTGGTCGCTTCCATATCCCGGGTGCGCTCATGGACCAGCTCTTCCAGCTGCTCCTGATAGCGGCGCAGTTCCAGTTCAGTCTTCTTCCGAAAGGTAATGACGCGCAGGGAACCGACAATCTTATCTGGTTGACCTTTGGTATCGTGCTTGACCGACGCATTGATGGCGCAATGCTCGATGCCACCATCCTTGTTGGTCAGTGTGATTTCATAGTCGGAGACTTTGCCTTCCTCCTTGAGGATGTTGATTAAGCGATGGCGATCCTCCGGATCCTGGTAGAGAAGCTCCAGATTGGCACCGACCAGCTCTTTGCGAGAATATTTAGAAACATTTTCAATGGAGGGGCTGATTTCCAATATCCGCCCATCAAAGCTCGCCTCGTAATAGACATCCTGGATATTATCGAATATACCTCGATATTTTTCTTCGCCTGCCCGAATATCTTCCTTCATCAGCGCGAAGGCGTCCGAGGTCTCCTGTATTTCCTTAAATGCCGAATGGGTATCGAAGCTGCGGGTCAGGTCATTTTGTTGAATTGCCAGGGCCTCTTGTTCAAGTCCGGCAATCGGACGGATTATCCCCCTGGCCAGCAGCAGGCCGACGATGGTGGCCAACACCGACAATCCCATGGTCAGCCAGAGATTGTGTCTTCTATTTTCCTGAATGGCTCCCAGATAGTCGCTCTCCGGAAGATAGACACCGATAACCCAGGGCCATTGCGCATTCTCGAAGGGGGTGAACATGGCCGTGTAGGCCTCACCCTGGAATTCGAAGCGTGCAAACCTGGGCTGGGTCAACCTCAAGCGCCCGTCACTATCCTGCGGCCATGCGATGGCCCCATAGGCGGCCCGGCTCAACCCATCGTTGAGCTCGTCGATTTTAACCAGCCGAACCTTGCCAGCTGTATCGCTTTCGCTGAATTTGATCTTGTTCAGATCCGGAAACGCAACGACGTCTCCGTTGCTGTTGAGCATAAAGGCGCGTCCGTTTTTACCGATACGCAGCTTGCTGATAAAGGTGGAGAGTTGATCGATCTCGATATCGACACCCACGATGGCCTGTAGTTTGCCGTCTGTACGAAAGATGGGACCGGCGATGGTGATACCCGGTTTTTGGGAGGTGAAGAAGATATAGGGATCGGTCCATACAATGGCCTTCTCTTTCAGGGCTTTTACATACCAGGGCCGGTTGCGGGGATCATATGGATCCTGTGGGTCTACGTCCTCATCCATCAACGCATACGATGGGTCGCGCCACCGCAACCGGGTCTCCCTTATCCCATCGGTGTGGGAAATGACTTTGGTGCGGAACCCATTTGCGGCCCGTTCATCTGATCGGCTGACATAGAGAAAATCCCCGTTGGGCAATCCCACATAGATACCGGCAAAATGGCGATAGATGGCCAGTTGGTCCAGGAAATATTTCTCAAGGATACCGCGTCGATCCAGGTCGCTGCCCACCACATTGGAGGCGATGAGGCGCTTGGTCAAATGCGCTGCGCCCTGGGCCAATGCCAGATGGTTCTGGGACTGTTCCATGGTCAGATCGGCGATGTTCTGCATGATATCCCTGGCATGTGCCGAAAGAACACGCTGGGAAGATACATAGGTGGAGTAAGTGATTACGATCTGAGTGCCCCAGATTAACACCAAGCATCCGAGGATGAGCGCCCACCGAATGGAGATCTTCATCTTGCCCTCTTAACCTTTCAGTATCAACTCGCCAATACAGTTCCTGCGCGTCATATCTGTCTTGCTGACAACAACACCCCAAAGTTGCGGGTGGTTTGGATTTGTTTTGATTTCAACTTTCTAAGCATGCGGAACAATACATACGAAAGCGTAACAGCGCCTCGATCGTTGAGGTTGCAACCGGGTGCTCAGCACCCGGTTTGGCATCACCCCATCCGTCGCATTGCGGCTTAACTTGGCATTGGATACACAGGATGCGACTTGGTGTCAATTAGGACCTCGTGCACCCCGCACCATTCATTGCCTCCGGCCATGCAAGATTTAGGGGCAATGTGCATCCATTATCCCCCGGTGTGATGAGAAGTTCGGCGAGACGTGGGTGTCATCATTTGAATCATGCTTATGTTTTAACCTTAGAGACAGATCCAATGCCGTCTATACAGTGCGAAAGGAGGCCTGACATGGCACCATCTCTAAAACAAAAGACCTTCGTTGATCCCGTATGCGGAATGACCGTTAATGGCAATGTTGCAGCAGCGCAGACGTGTTACAACGGCGTTCAGATCTATTTTTGTGCCGAAAGTTGTAAGAAGGCCTTTGAGTCAGAGCCCCAGAAATATACGGTGAGTCAGCGTAAAGGATTTTGGCGCCGCTATCTCGATCGCCTGAACAAGGCCACCGGCGGCCGTCCGCCAGCGTGTCATTAGGGTGGCGGAAAAAAATTTCTCCGCCATCTTTAGAGTTGGGTTTTATAGAACGCAGTGCTGTCGGTGCCCATCGAAGTGCTGTGGCCGTGCAGGATGCGCGAAGCGTTGGCCACGGCGAGGAGGGCCGTGCCCATATCGGCAAATACCGCTTCCCACATGGTGGCCATGCCCATGGCCCCGAAGCTAATGAAAAAGCCTTTCACCGCAAAGGCCAGCAAGATGTTCTGCCAGACAATACGCCGGGTCTGCTTGGCAATGGAGATCGCCCTGGCGATCTTAACCGGTGAATCTTTCATTAAAACCACATCGGCGGTCTCCACTGCAGCATCACTGCCGACGCCGCCCATGGCGATGCCAACGTCCGCCCGGGCAATGACCGGTGCATCGTTGATACCGTCGCCCACAAAAGCTATTTTATGGCGAGGAGATTGTTCATTCTCGATCTGTTCAAATATGGCGACCTTATCTTCAGGGAGCAGGTCGGCGTGGAAACTGTCAAGCCCCAGCCGCTGACTGATCGCTTCTGCGGCACAGGGATTGTCACCGGTAAGCATCGCCACATGGGCAACGCCCTGTTCCCGGAGATCGCTCACCGCCTTGGCGCTCTCAGGCCGTATTTCGTCTCCAATGGTCATATAACCGGCATACTTGCCATCCACCGCAATATGGGCCACTGTGCTGTTAAATTCACAGCGGTCGTGATCGATCTCCTGCATGTGGAGCAACGTATCATTGCCCACACAAATAGAACGGTCTCCGTAGTGAACCGACACCCCTTGCCCGGAGATATCCTTATGACCGTGCAGCAACGTGGTGTCGACTTTTCCGCCCCGATGCTTGAAAGCGGAAAGAATGGAGTAGGCGATGGGATGATTGGATTGATACTCAGCCGCGGCGGCAAATTCCATCAATTGCTTCTCAGAAAATCCGTTAAGGTTGACCAGGTCCTTTACCTCGAACACACCACGTGTCAACGTCCCGGTTTTATCGAACACCACTGTTTTGACAGCCGCCAAGGCATCGATGAAATTGGAGCCTTTGACCAGAATACCCTCTTTTGACGCACGTCCGATACCACCGAAGTATCCCAGCGGGATGCTGATCACCAAGGCGCAGGGACACGATATTACGAGAATGACCAAAGCCCGGTAAATCCAGGCCTGGAAACCTTCCTGGCTCACCAGGGGAGGTACGAACGCAATCAAGCCGGCAACGAGGACCACGGCCGGTGTATAGTAACGGGCAAAAGTGGTGATGAATTTTTCGGTTTTGGCTTTGCGGGCGGTGGCATTCTCCACCAGATCCATTACCCTGGCAATTGAAGTTTCGCTGAAGCGCCGGGTAACAAGTATGGTGAGCGCGCCGGTCTTGTTGATCTGCCCGGCCATCACCTGGCCGCCGGGTTCAGCGGAAATCGGCAGCGGTTCCCCGGTCAGAGCGGAGGCGTCTAACAGGGATTGGCCTTCAAGGATGTCCCCATCCAGAGGCACTTTTTCCCCAGGCTTGACCACGATGATGGAACCGACCTCCACTTCTTCCGGCGAAACGCATTTCAATCCATTATCGGTCTTGATGGTGGCGCGGTTCGGCTTGGCCGCCAGCAGTGCCCGAACAGACCGACGCGACCGGTGGACTGCCGACTCTTGAAGCATCTCACCAACTTTGTAGAAAAGCATCACCCCGACAGCTTCGGAATAGGCATGGATGGCCATGGCGCCACAGGTGGCGATCACCATCAAAACATTCTCGTCGAAGAAGGCGCCGCGCCGAACCGTGCGCCACGCGGCCAGAAGGACATTCCATCCGGCCAGCAGATAAGCGGTCATCACGATGGCCGCTTCCTGAAACCACCACCCCCTCTGGTGAAATGCGTCTTCAAAGAAGAGCTGCACCATAAAAAGGATACTGGACATGAGCAGGAGCGCCATGGGCCTGCTGAAACGCAGTCCGTGGTCGGAGCGCTCTATAGATGGACGATTGACGTGGTCGCCGTGGGGCACAAGAACGAGATCGGGCTCGATGCGATGGGCCGCATCTACTACCGGCTGGAGATTTTCCGCTCTGACAAAAAGGGTGAGATTGGCAAAGTCCACCACCGCTTCGGAGACGCCTTTGACCTGTCTTAAGCCGTTTTCCAACTTGGCTGCGCAGGCAGCACAATCCAGGTTGGAGAGATGATATTTTTCAAAAATCAATCGATCCTGCATGGGCTGGTATTCCTATGGTGAATCAGCGCGTCTTGCTCATACCCTGCGGTGCTACTCGTTCAGGTGCTCCATTCCCAAATTCAGCAGTTTGCGAATGTGATCGTCATCCAGCGAATAGTAGATTACCTTGCCGTCCCGCCGAGCCTTCACAACCCGGGCCTGTTTCAAATTCTTCAGCTGATGGGAGACGGCCGGCTGTTTCATTTTCAATAGGGCGCAAAGATCGCAGACACACATTTCCGATTCAGACAACGCCCATAAGATGGAAATCCGCGTGCTGTCAGCGAACAGTTTAAACATATCGGCCAATTCGTACAGCTCCACTTGCTCCGGCATTCGGCGGCGAACCTCGCGAACCGTGTCCTGGTGGATTCCTCTGGTGATACACGTCTCTACAGCCGCAGTCACTCGACAATCTCCTCGCGGTGCGTTGAACAAAACATATTAATATATGTACATATGTTAATTTAAGTCGGTGTGTCAAGCGGCAAGCAGGTTTTTGTCGATACGTATTGTACGATAGAGGGGTGACCCTACGGCAGGTCGACCGTTATGACCTTGCCACCCCAACCATGGACTTTGTCGTGGGCCCGAACCGTGACCGACTTTATGCCCTCTGGAATTTTGACCCCCGACAAACTGCGGGTAAACGGCTGTTCATTCACATGGGGATGCAGCAAAACGCGCGTTCCAAGGACCGTTCCGTCGGGGCCCAGGACTTCCCACGTGTCGGCATAATGATCCCAGCCGGTGTCCGCGTGCTGCACGGTGACATGAAAGGAATAGGTGGCCGAAGCCTCTTTGATTGCGCGCACATCGACCACATGCGCCTCTCCGGCCAGAAGCACCTGGCAGGGCACCAAGAGAATCACGAGCCACACCACACTTAAAGCTGTACGAAACGTCAAGGCTCACTCCTTTCCTCGGGAGGTTTTTGGGAGATTGGTTTGATATTCCTGGGAAAGGGCCGGAAGACCTCCTTGACGCCGTGTCGTGCCAGTTCATCTGCAGAGAGCCACTTCAGCCCCATGCGGATGCGATCGGTAAATCGGGCCATGTCCCGCAGGGCGAACTCCTGGGCAAGATCGAACACACCCCGCCACAGGCGGCGACCCGACTCAGGCTCAACAAGATAGAGGGCAAATGCCACGGATGCAGGCCTGTCGGGGAATCCCTCAATGGCGCCGCGGTCCCGGTATCGCCAGACCGTGCCCACCAGCATCAAATCGGCTGACAGGCTTTCTCCCATCCGCCTGGCCATGGTCCGGGGGGAGTCTTTGGCCCCGTCCAGGCGCATGCCGGTGTAGGCGTCTTCAACCTGGTTGATGGGCACCACATGCTCATCATAGCGCACTTTCAGAGCGGAGTGCACCAACCGTTGCATCATGGTGCCGGCATTGGGCTGTATGGAGGGGTCGTCGACACAGATTTGGTTGATGGGACAACTCAATGTGTCGTCAAGCGATTCATCCATGTTGGGCTGTCGATGCCCCACCAAAAAGGGGGCCACGGCGATGCGCTTGAAGTAGATGTCCGTAACCCTCTCCTCGGAGGTCTCCTCGGAGCTCTCTTCGGACGTCCCTTCGGCGTGAAGTACCGGTACGCCGATCACTGCAAGTGCCATGATTGCACCCGCTACTATCTTAAATAATGATGGGTTGTGCATTGCGCCTCCCCTGTTGCCTGAAGATTACAGCCTGAGGTTTACAGCCTAAGGTTTACATATAGATGAATAGGGGTCGCTTGAATCGAGCCGTCATTACGCCGGTGTGGAGAATGGACTGATGAGAAAGGCAGATCAATAGATCCGTACCGCTCATAAGTTAATGCGCAGGGGAGATTTGGCCAGTGTCCTGGCGTTTATTTTTCAACCGTCGGCAGCAGCACGGTAAAGGAGGTGCCTTGACCCGGCGTACTCTCCACACTGATACGCCCTTCAAGTGAGTCCACCAATCCTTTTACAATGGGCAACCCCAAACCAGTACCGGTAATGTATCGGGTCTTTTCGGTCTTCACCCGGTAAAAGCGGTCGAAGATCTTCTCCAGATGCCGGCTCTCGATGCCGAAGCCGTCATCGATGACATCCACCTGAAGATTGATGCCGGCCTGGGAAATGCGCACTTCAATGTGACCGCCGTCCGGTGTGTAATTGATGGCGTTGGTAATGAGGTTGCCAAAGATGCTCTCAAGGGCCAATGGGTCGGCCTTGACCGGTGGCAGGGTTTCTTTGGGTCTCGACAGGGTCAGGGACTGATTTTTGGCTGCAGCGCGGCTATTGAGGAAATCGATGATATTTTCCAGCAAATCTTCCAAAATAACGGGTTTTGGCGCTTCACACACCGCGCCGGATTCGATGCGAGAAAGGTCGAGCAGATCACCGATCAGGGAGATCAATCCTTGCGTTTTTTCTTTGGCGCGGGAGAGCAGGTGGGTGTCCGGGGAAGACGCCTGGCCCACCATGTCGCTCATCACCACGGCAAGCTGCTCGTGAATCGTGGACAAGGGCGACCGCAGCTCATGCGAGACTTTGGCCACAAATTCGCTCTTCAGCCGATCGATCACTTTCATGGCGGTAATATCTTCCAGGGTGATGACGGCCATGAAAGTGATCGATCGACTGAAAAGCGAATTTGTGGCCAAAGTCTCCCATGAGCTGCGGTCTCCCCTGTCCACGATTCACGAGCAGCTTGCCGTGGTGATGTCTGATATGGTGGACCAGGCATCGTCCACCGAAACCCATCTGCTCTCGCGGGCAAAAGAAAAAACCCAAGGGTTGATATCCCTGATCGGTGATCTGCTCGACCTGTCACGCATCGAATCCGGCGCGGTCTGCGAAGCACCCAAACCGGT
>JAAUYD010098246.1_pt1 | contig 12814 bp, 9 predicted proteins | sample 7278101 | NCBI WGS metagenome assembly JAAUYD01 (sample SAMN14350128, study PRJNA611818) | marine sediment metagenome | isolation source: surface marine sediment (0.6m) | place: French Polynesia: Moorea | collected 2018-08 | reverse complement strand
TTTAGAAACATCTTTACTGAGTAATGTTAATTGTTCTGCAGCTTTAGAAGTATTTTGTAACGCATCATTGACGTTAGCATAAACACCTGGTTGGGAATAAAGTTTTGTGAATTCGCTACTAGAACGAATTAGTTCGTCGATGTTAACGCCAATCTCACCCTTTAAACGGGAACCATTACAAACTATAAGTGTTTTATTGCAACTTTCCTCTGAAGGTTTGGCAAACTTTTGGTTTTCGGGTAACGATGCGTTAGGTGTTATGTCTATAATGCTTTCGCTAATTAACCCCGACTGATTGGCTTCTATCTTAGAATTTTTGGGGATGATTAAGTTTGGATTATTAATTTCAATTTCTACTTCAACATTATTTGGTCCGGGGCGTACTTGAGCAATATTACCAACCTTGACACCTCGATAACGAACTACAGCTCCTTTTTGCATTCCACCAGCATTTTTAAATTCCACAATCGCCTTGTAAGAATTACCAGCAGCAGTTAACCTGTTCAACCATAAGATAACTATCCCAAACACACCTAGCCCTAGTAGGAGTAGTAAACCTACAGAACCTTCTCGAAATGCTCGCGTAGAAGCGAAGCTGTTAATTGAACTACCTCGCATTTTTCCTCCCCTCAAGATCTGGGATTTTAGATTTCAGACTCTAAAGTCCTAGGATTTACACATAATTAAAATTGATTTATAAAAAGAGATGATTAATAAAAGGAGATGATTTATGAAAATAAATATCAGTTAGGTTTGATTTCTTCAATCCTAAACCTAAATCCAAATATAAAATTTTCAAATCTAGAATTTCTAAGTCTAAAACTTCTAAATCTATAAGTCTTAAATCTACAGGTTTTAGATATAAAAGTTTGAAATTTAGAATTTTTAAATCAAAAAGTTGTCAATCAAAAAGTTCTAAATCTGAAAGTTCTAAACCTGAAAGTTCTAAATCTGAAAGTTCTAAACCTGAAATTTTTCAATTTTTATCCAAAATTGTTAGTTATCCCACAACTTGAATTGGACCATCAATATTTCCACTCATAAACTGTCTCATATAAGGATGATCCGTTGTGTCGATCTCACTAACCGAACCTTGCCACTGTACTTTACCCTGATATAGAAATATAATTCTATCGGCTGTCCGACGAATAGTACTTTCTTGGTGGGTCACAATAGCATAAGTACTGCAAACCCCCTGCATAGATTGTAGATCCCGAATTAAATCTTCTATCACTGTTGAAGCAATTGGGTCAAGTCCAGCTGTAGGTTCATCGTAGAGCAAAACTTCCGGTCCTTCTTGGGGAGTATCTGGATTAGACATAATGGCGCGAGCAAAACTAACTCGCTTTCGCATCCCACCGGAAAGTTCTGCTGGATAAAGATTACCAATTCCAGGTAAACCAACCATTTCTAGTTTTTTATTGACCAACTGACGAATACGTTCGGGCGATAAACGGGAATGCTGATATAGCAAAAACCCAATATTTTCTTCCACTGTTAGGGAATCAAATAACGCTGCTTGTTGAAAGACCATCCCTATCCCAACTGGATCGTCCTTCGTATCTTCTATCAGCCCTTGGCGTCGAACGCCTTGGACATAGATTTCACCTTCATCAATATTTGTGAGTCCAGCAATCAATCTTAATATAGTAGATTTACCAGTACCACTAGGACCGATAATTCCTAGCGCTTCTCCTCGGTAAATTTTTAAGTCCAAACGGTCTAAAACTTTATTGCTACCAAAGGATTTAGAAACACCTTTTAATTCAATTAGCGGTTCGTTCATCGGTTAGTAGTTAATGGCGGTTAGCATTTATTTATTCAACAGTAAATTTTCCACAGAAAGTCGGATCGATGGCAAATCTGACTCAGTTTACTTCTACGTGATGGAAGTAGCATTTTCCGTATACTGGTTTAGCTGCGAACGAGCAGGCTTCTGCGAATAATACTGCAAAAATGACTTCAAGATACAAAAACGATTAATTCCCCCTGCTTTCTAAGTGTTTTTGGATTTTTAGCACTACATAATTAAAGTTAGGAAATCGGTAAATCCCAAAAGCTAGATTTGTAAGCTTTTAACCTTTGTTAGGCTGATTAGTTGCGCGTAGCGCCATAAAATGGTTTCTTAAGCAATTACCCATTACCCATTACTCACTACTTATAACCTTCATGTATTGGATTGAATCCAAAATTGGCAATTAAGATCGAAGATTGAGAAAATAAATTTTGTTGGTACCGGTATATGTAACTTATGGTAACTATTCAAACCATAATTAACAGTGAAAAGCTAATAACTGACTAGAGAATAAAAAGGTAAAAAATGCAAAACTTCGATGTCATAGTTATTGGCAGTGGAATTGGTGGTTTATGTGCTGGATCTCTATTAGCTAGATATGGCAAAAAAACAATAGTGTGTGAAAGCCATAGTATTGCTGGTGGAGCAGCCCATTGTTTTGGACGAAAAGGATTTAAATTTGATTCCGGACCTTCATTCTATTGTGGTTTAACTACCGCCAAAAGTTTGAACCCCGTAAAACAAATACTTGATGTTTTAGGAGAATCATTTACTGCTATAAGTTACGATCCTTTGGGACATTATCACCTAGGCGATCGCACTTTTCCTGTATACAGCGATTCAGATATTTATCTTGAAGAAGTTGCTAAAATTACTACTTCAGGAGCAAAAGAATTAAAGTACTTTCAACAGCGTCTTTTACCTTTATATGATGCGATGAAAGGAATTCCAGCCCTAGCATTACGCTCAGATTGGCAGTCATTTTTAATTCTGTTCGGACGTTACCCAGAATACATGTTTAGAATGCTGCCCTATCTATCTTTAGTTAGAGCCTCTGTGGGTAATGTAATGGATGGGACAATCAAAGACCCATGGGTCAGAACACTAATTGATTTAGAGTGTTTTTTGTTATCAGGTTTAAAAGCTCGCGGAACTATTGCTCCAGAGGTCGCATTTATGCTGGGAGAGCGTTCCCATGTTGGGGTGGAGTACCCCGTAGGTGGAAGTGAGGCAATTATAAATGCTTTGGTACGAGGTCTCGAACGTTGGGGCGGTCAGTTACGTTTGGGAAGCCATGTGGAACAAATTTTAGTGGAAAATGGTAAAGCCTCAGGAGTACGGTTGAAAAATGGTGAAACTCTCTTAGCGCCGATAGTAATTTCCAATGCCAGTATTTGGGATACCTACACTAAGTTATTAAACCCTGAAGACTTACCTAATTCTTTCCGAAAAACTGCTTTAGCAACACCAGCAGTTGAAAGCTTTATGCATTTGCATTTGGGTATCCGCGCCCAAGGCTTAGAAAACTTAACTGGACATCATGTAGTAGTTCACGATCCCAATCGAGATATAAGTACGCCGGGAAACACTTGTATGATATCAATTCCCAGCGTTTGGGATGGCGATCTAGCGCCAGAAGGACATCACGTCGTCCATGCATATACTTTGGAATCCTACACCGATTGGAAACGCGATCGAGATTATCAAGCCCGAAAACAAGAAAAAGCTCAAACTCTTTATCGCGCACTCGAACGAGTAATTCCCGATATCCGCGATCGCGTAGTTTTAGAATTAATTGGTACCCCTTTGACCCACGCCCATTACTTAAGAAGATATCAAGGAACCTATGGACCGGCGATTTCTGCAGAAAAAGGAACATTTCCTGGAAATCAAACCCCCATTCAAGGTTTATATCGAGTCGGTGACAGTACAATGCCAGGTATTGGAGTTCCAGCCGTCGCCGCTTCGGGAATTATGTGTGCCAATACCCTAGTAAAGCCTCAGCAGACACTGGATATATTAAAAAGTGTGAATTATTAGAAGTTCATACGTAGTAGCTTGAGTACAGATCTGAAGCCTACTACGAACTTTGTTCGTCCATTAAAAATAATTAAACAGGTCTGTAATTGTGCTTTAGCGCATAAAACATATATTAAACAGGGCTGAAGACCAACTACAGACCAAGAAATTACATGTCAAAATCTCGTGACGAACCACTAGTTTGCAATATACATAATAAATTATTAATTTTTATTAACTTTAGTGTAATATTGTTTCATGAGCTTGAGCTTAAAAAACTCTGAAGTTCGATCGAAGCTTTTAATAACTCGGCTTGTGTAAAGTCTGCTTCTTTTTAGAAGCACTGGAAAGATATAAGTCTCCTAGCACTTTGGCAAATGCCCCAGCCTACGGTTACTTTTTGGCGTACTGATGCGATCTATATTTATTCCTTATGTTTGTGAGGTATTGAGGGAGGGTAAACTCTTTTTTGATTGAATTTGGGGAATTTCAAAGGTATTCGAGTTTGATTTATAACTTTCCAAGTATATTCTAAGTAATTCAAGAAAAATATTTAACTTTAAGACGAATTTTCTGTAAGTGAAAATACAAAATCACTGTCAGTAAATGTCGCAGCAGATGATTATTTAACCAACAAAAGTATTTTCCCCATGACAAATCAAAAAGTTTGTGATGTAGGGCTAAGTCAGAAGTTAGAAGTTTTGCAAAGGATTAGGAGTCATCTGTTAACCATCATTGGTCACGAGTTTTGGACTCCCTTATCAACTAGCCAAGTATGTTTGGAAAGTTTGGCTGAAGAGCAATTGATACCTTCTGATTGTAGACAGATCATATTAGAAACTGCATTTAAGGATGTAGAGCGCTTACGTCATTTGATCCAAACAACTCTTTCCATTTCCGACTTAAATTCCGAACAGGATTCTGAGTTGGAGGAGTCCAAACAGGATTGTGAACTTGAACCAGATTCTGAATTTGAATCAAAATCAATCGAGCAACACGAGGAAACCAAAGATTTTGCAGATGCTTCCCCATGTTGGAAAACCATAGCACTAGCAGATATTCTAGATCGCACTCAACCAAGAGTATTACAGCAAAACCCATGCAAACTATTTTTAACCCTAGAACAAAATATCGAGTTATGCTCTGCCTTAAGTGAGGATAAATCGTCTGCTGAGCTTCAAGATTCCAATCCCTGCGATGATTTAGAAATTTTAGAGCATACTCGAAAAAATCTGATTGCAATTGTCGGTCATGAATTACGTACTCCTTTATGTACTATTCAAATTTGTTTGGAAAGTTTGATTAGAGAACCGACTATGGCTCCAGAGTATCAGCAAGTAATGCTGGAAATTGCACTTGGAGATATAGAACGCTTAAGACAGTTAATTCAAGATTTTTTTCTTCTTCTGCGATTAGAAAATGGACAACTTTACCACCGTCCAGATTTTATTGAATTTCAAGAAGTTATAGATATTGCTTTAAGCAGCTTTAGAGCAAATGTCAAAGAGTGTCATTTACCTCAAGTGACAGCAGAAATTCCACCCAACTTACCAAAAATTCAAGTTGATGGAGATCGAATCGTTGAAGCGTTGATTAAATTGATCGATAATGCCTATAAATTTACAGATATCGATGGAATTATCAATATTCAAGTCAAAATAAATCAAGCAAAAGTTGATGATAGTGGATCCGTTACAGGTAATTCCAAAACTATGTTGGAAGTAATTGTAGCTGACACTGGTAGAGGAATTGCACCCGATAATTTAGAAGCTGTATTTAATCACTTTTACCAAGAAGAAGATTCTTTAAGGCGTAGTGTTGGCGGTACTGGTATTGGTTTAGCAATTTGTCGCTACATAGTACACAGTTTGGGAGGAGAGATTTGGGCTTCTTCCGAAGGAAAGCATAAAGGAACTCAAATTCACTTTACTGTTCCACTGGAGACAACCCTAGATTAATAATGATTTTTCTTTTTCGTTTTGACTCCTGTTTCAAGGAGGTGTGGGAAGTGTGGGAAGTGTGGGAAGTATGGGAATAAATTACAACACTTTTAAGGAAAAGAAATTGAATTGTGTTACCAAAGTCATATACTGACTTCTAACTCTTGACTTCTGACTCCTGACTCCTGCTGTGCTGACGCCCCACTGCGTTAACGCTCTTTAGAGCGCGGTCTGTCCTGACTCCTAACTCCTGACTTCTAACTCTTGACTTCTAACTCCTGACTTCTGACTCCTGACTCCTGAAAACTTAACACCAAGTTCGCATCACCTTTCCTTTCAAGTTTTTTCCGAGCCAAGGGGTATTCTTAGAAAGAGTATAAAGATTGGGAGTGTCTACTTGCCAAATTTTTTCTGGATTAAATAAGGTTAATTCAGCTTTTTGACCGGGAAATATTGCTGAATAATCTTGGTTTAAGCATTCTGCAGGACCCTTAGAAAGTGCTTTCCACAATTCCAAGGCTGTGAATTTATTAGTTTCTACTAAATTTTCCCAGAGTAAAGCCAATGCTAATTCCAAACCAATAGCTCCTGGAGGCGCTTCGGAAAATGACACAGTTTTCTCCTCGTAACTGTAAGGGCTATGGTCGATCGCAATTCCATCAATGATACCTGTTCTTACTCCTTGTCTTAAAGCTATTAAATCCTCCGGGTTCCCTAAAGGTGGCTCTAAATGTAAGTTTTGATTATAACTTTCAATAGATGATGTATCGAGCAAAAGATGCATCCAAGTTGTACTAGCAGTAACAGGTAAGCCTTTTTGCTTCGCTGCAGCTATTAATTCAACACTTCGGGCTGTTGATATACGCATTAAATGTACCGGAGTTCCCGTTGTAGCAACTAATTCCAATAAAGCTGCTAAAGCAGTAGTTTCTGAAATGGCTGGATTTCCTGGTAAACCAAAGCGAATAGAATATTTTCCTTCCCGCATTACCCCGCTAGATGCTAAATTGCGATCGCAGGGCCAAATTGCGATCGGTTTGCTCATAGGCTTGAGGTATTCTAGGATTCTTCGTAGTAAACCTAAATTTTCTAAGGGTTTACCATCGGCAAAACCTACCACCCCGATAGCAGCTAAATCTGCAACTTCTACCATTTGCTTACCCGCAACATCTAAAGTTAAAGCACCCCAAATATTCAGACGAGGAAATGAGGTCATGGTAAGCAAGGAAGAAGCAACAAATTTGTTTTCCAATTGATTCCTACTTAGGGGGCTGTTCAAATCGTTACTTTTTTGCAGTAGTTGACCCACCAAAGCAGAATTATCAATGGGAGGAGATGTATCCGGTAGAATGCTAACTCTGGTAAAACCCCCAGCAGCAGCAGCCAGTAAAAGTGAATTTAGGGTATCTCTTTGTTCTCGCCCGGGTTCCCCAGAATGGCTATATAAATCTACCAAACCCGTACCAAGCACTAATCCGCGAGCATCATGTATTTTCGTATCAATTGCAATATCTGAAATTCTGTCAGAAACATGTTCAATATAACCATCCACGATCGATACATCTGCAACTCGATCAGTTTGAGAAACAGGATCGATAATCCTTACTTGTTGAAGTAATTCTGTTGTCATTTTGGCTATCAGCAGTTCAGAGTTCGGCTTTTGTGTAAGTAATTGTACTTTTTTCTGGGTTGCAGGATGATTGGCAAATTATTGTCAGATGATTCAAGGCTCGAGTCTGAATGCCGCGTAGCCATCTTTGATGCTGCAATTTTTGGTATTGTAAGCGATAGCAACCACAAAAAATTGTAGTTTTTATAACTAGTTTTCTTCAACTAAATGAGCGTTAATATTCATGGCTTGCAATACCGGCAATCCATTTAATCCACGGGGGTAATCTATAACACTCAAAGCAGCATTATCATTTTTGATAGACCAAAACTTCTCCGGTAATAATCCTAGAATATGACAAATTAAGGCTTGATTGATATCGCCATGGGCAAATACAATTCCATTTGCATATTGTTTTTCCAATGCTGTTTCTACGACTGAGAGCCAGCAACTATGACTGCGCTGCCATAATTGTTGCAGATTCTCTCCCTGTGGCATTTGTACTTCTGCTGGAACTTTTCGCCAGCGTTGTAACTCTCCTGGATATTCTCTATCTATTTCTACTTCAGTTTTTCCTTGCCACAAACCATGATTAATCTCTTTTAAATCTTGAAGTAATTCCAATTCTACATTTTGGTGGTGTTGCAAAATAATTTCTGCGGTTTCCCTTGCTCTTTCCATGGAACTGCTACAGGCAAAATCAATATTTTCTGTTTGTAAAAATGTTGCTGTTTTGTTAGCCTGCGATTTTCCCAGATCATTTAAAGGTACATCAATTTGTCCCTGAAATTTGTTGAGATTATTCCATTGGGTTTCCCCATGACGCACTAAAAATAACCTCACACCTTGATGATTAGGTCGTAAGGAAGGACAAACTTCTCCCAAGTGCTGAGTTTGATTTAAAGATTCTAGTTCCACAGAGTCTTCTAAATCCCCAGTAAAATTAAGTACGCTAAAACCACAGTTTGATTGTTGAATGGAGTGGTAACGTTCTGGAGAAATTCCCACAGCCGTGCTTATCAAAGCGCGATTGATTCCATTGTGAGCAACTATCATTAAGTTGCGATCGCCCCGATACAATGGGAGAATATCTTGCCAAAATTGTTTTGCTTGCTCGTATAAAGCCAAAACAGGAAAATATTCTTCTTCTTTTCCTGCTTTTTGAATCCGCATTGACAGCTCATGAGGATATTCTTTCCAGATGCGATATTCTTCGGCAAAAATTTCCCTTACTTCACTATTAAGCATCCCCTCCCAAAGAGGTAAATGAACCTCAATTAATTTTTCATAACTACAAATTTTATTGGGTTCTTTATTCGCTGCAACCAATTGAGATTTAATAATCTCCGCTGTCTGTGTAGCTCTTGTCAGGGGACTATGGTAAACCGCATCAAAATAAATATTACTTAGAGCTTCACCAACTTTGGCAGCATCATTACAGCCCTTTTCTGTTAGTTCGGATGCGTCAGTACGTCCTTGAATTCGTCTAACAATGTTATAAGTGCTTTGACCGTGACGAACAATGATGACACGAGTCATCGACAGTTATCTCCTACTATCTAAAATCCAGACGGATGCTGACAAGCAAGCCCAGAGGGTAAGAATGCGCAAGTCATAACATCAGCCCTGGTTAATAATTTAACTGGTGACGAGCACAGATTGAACTTCTAGTGTACACTTTTTATGCTGTTTACTAGTATTTCTACCTTTGAGAATATCACCATCGCAGCTGTAGTGTTGATTTTACGGTGATATTTCTTATGAACTAGTACAGATTTTACATGTACCCACTGAAAAGAAAAAAATGGAGAGCCGCTTGGGGCAACTCTCCAGATCATCAGGGTGCATCTACTAAGCACAGTATAGCACTTTTGGGATGAGGGGCAACACCCCTTAATAAATTATTTTTTATAAATGTATTATTAATAACTTTAAGTAAATATACTTGTTACTTAAATTTTGCTAGCTTAAACTCAGGGATTACGCGTAGTTACAGGAAAAAGTCGGCTTCTTTATTGTTCGTAACTTGAAAGTTTTAGCTTTAAATAAATAGCCTTAAAAATATAAACAATAAAGAAACCGAGTAGTTTAAATTACACTTTATTTGTAACAATGTGTAATATTATCCATTTAGTTTTTCGGTGACTAGTTTATTAGTCAATTTGGGGTCAGCACGCCCTCCGGTTTGTTTTAAAACTTGACCGACAAAAAAGCCCAATAATTTGGTTTTACCGCTACGATATTTTTCTAATTCTTTGGGGTTATTGGCGATCGCTTGTTCGACTAGTGGTATCAATACAGCCGGATCGGAAATTTGCTCCTGTCCTTTAAATACATCATCGGGAGATTTACCCGCTAATAAATCTGTCAACTTATCTTTAACTTTTTTACCGCTAATAGTTCCTTTCTCGATCAGAGAAATTGTTTTGGCAAGATTTTTTGGGGTCAGAGCAATTTCATCAATACTAAGTTTTTGTTTGTTCAGGTAAGCTGCAATATCACCCATAATCCAATTAGCAGCACCTTTAGCACTTGCACCAGCAGCGATGGTCGCTTCAAAGTACTTAGAAGTGGGGACTTCTTCTGTTAAGACACGAGCATCATAAGCAGAAAGACTTAATGTTTCTTCATAACGGTGACGCTTATCTGCGGGAAGTTCGGGAAGTTCGCTACGCCAAGAACTTAATTGTTCTTCAGAAACCTCAATTGGTCCTAAATCTGGTTCGGGGAAATAACGGTAGTCGCTAGAACCTTCCTTAACCCGCATGCTAAATGTTTTTTGAGAACCCTCTTCCCATAAACGAGTTTCTTGGATAATTTTTTCGCCAGCTTCAACCGCAGCGATTTGTCGTTCGATTTCGTATTCAATTGCTTTTTGAATTGCACTAAAGGAATTCATATTTTTGATTTCGACTTTAGTCCCAAATTCCTTTTGTCCTACGGGACGAACAGAAATATTGACGTCACAACGGAGGGAACCTTCTTGCATGTTCCCATCACTTACACCCAAATAACGCATAATTCGGCGTAATTCTTGAGCGTATTCGGCTGCTTCTTGTCCCGAACGTAAATCTGGTTCGGAAACAATTTCCACTAGTGGTACGCCTGCGCGGTTGTAATCTACTAGAGAATAGGTAGAACCCGATAGGCGGTCGCTCCCTGCGTGAACCAATTTACCTGCATCTTCTTCCATATGCAGGCGAGTAATACCAATTTTTTTGCGAACGGGGTTACCATCTCCGTCAATTAACTCAATTTCTAGCCAGCCATGTTCAGCTATAGGCAGATCGAACTGAGATATTTGATAATTTTTTGGTAGGTCGGGATAAAAGTATTGCTTGCGATCGAACTTACTATATTTAGCAATAGAGCAATTCAGAGCTAAACCCGCTTTAACAGCATATTCCAATACTTTTTCATTTAATACTGGTAGTACACCGGGTAAACCCATACAAACTGGATCGATGTTGGTATTGGGGTCAGCACCAAATTTGGTCGAGCTATCAGAGAAAATTTTGGTTTGGGTACTCAATTGACAGTGAGTTTCTAAACCAATAATTGCTTCATATTCTGTTTTGGCTGGAGCAGCAGAAGTCATAACATTAAAAATTATCGCTAATTAATTCTTTATCTAGATACTTGGTTTCCTATTGTAGAACTCTATTGGTTTCCAACGACTACGGATTTTTCGATGGGGAAACCGTTAATTAACCCTCATAACATCACCAATTGCAAATCTCCTACTAACCTTTCGTAGAAATAAACCTCCCCGAGAATAAATCCTCTACTAAGCTTCCGGGAAAATAAACTCCTTCCTAACCTCCCCCGTTAGCGGAAGCGTTAACGTAGTGTTTGTATCCGCATGCTCGACGTAGGTCTTTGCGTCAGCATTGGGAAGAATGGGAAGTGCCTAACTATTTGCCTTTAACATGAATTAAATTATTAAAATTATTCGGATCTACTTCGTAAGCTGCACCAAAGCCAACGACAAATCTGCCCGATTTGGGTTTGAGTTGAAATATCCGGAAGTCTGGTAACTGTTCGAGCATTTCAATGATGTTACCAAAACGAGTTTTAAATTGAGAAACCATTTGCAACCATAAATGAGTATCTCGTTCTATCAATTGTGCATCACAATCGAAACTGAGACGACGACGGGCAAATATTTGCTGGGTTTTACTCTCATCTTCGACAAATAATATGCTGGCTTTAGGTAATGCGTGCAAATTTTGAGTATGACTGGAAAGTCCACTGACGTATATATAAATATTTTTCTCCTCGTCCATCACGAAAGGAGTATAACTTGCATTGGGCATACCATCTTTATCAACGGTACAAATTACTAAGCTTTGGAATTCTTCAGGAAATTTTTGGTATGCAGCCAGAATTGTTTCAAATTGAGACATATAATCTATGAATTGGGATTTTGCCCAGGATGATGTGGCTTGAAAAGAAATTACATCTTGATTTTAGTACTAGTACCGCTTCACGGAAATCAAAAGATGATTGCACTACTGGTACGTCACATCATCGTCAGGAATTTTTGTGTCAGGAATATACTTTAATCCCCAAGCAATCATTGCTTTTAGTACAGGTCGAAGACTTTTCCCTTGTTCTGTTAATTGATAGTTCATACGCCGAGAATGATTGCTGTATGGTAGTTTTTCAACTAAATTCATCTCCTCAAGAGACTTAAGACGATTAGCCAGAATATTAGTTGAAATCCCTTCAGCAGATTCTAAGAATTCTTCAAAACGTTGTTTTTTGAAAAACATCATGTCCCGAATAATCAGAAGTGTCCAACGATCGCCAATTAAATCAAGGGAACAGGTGATTGGACAGTGTGAACGGTGAGATTTGCTCATTACTAGAACTAAATTTAGAAGTTACTTGCATTTTACAAGTCATACAGACTAAACTAACTTGCAGTTTGCAATTTAATATTTGAACAACATCAAAATGAATCAAATTACGCCAACTGCTAGAACCGGGGAAAATTTTGCAGTTACTGATTTAGGGTTATTTTCTGAACTGCAACAGTTCACCTTTGAAACTCCAGAAGCTCCGATGAAAGTACAAGGTAAGGTATTTCTCAAACAGATTTTGAATCTCTCAAGCGCCGAAATTTCGTTTAACAACCTTCCCCCGAAGAAATCTGTACCTTTTTATCACAAACATCGTTTGAACGAGGAAATTTATATCTTTGTTGGTGGTGAAGGTGAGTTTCAGGTGGATGGTTGCATATTTCCTGTAGCTGAAGGAACGGTCGTGCGAGTAGACCCTGAGGGGGAACGCTGTATGAGAAACACCTCAAATAATAAGGATTTGTGCTGGATTGTGGTTCAGTCACGAGTATCTTCCCATCCAGACCATATGATTCAAGATGGTTTTGGTGTTCAAAAGCGAGTAAGTTGGGTTGGTAAGCAGCAGATTTAATCTGAAGCAAGCATA
>JAAUYD010277688.1_pt1 | contig 12818 bp, 15 predicted proteins | sample 7278101 | NCBI WGS metagenome assembly JAAUYD01 (sample SAMN14350128, study PRJNA611818) | marine sediment metagenome | isolation source: surface marine sediment (0.6m) | place: French Polynesia: Moorea | collected 2018-08 | reverse complement strand
GGGGGCGCGTTTCATTTTGAACAGCAGTGGCAGGGATGCCGCGTCAGACATGGAGGTCGGCTGTTCACTTCATCTCATCAAGGAGGAAACGATGAAAACGCTTAAACCCCATCAAGTTCGACAGGTCTCTGGAGGCTGGCTCGATCCTGACAATGTATACGAAGTACCGGATACCACGCTTCCGGACCCAAGGCCCGAAGCCGTAATCCAGCCCCCGGTCACATTGCCGGTACCGGTGGCGGGATATTCGGGTACCCGTTGCGTTTACCCGCGATCGGACGTCGTCCAGGACGACTTTTAAGCAACATGCAAAAGGAATTGAAGACATGAATGAACTCAACCCCCAACAAATTTCTCTGGTATCTGGTGGCAATGGAAATCAGTGCCATTGCTCAGACGGAGCGGACGTCCAGGTGAGCACCTCGAGAGGCGTTAGTGTAAACACCAACACGCGGAACCTCGGCCAGGACCTCTACGACACCTGGGCCGGCGTTGTCGACGCCACCTCACGCATCGGCGAAGACTCCGGAATTTTTCCGGCAATCCAGTCAGCCAGCGATGCCATCGGTTCCGCCCATGACCGGGCTGTCGACCGGGTTAGCCGCTGGATGGAAGCGGCCACCACAAGCTTTCTCCGGGTTGATCCCTGACCCGCTTTCGGGGCCGGCCCAGGCCACAGCTGGGCCGGCCCCGCCCTTTTTGGAGGAGAAGATTACATGGACGAACTCTTCTGGTTGTCGGCCCACGATTACTTTCTTGGATCCACGGTCAGCCCGGGGCACTGGGGCCGGGTCATGTCCAGCTGCGTGGTAGGCGAGTCCAACTCCATGGGCGCCGCCCGTCTGCCGCTGGCCCTGCGGGAGTACATCTTTGAGGCGGTCAGGCTGACGCAGTCACCCTTGCGCCCCAGCCGCCTGGCCAGCCTGTTCCTGTGTCCCTCGCTGCCAGCTGCGCAACAGCTGTTGGAGCGGGAGGCCCCGGTGCGAAATCATGAGTACGTGTACCGGGTGGAGCTGGTCGATGATGTGCCCGTTTTTCAGGCCAGCATGGACCTGGCGGTGATCAAGCCAGGGGATACGGTGGCGGCCATGACGGAAAAGGCGCGACGCTACTGGCGAGGATATGAGACCCGGCACATGGAGCTGCTGACCATGAGCCCGATTCGAATCTGCGAACGGATATCCCTGGACGCTCCCCGTGGGCAAATGAAGCGGGGCAACGGCGCCGGAATTGGCGCGTCAGCGTCCCCGGAGAGCCTGCTGTGAATCCGGAACATCTAGGATCTGACGGCCAACCATGCTTTGCCTATTCAGCAGAACTCCATCCAGCCCGCTTGCCAAGGGCCGCACCGACCGCCAAGTCGTCCACCAGCGCGGACTGGTCCGGGGCGCCGGTGACGATGGCGGCCCGCCCCGCGGACTATCCTGGGAGGCTGACAGGCCGATTCGCGATATCGGTCAGCCCATCGCGGAATTCGGCATGGAGCAGCAAGTTGGCAGCCGTGGCGGCTGAAAAAGAGTTACCGCGGAAACATCTGCTGCGTGACGTCGGGCTGGAGCGGGCGCTCGAATATCGCCTACAAATTGCGCTGCAACGACTCAATATTTTCGTACCGGTGGGCATTCCATCCAGCGTTTCTGGCAGCCTGTACGCAGGAGTCGGAGTCGTCCCAGAAGTGTATCTGATGCGGCTCACATTCGATCGCAGCCGCAACCCGGTCGAAGAACTGCCTGTCGGGCTTGGCGTATCCTAAATCGCAAGAGAAAAACAGGCGCTCAAACATGGACCCAAAGCCCATACAGTCACGAATGTAGTTGGCTCGAACCTGTTCCTGATTGGAGGCGAGATAGCAGTTGGCGCCTCCCTTGCTCAAGCCTTGAATATGCCTCAGAACCTTCGCATTCGGTTGATTGTCCGACTCCATCCACAAGTCGATGAATGCTTGCACTGTGTCCGGCCATTGCCACAGCTCGAGGTATGGCTTCACTGAATCAGACAGGTTCGCATTGCCGGTCAAACACTGCTTAAACGGGCCCGCAAAAAATTCTCGTGTCTCATCCCGAGAAATTCCGTATTTGACACTCAATGCATTCGCGAAGCCGCACGGGTCGATTGAAACTCCATCCCCGTCAAACACGAATGCACACGTTTCAGTCTTGTGGGCCATTGGCTGTCTAACTTGGAGAATCTGCGCTAGCTAATGGAACAGCATTCAAGAAAATTCGACAGGTCGCAATGGCTCGTCAGTCGACTACCCATTCGGCCGGGCGGAGGTTTCTGTCATCTCAACTTCACTCCGGAATACGGTACAAACACAGTTCTTCCGCGGGCTCCGGTATCCCGGTGACAAAATCATGAACGGACTGCAGACCTTCCTTGAGTCCCCGATAGTGGACCCGATCAAGGCACTCCTCCATCGTGTACCAGCCGTAGTCGGAGTGCTCCTCCGGCTCAAGGTGAATTCCTGTTGAACTGACTTCAGCAGCGTAAACGCCGATCACCTGCATTTCCCGAAAACGGCGATTGTAAATGATGTAGGCGTGTTCACCGGCCCAGATCGCAGCCGCCGTCAGTCCCAATTCGCCCAAGCGACGAATAATTGCGTTTTCTATTGGTTCGTCTTGCCGGACGAAATTGCTTGGTATCTGCCAAAACCTCCCACCGTTGAAGTGCCGGTCCGCTTTGGTCTGTGACGTGTAAAGAAGCAAATACCGAGTTGCATCCGAATCACGTCGAAAAGTCCACACATCGAACACGCCGGTTGCAAGTTTCATCCTGGGTCTTGTCTGTTAGTACTTGTGGAGAAGATCTGATTTGGGCCACTAGCCGTCGCCAACATACTACAGCTTGAGCGTACGCTCTGGGTCCAAGCCGACCGTCGCTTCAGATCCGCCGGCCGGAGCGCACCTCGGTCATTCCCTATGGCAATACCGCTATGGCAGCGCCACCTAATGCCTAGGGTCTGAGGAACGCAACAATGGGGTTCGAAACACGGCTCCGAGCAGTTATCGGCATCGCAGCGGGACTGTGGCTGATGTTGGCGGGTGCGCAGCCCGTGGGAACCGCCTTCACGTATCAGGGGGAACTGAAACACGGCGGGACCGTGGCAGAGGGTCCATATGACTTTCATTTCGAGCTGTTTGACGCAGGCGGCCTGTTGATTGGAGGCCCGCTCATTCTGGATGACGTTGCCGTGGCTGCGGGCGTATTCACCGTTGAACTGGACTTCGGTGCCGGGCCTTTCACCGGCAACGAGGTGTGGCTGGCCATCGCCGTTCGCGAAGGCGCCAGCAGCGGGGTTTTTGTGGACCTGCTGCCGCGCCAGAAGATCACCGCGGTTCCTTACGCGCTGCAGGCCGAGTTGGTCGCCATGGGTTCGGTAGGGGCAGCGGAGGTCGATTACACCGAGGTGCAGATTCGGGTTTCGGACTCCTGTCCTGCCGATCACTATCTTCGAGCGATTGGCCCCGGTGGGGAAGTAGACTGCCAGCCAGATGCCGATACCATCAACACCAACGCGGCCGTTCTGGATCAGGGCATTCTGGACACCGATCGCTACGATGCTTATGACGACCTGCTGGCATCTAATCGCCTGGATAACAACGATGGTAATGACCTGTTGCAGCGATGGCAGCTCGACCAGCACTTTCAGGGCAGAAGCGGCGCGCTGACGGTACCCGGCAATGCGTTCGACAGGCAGGGAACGTTCTGCATAGCTGACCGTAATCCCTATGGTATCTACTTCGTCGCCGGAACCGGTGTCAACTGCAAGGCCATTGCAGCGATATCCCTCCCAGACGGTGTCAGTGTCAACTCCCTCAGCTGTCACGTGTACGACAATGATTCATCTCCCGGCGCATTGATCAACGTTTCGTTCTGCGACATGTTGCTCAGTGGCACCGGCACCGCCTGCAGCCCTTCCTCCGATTCGATAGACAGCCCCAACGACCAACTGCTGACCCGTGTTCTCGGTGACATCATCGTCGACAACAGCACTACGGGCTACTACCTGGAAGCCGGCTTTGGTACGGTAGCTCCGGTGGGCTCCAACGTTTCCCTGACGGGTTGCATCGTCCGCTACAAGGTTCAGTGACATCTGATTTAGATGACGGGCCTATGTGTAGTTCGGGTGCTGTTCTCTACCGGTGACTTCAATCTCACTAGCATCTACCCTGCCGGGGTAAACCCTGATGCGGCCCCGTTTGCCATCCGCTATGCTATTCGCGAGGCAAAAGGAGGTCGTTCGATGAATCAGTCGAAGCTTTTTCAACCCTTTTGGCTGGCGCTGGCCGGCATTCTGGCCCTGTTGTCCGCGCCTGTTCTGGCCCAGAGCGGCGGCGACAAGGTGGGATTCACCACGCTGTCTTATGCCGGCCGGCTGCCGGCACTGGCGGCCCGGGCGGACAAGGAATTCCTGATCTACCAGTTCCGGATCAACTACCAGGCGAGCAAGGAGCCCCTGCTGGCCACGGTGCAGGAGTTTGATCAGGTCATGACCCTGCTGCGCAGGGGCAGCCCGATTTCCGGTGTCGCCAAGCCGCCCAACAAAGAGGTCCGCGACGCCCTTTCAGAGGTTGAAGGGGTGTGGAAAGACCTGAAGCGGGTTTACACCTTCAACTCGGTCCAGGTGCGCCGGGCCAAGGATCTGTTACCGCCGCCGGAGCGGCTGCGGGATCCGTTCCTGGTTCATTTTGTGGATGACATGAGTGCGCAGTTGATCGAGTCCCTGGATGGGCTGTTCAAGCTCTACCAGGCCGCCTGTCCGGCGGAGTGCGTGGCTGCGGGAACGGAGCTGATCAGGCAGCAATACACCCTTTCCGAAACCATGACCAAGGACGTGCTGTTCATCGTACTGGGTCTGCAGGAGGGGGATCACGAGGAATCCCTGACCCTGGCCCGCAACGGTTTTGAACGCACCCTGATGCAAATGGGCCGGGACGCGGGCGCTGACCTGGCTGCCAGCGTCGAGGCGACGACTGGAACGTGGCGCCAGTTCCGCACCAACGTGGACATGGCCCTGGGCGGTGACGTGGACGCGGTGGACGTCAGCTTCCTGCTGCGAATCCAGGAGCGCATGATTGAGAACATCGACGAGTCCGCGCAGTTCTTCGCTACCCCGACGGGGGAATAGGCTCCGCCTCGTCCTGCCACTGGCAGTACTGCCGGCATAAGGTCCTGGCCCAGCTCCGGGCCAGGGCACGGTCTGCCACGGTCAGGTCCAGCGCAACCCCGGACTCTCGAACGGCTTCGTCGACATCCTCACCCCGGGCCAGGGCGGCTGCGCCCATGTAGGCCACAGCGGCCATGGAGTCCTGCTGGTAGATCACGCCATCCTGCAGCGCGCCGGCCATGGCGGTGAACGCTTCGGGGTGGCCGGTTCGAATGGCGCGCTCCAGGTAGTCGGCGGATTTCTCCCGGTGAATCTCCAGGTACACCGGCTCCTTGAACACGCGGCTGCGCTCTTCGTTGAGCAACTGAGGCAGCAGGAGGTAAAACCTGACCTGGGCCGGCAGGTAGTCCAGGTCAGCGGCCAGTTGCAGCCACTCTGCCGCCAGCTGTATCAGGTCTCCCTCACCCAGCCCCTCGCAGCGCAGGTACAGTTGCTCGGTGCGCTCCATGACCCTGTCGTAGCGTCTCCCCAGCGACCGGCCGCGGCGCTCGAAAGCCGTGGTGTACTGCTCCAGGCGGGTTTCGTAATCCTGTTCGGTGACCGGGGCCCCGATACAGGAGCGGACGTATTCGTAGGCCACGAATGCGTCCTGGCCGGAAACCGAGTCGGCGTCGGCTATCACATCAGCGTAGCGATCAAAGTTCATGATCGGGCCGATGTCGGGGGTTTTGAGTGCGGGGTTTTCCGGCGGTACCACCTTGGCGGGTTGTCCCCGGGAGGGCCGCCCGGCGGGTTCAACGGTGATGGGTTGGGTGGACTGCTCCGCGGATGTCGCCTGTGGAACCGTCGGATTTTCCGGACCCTCCTCCGGGGCCGATTCAGCCAGCCCAGGGGACGCCGGCTCCTGGGCACCGGGTGTGGGTTCTGGGAGGTTCTGCGATGCCGGCGTCAGCGCCATCCAGGCGGCAGCGGCAGCGACCAGCAATGTCAGTGGCAGGGCGAGCTTTTTCATGGCGTCCGGCACAGGGTGGCGCAGAGCTCACGGCCCATTTCCCGTGCGTCCCGCACCTGCTCGGGAGTCAGCTCATGCTGCAGGAACGCCATGTTGCCCTCGGACTCACGATGGGTGCCGTTTGAAGCCAGGCTGGCGGCGTACGCGTAGGCGTAGGCTGCCTGCACGTCTTCGTCAAAAATGATCCCCTCGCGCAGGGCGGCGCTGTATTCGGCAAAGGAATCGGCGTGTCCGCTTTGCAGCGCCGCTTCCAGCATCATCGGTGCAAGCCGGCGGTATTCATGGACCCGCTCGGGGTACTTGTAAGGTCCCCACAGTTTCCGGTTGAGCAGCCACGGCACGCTGTGGTGGTAGGCGTGCTGGGCCTGGGGAAATCCGCGCAGGGCGGCCTGGGTCAGCCAGTCCACCATGAGCGGCACCAGGGCGTCGTCGTCCGGCAAACCTTCGCAACGCACCAGCCCCCGGCGGATCTGTGCGATGGCCCGCTCCACGCCCTCGGGGCCGCGCCGCCGGGCCAACCGTTCGTCGCTGCCCATGGATTCTTCCCGGGCCGCCAGTGACTGGGCATCCCGGGGCTGATCCACACAGCTGCGCAAATAGGCATACACGGTGTAGGCGTCCCGCCCGGAGACCGTCTCCCGGTCCCGGTCGTAGCGGGCATAGGTTTCCACCGTCCAGTCCCGGGACAGGGCCTGGACCGCCCGGAAAATCGGGATCTTGGTGGTTTCGTACTCTTCCTGGGTGAACTCGGAATCCGGCCAGGGCGGAGGGATATCTGCGGCCGGCATGGCCTCGGCCGCTTTGTCGGCTGCGTCGACGGGGCTGTCAGTCGGACTGACTGCCATTCTCCTGCGGCGGGGTTCCGGCGGCTGCTTTGGCGTCCTGGGGGAAGTGACGGGCTCGCTGACATCCCCCGCCGCGACCGGCGCGGGTGTTTCCAACGGCGCCTGGCGCAACCACCAGGCGACGCCCGCCAGGACACCCAGGCTCAGCACGATGATCAGAACCATCCGCATAACACTGGATCAGACCGCGTCCAGGTCGGTTTGATTCCATCGGGTTCGTCTGGGACTTACCGCCGATTGTCACGCCGCCCGTCCTCACCCACGAGCCCCTGCTATATTCACGGGATGCTGCTGAGAATCGCCCAATGGATGCTGCTGTTGGCATTGGTCCTGGCCCGGCCCGGGCAGGCCGAAGAAAACCGCCTGTGGCTGGTCCCGGCCGGCGTAGACCTGCCCCCTGACGTCCAGGTGCTGGGCTGGGCTGGCAGCCGGGGTCACCTGGTGCGGGCCCGACGCCAGCAGCTCGCCGGTCTGCCGGTGGCCCCCTATGCCGGGAAGTCGAAACTGTCGCCGGAGCTGGACCAGCGCCTGCAGGAAAAGGCCGCCGGGCCGGTGGCGCTGGAAATCGTGCTGGCCCGGGGCGAGGATGCCGCCGGCGTCGTGGCCACCCTGACCAGGCTGGAGCCCGCCGCTGAAGTGCTGCGGATAGCGCCCGGGCCGCCGGACCGGATCATCGTCCGGGTCGACGCTGATCGGGCCGTCGCCTTGACCGATCGTCTGGGCCGCAGCAACCGGGTGACCCGGCTGCAGCGGCACTGGCCCATGGGATGGCTCAACCAGGATTCCGTGGGGCCGATCCAGGCCAACGCGCCCTCCGGCGGCCCGCCACCCACAGCCACGCCCATCTGGGACCAGGACATCCTGGGAACCGGCCAGGTCGTCGGCATCGCAGATTCCGGCCTGGACCGCAATGAAGGATGGTTCCGACAGCTGCACAACGGCGTCAGCGTGAATACCGAGATCACCGACGCGGCGGACACCACGCCGCCCATTCCGGGACCCTGGCATAACGGGCGCAAGGTGGCGGGATACTGGGTCATGCCCGGGGCGTCGGCCTACGACGACAACGAGAACTGCGACGGCGGTGTCCAGTTCACTTCCTTTCACGGCACCCACGTCACCGGCACCGCCGCCGGCGACGGCGGCACGCCGTCCCGGCCCGATGCGGCCAATTATGATCCGGGCGACGGCATGGCACCCCAGGCACAGATCCTGTTCCAGGACCTGGGCAACGACAGTTCGGGCTGCCTGTCCGGCGCGGGCGGGGTGCCCATGTGGTCCCAGGCCCTTGCTGCCGGCGTGCGGATTCACTCCAACAGTTACGGATCCCGCTACGTCGGCCAGTACCAGGCCCGGGAGGCCGCCCTGGATGAATTCCTGTGGCGCAACGAAGACATGCTGCTGGTGTTTGCCGCCGGCAACGAGGGTAGCGGCGGCATCAGCCATCCCGGCCATGCCAAGCATCCCCTCACCGTGGGTGCCCTGCTGCACGGCAACAGCACCGTGCCGGCGGGTTTTTCTTCCCTGGGCCCCACGTCGGACGGGCGCATCAAGCCCGACCTGGCAGCGCCGGGATCACTGATCAGCTCGGCCCGGGGTAACGACGAAGACAGCGTGCCCAGCCCGGGCATAACCGGACTGTTCTCCGGCACCTCCATGGCCGCGCCGGCGGTGGCGGGAGCGGCGGCCCTGGTCAGCCAGTACTTTGATGACGGCTTCTATCCCACCGGCGTGGCCAATCCCGACGATGCCCTGCGGGCTTCCGGCCCGCTGCTGAAGGCGGTGCTGCTCAACGGCACCCTGACCTTTGCCGACACGCCAGGATTCGACCGGGGCTGGGGCCGGGTGTGGCTGGACAACAACCTGTACTTCGCCGGCGACGACCGCCAGCTGCGGGTGTGGAGCCTGGCCAACGATGCGGGTCTCAGCCAGGGTGAGTTTCACGAGTTCCAGCTGCAGGTACCGGCCGGGGGCGAGTTCCGGGCCACCCTGGTGTGGTACGACCCGGCGCCCCTGCTCGCCGCCCCCGAGGCGCTGGTGAATGACCTGGATCTCAGCGTCACGGCTCCGGACGGAACTTACCTGGGCAACCGGTTCAGCGGCGGCGTGAGCAGCACCGGCGGATCGCCGGACCAGCTGAACCCGGTGGAGCAGGTGCGATTCGAATCCGCCCAGGCGGGCGTCTACACGGTGCGGGTGGACGCCGGCACGGTGCCGGGCACGGGCCTGCCGGAGTCTCTGCGCCAGGGTTATGCCCTGGTGGTGTCTTCGGGGCAGTGCGACTCGGCGGTGGTCGATGCGCCGGACTTCTCCCTGGTAGCGGACCCGGCCGAGGTACAGCGGTCGGTCAGCGGCGCGCCGGGGGCTTACCAGGTGTACCGCGCCCCCGGCAGCTGCGCCGGCCTGGCCGGCGCGCCGGGATTTGTGGGTGTCACTGCCACCGGACAGTTTGATGACACCACCACCCAGGGTGGCTTCCAGTACGCCTACCAGGTGCGCGGGGTGGACGCCTGCGGTGAGGGACCGGCCAGCGTGTGCCGGGACGTGGTGTCCCAGGCGCCCTGCACCCTGACCCCCCAGGGGCTCGGCGGCAGCAGCCAGTCTCAGCCCCTGGGCAGTTTCTGCGCCACCCGGGTGAGCTGGCCCGAAGCGGCGGCCCAGTGCCCGGATGCCGGACTGGGCTATGAGCTGCACCGCTCAACCGATCCATTCTTTGCGCCGGACAGCGGCACGCGGATTGCCGACGGCCTGCCCTCGGCCTCTTACACGGATCTCCAGGCGGCGTCCGGCGTCACCCATTACTATCGCTCGGTGGCGGTGGACAGTCGAGGCAACCGGGCGGCGCCCACCCACCCCGTGTTGTTCGCGGCGGTGGGGCCGGTCGTCGCGCCGGGGACGTTCCAGGACGGCGGCGAATCCCTGGCCACTATGGTGCCCGAGTTTCCCTGGCGCCTGACAGCCAGCCACGCGGCAGAGGGTGCCCGCAGCTATCGCCAGGCCGAGGACGGCCTCAGTTATCAGCCGGACACCTGTGCGGCCATCTCGACCCCGGACATGCCGCTGCAGGCCGGAGCGGTGTTGAGCTACCAGGCGCGTTTCGAGCTGGAGTCCGGCTGGGATGGCGTGGTGGTCGAGGTGTCCACCGACGGCGGCCGGAGCTGGACCGACCTGCCCCCCAACGGCGGCTACCCGGGGGATTTCAGCCAGACCGAGCCAACCGGTTCCGGGCCGGTCAATGCCTGCGGCTACCCGGCCACCCAGGGTGCCTTCAGTGGCGACAGCGGCGGCGCCTTCCAGTCCTTCCAGAGCGACCTCAGCAGCCTGGCCGGCGAAACCGTCCGCTTCCGCTGGCGTTTCTCGTCAGATCCCGGCATGGAAATGGAGGGCTTCTACCTGGACGCCATCTCGGTAACCCAGGCCGGCGTGCCCTCGGCCTGTATCGACGGCGAGCTGCTGTGGTTCGACGGATTTGAGTGACCTCACCCCACCGTACTGACCAAGTACCGGCCGGCCGGGCGACAGCTGAGCTGCAGTCACCCAAGGAGCGCAGATTTCATGCGTCATTCACTTGTGAAGGCGTTCACGCGCCCCGACTATACCGCCGGTGGTCAAGGATGAGCCGGCATGTTAGACTTGCCGGCCGTTGAGCCGGCGGCCCGGCATACCTGCCCGGGCTGCACCAGACCGGAGGCCCCTTGGATACGCCCGTTTTGCAGGCTGCGGCGAGCGCATACAGGATCAGCCTCGGCTCTCTGGCGGTCATTGTGATCCTCGGTCTCACCATGCTGACTTTCGGACGCTGGCCCGCGATGGCGGCCGCGCTCGGCGGGCTGGTCGCCTGGCTTCCGCACATGTACGTGATCGGAAAGTTTTTCGGGGTTTCCCGACGGGGCGTCAAGCCGGTCACCATGGCCGGGCTTCTCGGTGCCGAGCTCAGCAAATTGTTCCTGACAGCAGCGCTGTTCGCCCTGGCCTTTGCCTGGGTGCCGAAGGAACACGCGGGATACCTGTTCGCAGGCTTTATCCCCACAATGATTGCGAATTTGGTCGGGTTAGCACTGCTAACGCGAAAATTGGACAAACAACAGAGCCTACAAGAACCCAATCATGGCAAAGGAAGCGGGACAGCAGACCTCCGGTGAATACATCATTCACCACCTGCAACATCTGACTTTTGGGCGTCACCCTGACGGCACCTGGGGCTTTGCCCACGGCGCCGAGGAAGCCGCGGCAATGGGCTTCATGGCCATCCACGTGGACACCATGTTCTGGTCCCTGTTCCTGGGCCTGATCTTCGCCTTTATCTTCCGGAGTGTGGCCAGGCGGGCCGAGGCCGGCGTGCCGGACGGCATGCAGAACTTTATCGAGTGGATCGTCGAGTTCGTCGACAACAGCGTCAAGGAGACCTTCCACGGAACCAGCAAGCTGGTGGCGCCCCTGGCCCTGACCCTGTTTGTATGGATCTTCTTCCAGAATCTCATGGACCTGGTGCCGGTGGACTGGATTCCGATGACCGCCTATGTGATGGGCATCGAATACATGAAAGTGGTGCCCACTGCTGACGTCAACGCCACCATGGGCATGGCCCTTGGCGTATTCGGCCTGATCCTGTTCTACAGCATCAAGATCAAAGGCGTGGGCGGTTTTGTGGGCGAATTGACCGGTATGCCGTTCTCGGCGCGCAGTCCGTTGCTGAAAGTGGTGTTCGCGCCCATCAATCTGATCCTGGAAGGCGTGGCGCTGCTGGCCAAGCCCATCTCGCTGGGCCTGCGACTGTTCGGCAACCTCTACGCCGGGGAACTGATTTTCATCCTGATCGCCCTGTTGGGTCTGTGGCAATTGCCGCTGCACTTCGGCTGGGCCGTGTTCCACCTGCTGGTGATCACGCTGCAGGCTTATATTTTCATGATGTTGACGGTGGTGTATCTGAGCATGGCTCATGAGCATCACTAGATTCGATTTTTAACTAGACCAAAGAAACCGTAACTGGAGTAACCAATGGAATTTGTAGTCGGAATGACCGCCATCGCCGTGGCACTGCTGATTGGCCTGGGGGCCCTGGGTGTGGGTATCGGTGTGGGCATCCTGGGTGGCCGCCTGCTGGAAGGTACCGCTCGTCAGCCTGAACTGGCTCCGATGCTGCAAGGTAAGTTCTTCCTGGCAATCGGCCTGCTTGACGCGGTTGCCATGATCGGCGTGGGTATCGCGCTGTACTTCACCTTCGCCAACCCGTTCATCGGCCAGATCGCCGGGTAACCCGGGCTGGATTTCAGTAACTTTGCGGGGCGAATCCCCCGCAGGGATGCTGGAGGAGAGAGACAGTGAATCTAAATATGACCCTGCTGGGCCAGACCATCGCGATGTTCGTGTTCGTCTGGTTCTGCATGAAATATGTCTGGCCTCCCCTGATCACCGCCCTGGAAACCCGCCGCAAGAACATCGCTGACGGCATCGCCGCCGCTGAAGAAGCCAACCAGAAACTGGCGGACGCCAAAGGTGAGGCAGAACAGCTGGTGGATGACGCCCGCAAGCAGGCTGGCGAAATCGTAGAGCAGGCCAACCGGCGAGCAGCGCAGATCATGGAGACCGCTAAGTCGGATGCGGGTCAGGAGCGGGAGCGCCAGGTGGCAGCTGCCCAGACCGATATTGAGCAGGAAGTGAATCGTGCACGCGAAGAGCTGTCTTCCAAGGTTGCTGCCCTGGCAGTTTCCGGCGCGGAGCAGCTGCTGCAGCGCGAGATCGACGCCACCGCTCACCGGGATCTGCTGGACAAGCTGGCAGCGGAGATCTAGGCCATGAGTGATGTCATCACGCTGGCCCGGCCCTACGCCAAGGCGGCATTCGCCGTCGC
>JAAUYD010258094.1_pt1 | contig 12818 bp, 10 predicted proteins | sample 7278101 | NCBI WGS metagenome assembly JAAUYD01 (sample SAMN14350128, study PRJNA611818) | marine sediment metagenome | isolation source: surface marine sediment (0.6m) | place: French Polynesia: Moorea | collected 2018-08 | reverse complement strand
GGTGAGACGGGCGACGTGGCCAGCCCGTCCGATGAACGGGTCTATTTCCCGATAGAGCGCCTTATCGTGGAACGTGTTTATCGGACACGGCATGCTGGTGGGTTCGATCGTTAGCTATGCGACTGGCGGCCCCCTCAGTTTGGGTTTCGGCAGTGGTTGCCTGGTTTAAAACTCATCTTCGGATGGCTGCGGGCCAGACGCCCCACCTTCGGTAACCTGCCCGCCCCCACGGCGAAATACCTGCAGGCTCCGGCCTGGCGGTCTTCATCGCCCCGGTGGGGCTGGTCACCGGGCCCCGGGCCATCAGTTCTTCAACAGGAGACCAAACCGATGGTGAACCTCAAGGATAAAAAACTTTTTCGGCAACAGTGCTACATCGACGGCAACTGGCAGAATGCCGACAGCGGCGCGAGCATCCCGGTCACCAATCCGGCCACGGGTGAGACCCTCGGTACCGTCCCCAAGATGGGGGCTGAGGAAACCCGGCGTGCGATTGCGGCGGCCGAGGCGGCCATGCCGGCCTGGCGCGCGACCACGGCCCGTGAAAAATCACAGGTCCTGCGCCGCTGGTACGAACTGCTGATGGAAAACAAGGAAGATCTGGCGATTTTAATGACCACCGAGCAAGGCAAACCGATCCGCGAATCCCGGGGCGAAATCGATTACGCTGCCGACTACATCGAGTGGTTCGCAGAAGAAGCCCGGCGGATCTACGGCGATACGATCCCGGCTGAGGCGAGCGACAAACGCATTATCGTCATCAAGCAGCCGGTGGGCGTGGTCGCGGCCATCACGCCCTGGAACTTTCCGGCGGCGATGATCACCCGCAAGGCGGCGCCGGCCCTGGCCGCCGGCTGCACCGTGGTGCTCAAGCCGGCCACGGCCACCCCCTATTCCGCTCTGGCCCTGGCCGAACTGGGCGAGCGCGCCGGCCTTCCGCCGGGCGCGTTCAGCGTGATAACCGGCTCGGCCCGCGCCATCGGCGGGGAACTGACTGCCAACCCCACCGTGCGCAAACTGACCTTCACGGGATCGACCGCAATCGGGAAAAAGCTTATCGCGCAGTGCGCCGGGACCGTGAAAAAGGTTTCCATGGAACTTGGCGGTAACGCGCCCTTTATCGTCTTCGAGGACGCCGACCTGGAAGCCGCGGTGGAGGGTCTGCTCGCCTCCAAGTTCCGCAACACCGGCCAGACCTGTGTGTGCACCAACCGGCTGATGGTGCAGGATGGTGTCTATGACGCCTTTGTCGCCGAGCTGGTCCGGGCGGTCCGAGCGATGAAGGTGGGCAACGGCATCCAAGAAGACACCGACCAGGGCCCCCTTATCGACGTGAGTGCCCTGGAGGTCGTCGACGATCACGTCCAGGACGCGGTCTCCAAGGGCGGCACGGTGGTCACCGGTGGCCAGCGCCACGCCCTGGGCGGCAGCTTCTACGAGCCCACGGTCGTCACCGGCGTCACGGCCGACATGAAAGTCGCCCGCGAGGAGACTTTCGGCCCGCTGGCGTCGGTTTTCCGTTTCAAAACCGAGGAAGAAGCCCTCCGGATGGCCAACGATACCGAGTTCGGGCTGGCCTCCTATTTTTACACCCGCGACGCCGCCCGGGTCTTCCGGGTGGCCGAAGCCTTGGAGTACGGCATCGTGGGCATCAATGCCGGCATCATCTCGGCGGTCAACGCGCCCTTCGGCGGCGTCAAGGAATCCGGATTCGGCCGCGAGGGGTCCAAGTACGGGATCGATGACTATCTGGAGATCAAATACTTGTGTCTGGGGGGCAACTAAACAATGGGGTGGGCCGTGGAGTGCGGGCCACGCGCTTGCTGATGTCGGGATTAAGATATATTTCGGTTGGATCGGTGCGCTGGGCAGGTTGTGATGACTTTAGCATTGAAAAATGGCGTGCATTTCAATACAAACATGGACAACACGCCGTCAGTATGCTGTCCCCTTGAATATCCTATTTGTGCCACCAAAGCGAAGGACCAGAAGGAATGCAATGAAAAATCCACATTCACGTAATTCGATAAATGAGCAGCGCCGCAAGCGGTCGCCGGGTGGCTTGATGGCCATGCTTATTGCCGCGGTTCTGATCCAGAGCTGCGCCGTGGGGCCTGACTATGTCAAGCCGGAGTATGATCTGCCGGACCTGTGGCAAACAAAACTTGTGGAGGGGCTCTCGGATGGCCAGACGCCTTTGTCCACTTGGTGGAAGGTGCTGGACGACCCGATTCTGGACAGCTTGATGGCGCGAGCTGCGGCGGGCAACCTCGACTTAAGGGAGGCCTTTGCCCGCATCAAGGAATCCCGAGCCATACGCGGCATCGCCACCGGGGAGCGCTACCCGGATATTAACGGCAGCGGCGATGTCTTTCGGCAGCGCCAGAGCGAAGATTTCGGCCCCACCAACCCCCGCGACCTGAATCAAACCGACTGGTTCTACGGCACCGGGGGCAATGCCACCTGGGAAATCGATTTCTGGGGCCGGATCAGCCGCTTGATCGCCTCGGCCGACGCGGACTTTGAGGCCTCGATCGAAGACTATCGCGACGCACTGGTGGTCCTGTATACCGAAATCGCCGACAATTATGTGAACCTGCGCACGCTCCAGGAGCGCATCGCAGTGACCGAGCGCAATGTGGAGACCCAGCAAGATTCGCTGGAGATCACCCGGGCGCGTTTCAGGGCCGAGATCTCCCCGGAGCTCGATGTCCGCCAGGCTGAACTCAACCTGGCCCGTACCCAGAGCGTGCTGCCGGCGCTGCGCCAGGAGGCGGCCCAGACGATCTACCGGCTAGGGGTTCTTATCGGGCAGTTTCCAGGGGCGCTCTACGCTGAGTTGACCTCCCCGCGGCCCATTCCTCAGCCACCGCCGGAAGTGCTCGTGGGGGTGCCGGCCGACGTCCTGCGCCAACGCCCGGACGTACGGGCGGCCGAGCGGCGCCTGGCGGCCCAGACCGAGCGCATCGGCATCGCCACGGCCGACCTCTACCCGACGTTCTCCCTGCTGGGTGATTTTGGCTTCGCCATGGCCGGTACAAGTGACCTCTTCGACGGCAGCCGCCGGGCCTGGTCCTGGGGGCCCGCGTTTCGTTGGAATCTTTTTGACGGCGGTCGCGTGCGCAACCAGATCAACGTGGAGGACGCGCGCACCGAGCAGGCCCTGTTACGCTACGAGAACGCGGTGCTCCAGGCCCTGGAGGACGTGGAGAGCGCGGCCGTGGCCTATACCGAGGAGATCCAGCGGCGCGAATCCCTGGAACGCTCGGTGGTGGCGGCCCAGCAGTCGGTGAAGCTGGTCAACGTGCTCTACAAATCCGGGCTGACTGATTTTCAGAACGTGCTTGACATGGAACGCTCGCTGGCCGAGCAGGAGGACCGCTACGTGCAGAGCGTGGGATTTGTCACTCAGAACCTGATTGCGATCTACCGCTCCCTCGGAGGGGGCTGGGACCCGGACCCGCCTGTCCTGGAGATTGAAATCCAGGACGCCGCCACCAAGGGCGAGCCGATTTTTTAAGCTTGGGGGACAGCCTGGAAAATGGCACGGACGGGCAGCGGGGCATGCGTACCGTGTTAAGCCCGGCCTCAAGCCGCCTGACGCATGCCAAACGGATTGATCAGCGACCGGCGTCTCTTGTTTTCAGGGGCGACAAGCGCCGACGCGGGGATCGGGGGGGATGATCGTCTCCGCCGCAGCCGAGTTCAGCGAACGCCCCGTCATCTTCACCCTTTCCAACCCCTTCTTCAAGGTCGTGTGGCCCGTATCGGAAACCTGCACCCGGACCGACGGCCGTGCCGTTTTTTTCCCGGTGGCCGCCCCTTCGATCCGGTGACGGCTGGGGAACAGATACTGGTACCCGGCCAAGGTAGCGATGCCTGTGCTTTGCCGGGCATCGGTCCAACGACATGGCCATCAAAGGCGTCCGTGTGCCGGACGAAATGTTCCTCAGCGTCGTCGCAGCGCTGGCGAAGAACGCTTGCACCATCGGCCCTGCGCGGATTCCCCGATGCGACGATCGGAAAGCGTTCATCCCGTCGCAGAAGGTTGCGCCGGAATATGGGAATGATGCCTGAGCGCGTAACCCAGGCGATGTAAAGGAGAAATTTCATGTCCTGTCAACAATTTTTGTCAAGGCGTGGTTCCGGCCTGCCTGTCGCCGTCCTGTTCCTGATGTGGGTGCTGGCGGCTTCACAGGGCCAGGCCGCCGAAGAGGGCACTTTCACGGGGACTTGGATTGTCAGCGGGCAGCGTCAGATGCAGGACTTTTTGCCGGAGCGCGAAGTTTTTACCTTCCGGGTCCAGGGGCATGTCAACCTGACGAACAACCTGGGTGAGGTCGCCGACTTTTGGTCGGAGTGCGCCGGCATCTGGGATGACCGCACCGGCAGCGAGGGCCGCTGCGTCTGGCGCAGTCCGGAAGGCGAGAAGGCCTTCATTGTCCTTCGGGGTCGATTGATGGAGGAGAACATCCAGGTCGTCGCCGAGGTGGTCGGCGGCACCGGCAGCCTGAAGGATGTGCAGGGCAGTTTCAAATTTACCTGGACCTCGGTGTTCGTTGATCCGGGCACCCAAAACCTGACGGCCCACACCAAAGATATCGCCGGTGCCTATCGCATTCCCTGAGCCACTCTCTGCAAAGGGCAGAAAAATTTTGTGCTGATCGGTTGAAAGGAAAGCAACCATGTGGATCATCGAATTGACCGTGGTTTTGTTCTTCATCTGGCTGGGAGCGCGCCTGGGCAGCATCGGCATCGGGTTTGCCGGCGGTTTCGGCGTGCTGGTGCTGGCGCTGGTCTTCGGTCTCAAGCCCGGCGGGATTCCCATCGATGTGATCCTGATTATCATGTCCGTGATCTCAGCCATTGCCGCCATGCAGGTGGCCGGCGGGCTGGACTACATGGTCCAGGTGGCCGAGCGAATCCTGCGGCGCAATCCCAAGTACATCACTTTCCTCGCCCCGGTGGTGACCTACACCATGACCATTTTTGCGGGTACCGGGTTGACCGCCTTTTCCACCCTGCCGGTGATCGCCGAAGTGGCCAAGGAACAGGGCGTGCGGCCTTCACGCCCCCTGGCCATCGCCACGGTGGCCTCCCAGATCGCCATCACGGCTTCCCCCATCTCGGCGGCCGTGATCTTTTTTGCCAGCGAATTGGAGAAGATCGGTGTGAGCTATCTTCAGCTGTTGATGATTTGCATCCCGACCACCTTTACGGCCTGCATGCTGGGCGCTGTGGTGACCAATTTCCTGGGCAAGGAACTCAAGGACGACCCGGTGTACCAGGAGCGTCTGGCCCAGGGTCTGGTGAAAAAGAGCGCCGAAACCCATGAACGCGAAATCAAACCCGGCGCCAAGACATCGGTGCTGATTTTTCTCCTGGGACTGATATTCGTGGTGGGTTACGCCTCGGCCATCAGCAAAAATGTGGGTCTGATCGAGGCCCCGGTCCTGGCGCGCGACCACGCCATCATGACCATCATGCTCACGGTAGCCTCCCTCATCGCCTTGATCTGTAAGATCAAAACCAATGACGTCCTGAGCGCCCCGACCTTCAAATCCGGCATGAGCGCCTGCATCTGCGTTCTGGGGGTGGCCTGGTTGGGGACCACTTTCGTGTCTGCCCACCTGGAGCAGATCAACATGTTCGCCGGATCGGTCCTGGAAACCAACCCCTGGCTCCTGGCGGTGGTGCTCTTTTTCGCCGCCATGCTGCTCTACTCCCAGGCGGCCACCACCAAGGCCCTGATGCCGGCCGCCATTGCCCTGGGGGTCAGCCCGGTCTCGGCCATCGCTTCATTCGCCGCCGTGGGCTCGCTTTTCGTCCTGCCGACCTACCCGACGCTGCTGGCGGCGGTGGAGTTCGACGACACCGGCTCGACCCGGATCGGCAAGTACGTCTTCGACCACCCCTTTCTGATACCAGGCGTCACCACCATCGCACTGGCGGTGACCCTGGGTTTTATCCTGGCGCCCGTGATCATTTGAGCAACGACCACCGGCTCTGTCGCCATGGGACGGGTCGGTAGACGATACCCTTTCCGGAACACCTGAACCTCATAACATCAGAGGAGTCACTGACATGAAAAAAGAAAAATTCGAGAGATTCATCAAAGACGCCGCGCATGTGATCGATGTGGCTCTGGAAGATATGCAGGCCTTTTTCGATCTGGGCAAGGAGCAGTCCTACGAAGCCGGTGAGTGGCTGTTTCATGAATCCACACCGCGCAACTGGGCCGGGTTCGTTCTCGAAGGGGAGGTGACCATCACCCGCGGCATGCACGGCGCCAGCAAGCAGGTGGCGCTTCTGGGCAGCGGGGCCCTTATCAGCGAGAGCGCGCTTTTGGATGAATCCCCTCACTCGACCGGCGCCTTCACCCGGGAGGGCGCCACCGTCTGGCTGATCCCGCGGGAGAAGATCGACACTTTCCGGGAAGAAAAACCCGATATCTTCTACCGGCTCGTGGCGCGGGTGGCGCGGCGTATCAGCGAGCGCCTGCGGGTGGTTTCCCAACAGCTGGCCGGCACCGATTCCCTGCAGGGACTCATGGAGGGCGTGCGCCTCGAGCACGATTCCCTGGGGGAGCGCGAGTTGCCCAACACGGTCTATTACGGGGTCCAGACTCAGCGGGCGCTGGAGAATTTCGCCATTTCCGGGGTCCGCCTGAAAAACTTCGACCACATGATCGAGGCCCTGGCTTTCGTCAAGAAGGCGGCCGCCCAGGCCAACGCCGAGCTGGGCGTGCTGGACGAAGACAAGATGAAGGGCATCTGCGCGGCCTGCGATGAACTGCTTGAAGGCCAGCTGCACGACCAGTTCGTGGTGGACATGTTTCAGGGCGGGGCTGGCACCTCCACCAACATGAACGCCAACGAAGTCATCGCCAACCGCGGCCTCGAGCTCATGGGCCACGAGAAGGGCCAGTACGAGCACCTGCACCCCAACGATCACGTGAACTGCTCGCAGTCCACCAACGACGCTTACCCCACCGCCATCAAACTGGCGGTGATTCTTTCGCTCAAAGACCTGCTGCGCGCCATGCTGGAGCTCAAGAAGGCTCTGATGGCCAAGGGCGAAGCGTTTGCGGACGTGCTCAAGATGGGGCGCACGGAGAACCAGGACGCCGTACCCATGACCCTGGGCCAGGAGTTCAGCGCCTACGCCGAGATGATCGAGAGCGGCATGGCCGCGCTGGAGCGCAACGCGGAGGAGTTGCACCTGGTCAACATGGGCGCCACGGCCATCGGCACGGGCCTGAACAGCCCGCCGGGTTATGCCCCTTTGGTGGCGAAGAAACTCGCCGCGGTCAGCGGACTGCCCGTTGAGAAGGCTGACAATCTGGTGGAGGCCACCCAGGACTGTGCCGCCTTTGCCCAGATGTCGGGCACCCTCAAGCGCGCGGCCGTGCAGATCTCCAAGATCTGCAACGATCTTCGCTGGTTGTCGTCCGGCCCCCGTTGCGGCCTGAACGAGATCAACCTGCCTCCCCTGCAGCCGGGTTCCTCGATCATGCCGGGCAAGGTCAACCCGGTGGCACCGGAGTTGGTCAACCAAATCTGCTATCAGATCATCGGCTACGACGCCATCGTTTCGATGGCAGCCGAGGCCAGCGAGCTGGAGCTCAACATGGCCGAGCCGATTATCGCTTACGATCTGCTGCACGGGCTGATGATTTTAAAAAATGCATGCATCATGCTGACCAGCCGCTGCATTACGGGCATCACCGCCAACCGCGAGGTCTGCCGGGCCTACGTCGAACGCAGCATCGGTCTGGTAACGGCCCTCAATCCCGTGCTGGGCTACGAGAAATCGGCGGCCATCGCCAAGGAGGCCCTCAAAACCGGCGGCAATGTCTACGACCTGGTGTTGGAGAAGGGCTGGATGAATAAGGATGAACTCGACGACATGCTGCGCCCGGAGAACATGACGGACCCGAGGGAGATCCCCACCTAATCGAAGGGGCCCGGCCGCGTGCGTCGGTTGCTCAAGGCTAGCCGTCATCGACATGCGTCTTCCCGCCGGTCGGGGGAGACGCATGTCCATGTTGATCGGATGCTGACGGATTTCTAATACCCAACGCGGAATCGTTGAACCCAGCACTCCCCAAAACTGATCCCCTACGCTTGTGTTTCACGCCGAGTCCATCCGACCATGGCGGCGCAAGTATTTGATTGCAACCACCAGGAGGACCGAATGGCAAACAGTCTTTACATCGCCGGGATCGAATCGGGCAGCGGCAAGTCGGTGGTGGCCCTGGGCGTCATGGAATTGTTATCCCGACATATCCATCAAATCGGCTATTTCCGACCCGTCATTCCTGCGAAAGAAATACCCGACAACAACATCGAATTGATCCGCAAACGCTACAACCTCTCCGTCGACTACGAAGAAATGTACGCTTTCGACCGTGAAGCGGTCCGCAAAATAGTTGCCGAAGAATCAACCGACGCATTGTTGAAGCGGATTGTCGAACGCTGGAAGCTTCTGGAGAGCAAATGCCAGTTTGTTCTCTGCGAAGGAACCGATTTTAGCGGAATTGCGTCAGCCTTTGAATTTGAATTCAATGCCGAAGTCGCCCTCAATTTGGGAAGCCCGATTCTTCTGCTGGTCAACGGGCGCAAGAAAAAGGCCGCCGATATCATTGACGCCGTCGAACTGGCCCTGGAGTCATTCGTAAGCAAGGGCTGCAGCATTGCGGCCGTCATCGCCAATCGGGTCGAACCCGTGCATTATGAAACGGTCGCGTCGCGGTTTACGAATAACAGCGGTGTGCCTGTATACCTTCTGCCGGAAATCGACGTCCTTGGCAAACCCACGATCAAAGAGATCGCCGAGAGCCTGCAGGCTCAAATTCTCCAAGGCGTGCCGGAGGAGCTCTTTCGCACGGTGCAGGGTCTAAAAGTCGCTGCCATGCGCTGCGATCATTTTCTGGACTACGTAGCTGACGGTGACCTCGTCATCACCCCCGGCGATCGTGCGGATGTGATTCTGGCCAGCATGGCTGCCGCCTTTTCCGATACCTTACCCAATATTGCCGGGATGCTGCTGACCGGCGACCAGCCGCCGGCCCCGCAAGTGATGCGACTGGTCGGGGGCTTTCAGACAGCGGCGTCGATTCCGATCATCCGGGTGGTAACTGACACTTTCACCACCGCCGTTCGGGCCAGCAACGTTCCCCCGACACTGGACCCCGATGACCACCGTAAAATCGCGGCCGCCCTGGGGGGGTTTGAAGCCCATGTCGACCTCAAGCAGCTTGAAGCGCGCATCGAAGTGGTACGCTCCCAGAGGGTGACACCGATCATGTTCGAGTACGACCTCATCGGTAAAGCCAAGGCCGACTGTCGGCACATCGTATTGCCGGAAGGCGAAGAGGAGCGTATCCTGCGGTCCGCAGAAATCCTGCTGCAGCGCGGTGTGGTCGACCTCACCCTACTGGGAGACCCCGATGCCATCCATGCCAAAATCGGTCAGCTGGGGCTGCACCTGGACGAACTTAAAATCATCGATCCGGCCACCTCGGAAATGCGCGCGAAATTCGCGGTGACCTACCACGAACTGCGCAAGCACAGGGGCGTAACCCCTGAGATGGCGATGGACACGGTGGCCGACGTGAGCTATTTCGGCACCCTGATGGTCGAAGCCGGCCTGGCCGACGGCATGGTCTCCGGCGCAGTGCACACCACGGGCGATACCATCCGGCCGGCCTTGCAGATTATCAAAACCAAGCCGGGCACCTCGCTGGTTTCCAGCGTGTTTCTCATGTGCCTGGCCGATCGGGTGCTGGTCTACGGTGACTGCGCCGTCAATCCCAACCCCAATGCGGCGCAACTGGCCGAGATCGCCATCAGCTCCGCCGCCACGGCGCAGGCCTTCGGCGTCACGCCGCGCGTGGCCATGTGCTCCTACTCCACCGGGGCGTCCGGCAAGGGGCAGGACGTCGACAAGGTGCGCGAGGCGACCGCCATCGCCCGCGAGAAGGCGCCGGATCTGAAGATCGAGGGGCCGATTCAATATGACGCCGCCGTGGATGCCGGGGTGGCCAAGACCAAACTGCCCGAAAGCGAGGTGGCCGGCCAGGCCACGGTATTCATCTTCCCGGACCTCAACACCGGCAACAACCTCTACAAGGCGGTTCAGCGCTCGGCCAATGCCGTGGCTATCGGTCCGGTGCTGCAGGGGCTGAACAAGCCCGTCAACGACCTGAGCCGCGGATGCAAAGTGACCGATATCGTCAACACCGTCGCCATTACCGCCGTGCAGGCCCAGGCCCGGAAATGAAGAACAAGTGAAAAGTGCCTAAAGTTTGAAAGGAGCTAATGTTGAGGAGGCGCGTTGCGCCACCGATTTTAAAATTGTGTGTCGTGTCAATGTCAATTTCGGTCAAAATGCTGGAAATTAGATGGAAAACAGAGACTTTGCGCAACAGCTCGACAAGCGAACACGAGAATTCGCCATCGCGATAAGTAATTTGTCATCGCGTTTGCCAAAGACGCCCGAAGGACAAGTTATAAGGAACCAGATAACCACGGCCGGCACCTCTGATGGGGCTAACTATCGAGAAGCCAAGAGCGCCAGGAGCAAGGCCGATTTCCGCAACAAAATCAAGATATGCGAAAGCGAGAGCAGTGAGACACACTATTGGTTTGGAGCTGATAAACGATTTGAACTGGGTACCGAAAAAAGAAAGAGAACCCGTTTTCAATGGGTGCAGCGAATTGCTTGCGCTGTTTACTTCGATTGGAAAGAATAGATGATGTGCATGCAGGGCACACCTTAACTATAGGCACTCTAGTTCACTTCAGACACTTTTCAATTAAGAATACTTTAAATCACTTCAGGCACTTTCTTGTCACCCCAGGAACTTGGAAAAGGGAATACCGCCATGAAAATCCTGGTCATCAACTGCGGCAGTTCTTCTTTGAAATACCAGCTTCTCGACATGACCACCGAAACAGCCCTGGCCACGGGCCTGATCGAGCGCATTGGCGAACCCCAGGGCATTCTGACCCATAAGCACCATCCGGACGCGGAAGGCGAAGCCAAAATCGTTAGGGAGAAGCCGATTCCCGACCACGAAGCCGGCCTGCGCCTGGCGCAGGCCGTCATGGCCGATCCCGAGGCGGGGGTCCTCAACGATGCGTCCGATATCCAGGCGGTGGGCCACCGGGTCGTCCATGGCGGCGAAGCCTTCAAGGCTTCGGCGCGGGTCGATGCGGATGCCATGGCCGCCATCGAGAAGACCATCCCCCTGGCGCCACTGCACAACCCCGCCAACCTGACGGGCATCCGGGTGGCAGGCGAACTCTTCCCGGATGCGCCCCAGGTCGCCGTATTCGACACGGCCTTTCACCAGAGCATGCCGCCCAAGGCCTATCATTATGCCTTGCCATACGAATTCTACGAAGAAATGGGGGTGAGACGTTACGGCTTTCATGGCACCTCCCACAAATATGTGGCTGCCGAGGCCGCCGGCCTGCTTGGCCGCCCGCTCCAGGAATTGAAACTGGTGACGGCGCATCTGGGCAGCGGCGCCAGCATTTGCGCCATCGACAAGGGCCGCAGCGTCGATACCACCATGGGCATGACCCCCCTGGGTGGCGTGATCATGGGAACCCGCGTGGGGAACATCGATCCCGGCGTCGTGATGTATATCGCCCAGCAGAAAGGCTATTCGGTGGAAGAAATCGACCGGGTGCTCCAGAAGGAAAGCGGTCTGAAGGGTATCTGCGGCAGCAATGACATGCGCGACATCCACACCCGGGCCGCCGGGGGCGACGAACGCGCCCGCCTGGCCGAGGAGATGTTCATCCACCGCATCCGGCAGTATATGGGGGCTTATTTCTTCGAATTGGGCGAGGTCGACGCCCTGGTGTTCACCGCCGGCATCGGTGAGCACGACCCGCTCACCCGGGAGAAGTGCTGCCAGGGGCTTGAATATTACGGCGTGGTCATCGACCCGGAGAAAAATCAGGCTGCAAGGGGAGAGGCCCGAACGGTCAGCGCGCCGATAAGCGCGGTCAAGGTGCTTGTGATCCCCACCAATGAAGAGCTGGAGATCGCCCGTCAGACGGTTGAGGTTTTGAAGGCCTAACCAGGGGTATGGTTAAAAAAAAAAGGAACTAAGGGGCCAAGGATTCAAGAGAGAATATAAAGTTAAAAGTGCCTAAAGTTTGAAGTGATCTAAATTTGATGTGGCGCGCTGCGCCCCCTGTTTTTAAAAATAGCTTGCTTGTCGCGTGTTTTAGAATGATTAGGAATTGTTGGTTTTTTTAATGGATAACAAAGACTTTGCGCAAAAGCTTGAAAAACGAACGCGAGATTTCGCCATCGCCATAATTAATTTGTCGTCGCGTTTGCCAACTACGACAGAAGGCAACGTCGTCAAAAACCAGATAACCAAGGCCGGCACCTCTGTCGGCGCCAATTATCGCGAAGCCAATAGGGCAAGGAGCAAAGCCGATTTCAGAAACAAAATAAAAATCTGTGAAAGTGAGGCAAGCGAAACACAGTATTGGTTGGAAATGATAAGCGATTTGAATTGGATGCCAGAAAAAGAAATTGGATCCATTTCAAAAGAGTGCAGCGAGTTATTAGCACTTTTCACCTCAATCGGTAAGAAAAAATGATGTGCACGCAGGACACACATCAACATTAGGCACTCAGGAGGGGAGGTGTGAAGTGCCAAAAGTTTGAAGTGATTTAAAGTTGATGTGGCGCGCTTCGCCGCCGTTTATATAAAAGATGATGTGGTTTAAAAGAAACGGACACTTTGCTAAGAACGGAAACGATGAAAGCGAGGTGTCCCATGAATG
>JAAUYD010130369.1_pt1 | contig 12825 bp, 11 predicted proteins | sample 7278101 | NCBI WGS metagenome assembly JAAUYD01 (sample SAMN14350128, study PRJNA611818) | marine sediment metagenome | isolation source: surface marine sediment (0.6m) | place: French Polynesia: Moorea | collected 2018-08 | reverse complement strand
GTCGCTGGGGCGTGAGCACCGCGATGCCCGGCTGGCGCAGTTCCTGCGCGTCTACCCGCGCCTGGTCGCCGACCCGGCGCGCCGGCCCGCGCGGGTCGATATGCGCTACGCACACGGTTTCGCCGTGCAGTGGCGCGCCGCCGAGAACGCGGAGGACAACCCCGCTGACAACAAGATTCGGGAAAAGGTTTGATGGTCAAGCGCAGCGACAAGAACATCATCGTCGGCCTGGATATCGGCACCTCCAAGGTCGTCGCGATCGTCGGCGAGGTCAAACAGGACAACGAGATCGAGATCATCGGCATCGGCTCGCACCCGTCGCGCGGCCTGAAGAAGGGGGTCGTCGTCAACATCGAATCGACGGTGCAGTCGATCCAGCGCGCGGTCGAGGAGGCCGAGCTGATGGCCGGCGTCGAGATCGACTCGGTGTACGCCGGTATCGCCGGCAGCCACGTGTCGAGCCTGAATTCGCACGGCATCGTACCGATCCGGGACGGCGAGGTCTCGCACAACGACGTCGAGCGCGTGATCGATGCCGCGCGCGCGGTCGCGATCCCGGCCGACCAGAAGATCCTGCACATCCTTCCGCAGGAATTCATCATCGACAACCAGGAGGACATCCACGACCCGGTCGGGATGTCCGGCGTGCGCCTCGAGGCGCGCGTGCACATGGTCACCGGTGCGGTCAGCGCCGCCCAGAACATCATCAAGTGCGTACGCCGCTGCGGACTCGAGGTCGAGGACCTGATCCTCGAGCAGCTGGCGTCGAGCTACTCGGTGCTCGAGGACGACGAGAAGGACCTCGGTGTGTGCCTGGTCGACGTCGGCGGCGGCACGACCGACATCGCGGTGTTCACCGGCGGCTCGATCCGCCACACCGCGGTGATCCCGATCGCCGGCGACCAGGTCACGAATGACATCGCGGTCGCGTTGCGCACGCCGACCCAGCATGCCGACGAGATCAAGCTCAAGTACGCCTGCGCGCTGACCCAGCTCGCCAGTCCCGACGAGACCATCGAGGTGCCGAGCATCGGCGACCGGCCGCCGCGGCGGCTGTCGCGGCAGACGCTGGCCGAGGTCGTCGAGCCGCGCTACGAGGAACTGTTGACGCTGATCCAGGGCGAGCTGCGGCGCTCGGGTTACGAGGACCTGGTCGCCGGCGGCGTCGTCATGACCGGCGGCAGCGCGAAGATGGAGGGTCTGATCGATCTCGCGGAAGAGGTATTTCACATGCCGGTGCGGCTGGGGATCCCCCAGTACGTCACCGGTCTGGTGGACGTGGTACGCAACCCGATCCATGCGACGGGTGTCGGGTTGCTGCTGTTTGGTCACCGCAATCGGGCGGTCAGGGTGCCGGAGAGCATCGGCGGCGGTGGCATCAACTCGGTATGGAACCGCATGAAGAGTTGGTTCCAGGGGAACTTCTGAATCACTTTTGACTTACCCGGATCGCGTCCCCGTGCGGGGCCGGTCCGCAGCTGGAGGAGAGAGCAATGTTTGAATTGATGGACGTGGACAGCCAGAACGCAGTCATCAAGGTCATCGGCGTCGGCGGTGGCGGCGGCAATGCGGTCAACCACATGTTGCGTTCGAGCATCGAGGGCGTCGAGTTCATCTGCGCCAATACCGATGCCCAGGCGCTGAAGAACACCGAGGTGCGCACCGCGCTGCAGCTCGGTTCGAACGTCACCCGCGGCCTCGGTGCCGGCGCCAACCCGGAGCGCGGCTGCGAGGCGGCGATGGAAGACCGTGACCGCATCTACGAGTCGCTCGAGGGTGCCGACATGGTGTTCATCACCGCCGGCATGGGTGGCGGTACCGGCACCGGCGCCGCACCGGTGGTCGCCGAGGTCGCCAAGGAGCTCGGCATCCTGACCGTCGCGGTCGTGACCAAGCCGTTCGCGTTCGAGGGCGCCAAGCGCATGCAGATCGCCGAGGACGGCATCGCCCAGCTGCAGCAGAACTGCGACTCGCTGATCACGATCCCGAACGAGAAATTGCTGTCGGTGCTGGGCAAGACGACGTCGCTGCTCGACGCGTTCAAGTCTGCCAACGACGTGTTGCTCAACGCCGTGCAGGGCATCGCCGAGCTGATCACCAAGCCGGGCCTGATCAACGTCGACTTCGCCGACGTTCGCACCGTGATGTCGGAGATGGGTGTCGCGATGATGGGCACCGGGGTCGCGACCGGTGATCAGCGTGCCCGCGAGGCCGCCGAGCTGGCGATTCGCAGCCCGCTGCTCGAGGACATCAACCTGTCCGGCGCGCGCGGCATCCTGGTCAACATCACGGCCGGGCTCGACCTCGCGATCGGCGAGTTCGACGAGGTCGGCAACACGGTCAAGGAGTTTGCCCGCGACGACGCGACCGTGGTCGTCGGTACCGTCATCGATCCCGACATGGTCGACGAGATGCGCGTCACGGTCGTCGCCACCGGGCTCGGCGAACCGGTCAGCGCGGTTGCCCCGCAGCCCGAGGTCGAGATCAAGCCGGTGCGCCTGGTCAGCAACGATGACGCGGAAGGCGAGAATGTCGATTACACTGCGCGGGATGCGATCGAGAGTCCTCGCGGACGCCAGAAGACCGCCAAGGACTTCGTGAAGGCGGCGACCAGCAAGGAGATGGAGTACCTCGATATCCCGGCATTCCTGCGCCGCCAGGCCGATTGAGGCGGGGGATCTGCCGTGTTTCTCTGGAAAAAGTATTGACATTATTGCTTGATCGGATTGTCACAAATGTCGATAATTAGGGAATTCCCTAAGCAGTTATCGGGGGATCACGGTGCTGCTGCGTCGTCGCAATTCCGCGATGTAGTAGGCTAAATAGCTGAAATTCAAGGAATTTCGACTTGGAGAACCGTCCAGAATGATTAGGCAACGCACCCTGAAGAATGTAATTCGCGCCACCGGCGTCGGCTTGCATACCGGTGAGAAGGTGTACCTGACATTGCGTCCCGCGGCCCCCAACAGCGGCATCGTGTTCCGTCGTGTCGATCTCGATTCGCCGGTCGACATCCCGGCCAAGGCCGAGAACGTCGGCGATACCCGGCTGTCGACGACGCTGGCCAAAGACGGCGCGCGGATCTCGACGGTCGAGCACCTGCTGTCGGCGTTTGCCGGGCTCGGTATCGACAACGCCTACGTCGACGTCAGCGCGCCGGAGGTGCCGATCATGGACGGCAGTGCGGGACCGTTCGTGTTCCTGATCCAGTCGGCCGGCGTCGAGGAACAGAACGTCGCCAAGCGCTTCATTCGGATCAAGAAACCGATCGAGATCCGCGAAGGCGACAAGGTCGCGCGTTTCGAGCCGTTCAACGGCTTCAAGGTCAGCTTCGGCATCGATTTCGACCACCCGGCGATGGACGAGGAGCGCCGCAACTCGGTGATCGACTTCTCGTCGACGTCGTTCGTCAAGGAAGTCAGTCGAGCGCGTACCTTTGGATTCCTACGGGATATCGAGATGCTGCGTGACAACGGCCTGGCGCTCGGTGGCAGCATGGACAACGCGATCGTCGTCGACGATTTCCGCGTGCTCAACGAGGACGGCCTGCGCTACCAGGACGAGTTTGTGCGCCACAAGATCCTCGATGCGATCGGTGACCTGTACCTGCTGGGCCACTCGTTGATTGGGGCGTTCAGCGGCTACAAGTCCGGCCACGAGTTGAACAACCGCCTGCTCAAGGCCCTGATCGCGCAGCCCGAGGCGTGGGAGGAGGTCACCTTCGACGACGCCGAGGCGGCGCCGATCTCGTACATGAAACCGGCGCAGGCGTCGTAGTAACCTATTGATCCTGATGAGGTTTTAGGCGCCTAGCGAGGCGTGCTAGGGCTTCACCCAGGGCCGCCGACGGGATGTGTTCGGCACTCTCACCGACGATCTCCGCGCCGCGCGCGGAGCGTCGCGCCGGCCGCCGTGGCCGCGGCGCCACGGTGCGGGCGGGCGATAGCCGAACTTTGACCTCGCGCAACGTTGCGATGTCGGTTTTCAGTAAACTGCGTAGTTCCGCTGACAGGAAGCGCAGTCGGCTGGCCCACACCGGCGAATCGGTGTGCAGCACCAGCCGCTCGCCGTCGCAGCGTGCCGCGACACAGTGCCGAGCGAGGTCGCCCGGCAGGTGTCGACGCACGATCGCGAGCAGCGCCGACTGGGCGCGGATCTCGGCATCGAGCCGTTTGAGCGTTGGTTTGTCTTTGAGGAGGTGGCGAACCGACTTGGGGCTGTGGGCCATGTGAAGTACGTCTCACGGCAAGGGTCCTGGGTTAAAGGGTACACCGTCGGCGGACGATAAACTTAGCAGGCTGGGCTATTAACCGATGCCAATGAGAATCCTCTTTCTGTCCGAGGCGCGCAAGTGCACTGGCAGCATCGACATCAGCATCCCCAGGGCCGCAGCGCTTGGCGGTCTGGCCGTGGTGGGGCTGGGCACGGTGATGGCGTGGGGAGCCTATCTCTACGGCCAGCAGCATGCGATCGCGGACAGTGGAGGCGCGACCAACGTTGAGATGCGCGCGATGCTCGAGGCAGAACGTCGCGAGATCGCCGACGCCAAGGCCGAACAGCGTGCCCATCTCGACGCGCTGGCGCTCAAGGTCGCCGAACTCCAGGCCCACCTGATGCGCCTCGATGCGCTCGGTGATCGCCTCGTCGAGGTCGGCAAGCTCGACCGCGAGGAGTTCGATTTCTCGACCCAGCCGCCGGTCGGTGGTGTCGATGACACCGCGGCCGACGATTCGCAGACCGCCGTCGAGCTGAGCGCCGAGATGGCGCAGATCGCGCGCACGCTGGCCGATCGCGAGCAGAAGCTCGATGCCCTCGAGTGGCTGTTGATGAGCCGCGAGGTCATGGCCGAGGTGCTGCCATCGGGCAAGCCGGTCAAGAAGGGCTGGCTGTCGTCCGGTTTCGGCAAACGTACCGACCCGTTCAACGGCAAGAAGTCGTATCACCGCGGCGTCGATTTCGCCGGCAAGCCCGGCAGCGATGTCGTCGCCGTCGCTTCGGGCGTCGTGACCCGCGCCGAACGCGTGCCGGGCTACGGCAATGTCGTCGAGATCCGACATGCCGACGGCTATTCCACGCGCTATGCGCACAACAAGAAAAACCTCGTCGACGAAGGCGACGTGGTCAGCAAAGGCCACACCATCGCGCTGCTCGGCAGCACCGGCCGCTCGAGTGGGCCGCACGTCCATTTCGAGGTCCACCGCAACGGCAAGGTCGTCAACCCGGCCCGCTTCCTGCGCCCTCGCTGAGGGCCGTCCCGGTCGCCCGTCACAGACCCGCCTCGGCGGGTCTGTTGCGTTGTCCGGCGGCCGGCCTAACCCGTGATTGGGGTATCATCCGGCCTTTGTTTTGTCCGCATTGACCAAGGTTGAGGTTTCATGCTCAACAAGCTGATGAAGAAGATGTTCGGCAGCCGCAACGAGCGGCTGGTGAAGCGCATGCTCAAATCGGTCGAGCAGATCAACGCGCTCGAACCGGACATGCAGGCCCTCGACGACGCCGCGCTCGCGGCCAAGACGGTCGAGTTTCGCGAACGGATCGCCAACGGTGAGAACGTCGACGCGCTGCTCAGCGAGGCGTTCGCGGTCGTGCGCGAGGGCAGCCGGCGGGTGCTGGACATGCGCCACTTCGACGTCCAGATGATAGGCGGCATGGTCCTCAACCAGGGCAAGATCGCCGAGATGCGCACCGGCGAGGGCAAGACCCTGGTCGCGACGCTGGCGGTCTACCTGAACGCATTGTCCGGTCGCGGTGTCCACGTCGTCACCGTCAACGATTACCTGGCGCGCCGTGACGCCGGTTGGATGGGCCGCCTGTACGGCTTCCTCGGCATGAGCACCGGCGTCATCAACTCGTCCGGCGGTATGGGGCCGGACAGTTCGTCGTACCGCGTCGATCCCGACTACAAGGGCGACACCGGCGGTTTTCCACACCTGCGACCGGTGACGCGCGCCGAGGCCTATGCCTGCGACATCACCTACGGCACCAACAACGAGTTCGGTTTCGACTACCTGCGCGACAACATGGCGTTCGCCGCCGCGCAGCGTGTGCAGCGCCGTGCCTTCGCCGTCGTCGACGAGGTCGACTCGATCCTGATCGACGAGGCGCGCACGCCGCTGATCATATCCGGACCGGCCGAGGACAGCTCGGAACTGTACAAGCAAGTCAATGCGATCCCGACCGAGCTTACCCGCCAAGACCCGATCACCAACGACGAGGGCAAGCCGGACTTCGGTCCCGGCGATTTCTCGGTCGACGAGAAGGCCCGCCAGGTGTTCCTCAGCGACGACGGCCACGAAAAAGTCGAGCGCATGCTGACCGAGGCCGGTCTGCTCAACGAGGGTGAGAGCCTGTACGACCCGTCGAACATCATGCTGATGCATCACGTGATGGCGGCGCTGCGCGCCCACGCGCTGTTCCAGCGCAACGTCGACTACATCGTGCGCGACGGCCAGATCATCATCGTCGACGAGTTCACCGGGCGGACGATGCCTGGGCGGCGCTGGTCCGAAGGCCTGCACCAGGCCGTCGAGGCCAAGGAAGGTGTGCCGATCCAGCAGGAGAACCAGACGCTCGCGTCGATCACGTTCCAGAACTACTTCCGTCTCTACGACAAGCTGGCGGGCATGACCGGTACCGCCGATACGGAGGCATTCGAGTTCCAGCAGATCTATGGCCTCGAGGTCGTTGTCATCCCGACCAACCAGCCGATGATCCGTGACGACCAGACCGACCTGGTCTACCTGACGCAGCAGGAGAAGTACGGCGCAATCATCGAGGACATCCGCGATTGCGTGCAGCGCGGCCAGCCGGTGCTCGTCGGCACCGCATCGATCGAGGTCTCGGAACTGGTATCGGGCATGCTGCAGCAGACGAACATCGAACACCAGGTGCTGAACGCCAAGCAGCACGAGCGCGAGGCGCAGACCGTTGCCGAGGCCGGCCGTCCCGGGGTCGTGACGATCGCGACCAACATGGCCGGTCGCGGCACCGACATCGTGCTTGGCGGCAACCTCGACGTCGAACTGTCGCAGCTCGGCGACGATGCCGACGCCGCGGCCGTCGAGGCCCACAAGGCCGAATGGCAGCAGCGCCACGAGCAGGTGCTCGCCAACGGCGGTCTGCGCGTGATCGGCACCGAGCGCCACGAGTCGCGACGGATCGACAACCAGCTGCGCGGTCGCTCGGGTCGCCAGGGTGACCCGGGGTCGTCGCGTTTCTTCCTGTCGCTCGAAGACAACCTGATGCGCATCTTCGCGTCCGACCGCGTGTCCGGACTGATGCAGAAACTCGGCATGAAGGAGGGCGAGGCGATCGAGCACCCGTGGGTCAACAAGGCGATCGAAAACGCGCAGCGTAAGGTCGAGGGTCGCAACTTCGACATCCGCAAACAGCTGCTCGAATACGACGACGTCGCCAACGACCAGCGCAAGGTCGTCTACCAGCAGCGCGACGAGCTGATGGACACCGACGACATCGCCGACACCATCGTCAACCTGCGCTACGACGTCGTCAACGCCGTCATCGACCGCTACATCCCGCCGCAGAGCCTCGAGGAACAATGGGACGTACCGGGCCTGAGCGAGGCGCTGAAGACCGATTTCGACCTCGATGCGCCGCTCCAGCAGTGGCTCGACGACGACGACAGCCTGCACGAGGAGCCGCTGCGCGAACGCATCGTCGACGAGCTGGTGACAAGCTACGCCGACAAGGAGGCGCAGGCCGGCGCCGAGCAGATGCGCCGGATCGAGAAAGAGGTCATGTTGTTCACGCTCGATTCGCACTGGAAGGAGCACCTGGCGGCGATGGACTACCTGCGCCAGGGCATCCACCTGCGCGGCTATGCGCAGAAGAACCCGAAGCAGGAGTACAAGCGCGAGGCGTTCGAGATGTTCTCGGCGATGCTCGACGCGATCAAGCTGGAGGTCGTGCAGATCCTGTGCCGTCTGCAGCTGCAGGCGCCGCCGGCGATGCCCGAGCAGATGCCGAGCCCGGAAGAGTTCGAGTTCAAGCACGATGCCTTCGAGGGCTTCGGCGAAGCGCCGCCGCCGGCCGATGACGGCGGCGACACCGTGGTCGCCGAGAAGAAGCCGTTCGTCCGCCCGGACCGCAAGATCGGGCGCAACGACCCCTGTCCGTGTGGCTCGGGCAAGAAGTACAAGCATTGCCACGGGAAGCTCAAATAGGGCAGAGGGCAGAGGGATGAGGTGCGAGATTCGGGGACCGCGCGGCGGGTGCTGTTCGTTGTGCTCTGAACGCTGTTCTGGTCGCGGCACTCGAGCCCCGTTGGAGCGATTCGGACGTCTACCTTCCTTGGACCTTGGCCCTCGGCCCTCGTCCCTGGCGACTACAGGTCGCCAATGACCGCCGTCCCCGGTATCCGGCTCGCCGTCGCCGCTGCGGGCATCCGCTACCAGGACCGTGACGACCTGCTGCTCATCGAACTGGCCGACGGTGGCGGCTGTGCCGCGGTGTTCACGCGCAACGCCTTCTGCGCGGCGCCGGTGATCGTCGCCCGCGAGCACCTGGCCAATGCTGCGGTGCGCTACCTGTTGATCAACGCCGGCAATGCCAACGCCGGCACCGGCGACGACGGCCTGCGCGCGAGCCGCGAGACCTGCCGCCTGCTCGCCGATACGGCCGGCTGTGCAAGCAGCCAGGTGCTGCCGTTCTCGACCGGCGTGATCGGCGAGGACCTGCCTGTCGGACCGTTCGCGCGGGCGATACCCGGCCTGCTGTCGTCACTGCGCGACGATGCCTGGGCGGATGCCGCGGCCGCGATCATGACCACCGACACGGTGCCGAAGCTCGCCAGCCGCCGCGTTGCGCTGTCCGGCGGCACGGTCACGCTGACCGGGATCGCCAAGGGCTCGGGCATGATCCGTCCAGACATGGCGACGATGCTGGCCTACGTCGCGACCGATGCGCTGCTGCCACAGGCGCTGGCGCAGCCGCTGTTGCGCACTGCCGTCGAACGCTCGTTCAACCGCATCACGGTCGACGGCGACACCTCGACCAACGATGCCTGCGTGCTGCTCGCCAGCGGTGCGTCGGGCGTCGCCGTCGATGCGCCCGACAGTGCCGATGGCGAGCGCTTCGCCGCTGCGCTGAACGCCGTCTGCGGCGAGCTCGCCGAGATGATCGTCCGCGACGGCGAAGGCGCGACCAAGCTCGTGCGCCTGCACGTGACAGGCGCGGCCGACGCGCACGAGGCGGCCGCTGTCGCGTACACGGTCGCACACTCGCCGCTGGTCAAGACCGCGCTGTTCGCGTCCGATCCCAACTGGGGACGCATCCTCGCCGCGATCGGTCGCGCCGGTGTCGCCGACCTCGCGATCGAGCGCGTCCGGATCTGGCTCGGCGACCTCTGCATCGTCAGCGGCGGCGGCCGCGACCCCGGTTACAGCGAGGCCGCCGGGCAGGCCGTTATGGACCGGCCCGAGATCACGATCGCGATCGACCTCGGTCGCGGCGACGCGACCACCGACGTGTTGACCTGCGACCTGTCCTACGATTACGTCAGGATCAATGCCGAATACAGGTCGTAGGGCAGAGGGCAGAGGGCAGAGGGACGCGTTCGCCCTCGTGCGGCCATTACCGGACCTGGCCGCCGTCCCGGCCAAAAAACGACGAGGCAGCTCACCGTTGAAAGACTCGCAGCAACCCCCCCTCGGCCCTGCGCCCTCGGCCCTTGGCCCTGACCCGGCCGAAGGCCTGGTCCACGTCGCCGCCGCCGCGCTGGTCGACGGCGAGGGCCGCGTGCTGCTGGCGAAACGTCCCGACGGGGCGCACCAGGGCGGCTTGTGGGAGTTCCCGGGCGGCAAGCTCGAGCCGGGAGAGGACATCGCCGTCGGTCTGCGCCGCGAGCTGCGCGAGGAGCTCGGCGTCGATCCGCTGCGGCATCGCCCACTGATCCGCGTGTTCCACCACTATGCCGACCGCCGCGTGCTGCTCGACGTGCACCGGGTCGAGCGCTGGCGCGGCGAGCCGCATGGCCGCGAGGGCCAGCCGATAGCCTGGGTCGCAGTCGACGCGCTGCGCGACTACCCGATGCCGCCGGCCGACGTGCCGATCGTCAGCGCGCTGCAGCTGCCGCCGACCTATGTGATCACGCAGCCGCAGCTCCATGATCCGGCGCGCTTCCTGCGCTCGCTGTCGGCCAGTCTCGACGCCGGCGCCGGCCTCGTCCAGCTGCGCCTGTTCGACGTGCCGGCCGGCGAGTTCGTCGCTGTCGGTCGCGAGGCCTGCGCGCTGTGTCATGCGCGCGGCGCGCGCGTGCTGCTCAACGGCGATCCGCAGACGATGCGGGCGATCGGCGCCGACGGCCTGCACCTGAACAGCCAGCGTCTGCACGCCACGGCGGATCGCCCGGTCGCGCACGACGACCTGCTCGCGGCCTCCTGCCACACGGCCGGCGACCTCGCGCAGGCGCTGCGCATCGGCGCCGACTTCGCGCTGTTGTCGCCGGTGCTGCCGACCCGCAGCCACCCGGACGCCGAGCCGCTCGGCTGGTCGGCTTTCGCCGCGTTGGTCGACGACGCGGCACTGCCCGTCTATGCACTCGGTGGGATGCAGCCGTCGCTGCTCGACACCGCGTGGCGGCATGGCGCGCAGGGTGTCGCCGGTATCCGCGGTCTGTGGATCGACGCGACGTGACCCGCACCGGCCGCTACTGGCTGTTCTTCGTCATCGTCGCGGTCGGCCTCGCATTGAGCTGGGGCCAGATCGGACGCAAGACCGAGCGCGTGCTGGCGACGCAGCCGGTCAGCTACCTACAGCACGAGCCGGGCTGTGACCCGTGGCAGGCACCGTGCGCGGCGTTCGGCAGCGATCGCGCGATCGTCGTTGGGCCCGGCGGTGATGGATTGCAGGTCAAGACGACCGGATTCACGGCCGGATCGGTCGTTGCCGCCAGCGGCGAGCTGCTCGACGCCGACGACCGGGTCGTCGCCGAGATCACGTTCGCACCGGCCAACCCCGTCTGGCGGTTGCGGGTCGGCGACGGTGAGGCGCGGCGCCTACGCGTACGGGTTCGCGCCGTCGATCAGGCGACCGTCGCCGAGTTCCCGTTGTTGCGCTAGGGCCTGTTCACACTATTTGAGGCGTAGCGTTGCTGCCCCAAAATGCGCCAGGCAAGGCGCGAGGAGAGACGTTTAGTGAGGCTAAACGAACGACGAGCAACGCGGCATGGCGCATTTTGCGGCGCAACCCGAAGGGACGGGGCCGCCCTTTGTTCGAATGATGGGCTGCCCAACGGCGTTGCTGCTCGCTCATGTACGGCGGGTACATCGCGCTCGCAGCGCCTTGTTGGCCTGAAAAACGGTCTCCGTTGCTACGTCTCACATTGTGTGAACAGGCCCTAGCCGGCTGCGCTCAGTGGCGCTCGCCGTCAGGATTCTCGGTATCGCCCGCTATGCGGTGCTCCTCGGTCAGCCAGTCGCCGAGGTCGATCAGCTTGCAGCGCTCGCTGCAGAACGGGCGCCACTTGTGCGCGGCATCCCAAGTCACGCTCTTGCCGCAGGTCGGGCAGGCGACCTCGATCGCGCTGTCGTTCATATCATGCAGACACTGAGGGAAAACGGCACCGCGCTGTCGATCTGCGCCGGGTGCTGCCAGTCGGCGCAGTCGAGAAAGCGCACGCTGAAGCGATGCTTGCCGCCGCTGATCTCGGCGAACATGCCGGCGCTGGACGGTACGCCGACACGCACCAGCTGCGCCGCGACGTTGCCCGGCAGCGACTGCTGGTAGAAGCCGTTGACCGCGTGTTCCTCGCTGGGTACCGCGCTGCTGCGGATCAGGCCGAGCAGCAGCGTGACCGCGTCCTGGACAGCCGTCACCTCGTTGCGCCAAGCGTCGAGCTGCGTGGCGCGTTCGGCCTGCGGCATCTGCAGCCAGTAGTGGTACTGCGGCAGGTCGAAATCGAACGATCCGCCGGCGATGCTGCTGCGCTGCACGATGCTGCTCAGGAACTCGTTGCCGCGCAGGGCCTGGCCGAGCTGGCCGCTGACGTCGCGCACGCCTTCGCAGGAATGCCCGAGATGCTCGAGGATCTGCCGCAGTCGCTCGGTATCAACGCCAGGCGAGTCGGCCATGCGCCCCAGCGACTGGCGGTAACGGTCGAGTTCTTTCAGCAGTTCCGACTTGATGTCGGCACGGGCCAGCACGTTGGCGATATCGAGCAGCGCCGATACCGCGGCGCGGGCATGCCATTCTTCGGCCTGCGGCCGGTGGAATTCGAACTGCTCGAACAGGTGCGACAGGCGGAGCCAGGTCCGGCACTTCTCGTTGAGCGGGTGTTCGAACACGGTCTGGTCGGGCAAGGGTCGGTCCTTGGCGGTCACTGCAGGCCGCTATTGTCGGCCAGCTGCCCGGCCCGGGTAAAGCGCGGGCCGCTCAATCTTCGACCTGATCCCGATATCGGTCGTGCAGCGCTTCCACCTGCGCCTGCAGCTCGGCGATACTGCCGTCGTTGCGGATGACGTCGTCGGCCAGGCGCAAGCGGGTCGCGCGATCGACCTGGGCGGCAAGGATGGCGTCGACCTGCGCGTCGCCGCCGTCGCGCGCCAGCACCCGCTCGCGCTGCAGCGCGGGAGGAACGTCGACGACCAGCACCCGGTCGACCAGCGCCTGCTGGGCGGTCTCGAACAGCAGCGGGATCACGAACACGACGTAGGGCGCGTCGGCTGCCGCGGCGCGGCGCAGCATCTCGGCGCGGATGCGCGGGTGCAGAATGCCCTCGAGGCGGCGCCGCGCGGCAGCGTCACCGAATACGATGTCGCGCAACCGCGCGCGGTCGAGGCGACCGCCGGCGTGCTCGACGCCGACGGT
>JAAUYD010207526.1_pt1 | contig 12832 bp, 11 predicted proteins | sample 7278101 | NCBI WGS metagenome assembly JAAUYD01 (sample SAMN14350128, study PRJNA611818) | marine sediment metagenome | isolation source: surface marine sediment (0.6m) | place: French Polynesia: Moorea | collected 2018-08 | reverse complement strand
TACGGTCCTTGTTGGCCTCCCAGGCTTTTTCCCCGACAGTGGTGACAACGGCCGGGCGGGTCCGATCCCCCGCCCGGTTCCATTTTGATCCGCCTACCAGATTCTTCGTTTATTAATCAATCCACCACATCGCTACTATCGGCCATTAGCCACATTCATCAGAGCTTTCCTACCATAGTCGATGTATCTCATGGTGATACACAGGAAGCCGTACCGTCAGTTGACCAATCCGAAATATCCACCGTCTGTGGCGCGGGACAGGCATAGTAGCCAACTTGTCCGTTTGAGCCTTGTGTGATGTAGGCGCGGGTCCACTCATTCGGCGACAAGTGTGGAAGCTCTGGCGCGTCGGGTAGGGGGCGTCCATCCGTTGAAGAAAACGCTAGGTTAATGTCACACTCGCAGGTATTGGTCAGACGTTTAACATCGTAGGAACCCATCACCGGTTCATCCGGATCAGTCGCGACAGAAATGCAAGCCTGCGCTGCGGCTTGCGTCATCTCAGCACACGGGTCAGTGTTACCCTTACCATTATTAATCAAAAAACCGCAGCCGGAGATAATCAATGTCCCGCACAATAGAAGCATATATTTATACATTGTTGCGTCCTCTTGTTTTGCAGTATATTTAACTCTCGTTTATAAGGATAAAACGAAGACCTATTCGTCGTCTCCCAGCCGAATTCGAGCCCTAAAAAGTTCGGTTCGTCCCATGCAGGGTTGGAGAGGCCCCGAATTTCCCTCTTTGATGTGGGTTGAAGTCCCTCAATCGTTCCACTAAATGCATAGGGCTGGCCTCTTTCCGTTTTTATCAATCGCTGTGTTCAAACTCCTGCGAAGCTTTCTCGAGATATTACGCCAACACAACCATCTCGATTTTGCCTTTTCACGAGCTGGTTTCGCTTTTCGTATTGTAAGCGGCAGAAGTTCAATAGGAAGTCAGTTGTTGAACAGTTGCTGGTATTCAAAGCTTAGTTGGCGCGGCATTGAATTACGTCAGCACCTTCATGGGGTCAGTTCTGGTTGGGCGCATCTACTGAGAGGAGAACGATCATCATAACGAAATATACTTTTTTACATCGATATTTTCATAATAAAATCAATTGTTTTCCTTGTCAATGTAGACGTGATTATTACCTGTGCGGTAGTGATGTCCGCTTCAACTGAAGCGGGCCAGAATAACGAATCCGGGCCCTTTTCATTCCGAGCCGCGACCATTTGGCCTTGTGCAGTGAAGTGATACTAGCCTATAGACGGCTTCAAAATCACCTATGAGCTGGATCTGTCACTACTCGCTGCGATCAAACTTTCCAGGAAGATTCTAACTTCTCCATCTGACGGACGCTCAGTCGACCTTCTTTATGTGCACCACCTTCCTAATCTGCTTCCCCACCCAATTAGCCACGAATGCACCCATACCATTCTAATCCAAACAGCTGGAAGGTGAAAATTCACCTGACCGACTCATTGTGCTAGTCGAGATAATGTCAATGTTAATGAGCATCCACCGTGGATCGGTACCCGATTCAGTTAAATGATGCATTAACAGAAACGAACCGCTGACTATTACCGATTTGCTCAATTTAATCAGCAGATTAGAAAATCGTACAATTAGGAAAGAGAGTATATGTCATGAGATCACAAAAAAGTGTAGGAAAAGAGTATAAGGAGCCAGAAACGTCCGCGCAGAGTACTATAAAACCAAAAGAACCATTAGAGTTGACTAAAAAAATTTACCAAAACCTAAAATCGCTTGGCTTGAAAATCGAGGGTAATCCTAAACTCCAAGACAGCTTCGCAGATAGATGGAAAGCGACGTCCGAGGCGCTTAATGTTTTGCTTGTTGGGACTTCAGCAAAAGCCAAAAAGTTGGAGCCACCTGATCAGAGAATTGCTCAGGAACTGCTAGGGGTGTATCTTCGCATAATTGCTCAAATATCGAGTATTCCAGATAATCTCGAGAAGGTAAGCGGCGATTGGGTTGAATATAATAAGAAGCTCCTCGCTACGAGCGCAAAAATTCTGGCTGCATTTATAGCCAACGGAACTGCTCAAACCCAATGGGCTCCTAGCGGGAAGGATTGTTGGAAGGCACTTCGAGCTATGGCGGTTGCTGCGAGTGATTATAATAACGCGGTGGAAGATTACAATAATTGTCTGATGGAGACTCTTATGGGTTCGTCTCCGACCTTACCGATGCCTATTCCTGTGCCCGCCCCCGATATTACCAGCATCCCCACGTTTCAAATTTGTTCATGGAAATATACCCGCGTTCAAGCTACCAACGCTACACTAGAAGCTGCGGAAAAGAACGCTATGAATATGTGCGGGGGGTATATAGGTTCATTGTTTTAGCTATCGTAGCGAATTTATTGCGACTCATAATAACAGACCGACTGAGGCTCAAAATACTTGATAATAAATGCGGTTCTCCATGAAGCTCAAGTGACCCAGTAGTATCGTGAAATCAGGTCCATATCCCACTTGAGAGGTTCCCAAGCGTTTTTGAAGATACCACTACCTGTTGGACGATTCGCAAAAAGCTTTTACCGATACTGCCTGCGTTCTCGCCCGGATCAACCACTACCCGTTTGTGTAGCAGTCTCTCCATTGGAGAATGTCAATCCGAATAGCCTCTGTCGATGGACGGCTTGATTGGGGAAACTGATGAGAGGGAAACGTTCACAACCTGGCCTGTGGAGGTAGACTTCCTTAGCCGTGGTCGCTCCTTGCGACGGTGGCCTCCAGCGCCCGGATGCGGTTTTCGATCCTCTCCGGGATGGGCATCTTTCTGCCCGCCTGGTAGTCGAAGGTGACGATGGTCCCCTCCCCGGTAGCGGCCAGTTTGCCATGCGCATGACTGACGACTCCGTAGATCATCCGAAAGCGGTCCGCCTCGATGCGGTCCACGCTGGCCCCCACCGAGACCCGGTCGGGGTAGGTGAGGGGGATTTTGAAGAAGCACCGGGTGGCCGCCAGAATGGGACCGATACCGGTATCCGCCATTACTCCCATGAACCCGATCTTTTCGAAGTAGGCCAAGCGAGCGCTTTCGAAGTGTTTGAAGTAAACGGTGTTGTTGACGTGTTGAAAGGCGTCCATATCGCCCCAGGCGATGGGGATCTCGACGATCACGGGGTAGGCTTCCAATAGCTGCTCCATCACTGCGCCACTTCTTTCGCAAGGGGTTCATGGCGGGTCGAAACTTTCCAAGGATAAGCATCCCATCCATCGCTGCAAGCAAACCAGGAGAAGACCCGCGCCTGGTGGGAGGGCGGGTGCCGTCGCGGGGCCTGCCGCCAGCGATCGGCGTCGGCGGTATTTAGCTGGGGATCGAGAAACCCGAACGACCTATCCACCCGGAACCCACCAGGCGATGACGATACCGGATGGTCGGCGGGTGGTCTTCACAGATGAAGCGGCGCAGAAGGCGGCCGGTTACCGACTTGACCCGCGATAAAGAGTGCGACCATCGTGTCGATCCACCGACCGCGGAACGTCATCGGTGCATGGTCGGCGTATCCATGGACGGTTTTGGCGGAAACCGCCAAAACCGTCTCGCCGTTTCCGTCAACCGACCCGTTGCGCTGACGATGGCCACGCCCCCTGTTGCGGCATCACGGCCGTGCCAGGCGCGGCGCAGCCTTGCCCCCCGGTCAGTAGAAGACGATGTAGTTGCCCGGATTGCCGCCGTCAAATCCGGGCGCACGATTGGCGCCGAAGTTGACGCAGTCGCCTGCGGTGAAGTGCTTGGCGTAGATCCGCATGGCCGGCTGCCGGCGCCAGGAGGTGAGCAGGTCGTCGCCGGTGTCGCTGAAGCCGTCCATCCAATCCGGCAAGCCAAGGCCTCTGGTGTCATAGGCCACGTACACAGTGCCCGCTTCGGCCATCTCCAAGGTCAGATAGCCGCTGGGCGCTTTGAGGAGACGGTCGGCATGGGGGGTTTTGATCAACGCGAGCCCGCTGTATCCGGTGGGCACATCGGTGATCCGGAAGCCCTTGTCCGTATAGTAGGTGGCATTCTTGGCCAGCGTGCTGCGCTGGAATTTACACTCAAGCGTGCACTCGGGATCCACGGCCGCCCCCACCAAGCTGAGGAACTGGCCCCATTGGGGGTCGCTGATGATGGTGGCGCCGCCTCTGCCGGAATCCAGCCCCAGCCTGACGATCACCATGTTCCACTCCGGCACCACAAACATCAGGTTGTTCTTGGCGCCGTAGGCAGCGAAGGTGTTTGGGGTGGCGCCCGGCCAGAGACGTTCTCCGTTGTTCCGCCGACCGTTGACCCACCACAGATAGCCATAGGCGCCACTGGCGTCTAGGTCCTCGCCGCACAGGCCGATATCCGGAATGGTGGTGGGCACCTGCACCTGGACCGCCTGGTAGATCCAACCGGCATCCACCAGTTGGGTGCCGTCCCAATTGCCCCTGTTGAGGATCTAGTGCCCGACCCGGGCCAACTCGATGGCCGATATGAAAACATGGTTGCCGGCGTTACCCGCCCCGCCGTTCACCGTTAAATTCTCCCTTTGGCCAAAGTCGCCCCAATTCCAGGCATTGGCCGCGAGGCCAATTGCCCATCCGATTTCACTCTAAAAAACGATTTCATGGACCGCCCGGCGCTCTATGTGATGAGCCAGCCCAACTCGTTGGCGGCCGAATCCCAGTAGGCGAACTGCGATCCGGGCGGCGTGAAGAGCAGCAGGTCCGGATCGAGGGGCGTGGCGCTTGGACCCATAGCAGTAGTTTCCCGAATCGTCGCTAATGGCCCCATAACCGGGCGTCATGGTCAAAAAGTGGCGCATGGTGACATTGGCGTAGTGGCTGCCGAGATTCGGATCGACACTCTCGGCGCGCTGGTCCAAGGAGATCTCCTGGTCCTCGACGAGGAGACCAAAGAGGATACTCATGAAACTCTTGGTGACCGAGTAGACCCCGTGCCGGTTGGTCACATTGGAACCCTGCCAGATCAAGTATCCATTTCTGACAATGACCAGTTCCGTGCTCTTGCCCGCTGCGGGAAGGCTCTCCAGATAGACGACGGCCGCATCCAGCCGGGTGGGGTCGACGTTCTGCGACGCCGGCGATGCCGTCTCCCAGGTCGCACCAGGGATGACGGCCTGGGCGGTGGGGGCGACGGCCAGAAGGATCACCACGCTCAGAATGATGCCGGCCCATACCGACGCGGCCCCGCGAATAGTGCGTACGTGCCCGTTCATGACAGGTACCTTCTTCCATTGGAACGTCGCCTAGGACGCTCCATTGAAGTAAATGGCTTCCTGTGTTGGCGCCCCCGTGACAATCCGTTGCCGCAGGGGCGCTCATTGGGGCATCTTGGTGTGATGGCGGGTCCTTGCCATGTTGATTGTTTTAACAACCAATAGAGGCACCCGCGCTTACTTGAAATAGAGCACCATATGCTCAAACCAGAAGTCGTCATAGTTGCCGTTGGGCCAGTAAAGGCTCTCGAATCCGATACTATTGTCGCCCGGATTGAAGAAGGAGGCCGGCAAGGCAATGACGCGGTTCACATATCCATCATAGCTGTAGTTAAAGGTCGGGATGGCCACGACATTGCCGTTGACGATCAGATTGCTCATTTCAAGATTGTTGGCGCAGAAGGTTACATAGGCGCCGCCGTAGGACTTGACCTTGCGGGGCAGTCGAAATGTCTTCTCCCATGTCAGCCCCTCGGCGCCACCCCCATCACCAATATGGTGACGCGCCTCCTCGACTGCTACGATCAGCGTTCTGCTGCGCATCCCCTTGGCCATTTTGAACGCCAGCGGCTCGCAGGGTTCCGTGCCGTGGGCAGGGTCCAGAAAGAGAAAGAGGACAACGGCCAGAAGGATGGCTATGCCGATGACGGATCGTCTCATGGTGCACCTCCTTGGGTGGATGAAAAAGAGCGGGTAACACTTCGGCCTTTGCCCGTTCTGGTCAGCCCTGGTGAAATTCGGCGACCCTTCACGCCGTTCCATACCCCGGCCCGCTAAGCGGACATGCTGGGCGCTGAAGCAGGGCGGCCGGAGGGGGATATTGGGGCGCGTTTAATGGCGGCAATCGTACGGAATAGGGCTGGAGGAGAATGGCGATTGCGGTAAGAAACGGTCCGCTGAACCAAAGGAGGGAATGAAGATTGCGGTATTCGGTGGTTTGATACGTGTGGTGCTATAGCGCAGCGAGATGCGATGACTAATGGCGCCCCTTACAACCCGCTCTCTGGATTGGACAAGCACTAATTTCTGATTGTCAAGTAGTTTTTTTACAAATATGGGGCGCTCAACTGCGGGACAGTTTGGCCGGATAAGGGCATAATGGCAATTTGGCCGAAAGGGCGCATTCCACTGCTCCCTTAGTGGTCCTTTACAAAATTCACCTGCCGGCATATTCTGACAAGTAACTGCTTCCATGTGCCTTACAGCCCCCTGCCGCAACGACCAACGATCGCGCCAAATTCGATAGCATTTCTACCACCGCCATCCGGGAGCCACCTGGGGGTCGGGATCACGGAGTTGTCTTCCTGCAATTTTATCGAAGGGAGATCAAATGGCCAATCTGCGACGCGTGGTGTTCTCCGCCGTCCTGCTGCTTGGTATGACGACCATCAGCTACGGGCAGACGCTCTACACCGTCCAAGATCTGGGCGGTGATTGGCGACCCTCGGCAATCAGCAACAATCGGATGGTGGTGGGCTCGGAATGGTACCCGGAGCTGCATGCGGTAAAGTGGTTCGATGGGCAATTAAGCCCATTGCCAGTGCCCGATACCTTCTGGGGGGATCCAGTCATACTGGATGGGGGGATTGCCGCTGTCGCCATCGACGATGCCGGCGACCATATCGTGGGCTGGATCCACATGGCAGAGTGGAATCCGGCCTTCGTGGCCTACTGGGAAGCGGGGACCGTCCAAATTCTGGACGATGGCATTGGCGAGGCCATCAATGCGCAGCTGCAGATCGCCGTTAACGATGAGAACGGGTTTCACGGATACATCCTCGAGAATGGCATTCACATCCCAATCTGCGATGACGGGGCAGCCTGCCCGTATAGCGAATACCAGATAACCGCCCTGAACAATGTCGGCCAGGCCCTCATCGGCGGGTCTCCAATATCCCCCGGCCACACCGGCGTCTCCCTCTGGGAGGATGGCAACCATTACGCGTTGGAGGATCTTCTGACAGAAGCGATTCCGATCGACACGGCCTGGGCGGTCGATATCAATGATCTGACACAATTTATCGGGAGCTACAGCATGCAGGATGGCAACGGTGATTGGTCCGCTGGGGCCTTTCTCTTCGATGCCGGCCGCCTTCTGTTCATCGGCGATTTCGCCGCAAAAGCGATCAACGAATCGGGCCAGGTGGTGGGGGAGACCTACCTCTATCAATACGATCTCGATCAGTTGATCGATCTCAACGGGCTGATCGAACCCGACGCGGGCTGGCGTATCGACGCGACGGCCGATATCAACGATGAGGGCGTCATCGTCGGGCGGGGCCGCCATCACGGCGCGGATCGCGCCCTGATGCTGATACCCTGCGATGCCGCTGTTTATGGGTATGACGCCGACGTTGACGGCTACGGCGATCCCAGCAAGACAGTGCTGGCCTGCGCGCCGCCGGAGGACTATGTGGCGGCGGTCGGGGTTACCGAGCTGGTGGTCAACGGTGCCATGGAGGGCGACAGCAATTGGCACGACCGGGGGGATCCCGCTTTCAACGAACGCTCGGATGCACAGGTGCACCGGGGCCATTACGCACGCACCCTGTCGGCGGACAGCGCCCATGACGGAATCCAATCGGAAGCCTTCCGGTTGCGAGCGGGCGGCAGCTATCGCGCTACCTTCTACGTATACGGTGACGGCAGTGCGCCCCTGCGGGCGCAGGTGGGCATGAACGCCCAGAACCAGTTTCCCTATAAGGCCGATGACCGCTTCCCCGTGCCGCCGCCGCAGTGGACCCGTTACAGCTGGACCTTCACGGCGCGGACGGCCGGTGACTACACCGTCGCATTCGCGCTGGCCGCCGATGGAGAGGAGGCGCTGTTTCACCTAGATGACGTCTCCGTCACCGAGGTGATCGTATCGGTAGCGGACTGCGATGACCGCAACGCCGCCGTCCACCCCGGCGCTGCCGAGATCTGCAATGCGCGCGATGACGATTGCGACGGTTCCATTGACGAGGGGGTCATGACGACCTTTTATCGTGACGCCGACGGAGACGGTTTCGGCGATCACTCCCATATCCGGGAAGCCTGTTCGGCACCGCCGGGATACGTGGCAGCAGCGGGGGACTGCGACGACGCCGATCCGGGCCTCCACCCGGTTGCGGCGGAGATTTGCAATGACACGGATGATGATTGCGACGGCCGCATCGATGAGGGCGTCCGGACGACCTATTACCGGGACGCCGATGGAGATGGATACGGCGATCCAGGGCACACGGCCGAGGCCTGCGCGCCGCCCAGCGGGTTCGTCCTTACTGCTGGGGACTGCGATGACGGACGGGCCCACGTCTTCCCGGCTGCCGTGGAGAACTGCAACCGCCGCGACGACGACTGTGACGGCGAGGTCGATGAGGCCTGTATCGAAAACCGAGTCCCCGTCGCCGATGCCGGTGCCGATCGCGAGGTGATCGAAGGGGCTACCGTCCGCCTGGATGGCAGCGCTTCCCAGGATCCCGACGACGAGATCGACACCTGGCGGTGGGTCCAGGTCGATGGCCCTTCGGCGCTCCTCTCGGACCCGGCGAGCCAGCAGCCCAGCTTCGTCACACCGCCGGTTCCCGCCCAAGGGGCCCGCCTCCTGTTCCAGCTGACAGTTGCGGATCTAAACGGCGCCGTGGATACCGCGACGGTGGCCGTCACCATCGCGGACAACGGTATTACGGGCTTCCCCGAGGATGTGATCACCTTGCGGGCCAACACCACCGCGCCGATCGGATTCAAGATCCTGGCGGGCGGCAGTCTGGTGGCGATCGATGCGGCGGTGCACGCCTCCCGCCTGACCGCCGGCAGCCTGGCGGATGACCTTCTCCACGGGCCCCTGCAATTGCGAATTCGCACGCACAGCGCCGGCGCAAACGTGACCTTGGCCTGCTACGTCGATGCGCCACTGGCCGAAACCCACACCCTCTACCTGCTGGCTGCCGACGACACGTGGCGCAGCGTGGCGGATCAAGCCCGCTTCAACACGGACCGCACGCGACTGGAGATCGATCTGGTCAATGGGGGCCAACTGGATCAGGATGGCAGCGACGATGGCCAGCTCACCGCAACCTTGAAGATTGCGCGCGCGCCGCAACGCCAAACCCCTACCACCGCCGATTCGGGGAGCGACAGGGGGTGTTTCATTGGCACCAGCTACCGTACTGCGCCTTGATGTTCGGCAGCCCAAGGTCGGCCCGTCGATTGCCACCCGGCGCCTGCCTTCGGGTAAAAGGCGGGAAAAGGCGTGGCGGCGGCCGGCCTGGCGTCAGGTTCGCTTCAGCGCCGCCGGCACCCTAAGTGCTTGGTGACCAGAAGCGTTTCGCCGCTGCGGCCACCGCCTCCGGTGCGGTGAAGGTGGCCATATCTCCCAACATCATCTCGAAACCGGTCAAATCGCTTCTCACCCAAGGCGCATAATTGGCGCGCACCTTCAGGACGACGCGAACCTCCACGGGGCACTTATCGATCCCCCAAAACAGCAGCCCCAGATTATACCCGTTGCGTCCCAGGCTGCGGTAGTACTTCTGGCTGTTGAGGATACCCTGGGCCAGCATCTGCCAGTCGTCGGAGGTCACTGCCCTAAGCTCGGTAACGCCTGGAAGGATGCCCCAGATTTCGTAAAAGCCTTCGGGAGCGAAGGCGCTCAGCCACTGCCAGCGGCCAGTGGTGCCGATCCAACGCGCGCTGGTCCGCATCTCGTGACGGAGATAGGCGGAGAGAAGGCCCTCACCGTGCCGGTGACGGTACCGCTTGGCGCGGGCCAGCAGAAAGCGCTGATAGTTGCTCGCCACCGCGTCAGCCTGCACCTGGAGGTGGGGATGCACCAGGGAACCGCCCGCCGAGGGCAGGTGGTTCTGGGTAATCGCCCAGTGGCAGGCCTTGGGATCGATCGCGTGAATCCGGCACAGGTAGTCGCGGCAGTTGCGGAAGCAATCGGCATAGCGCTGGGCGTCGGCGGTACCGATCTCGACGAAGTGACACGTGTCCATGAGGCTCACCGCGGAGTATTGGCCGTAGGGATAGAGATTGGGGAAAAGGACCGATTCCCCGCGATATAGGCGGCCTTGCGGGCAGATCTCAGTCGGCAGCCGCGGGGTGTGCGTGTTCAGGTTCTGGGGGCAGAAGGGACAGGCGGCCGTCTCGAGGGCGGAGGGCGGCGGCGCCGGCAGGGTCTCGGTACCCGGTTCTCGTTCGGCGCTGCGGCTGAAGGTGATTCGGCAGGTGCGGCCGGTGATGGGATCGGTGCGGATCTCCACCGGACGATCGGCGGCGGTTCCGTCGGGCAGGATGATGTGGGCAAGGCGCCTCTCTTTCCGGAACATCAGCATAAGGGTCGCACACTCCTTGGCAGGGCACCGGTCCAGCCGCCGCGTGCAAGCGGGTTGACGCGATGGGTTGCCTTCAGCCGATCCGCCGGTGCGAACAGGTCATCCGATTTGCGGAGCGGGGGGCTACCCGCGGTTGACTCTCCTCACACCCTTGCGCTACCATCTGCCCAACTGGATACCCGGTGTCGATTCGTTGCTGAGCGGATCGGCACCCACACACGCCCGTCCGCCTGCCCCAGGGGAGTCATCGCTATGAATTGGTTGGAAATCGGATTGATCGGCTCGGTCATCTTCGCCCTCTACTACTTCCAGCAGATTAAAATGACGCTCAAGGAGAGGGGTTTTGACGTGGAGATGTTCAGCGGGTGGTTTGCCGATTACAAGCGGTTCAAGGCGCTGATCCTCAGTGAAAAGGATGAGCGGCAGAAGATCAAACTACAGGGCATCCTCAACGGCCTCCACCTGGCCCTGGTCGGCCTGGTGGTGATCGCCTATTTTCTCTTCTCCCAGCATTGGCGGTCCTGAATCCCATGCCGCCGGGTCGACACCGCCCCGACCACCGGAAGGGCGCTGTTCCCTGACGTCTCGCTTCGGAGCGTGAACGGAGGACTTCTCACGCCACTGCTCACACCACTGAGCTCAATGGCCGCCGGCAGCCGCTTACTTCAATAGGCGGCCGCCGGCGAGACCTGCCGGCGCTCAGACGTGGCCTTCGCTGGGCACGATGCAGATGAAGCGAAAGGGCGTTTCGGCAGTATTTCGGAACTGGTGCTCCACTTTGGCCGGGATATAGGCGTAGCCCCCCGCGGAGACGGGATGATCCTCGCCGTTCATGTGGACGATCCCCTCCCCCTCGATAATATAATTGATATGCGGCCAGTCGTGCTGGTGACGCGGACTGTGGCCGTCGGCGTCCAGTTCGATGATGCGCAGCACGTGATCGGTCCAGCCCTGCTCGGCGGCGATGGGGACTTTCATCCGCGCGTTCTTGGCGTCGGGGTGGTTGATCACACTGGCGAGAAGCGCTTTTTCATTGGCGACGATCATGATGGTTCTCCTTGAGGTCGTAGAACGGATCTACTTGAAGCGGATCTCCGCTTCCGCGGGCTCGACCTCCATGGGGAAGTCGGTGAAGGGGAAAGGCCGCTTGTTTTCGTTCAGCGTGACGTAGCGCATGACCCGGTAGGCGTAGGAGAGGACCTTGTTGGTGAAGCGCTGTACCGGTTCGTTATGGGCGCGGGTGATGAGCAGGAGGACGTATTGAAACAGGACGCTGACCTGGATGATGATCTTGAGAATTTCAAAGACGATCAGGAAGAAGATCGTATAGAGAAGACGGATGGCGATATCCTTTCGATCGAGAAAAAAGGTTTTCACGGCGCTCATGTGCTCTCTTCCTTTCTGTGCGTCAAAAGCGGTTGGAGGTCTGATCCGGTTCGCGGGCTACTGGCCCTAATATGCCACGGCCCTCCCGATTGTCAAAGGGTTCTATGGCGCCATCCCCACCAGGGGCGTCCGCCTGAGCCGCGCCAGCACGAAATCGGCCACCGCTCCGGCGCCGTTGGGCCGCTTGGACGCGCTTCGCGGAAGCGCCAGGAGCGCTGCCACCCGATCGGTCCAGGCGCCGTTCTCAAACGCCAGCGGCGCAATTTCACGGGCGGACATGTGGCGGCGGATAAAGGCTGCCAGGGGTGGCGACTCGGGGAAGTTGGGGCGCTGCACGAAGCCGAAGGGAACCCCGCTATGGTAGATCTCCGCCAAGGTGCTATACCCTACCTTGCCCACGACAGCATCCGCTGCGGCGATGAGGTCGGGGTGCCTGAAATCTGAGCGCACTGGCAGCAGAATCAGGTTATTCTCTTTGCGAAACGTGTCGCCGATCCCGGGGAGGAGAAAATGGCAGCCGGCCTCGCTGCGCAGGCGGTTGAGAAAGCCATAGTTGACCGGTGTGCCGCCCATGGTGACGAGCACCAGTGGCGTATCGGGTGCAACGCCCAATTGCCGACGCGTTTGTCGGCGATCCACGGTTGCCGACCGGCTGACCGGCGAAACGGTCATCACGGTCGGCTGGGGATGGCAGACCGGTTCGGCCTGTATCCGATAGCGGGCGCGCGCGATCAGCGACCGCTGATACCGGGCATGGACCGCCAGTTCCGGGGGGGCGCCTGGATAGTGGGTGTAGATCCAATCCCAGGTGAAATTTTCCACCAGTATGCTGGGCAGATTCAGCGCGTCGGCCACGGCGATGCCCAGCGCGGCGATGTCGCAGATGACCAGGCCGCACTGCAGTGCGGCC
>JAAUYD010022054.1_pt1 | contig 12832 bp, 11 predicted proteins | sample 7278101 | NCBI WGS metagenome assembly JAAUYD01 (sample SAMN14350128, study PRJNA611818) | marine sediment metagenome | isolation source: surface marine sediment (0.6m) | place: French Polynesia: Moorea | collected 2018-08 | reverse complement strand
TTTTCTGACCAATATCCCCTATCCTGGGACACAACTCCAACCTCCATCCCACCACTTTTACCGGTACTCATTTCTCAAACACTACCGGTGGTTTTAGGTGGGATGAGACACGGGGGCAGCTTTTTGGCGAGCCTTCTCACAGGTGTTTACAGCGGCATGTCTGACAAGATCACGCTAGTCAAACAGTTGGCAGAGGAACGCAACATCGAGCAGACCTTACCGCAGTAGACATGTCCCCGGTCACAGTGCCGACAGATATAAAATTTTCTCTGATTCAATTCCCCTATATTTCAGAATATTTATTGCGGGCAAAGCATTATCGCTCTCTTTGGCTCTATGGTTGACACAAAAACTGGTGAGTAATGGTTCGATAGTCACCTGGTGCATCACAGATCTTTGTTCTTAATGTAAAGGCATCAGTATTCCAATGGCGAAAGGGAAAGACAACATCATCGTCCCCATCGTTATCGATATCTAACATTTGAGCCTCGAAGTCATGAATACCATCTCCATCGTTGAAGACTGTTGAAATAGATGTGGACCAATTGATATCCGGTAAATTGCTTATGTCTAATAACCTCGTTCTAAAATTAAGCTTACCATCATTCCAATGTCGAAAAACAAATAGTAGATCGGGAGAGCCATCCAAGTTAATATGGACCTCCTGCATTAGGAGTGGGTTGAAATCGACAATATGAGGATAGCGATTTCCCAGGTCGGCCGCAAGAACCGTAGGCGAGGAAAAGCGAGCCCTTTTGCGGGGCTCGCCCTCGCCGGAGGTCCCTCAGGTGAAAACATGACGTGGCTCGGCCGACCGCCGAGGGGGGAAGTAGGAGATTTTATCGATCAGGGTGTCCTACCAGTTACACCAGGGTCCCGGGAGGGGCGGTTCTATCATCACACCCCCGCAGCACAAGAAGAGCATACCTATCAAGGCATCCGCGCTGTGAAATCCGAAGGCGCGTCTGGCGATCATTCGCAACTTGTTGTTGAAGCCTTCGACGAGGCCGTTGGTGAGCCTGGTTTTGATATAGGCGAGGATGCCGTCTTTGTGTTCGCGGATAGTTTGTGCGGTTGTAACGAAAGGCCCGAGTTTGGATCGGGAGGCCCAGGCGAGCCAACGGTCCAGCTCCTTTCCGGCTTGGTCCTGGGAGGTTTCGTCGAAGACGGCGGCGAGGGATTCCTTGAGCAAGTAGGCGCGGTAGAGGGGGGCGTTGTGCTTTTGGATAGCGGCGAGCTTGTCCCACTCCTTGGCGGAGAGATCCCAGGGATTCTTGAGCAGGGCGTATCTGGATTTCTTTATCGCGGCGGCTTCTTCGGGGTCGTCGAGTTCCTTGAGATTACGGACCATCTCCCTTCGTACTTTGTCGACGGCGTCGGAGGCGAGCTTCTGCACGTGGAATCTATCGAAGACGATCTGTGCCTTTGGTGCTTTGGCCTTGATGGACTTGATGAATGCGGCGGACATGTCGATGGTGATGCTTTCGAGCAGGGCGGTGCGCTCCTCCCCCAGCTCGTCGAAAAAGGCGTCGAGGGTCTCGGCGCTTTTCCCCTCGGCGGCCCAGACAATACGTTTGGTGTCGTGGTCGACGACGGTGGTGATGTATTTGTGCCGCTTGCGAAAGCTGAGCTCGTCGACGCCTATGTTCCTGAGCTCGTCGAGCCGTTTGGGGTCGAGTTTGTCGGCGACGACGCGCTTTACGATGTTTCCCACGGTGCGCCAGGAGATGCCCATCATACGCGATACCTCGGTCTTGTTGGTGATCTGGGCGAGGTATGCGGTCATCTCCTCGAGGGGTCTTGTGAAGCGACTCCCCGGCCGAGCCCAAGGGACCAGCTCCACGCGGACTCCGCAGTCGGGACACTGCACGCGTCGCGGGGCGTACTCGAGGATGAACCGCATCGCGCCGATGCCGAGGTGGACCCATCGGACCGGCTCGTGGCTATGGTCGTAGCCGGGGCATATCCTCCCGCACTCGGAGCATCGCGGCAGACGCCAGGAGGGTTTCACCGGAAAAACGATACCGGAGTCACTAAGGTAGACACCGGTGACGAAAAAGCTGGCTATACCGACAAAGACTCTGGCAAACTTGGTGATGCGCACTGTTCTCCTCCGCTTTCGGGCGTTTTGGTCGACACCAGAAAGCACGGAAAACCGTGCGCTTTTCAATTTTTAGGAGCAGAAAGACGGAAACTCAGACGCGGAGTGGGGCAGGTGGCCAGGAGGTGGCCTCGTCTACCCACTCTCGATGCAGGAGAGCCTTATTATTAATAATAATATTATCCACATTCAAAAGACATATGTCAATAAAAAATTGAATATAAAAATTAAATTAATTATATGACAAATATAAAATAGACAAAGGATCTCTTGAGAAAAGCAGTATCGATGAGCCTGAATGGACGAGACGTTGTTCCGTCGGGTGCTTTACGGAGCGAGGTGCCATGATGAAGCTGCCGTGGCACTCTATGAGAAGGGAGGGGATGATTTTGGTCGGGCCAATGCGCTCAAGTTGCTTGGGGATTTAGAGCGGCTGGTAAGACTCATTCCTTTTTGCCGACGGCATTAATTACTACCTTTACAACACATCCAGAGGTTACCCCCAAAGGCCTCGATCGGTTTGAGTCGTCGAGGCGCGAGCCAGGGCTGCTTACCACCCTGGAATAAGGTACTAGCGCGGCTCAGTAGCCAGGCCCCTGGGGTGGGTTTTGCTTGTTGAATGGCTCTATCATTGTGATGGACCCCGGTGTATCGATGTGATCGATAAATAGCCGGCCGTGTAGGTGGTCGATCTCGTGTTGAACCAACTCAGACCAGTAGTCTTTGAATTCCCGAGTGTGCGTTTGACCATCTTCGTCCTGGAATTGAACCGTTATTTGCTTGTGGCGTTTGATCCTGGCGACAAATGCGGCTTTGGCGCTAAAGCACAGATCCCAAACCTCGAACAACGCTTGGCTCTTGATGGTAATCTCTGGATTGATGAGATATAGGGATTGCCCCCTGGCGTTTAGATAGATGATCTTTTTCAAATACCCCAGCTGTGGCGCAGCCAATCCGCCGCCCCGGTTGTGCAGCGCCTGCAGTTCTAAAAGAGTTGTCTTAAGATCGTCTTTTATCTCTGTTACAACTTCGGATCTAAAATCCACGACATCTTCGGATTTTTCCCTCAATCGCGGGTCACCAATCAAAACGATGTCATCTATCGCCATAGTCTTCTCTCCTTTTAATTGAACGTAGCAGATCCACACTGGCACCCTACGGGGGGCACTCGGCGCAGACAGATCTGAACAGGTTGGTGGAGAGGTAGCGATCTCCCCGATCCGGGAGTAGGGTCACCACTGTGTCCGAGGGAGGCAGGTCCGCGGCCACTTGCAGGGCTGCCCATACAGCCGCGCCGCTGCTCATGCCGCAAAAAAGTCCTTCCACGATAGCCAGGCGCTGTGTCATGGCAAAAGCAGGGCGGTCCTCTACTTTGATGATATCGTCCAGACGGCTCGCGTCGTAGATATCCGGCACGATTGACTCGCGCATGCTCTTGAGCCCCTGGATGGCATGCCCTGCTACTGGCTCGGCTGAAACGACTTTGATATTCGGGTTGTGCTCCTTGAGCCGCCTGGACACACCCATCAGGGTACCCGAAGTGCCCACCCCGGCCACGAATGCCGAGATCTCCCCGTTGGTCTGAGCGAGGATCTCCGGGGCAGTGGTCTCGTAGTGCGCCTGCCAATTGTCGGTGTTGGCAAACTGGTTCGGCATGAAATACCCGTCTGGATTCTTTTCCAGGATCCGGTGTGCCGCGCGGATGGCGCCGTCCGTCTTCTCCTCATGGGGGGTGAGCTCCAGCTCAGCCCCGTAGGCGAGTAAGATCTGCCGCCGCTCGGTGCTGACGCAGGCCGGCAGGGTGAGCTTGACCCGGTATCCCTTGCAGGCGCCCACCAGGGCCAGACCAATGCCCGTGTTGCCCGAGGTGGGCTCTAGTATCACCTTGTTGGGGGTGAGGCGCCCCTCCTTCTCAGCCCGTTCGATCATCCACTTAGCAGGTCGATCCTTGACCGAGCCGCCCGGATTGGCGCCTTCTAGCTTAACCAGTACCCGGGCGCTCTTTTTGGGCACGATGCGGGTGAGCTCCACCAGGGGCGTGTTGCCGATGGACTGAATCAGGCCTGGCGCACCAGGCTGCTTTTCCACTTTCAGCGGGGTTACGTTGTTTTTGTTTGTCTGCATGTTCCTAGCTCCTTGCCGGCCCTATATTGGCACAATTTTTCCGTTTGTCTGCAAAAAAAGCGATGTTTCGGCAATATACCGGACAATGTGAGAGGATGTTGCTGCACATCGAGTTTAAACAGATTTGAATCGAGTTGGAACTCGGATCAGCCAAGCCAGATTAGTTTTCCTATTCAGAGTCACACTCGCCTATTATTTCCCATGTTTTGTGATCGATCAGCCCGACACATGTGTTGTTGATCCAGCCGGTTCGCCAATCCCATTCCGATGCGAACCTGGACTCAATCACATCACCGTTTAACACGATTCGGAACTCTACTGGGCTTATCTCCTCGTTAAATTCTTTTATATTGAGGGACATCCCGTCAGTTTGCCAATCCCACTCGCTCTGACCACATTCACTCCACTCGTATTTGAAGGATGCATTGATATCGCGATCAGCTGGGAGATTTGAATCTATCGCCCCTTGCCAGCTAACCGTATAACTATTATTCCTACTACCCCATGAATGATCAAAACTTGAATGACTCTGAGAGCTTGCTACAGAATCAAATTCGATTTTGCTCCAAGTCTCTGCCCCAACCGGGAGCGCCACGACAATGTGATATCCGATGCTCTTGTCTACCCTTGTTACTTCAGAGGAAGTGGTCTCCTCATAGTCAACTGTGTAATAATAATCAATCACTGCACCTGATCCCGTTGTACAGTTCGCCTCGAGGCATTCTTCATAGTTGCCCATCTCAGCGCAGGGTGTCACGCAGCCACTGCTATCGATCCAGGCCATGGCCGTGGCGCGTAGCTGCGATAGGAAAGCATCAATTTGATCTTCGAACGCATAAAGCGATACATTAGAAGGCTCGCAGATTTTTGTAGGGGGATAAAACAGGTGCTCGTATCTGCTCAGAGTTGCTTTCCTAAACGGCTTAGCTAGTTGTTTGTTCCATTCGAGCATCCCCATCGGATCAAACCTTGCGATCCGCGAGCATTCGTCCCAGAACGGTTCGATCCTTTCCAAGGTTACGAGCAGCGTCGAGCCGTCATCCAGAGCTCCAGCGCGCAAACCTTGTCGGTTACCGATTTGCCCGGGTAGAGACTCCCAGATCCTGCTTCCCATTTCGTCGAAAACCACAGCGTACGGATTGATGGCACTCCAAGGCTCAGACACGCGTGTTCCGATGATTGCCAATTGTCCTTTACAAGCTGAAGCGATGTCCGCAATTTGTTCGTGACCGGTCTCGAACCAATCGACACTACAGTCCGCCCCATAGCGGGCGACGAAACTTGGCTGGGCAGCAAACGTCTCAGGTACTTCTACTTCTTCGTATCCAATCATCAAATTGTTGCTGTGTATCGCGGTCAAGTAGGTCACGCCATCATCGCAAAACTGATAGGATCGCCCGAGATCGTATCCATTGAATAGCTCCAATGAGTCCGCAGCTGCGGCACGTTCACCAGCGAGCAGCGTGCCGTCGGCCAGGTATCTAGCAAGTGCGAGGTTGTACGCGCCCGGAGCTTCGATTGTAATTGCGTCGTCACCTTCACCAAGGTTGTATTCTGGGCCGTATGAAACACCAATCAGGGAGATAGTTCCATCGGTCAGTTGGGCAAACGCGTGGGGGAACACATTTGCACCAGCGACTCTGGCCCAATTGAGCGTTCCGTCCTGCCCATAGCTAGCGAGGTACATGGTTGGGTTGCCAGAAGCGCCTATTAAAGTCACTTCGTCATCCCCCTCACCAAGCACGATTGTGTCCACGAAGGTGCCGCTCACCAGAGATGTTCCATCGGCTGTGGGTGCAAGCAAGCCCTGATCCGTCCTAGCCCAGGCCACTTCTCCAGCCGAATTGAACTTAGCATGAAAGGTGAGAAAGTCATCGTCCGATTCATCCAAGATCACAACAGCGTCTCCAATGCCGATCTCAGCGTCGCCCTTATAACTGCCGATAAGCAGCATCGAACCGTCGTCCCCTGCCAGCAACCTATTCGGCACAGCTTCCCCGTCTCCACTCGCACGAGAAGCCCATACCAGCGTCCCGTCTGTCCGGTACCGAGCCAGGAATATATCATCAGTATCAACTGGCTCGAGGTCGATCTGGTCAGATCCTTGGCCGAAGCTCGTAGCGCCAGACAGTCGTCCAGCTATCAACAAATCGCCGCCTGGTGTTAGATCGGCTCCTGTGAGCCATACTTCCGGGGCAAACTGCACAGTCCAGACTCGCTCGCCTCTTTTATCGAACCCTGTGATGTAGCCATTTTGTAGGAAGTCGTCATCTACTGCCTCGGTGCTCAATGTCAGCGCCGACTCACCCTCACCAAAGGTCATCTCACCATCGAAGTAACCAACTGCGTAAGTAAACCCGTCCTCACGTACTAAGACATTCTCTAACTCAAGCCTACCGATGTGCAGCGGTGTATAAGCCCAGTTGTAGACCGGATCACAAGATTCCGGATCACTAGACTCAGTGTTTTCACATTCAACTGCAAATAGGAGCAATCCGACCACCCCAATAAAAGTTAAAAACTTCTTCATTGCAATCATCAGTGTTCCTTTAGTCCACATAACTTCAGCGAAGTTAGAGCAAGAAAAATGCCATCTGATTTAAATCGCAAGATCATTTTGAAACACCTGTAAATAGTAATAGTTGCGATGATGCATCCCCTGAAACACGTGTGCCAGTTGTGCCAGTTGCCTGTGCTGAAGGGCAAGAACCCCACCCATGTACCGTACCGCAGCCTGACTGCACAACCAATGGCCTTCGTCGAACATTCTTCGTTGCTGTATGCTCAGCTCAGTGCTTAAGGAGTCACGCAGAAGGGATGGTCCAGATCCAATTGCACAAATCACCAAAGCGGTCTATGAAGGGCCATGATTGCGATCCAGTGCACTGATTTGGTTAAGCGCTATGGGCAAATGACAGCGGTCGATAAGCTCAATCTCGAAATCTACAAAAAAGAGTGTTTTGGGCTGCTCGGCCCAAACGGCGCTGGAAAAACCACCACTGCGGAAATGCTGGAAGGGCTGCTCAAGCCAGATAGCGGCCAGATCACCGTGCTTGGCGATACCTGGGGCGGCTCTGGGGATAGACGCCTGCGGGAGCGACTCGGCGTGGCACTGCAACAGACAGAGCTGACCGATCGGCTCACCGTGGCCGAGACCATTGGCCTGTTTCGAAGCTTCTACAGCCGCAGTAAGCCGGTCGATGAGATTATCGAGATCCTGGGTCTGGTGGAGAAGCGAAAAACATGGGTCAGTCGGCTTTCCGGTGGTGAACGCCAGCGATTGGCATTGGCCTGCTCCCTGGTCGGGGAACCAGAGGTGCTGTTCCTGGACGAGCCAACGACAGGGTTGGACCCTCAGGCACGACTCTGGATTTGGGAGGTCATCCTCGCGTTCAAAAATAACGGGGGAACTGTGTTTCTCACCACCCACTACATGGAGGAAGCCGAGCGGCTATGCGATCGGGTCGGCATTATGGACAGGGGACGGCTCATCGCCCTCGATACCCCTGAGGCGTTGATCGACTCCCTAAACGCAGCCCAAATCATTGAGCTCAGCACGGATAAGCCCCTTGAACAGTCAAAACTTGAAGGCCTTGACGGGATCGAACGGGTGGTTCTGGAAGAAACAGGGGGGTACACGATAAAAGTCGCCCATCTCGAGACCACCTTGTCCGACGTACTCGCTGAGGTGGACCGCCAGGGCGCGACCATTGTGTATTTAAAAACCCGCAGGACCACCCTGGAAGACGTTTTTGTAAACCTGACCGGAAGGGCATTGCGCGATGAATAAGCCCAGATCGATACTTGAAAAAAACCCCCTTGCCCAGCTGACATGGGCACGGTTGCTCGAATTCGTTCGCAGTCCAGGGGTTATTTTTTGGGTCTTTGGGTTCCCTGTGTTGCTCGCTATTGCTCTGGGCCTCGCGTTTCGCAACCAACCACCCGTGCCAGCGCGGGTGGCTGTTATCGGTAAAGCAGCACCTGCTGTATCGTCGATCCTGCAAGAAACCGAGGGCGTGGCACTGGTAGGTAAGGATCGGGAATCGGCCTTGGCTGCCCTCAGAGCCGGGCGGCTCGACATTATCGTCATTGCCCAGGGAACCGCGCAAAAAGCGACCCAAATAACCTACCGCTATGATCCCACCCGGGAAGAGTGCCGCACAGCAAGGCTGGTGCTGGACAATGCATTGCAGCGGGCGTCTGGCCGGTCAGACCCGGTAGCGGTTACTGAAGAACCAGTGACCGAGGTGGGTGGGCGATATATTGATTTTCTCATTCCAGGGCTCATTGGGCTGAACATCATGGGCAGCTGCATGTGGGGCATTGGATACGCTGTTGTTGATGCCCGCAAGCGCAAGCTTCTCAAGCGGTTTGCCGCCACCCCCATGCACCGGTCCCATTTCTTGCTCTCGTTCATGCTGTCGCGCCTGGTGTTTTTAATTGTCGAAGTGATCGTGCTCGCGGTATTCGGCTACCTGGCGTTTGACGTGCAAGTCGTCGGATCCATGACCGCCATCGCCGTTATCGCCGCGATCGGTGCCTTTGCTTTTTCAGGCCTGGCCGTGCTCATTGCTGCGCGGCCAGAAAGTACTGAGGTGGCCTCTGGCTGGATGAATTTTACCATGCTGCCCATGTGGTTGTTATCTGGATCCTTTTTTGCCTATGATCGCTTTCCCGACGTCTTGCATCCGTTTATCCGCATGTTGCCGCTCACCGCACTCAACGACAGTCTGCGATTCATCATTAATGACGGTGCGTCCCTAGCAGGTGTTTGGTCCCCGGTTGCTGTCCTTTTGATTTGGGGAACTGTCGGTTTTAGCTTGGCTTTGAAACTATTCAGGTGGCAATAAGGATACGATCCTATTTGGGCAAGGGGACAAATCCGCGTTCCTGTCGCATCTTCATTTCAGCCCGGGCCCGTTTGATCATTGCGTCTGCATTTTCAAAGGCTTGTTCAGGGGTTAGCTTTAGCTGGGCCACGCCCTGCTCAATGGCTTTTTGACCCACTGCCACAGCTTCCCGCGGGAAGACCTCCCACTCATCCATGGTGGGGAGGAGGTAGTCGTCTCTCAATCCCTTGTCCTCGGCCACCTTTGCCAGCTCCCTGGCCGCTGCAATGCACATTTCGTCGGTGATGGTGGTGGCCATAACATCGAGGGTACCGCGGAAGATACCGGGAAAGCCAAGGGAATTATTGACCTGGTTGGCAAAGTCGCTACGGCCTGTGGCAACGATCCTGGCGCCAGCTTCCTTGGCTTCCCAGGGCCAAATTTCCGGGATTGGATTGGCGCAGACAAAGACAATCGCATCCTTGTTCATACTCTTGATCCATTCGGGCTTTACCGTATCCGGCCCTGGTTTTGATAAGGCGATCATCACATCTGTCCCTTCAAACGCCTCAGCCGGGCCGCCGGTTCGCTGTTCGGCATTGGTAATGTCCGCGAGATAGGCCTTGTAGGGATCGTTTTTGAGATCCTCGCGGCCCTGATAGACGATGCCTCTGGAATCGCACATATAAGTCAGCGATGGATCGACCCCGGCCTTGGCCAGCATGATAGCGATGCGCTGATTTGAAGCGCCCACGCCGAGCATGCCGATGCGTATCTTATCCAGGGGTTTGCCGACGATTTTAACCGCGTTTATCAAGCCGGCCAGGGTCACTGCTGCAGTGCCTTGCTGGTCATCGTGCCATACGGGGATGCGGGCTTGTTCTCGCAAGGTGTCGAGCACCTCAAAACACTTGGGCTTCTCGATATCTTCTAAATTGATGCCGCCAAAGGTCGGTTGGATTTGCTTGACAAATCGAATGATGTCGGCTGCATTTTCCGCATCAATGCACAAGGGTAGGGCGTCCACGCCTCCTAAGTATTTGAAAAGAATTGCCTTTCCTTCCATGACCGGCAGGCCTGCGGCCGGTCCGATATTGCCCAGACCGAGCACGCGGGTGCCATCGGAGACCACGGCGATCAGATTGGATTTGGCAGTGTGGCGCAGCACTTCATCGGGGTCGTTGTGAATCGCCTTGCACGGTGCTGCCACACCTGGTGTGTACCAAATGGCAAAGTCATCTAAATCACGGATACAGCATTTGGGCACAACTTCGATTTTACCCTTGTAAAACGGATGGAGCGCCATGGCATCGGCAGATGGTTTTTCCGCCTTTGCGATCAGTGCCTTTTTGGTCAGTCTATCATCAGCCATACAAATATCTCCTCGTCTATCTAGGATCTTAGCTGTTGCCCACACTGTATATTGTAGCGCGGTACATCTCGTTTGGGTAACTGAACCTCTAAATGAAGTTCATTTATGAATTGTATCGCCTGTTATAGATTTTGCTAATAAATAAGAGCAGTTTGCCTTCACCTGCTTTCGTACTGAAGCCAGGGGGATGGGGTCTCGCAAAACGGGCTACTCTGGTTCGGGTGCTAAATACGCATTTGGACGCTGAACAAAGGCCGCCATGTGATCCTCCACCAAGAAGTAGTAGGTCGTTCCTTGGTACTGGTACGTGCCAGCAGCCTCGGTTGCCTGGAAATCGAGACCGCACACAGGGCAAGTCACCTGGGTTGAGATATCGGGTCGGGGTGGTTGGTTATTTGACGGTGGGTTATTAGGGGCACTTGCTTGGGGTGGCGCAATTTTATCTGCGCTGCAGCAACAGACACCGAGTAGAAGGGCGACAACCCAAATGGCGAGACGCATTTAAAGACCTCCTCTTAACTGGTGTAGGGTATGGCCCCACTCTTGACAAGGGGCCTGGGTCGTCTCAATGTAGGGTGCGGGTTTATCCCGCACCGCAATACTGCGTTGTTACTGGTTTTTTAGGCGGCAGATAAACGACCGCCCTACAACAAAATGAACCTAAGATGATCGCGCATCTGAAGCGAATAGTGGGACGGGTTTTTGCACCGTGGGATTTTCTAGAGCCGTATCGAGAGCGTGCTTGGTATCGACCGTTTTACTATTTGATGCATATATTCTTTTTGGCCGCCTTGGGCGCGATTGCTGGCTTGGCTATTACAGAGCCCTGGGCTGGCAACGGTCAACCCATTGCCAACGTCCGCTTGGAAAACCTGGAGGTGCCTACAGGTCCATCCCGCTCTGAGCATCTGGTCACTGCAGCACGCGGGCGCCTGCAGTCCATTGTCACGCTTACCAGCCCCGATCTGAAGGAGCAGGTCCGCTGGATCCACTTAGGTGCAGAGGTTGACCTGCGCCTGGTAGACAGGATCCGATCATATCTTGCAGTGGGGAACCACCCAGCAACCATGTACTTTCGGGAACACATGGGAAACGATGCCATGCCCCAGATGCGCTTACCCATATCACTAGACCCGCAACGGGCAGTGGAATCCCTGATGATGCTCAAAGAAAGGGTAGATCGGCCCCCTAAGAATGCCTCGTTTGACTTTTCAACCCGAACGGTACTGCCCGAAGAAAACGGTCGAATGCTGGACATTTACACGACCCTTGAACGATTGGACCAGGCACTTTCCGATGGCGCAACCATTGTTCCCATGCAGGTGGACAGTGTTCCGGCAGGCATTACCAAAAGCGATTTGAGCGACATTGATGTGGACCAAGTGATCGGCTATTTCGAAACCCCGTATTCGCGCATGCGAAAGGACAAGCATCGGACCCACAACGTGAAGCTCGGCGCTCGCCTGCTGAACGGCCAAATCATCATGCCGGGGCAGGTGTTTTCTTTTAACGATATTCTTGGGGATCGCACCCAAGTGCGGGGGTTCAGATACGCCCCGGTGATCGCGGGCGGCGTACTGGTCGAAGGCATGGGTGGGGGCACGTGTCAGGTGGCTTCCACCCTGTATGCGGCGGCATTTTTCGCCGGCCTGGTCGTCGCGGATCGCCGGCCCCATTCCCGGCCGAGCACCTATATCAAATTGGGCCTGGATGCCACGGTCAGCTATCCCGCTATCGATCTCAAACTAAAGAATCCCTTTGATTATCCCGTGGCCATCCACTTTACCGCAAGAGAGGGGATGCTTCGGGCTGAAATTTTGGGTCGCGAACGGCACTACACGACCACATTCCTAAGAAAAATTACCGGCGAGGTCCCATTTCCCATTCGCATTATCGAGGATGCACATCTACCCCAGGGAAAAGAGGTGATCACCCAAAACGGCATGCCGGGTTACACGGTCAGGCGGTATCAAATCATCGAACGGGACAAGCTGGCCTATCGATTTCAGACGGTCGACAGGTACCCACCCACGGCCCAACGCATCCATCGCGGTACTGGCCAACCCGGGCAAGAAAAAAGCCAAGACGCACCCAAACCAGATACCCACCAGCCGTACCGCGCCGTTCCCTACCTCAGAATGGTGCAAGGTAAGGGCGACCTTTGGTACGAACAATCGCACCACTAGTACAAGGTCAAACGTTATTTGTTGGGTTAAGTTAGAAGATTCCCCCTTTGAAAAAGGGGGTTAGATACTTTGAAGGGCTGCCGGAGTCGAGATATCCTCTTGGAAGTACCAACAACCCAGGAGGAAGAAATGACCCAGACAGCCCTAGCAAGAAATAATAGCGTAAATGAGCAGGTATTGTACATGGCCATGGAGCTGAGCAACAGTCAATGGAAGGTGG
>JAAUYD010024505.1_pt1 | contig 12839 bp, 15 predicted proteins | sample 7278101 | NCBI WGS metagenome assembly JAAUYD01 (sample SAMN14350128, study PRJNA611818) | marine sediment metagenome | isolation source: surface marine sediment (0.6m) | place: French Polynesia: Moorea | collected 2018-08 | reverse complement strand
GGGAACGCGTTGCCCTGCTCCCTCAGAGCATCGAGCTTGCCGCGGCGCTCCGCGATCAATTTGTTTTCGTCCGGCCTGTTCTTGTCGTCTGTCACTGTGATCTCGTATACCTGGTCGCGGTCGGCGCCCGCTCCTAAAGCCCCTGTTTGAGACTGGCTTCGATGAAAGCGTCGAGACCGCCATCGAGCACTGCCTGAGTGTTACCGGTTTCTACGCCGGTGCGCAAATCCTTGATGCGACTCTGGTCGAGCACGTAGTTGCGAATCTGGCTGCCCCAGCCGACATCCGCCTTGCCCTCCTCAACCTCGGCGGCAGCGGCGCGACGTTCCTGCAACTCCATCTCGTATAGCTTGGCTTTCAGCTGGTTCATCGCTGTCGCCTTGTTCTTGTGTTGCGAGCGATCGTTCTGGCACTGCACCACGATGTTGCTCGGCAAGTGCGTGATACGCACGGCGGATTCGGTCCGGTTAACGTGCTGACCACCGGCGCCGCTCGCTCGGTAAACGTCGATGCGCAGGTCCGACGGATCGATCTCGATGTCGATGTTGTCGTCAACTTCAGGAGAAACGAACACCGATGAGAACGACGTGTGACGGCGATTGCCAGAGTCAAACGGCGACTTGCGGACAAGCCGGTGTACTCCGGTCTCGGTGCGCAGCCATCCATATGCGTACTCACCCTTGACATGGACGGTCGCACTCTTGATGCCCGCAACTTCGCCTGCGGACGCCTCGATGACCTCCGCCTTGAAGCCATGTGCTTCAGCCCAGCGCAGGTACATGCGCAGGATCATCTCCGACCAGTCCTGCGCCTCGGTACCGCCCGCACCCGACTGAATATCGAGATACGCGTTGTTCGCATCCATCTCGCCGGAGAACATGCGACGGAATTCGAGATTGCCGACGCGTCCCTCAAAGTTCTCCAGATCGCCGACGACCTCGTTGACGGTATCGGCATCGCCTTCGTCGATCGCCATGTCGAGCAGCTCGCCGGCATCGTTGAGTCCGGTGGTCAGCTCATCGAGACCGACGACGACCTGCTCGAGCGCAGCACGCTCCTGGCCGAGCGCCTGGGCGCGATCAGGTTCGTTCCAAACGTCGGGTTGTTCGAGCTCGCGCTGGACCTCGGTCAGGCGTTCCGCCTTGCCGTCATAGTCAAAGGTACCTCCTCAACGCATCGGTGCGTTCGCTGAGGTCGGCAATCGTCTGTTTGATCTGGCTCGTTTCCATGGTCTTGCGCGCGTGTGCTCGGGCAGAAAGGCCGCGATCTTATCACGCGGAAGCGGCTGATAAAGCAGCAATTTGCTCGACCACGAGCTGCGCGCTTTCAATGCCGCGATACTCGTTCACGTCGAGTCGAAATGCGAGCTGCACGGTGCCACGATAACTCGGCCCGGCCTGGTTGAATGCGATCGCGTCAACGACCGGGCCGCCGCCCGCAGGCCGCACCCGCAGCTTGAGGTGGTTCTCTCCCACAACGCGCTGCTCGACGACCGAGAAGTCGCCGCTCCACATCGGCTCTGGAAACCCGGATCCCCAGGGCCCAGCGTCGCGCAACGAGCGCGCAAAGCCGAGATTGATTGCGTCGCCCGGCAACGGTCCGTCGGTTACGATCGCGCCGCTGAAATCTGCATTGGGATAGAGACGCGCCATCTGCTCCGCCGCAACGGTCTTGAATTCCTCGAGGCGATCTTCGGCGAGCGTCAGCCCCGCCGCCATCGCGTGGCCGCCGAACTTGACGATCAGGTCAGGCGCAACCGTGTGCACGGCTTCGAGAAGATCACGAATATGCACGCCCTGTATCGAGCGTGCGGACCCTTTGAGGTGCTCGTCATCCTCGCGCGCAAAGGCGATGACCGGACGGTGGCAGCGTTCCCGCACCCGCGCTGCGATCAGACCAACGATGCCCTGGTGCCACTCGGGGTCGTAAACGCAGACGCAGGCCGGCCAGCGTTGCGCGCCGAGCGCGTCAACGTAGTTGAACGCCTGGTCACGCATCGTTGCTTCAATGTCACGGCGCTCGCTGTTGATGCGATCGAGCAGTTGCGCATATTCCATGGCCGCGTCGTGGTCATCGGTCAGCAAGCATTCGATGCCGACAGAGATGTCTTCGAGACGCCCAGCTGCGTTGATACGCGGTCCAACCGCAAAGCCCAGATCGGTACTGACGCACCGTGCCGTCTGACGGCCGGACTGTTTCAGAATCGCCTGTATACCCGGCACCGAATGCCCAGCGCGGATGCGCAGCAAGCCCTGCTGCACGAGCACGCGGTTGTTGTGATCAAGTGGCACGACGTCAGCAACGGTTCCCAGCGCAACGAGGTCCAGGTATTTGGCCGGCACCTTCGCGGCACCCCCAACGCCCTGCTCTTCAAGCATGCGTCCGATCCGCGCCATCAGGTAAAAGGCAACGCCAACCCCTGCAAGGTAGCGGCTCGGGAATTCGCTATCGGGCAGATTGGGATTGATGATCGCCGCGGCGTCCGGCAACGAATCGCCGGGTAGATGGTGATCCGTGATCAGAACCGGGATGCCCAGCTCGTTCGCCTGCTGGACGCCCGAGAGATTAGCGATGCCGTTGTCGACGGTGATCAAAAGGTCGGGCGATCTTTCCGCCGCGACGCGCACGATTTCCGGCGAAAGGCCATAGCCGAACTCGAACCGATTTGGCACGAGGTAATCGACGTCGGTGAACCCGAATGCACGCAGACAACGCAGAACGAGCGCCGTGCTCGTCGCACCATCCACATCGAAGTCGCCGATGACGATAATCCGTTTGTCGCGATTCGCAATGACGAGAGCAGCGGCTGCATCGATGTTTTCGAGCGAACCGACGGGCGCGAGCTGTGCCAGTCCGTAATCGAGCTCCTTGGCGGCCCTCAATCCACGCATTGCGAACAGCCGCGCGTGCAGCGGATCGATATCGCCGAGCGCGGCGACGGCGTCGGCGCTTGGCATGGGTCGGGCTACGACAGGTCGAGCAGTCGTCACGATCAGTCCAGCAGTTCGCTGTCGCGGCGCCAGAACTTGAGCGTTTGCGAGCGACGCACGTCGGCACGCAGCCCGTCGCGGAACAACAGGATCAGGCGGCTAACGCGGCCCGAGCGCAGCAGGTCATGAAGTTCCTCGAGCCACTGCGCAAGCTGCTCCGGTTCAAACGTGAACTCTGGAGTTACAGCCACAAAGCCTTTAACTGATGCGTCCGCGCAGTTCGCGAAATCGCCGGGCCACAGATCGGCGACAGCCGTCGCGCTTTCCCAGTAGCCAAGCAACAGCGGATCATCGGCAAAAAGCGGTGGTTGCGGCCGGATGATTTTTTCGGGTGCCGTGCCGCCGCCCCACAACCAAAGCGAATTGACGGGCTGTTTGCCCTCCTCGACGCGGCGTTGATTGACCTCGTGTTCGTGCAACGCCATCTCGATCTCGCTGAGGATGTTGCGGTGCATGGCCGTGTGTTCGCCTGTAGGAAGGAACTCGCCAGGCTCACGTTGATCGACGACATACGATGGCACGGACGACGTCGAGATCGGCGTCCCTGCGCGCAGGTAGCCACGGTTGCCGAGTCGCGCAAAGCCGAAGCTCTGATCGGTTGCCAGCGTTGTTTGCAGGTGATCGAACAACGGTCGCAGGTCGGACGGCGGAATACCGGTCCGGCGTAAGGCATGCAGGCACAGATGGTCGAGCCGTGGTTCGAGGTAAACCGGATCGGCGGCGGCTATCCAGACAGTCGGCCGGTCGCCGGTCTGACCCCACATGCGCAGCGCGCCGAGGCCCTGCTCCGGATACGGCTGACCCAGCTCCGAAGTAATCAGATCGAGGAGTTCGCGGGGTTCCTGCGCGAAGCTGAGATCGGACTGCGCGAGCCAGGACCGAAGCGCCTTGTCCGTCAGCCGTCCGTTACGGACGGCTGGCAGAACTACCAGCGCCGCAGATTTGTCATATGATGCATTCACGTTGCGGCGTCGATGTTAAGGGATGCGCGTTTGAAATTCACAAGAGAAATGTCAGCGAGGCTCGTAATACGCAGTGTTTCCGAGTCCGCCATTCGCGTCAATGACGAGGACTACTCGCAGTCAATCGCTATGACGCCCGAAACTGTCCTTGGCGAATGGCCGGACAAACCCATCGCCGAGCTTATCCCCGACGACTTCGCCGACGTCTTCGATACGAAGCCCGAGGTCGTGCTCTTAGGCACCGGGCCGACGAATGTGTTCCCTCCGCGTGAGCTCATGTTCACGTTTGCACGCAAGGGTATTGGCTTCGAGGTCATGGACACGCCCGCCGCGGCCCGGACGTTTAATGTGCTCGCGAACGAAGGACGCCGCGTGGCGGCCGTGCTTTGTTTATAGAATTGATTAATCCAGCAGCGCGTCGCCGAAGATGCCGTTGCTCTCGAGCATCTCGCGCAGGTTCTTGAGCGCGTCGAGCTGGATCTGGCGGACGCGTTCACGTGTCACACCGATTTCGTCCCCAATCTGTTCCAGCGTTGCGCGGCGATAGCCATGCAAGCCGAAACGCCGTTCGACGACGGCACGCTGTTTGTCGGACAGCTCGTACACCCAGTGATCGACAATGTCGTGGACGTCATCAGCCTGCGCGCAGCGCAATGGTTCGGCTGACCGTCGAGCGCGCAGGCGATCAACAGGACTCAAACCATCGGCGTCACGACCGCTGCTGCTTCTTAGCGTGACCCGCTCATGCAGGCCCATCAAACGCTCGACATCGGCAACGTCGCGGTCCAGGAACTTGGCGATCTCGGTCATGCTCGGCGCCCGATCCTTCTCCTGCCGCAAACGCCGTGCAGCCCGCAGGCAGGAATTGATGTCCTTGATGATGTGAATCGGTAGCCGCACGGTCCGCGACTGGTTCATGATGCCGCGCTCGATCGTCTGGCGAATCCACCAGGTGGCATACGTGGAGAATCGGAAACCGCGCTCCGGGTCGAATTTCTTGACTGCGTGAATGAGGCCTAAATTGCCCTCCTCGATCAGGTCGAGAAGCGGCAGGCCGCGGTTCAGGTACCGGCGCGCAATCTTGACTACGAGTCGGAGGTTGCACTCAATCATGCGTTGGCGTGCGGCCTCGTCGCCCGCCTGCGCGCGGCGTGCGAGTTCCTTTTCTTCTTCCGCAGTCAGGAGCGGCGAGACGCCAATCTCGTCGAGGTACTGTCGCGTCGGATCCAGCAACTGTCCCAAAACATTCTCCGCTCATCGCAAGCAGCGACTCGATGAGAGATCAGGGTTATCTCGCTGGCAGAAATTGTCGCGGGTTAACCGGCTTACCGTTACGTCTGATCTCGAAATGCAGTCGCGGCTTGCGTTCCGGCCCCTCCCCCATGGTCGCTATCCGCTGGCCTTGTTTGACTTCTTGACCCTCTTTGACCAGTAGCGACGCGGTGTACCCGTAGGCACTCAGGTAGGTGTCGTTATGTTTAAGGATAATAAGCTGGCCGTATCCGATCAGTCCACTGCCCGCATAGACCACGCGACCGGAGGCCGCGGCCACTATGGGCTGTCCGGCCTTACCGTTGATCAGGACGCCGGTTCCCGGCCCGGGCTTTGCGCCGAATTCAACATTAATTCGCCCGCTCGCGGGCCATGCCCACTTGGGCGAAGGCTGCGCCGGAATCTTGGGCAACGGACGTGAGGGCGTCCGCGACGCCGACGAGCTCGGTCTTGTGGTCGTGCTCGACGCGCCACGGGGTGGCGACAGGCGAATAACCTGACCCGGATGGATCAGCGAACCGTCGCCAATCCCGTTCCAGCGGGCCAGTTCATCGGCATCGTGCCCATAACGCCAGGCGATCGAGAACAGGGTCTCGCCCTTACGCACGATATGCGTCGACTGACGATCCTGCCAGCTCGGCGAACTGCCGCAGGCCGCGAGCAGCAACGAGATGAGAATGATGGCAGGAAGGCGGAAGCTCATTAGCCCCGCATCATAAACCACGCGATGCCAACGGCGATCAGCACCGCCACAGCCCAGCCGATACGCTCTACGTGTGTGCGGAGCGTATCCTCGAAACGCTGCCCACCGAGTCGCACCAGCCCCGCAACGAGGAAGAAGCGCGCTGCCCGGCCAACAACCGATCCGACGATAAAACCGGGCAGGTTGATGACGGCGACGCCGGCCGCAATCGTCGCGACCTTGTAGGGAAGCGGCGAGAAGCCCATGGCAAATACGACCCAGATGCCATACTCATCAAACGCCGCGCTCGCCTGCTCAAACTTTTCCCAGTATTGCGACTCGCGCAGCCAGGGCTCGATCGCCTCGAACATGCCCCAGCCAATGGCATAGCCGGCAAGACCCCCGAGCACAGAGAACACGGTCGCGATCGTTGCATAGCGAATCCAGCGCTCCCGGTCGGCCAGACACATGGGCGCCAGCATCACGTCGACGGGGATAGGGAAGAACGAAGACTCGGCAAAGCTCATCGCGCCGAGATAGCGTTCCGCGTGCGGATGGCGCGACCATTTGAGTACGAGATCGTAGAGCGGACCAAACAATTTCATGCAGAATTCACTTTTAAAAGGCTATCTATCCAATTGATAAATATAACCTATCTTCCTTTAATCAGCGGTACAAAGCTGACCGCGCCGAGCGATACCTGCTCGTAGTGATCGTTGCGATTCGTGATCATTGCGAGATCCTGCACGCCCTGCGGACCCACCGGAATGATGAGCCGACCGCCTGGCGCGAGCTGACTCAATAGCTTCTCAGGCACCTCGTCGGGGGCAGCCGTCACGATAATGCCATCGTAAGGCCCGTATTTCGGCCAACCCTCCCAGCCGTCACCGGGCTTGAACTGGACGTTGTAGATATCGAGGTCTCGCAGCCGCTGACGCGTCTTGCGCAGCAACTCTGGGATCCGTTCGACGGTGTAGATCTTCTTCACGAGCGGTGCCAGCACCGCCGTCTGATAGCCACAGCCGGTACCGATCTCGAGAACCGTTTCACCTGTGAAGCCCTCGAGCAGCGCCTCCGTCATGCGTGCAACGACAAACGGCTGACTGATCGTCTGTCCAAGGCCGATGGGCAGTGCCGTGTCTTCATAGGCCCGGCTTGCCAACGCCTCGTCGACGAACAGGTGGCGCGGCACGTTGCGGATCTGCTCAAGGACTGCCTCGTTACGAATCCCCTGGTCCCTCAGGCGCTGCACGAGCCGGTCGCGCGTGCGCTTCGAGGTCATACCAATTCCCTGGCGGACGTCGATCATTGCTCGAGCCACTCGGCGAGTCCGCCGACGGCCTCGTGACGCGTGAGGTCGACTTTGAGCGGGGTAACTGACGCTGCGCCCTGCTCGATGGCGTGAAAATCGGTGCCCTCACCAGCATCCTGGCCCTTGCCTGCCGGGCCGACCCAGTAGATTGGGCGCCCGTACGGATCCCTGTCCTCGAGCACGAGCTCGGACTTGTGGCGAAAACCGAGGCGCGTCGCGCGCACGCCAGCCAGCTTCTCAAGTGGCAGATCCGGCACATTGACGTTGAGCACCGTGTCCGGCGCCAGGGCCGCACGCTCGATCGTCCTGACGAGGTCAACCGCGACGCTCGCTGCGGTATCGAAATGCTCGAGCTTGGCGCCCACCAGTGTCTTGCCAACGAGCGACACAGCAATAGTCGGCAGACCCAGGAACCGCCCTTCCATCGCAGCGGCCACGGTACCCGAGTAGATGACATCGTCGCCGAGATTGGCGCCATGATTTATGCCCGACACAACGAGGTCCGGCTCCTCGTCGAGGAACCCGGTCAGAGCCAGGTGGACGCAGTCGGATGGCGTGCCATCAACCTTGTAGCGATTCTCGCCGTATTGCGTCACGCGCAGCGGCGTTGCCAGCGTCAACGAATTGCTCGCCGCCGATCGATTCCGATCCGGCGCAACCACGACAACGTCCGCGACCTGCTCGAGGGCTTCGGTCAGCGTATTGATTCCCGTGGCGAGGTATCCGTCGTCGTTACTTACGAGGATTTTCATTCGTGTTCTGGCGCGCGGAGTCTTGAATGGCGGTGGCGACGCGCACACTATACCGGCTGTGAGCAAGAAAGACATCGACGAGTTTCGCCGCGCCATGCAGGGCACAAAGCCGCTGCAGCATGACGAGCGCGTGCCGGAAACGAAGCCCAAGCCCAAGCCGAAAGCGACGTTTTCAAGGGCCGACGAGAAGGAGGTCCTGGTCGAGAGTCTCGCTGACGACATAGACACGATCGAGCACGGCTACGGCGCCGCCCTGCGCTTCCATCGGCCCCACGTTGGCAAGCGGACGATGCGCAAGCTGCAGCGAGGTGGCTACAGCGTGCAGGCGGAGATCGACCTGCACGGCATGACGCTTGAGGAAGCCAAGCCGCGCCTGGCCGACTTCATCAACTACAGCGCATCCCAGGGCAAGCTGTGCGTACGGGTCGTGCACGGCAAGGGACTCGGGTCCGGGGATCGCGGACCCGTGCTCAAGAACGCCGTGAATCGCTGGCTGCGCAAATGGGACTGTGTGCTGGCGTATATTTCGACGCGCCAGGTCGACGGCGGCACGGGGGCCGTGTACGTGCTGTTACAGCGAACCTGATCACAACCGTACCTGCGTCACGAAATCAGCCGTCGATTGCTTCATACTTAAAGCCACTGAGTCCCCAGGATGGAGCGCACATGAAACTCACACACGGCTTCCTCGCTGCGATGACAGGCATCGCCCTCCTCGCCAGCACATCGGTCTCCGCAGACCAATACACCGCGTCGACGAAGTCCGGCGTAGAGATCCACCCGATCGGCACACTCGGCTTCTCGCAAGGCGGCGATACCCTGGGGACCTATCGTGTCGAATTCCTCGGGGACACCTCCGATGTTGACGTTGATGCCGGCGACTCGCTATTCCTGTATGGCGGTGTCCAGATGCGCTGGCCGGATGCTCACCTTGGCATGTTGATCCAGGGCGGCCTGGCTACCACTGGTGTCGGCAGTTCCAGTGACGGAGTGGACTTCAAGCGCTGGCCGGTCGAGGCCATCGGCTTCGTCGAGGCCGGCAAGATGCGCTTGGGACTCGGACTGACGCATCACTTCTCTCCGACCTTCGATGAGGACGGTACTGGCGGAAATCTGAGAGTCGAATTCGACAACGCCAGCGGCTGGATTGCCCAGATTGAATACCACTCGGGCCCGGCAACATTTGGCTTGCGCTACGTCGATATCAGCTACGACTTCTCCACTCTGGAGATAGACGGCTCGAGCTGGGGGTTGTTCGGCACCTATATTTTCGGCGTGCAGGCGAGATAGGACGACGCCGTCAATCTCCAGGCGCGTCGCGCGTCGCAACGATCTCGCGGAGCACCGAGGTCGCGAAAGCGCCCCGGCCGAGTGAGAATGACAGCGTAACCGCACCCACCCCGATCTCCACCTCGAGATCGGGCACCGGCAAACGCAGGCTGCGCCATCCGATGTCGACGCGCGCTCTGCTTAGCGCATCGCGCCATGCTTTGTTGTCGAGGTCGCTACCCTCCCCCGGCAATTCGCCTGCCGGATGGATATCCATTTCGACGCAACGGTGCTCGAGCTCGTCGTCGACCTCAGTGACATCAAACACGCTGCCAGTTCCGGCAAGATTCGCTTTGTCACCAGCCATCAGCTGGTTCCAGCTGCCCGCTTCGACGCGCTCATGCAACGACTCATTGAAGCAGAACGAGCGCACTGTGGAGATTGCAAGGCCCCGCTTTTGGCGTGGCAACCGCGCGCCGGCGGCCCAGTCATCGGCCAGCCTGAGGTTCGCCCCGTCGCGACCAAAGCGCTGCTCACCAAAGTAGTTTGGTACACCGAGCTCACGAACCTCGTCAATGCGCGCCTGCAGTGCATCCGGATCAACGGCACCATCTGCACGTAAGACGATGTTGAAACGATTAGCGCGATGCGCGCCGCGTCGCAGCTTCTTGTTGTGCCGCTGTACGTCGAGGACGCGCACGCCTTCTGCTTCGAAAGTGGACCAGTCAGGTGAGTGCCAGCGCGGCACGCTGAACCACTGACGCGTCACAGCATGCCGGTCTTTCAGGCCGGCGAAGCCAACGTCCCTCGCCGGAACTCCGGCATGCTTTGCGAGCTGTCGAGCAACCCACTCGGTGTTCGCGCCCGTTTTCTCGACCCAGAGGTAGTCGTGCTCACCGTCGCCGGTAAGCTCCCAACCGAGTTCCTCGGTTACGCGAAAGTCCTCCGGACGAGTACGAATGGCAGCCACAAACAGAGCGCCGCCAAAGGCGCGGGCCCAATCCGGTAGTGACAAGGAGTCAGTCCCGGGAGTCGTTCTGTACGACCGGCACGACCTGGTAGAAGGTCTCGTGCTTGCCGATCATGCCGAGGTCGGTGCGTGCGCGCTCTTCGGCGGCGTCGTTGCCTTGCTTGAGATTTACGACTTCGGCGTCGAGCGCTTCATTGCGAGCCTGGAGAGATGCGTTGAGTTCGCGCTGCTCCGCGACCGCGGCGCGCAGCTTGAGCGTCTTGCGGTAGCCATTGTCCGAGAACCAGAGCTCAGCCTGCAGGCCGAGTCCGGCTAACGCCAACATAATCACTAACCAGCGAGATCCGCTCAAGCTGTCTTCCCCAAGCCCGTCCCGGGCGCGTCTGCTACGGTGCTTTCACCGAAAACGCGTCGCGGGCCGCATATCCTGCATCCGTGCCCAATTCTTCCTCGATGCGCAGCAGCTGGTTGTACTTGGCGATGCGGTCCGACCGGGACAATGAGCCGGTCTTGATCTGCGTCGCCTGGGTCCCCACCGCGATGTCAGCAATCGTCGCATCCGACGTTTCGCCGGACCGATGCGAGATCACCGCGGAGTAGCCCGCCTCGTCTGCCATAGTAATCGCATCAAGAGTTTCGCTTAAGGTACCGATTTGGTTGGGTTTTATCAATATCGAATTAGCGATCTTCTCATCGATGCCGCGCTTGAGAATGGTCGTGTTGGTCACGAACAGGTCGTCGCCAACGAGCTGGATACGATCGCCGAGGCGTTCGGTCAGCAGGCGCCAGCCTTCCCAGTCGCCCTCGTCCATGCCGTCTTCGATCGTAATGATCGGGTAACCGTCAGCCAGCTCAGCGAGAAAATCGGTGAAACCAGCTGCATCGAACTGGCGTCCTTCCGACTCGAGGTCGTAAACGCCATCCTTGTAGAACTCCGAGCTTGCGACGTCGAGTCCGAGCAGGATGTCCTCACCGGCCTTGAAGCCCGCTTTCTCGACCGCTGTCATGATCGTGTCGAGCGCCGCCTTATTCGACGGCAGGTCCGGCGCGAAGCCACCCTCGTCACCCACAGCCGTATTCAGGCCCATGCCGTTCAGCACGCTCTTGAGGCTGTGGAAGACCTCGGTGCCGTGGCGCAGCGCCTCCGAGAAGCGATCAGCCCCGACGGGCAGAATCATGAACTCCTGGATATCCACGCTGTTGTTGGCGTGCGCACCACCGTTGATGATGTTCATCATCGGCACCGGCATCATTGTGCCGCTGCCAAGGTGGCGGAACAGCGAGGCGCCTTTCGATGCCGCGACGGCCTTGGCCGTTGCCAGCGAGATGGACAGCAATGCATTGGCGCCCAGGTTGCCCTTGTTGTCGCTGCCATCAATCGCGCGCATGCGATCGTCGAGCGCGCGCTGATCGGCGAATTCTTCGGCCAGGAGCGCATCGCGCAGCACGCCATTGACTGCGCCAACGGCCTTTTGCACGCCCTTGCCGAGATAGCGAGACTTGTCGCCGTCACGCAGCTCGACAGCTTCTCGCGTGCCGGTCGAGGCGCCCGAAGGCACGCCCGCACGGCCGGTGCTGCCATCCGCCAATGTCACGTCGGCTTCAACAGTGGGGTTTCCGCGTGAGTCGAGAATTTCCCGACCACGTACATCCGTAATCTTGATCATGCTACTTCCTGAGTCTATTGCGATTCGGGCACCCCGAGGCCGAAATCCGCCTCCTGGAAGCCGTGTTGTTTGACGCTCGTGTCGATCGCCACAAGTGTTTCAAGTAATTGTTTCATCTTGTCGAGAGGCCAGGCATTAGGGCCATCACTTAGAGCCGTTGCCGGGTCCGGGTGAGTCTCCGTGAAGAAACCGGCGACGCCCGCCGCAGCGGCCGCTCGCGCCAGGACCGGTATAAACTCGCGTTTGCCGCCCGAGGCAGAACCAAGGCCACCAGGTTGCTGGACCGAATGCGTCGCATCAAATACCACCGGCGCGCCGGTACCCCGCATCACGGCCAGGCTGCGCATGTCCGAGACGAGGTTGTTGTAACCGAACGAAAATCCACGTTCGCAGACCATGATGTTCTCGTTGCCCGTGGACTTGGCCTTTTCGACGACGTTCTGCATCTCCCACGGCGACAGGAACTGGCCCTTCTTGATATTGACGGGCAGCCCGGCCGCGGCCGTGCGCAGGATGAAGTTCGTCTGCCGGCAGAGGAACGCCGGTGTCTGCAGCACGTCGACGACCGAAGCAACCTCGTCCATCGGCGTGTCCTCATGCACGTCGGTCAGCACCGGAAGATCGAGCTGCTTTTTCACCTCGGACAGGATGCGCAGGCCCTCTTCCATGCCGGGCCCGCGGAAGCCGTCGCGCGAACTCCGATTCGCCTTGTCGAACGACGACTTGTAGATGAACGGAATACCGAGCTCGCTCGTGATTTCCTTGAGCGTGCCAGCCGTGTCGAGCGTCATTTGCTCGCTCTCAACCACGCAGGTGCCGGCGATCAGGAAGATCGGTTGATCGTTGCCAACTTCGAAGCCACAGAGTTTCATCCTTGCGCGGCCTCCGGCAGCTCGCCTTCCATGTGCTCACGGACGGCCGCAATGTAGCTCTTGAACAGCGGATGCCCGTCGCGAGGATTCG
>JAAUYD010198818.1_pt1 | contig 12840 bp, 2 predicted proteins | sample 7278101 | NCBI WGS metagenome assembly JAAUYD01 (sample SAMN14350128, study PRJNA611818) | marine sediment metagenome | isolation source: surface marine sediment (0.6m) | place: French Polynesia: Moorea | collected 2018-08 | reverse complement strand
GGATTTTGACCTGCCTTATTGATGGTTTGTTTGATTTAGCTATTTGGATGAGCCTTATGATGTAAGACTTGCGGAGATCTTAGTCGTATTTAATATGCGCGGCCATATAGATACCTTTCAGGGGCTACCGTTGGCTGTTGAGTTTCGGCATCGATCTTGGGCCCATGACCGCGTATTTTCCGAACTGGAAAAGCGTCGCGTCACCTTGGTTACAGTGGATGCACCGGCATTGCCGACCTTGTTTCCGGCCTTAGATGTCGTGACCAATCCCGATCTGCTTTATGTCCGGTTTCATGGCCGTAATACCCAAGGCTGGCGTTCTGGCAATCAACAGCAGAAGTTCGACTACCGCTATTCAGAGGATGAGGTGCAAAAATTTGTAACCACCAAAATAGCGCCCATGAGCCGCAGGGTTCGTAAAGGAGTCCTGTTTTTTAACAATCACGTGCGCGGCCAGGCCACGGAAAATGCCCACCAAATGACCCAGCTTCTAAAGAGAGAGGGATTGACAGTGGTTTAGCCAAGCCACACTTTTTCAGTTTTCTGGTTAATACAATCCTGGAGCACGGCAGTGTCAGGTTCTGTAATCAGTGCCTTCAAATGCGTTGTTGTTTTGCTCGCTTAAGACACATGGACCAGGCTGTTTCCAGAAGTACTGCGATGCCGAGCAATTCTGGAAGGCTGGATCGAACGAGTAGGATGCGGAGTTCTTCGGCAAACGCTCGATACTTATCATCAGGATCTCGACCGCTCACCATTTGAAGCGCCTCACCTTCTCCAGAGAGATAACCATGTTCAAAGCCGAGGTTGAACAGGATTTCTTCCCTGGCATGAAGGTGTTTGTTAATCAACTCTTCGAGTTGGATCCATGGGGAATGGTCACTTCCTATCGCTTTGATAAGACGTTTTGTGGCTTCCCGGATATTGCGCATCAACAGCTTGATGTGTGGATGCGCCCGCACGATTTTATGCAGTGGATGATCCTCGTCTGGCTCGCGGTCAAATTCTTGGAATGGGTTGCGTTGGGTCATTTTTTCACCTTCGAGACCCGCCCATAAAAAAGGCGGGCAAATCTCAGGCCAAGCAAGAAGATCCACCCGCCATCGGCACAAACGAAGAGAGTCACCCTCCGCTGAAACCGCATCGGTGTTGCTTGGCCTATTTTTTTAGAGATGTCTAGCTGTTCTCACCGTCATGGGGTGACTAGGCCCATCAAGCCGCGCCCAGGCGGGCTGGCAGGATCGAGCAGCTAGCTGCCTCTCAATAAATATCAGACAGACAAAACCGCGGTCGTCAAGTGGTGTTTGGCGATTTATTTTCAGACAGGTCGCTTGCTTGCCCAAAACGATATTTCTTGGCTTTACATTCAGTGATCACAGGTGCTTCTGCCCCCAAGCCTGGGTGCTGTGGTATGCTTGTGTCGGTATAAGAAAAAAAATACTGAAAGTCATTTTGTACTTCACGCCAAGCGCCTGTGATGCTATGCTGGGGTCATTCTTCTTAAATAACATTCTTCTTTGGGGGAGAAAAGGATGCGCCACAGTGGGTTGCGCAGAGATCTATTATCTCTCGGGTGGAGTGAATTCCTTTCAATATGGAGATTGTATTTTTGCATTATTGTTACAATATCTAAATAAAGAATTGAAAAGATGAGACGTATCTCTTTTTTGATTAAGGGTCTATTTATACCTACCCTACGATATATTCCCTTGACATTTGTTCATGTCGACGTCCTGAAAGTGACAGGTTTGTGTTTGAAACACGAAAAGGAGGCATCCGATGGGGTCTGAGTTTCGTACGATTTTGTGTGCTGTTGCGGTCTTGGTAAGTGGGTTTGTGGCTTCTTGTTCGTGTGAAAGCGAAGATATCCCAAAGCCGGCTGTCGCAAAGGTAGAAAAGGCGTGCCATCAAGATACGGATCCGCCACCAGACCCTCCTCCTGAGCGTCCAGAGCCCTGCGTGTTTCATGTGGATTTAGATAACCCCACACCTGGAGATGGGCTCTCCTGGTCCACCGCGTATACAGACATACAGTCTGCAGTCGATGCCGCATATAGCGTGGCAGGTGGGGTAGCGTGTGAGGTGTGGGTAGCAGAAGGCATCTACCATGTGTATCAGTGGTCCCCGCACAATTTAATCAGAATGCGGGCCTACGTGGAGATCTACGGCGGGTTTTCCGGGGCCGAGACTGAGCGCTATGAGCGAGATGTAGCGGCATTTCCAACCATCCTCGATGGTAGGAAGGCGTCGAATGGGAGAAAGCGTGTGTTCCACGTGGTTCGGGGTGCATCCAATGCCGTGCTCGATGGGTTCACGATTCGTCACGGTCGCGCCAAGGGCGGGTGGCTGGCAGCCCGAGATGGGGGTGGCCTATACAATCTCAAGGCATCTCCAATCGTACGCAATTGCTCGTTTATCAACAACACCGCCTCTGACGATGGTGCTGCGGTGTACAATGTCTACGCCTCCCCTGAGTTTGAAAACTGCCTGTTTATCAACAACAAATCCAAGGGCGACGGCACTGTGTACAACCTGGCAAGTGCGCCCAAATTCACCAACTGCGTGTTTTCTGGAAACAAGGTCAAAAAGAGTGGGGGCGCGATATACAACAAGCTGGGCAGTATGGTCACGCTCATCAATAGCACACTGTACAACAATCACTCCCGGCGCAGCGGTGGGGCCATATACAACCGGTATTGGAGTGCTGTAGAAGCGACCAACACTATCTTTTGGGATAATACGTCTAAGTTCGGGTGCGGGGACACGCTTTCCGGCCCTGGGAGTTACATCGTTACCTATAGCGACATCCAAGGTGGCTATGCGGGGGTGGGGAATATCGATGCAGATCCGCTGTTTGTGGACCCAGGGGCAGGGAATTTGCACCTGAGTGCAGGGTCTCCGGGGATTGATGCGGCAAATGGGGATGTGGCATTTGCAACAGATCTAGAGGGTAGATACCGGTACGATGATTCACTGGTTCCAAATACCGGTGTGGGTACGCCTATGTATGTGGATATGGGCGCCTACGAATTCATACCCGAGGGTGACCCGTGCGAAGGGGTGGTGTGCGACACGCCACCTTTGAACACGTGCGCAGATGTGGATACGCTGACCGTGTACGAGACCCCAGGCGCTTGTTTGGGTGGTGAATGTGCCTATGCCACGCACACAGAGGCGTGTGAATTCGGGTGCGAAGAAGGTGCGTGCAATCCCAATCCCTGCGAGGATGTGGTGTGCGATACACCACCTGCCAATAGCTGTGCAAATGCAGATACCCTGACGGTCTATAACCAGACCGGGACGTGTGCCAATGGGGAGTGCTATTACGAAACCAGCCTTTTGTTTTGCGAGTTTGGATGTGAAGACGGCGCGTGCCTGGTCAATCCATGTGAGGGCATTACGTGCACGACCCCGCCTGCGAATGTGTGCGAAGATGCGGATAATCTGCGGGTGTACGAACAGACCGGGTACTGCGAGAATGCCGAGTGTTTCTACAGTTACCAGGTGTCGCCCTGCGCATACGGGTGTGCAGATGGGGCGTGTCTAGAGGACCCTTGTGCCGGGGTGACGTGCGATGCACCGCCAGCGAACTATTGCGAAGACGCGAGCACATTGCGGGCATTCGAGCCGAACGGCACGTGTACAGACGGGGAATGCGAGTACGGGTTTACAGATAATACATGTGAATTCGGATGCTTGGACGGGGCATGTCAGGCAGATCCATGTGCGAATGTGATGTGCAACACGCCGCCAGCGAATTTCTGTAACGACGAGGGGAACCTGGTCGTGCACGACCAAGAGGGGGTATGTGCAGATGGGGCGTGTATTTACGGCAGTTTGGTGGAGGTGTGTGATTTTGGGTGCGACCAGGGCGCGTGTTTAGAGGATCCGTGCATCGGGGTAACGTGCACCAATCCGCCAGCAGACTACTGCAACAACGACGGCGACCTGGTGGTATTTGACCAACAGGGGGTATGCGAGAACGGCACATGTACATATGCCGAGTCAGTGGAGCCGTGCCTATTTGGTTGCGAGTCAGGGGAGTGTTTAGAGGATCCGTGTTTGAACGTGGTCTGCGAGACCCCGCCTGCGGATTATTGTTTAGACGGGACCACGCAAGTGACCTACGAAGTGCCAGGCACATGTGAAGGGGGCGTATGCAGCTATGTATCCATTGAAGCGGTATGTGCATCTGGCATATGCGAGGGAGGTTCCTGTGCCACGAGCCAGATGGTGGACTGTCAGGACGTAGCGCCCGAGAACGCCACATCGACCATCGTGCAGGTGGAGATAACGTACATCGAGGGCCAGGGGTGGACCGAACCAGCCGAATGTGAATGGAGCTGCAACGCTGGGTATCACCAAGAAGGTGAGGTCTGCGTAGTCAACGAGTGTGAGTTAGGCGAGAGCGAGACCGGAGCGTGTGGGTTGAACAACAACGGCACGCGCACGCGGGACTGTGTTGACTATTACTGGGGTGCGTGGAGTGCTTGCGACGATCCGGACATCTGCGTGAACGGGGCAATCGAGGCCCAAGCGTGCGGATTAAACAACCGAGGCAGTCAGGATCGGACGTGTGTAGCCGGTCAGTGGGACACATGGGGAGTGTGTAACGACCCGGATGTGTGTGCAGACGCTACTACAGAAACCCAAGCCTGTGGGTTGAATAACCGGGGTACCCAGGATCGGACCTGTGTAGCTGGGCAATGGGATGCCTGGGAGGCATGTGACGACCCGGATGTGTGTGTCGATGCTGCTACCGAGACCCAAGCCTGTGGGTTGAACAACCGAGGGAGTCAGGATCGGACCTGCGTTGCCGGTCAATGGGGTGCATGGGGAGCGTGTGATGATCTCGACGTCTGTGTCGATGCGGCCACCGAAACTCAAGCCTGTGGATTGAACAACCGAGGCAGTCAAGACCGGACCTGTGTAGCTGGTCAGTGGGACACCTGGGGAGCATGTGATGATCCCGATATGTGTGTGGATACAGCCACCGAGACTCAGGCATGCGGTCTGAATAGCCGAGGCAGCCAGGATCGGACGTGCGTAGCCGGTCAGTGGGAAGCGTGGGGAGCGTGCGATGATCCCGATGTCTGTGTCGACGCTGCCGCCGAAACCCAGGCCTGCGGTCTGAACAACCGAGGCAGTCAGGAGCGAACCTGTGTTACCGGACAATGGGATGCGTGGGGAGCATGTGACGATCCAGACGTGTGTGTTGATGCCGCGACTGAAACCCAAGCATGCGGCTTGAACAACCGAGGGAGCCAGGATCGGACCTGCGTAGCTGGTCAGTGGGAAGCATGGGGAGCGTGCGACGATCCCGACGTATGTGTTGATGCTGCCACCGAGACTCAAGCGTGCGGGTTGAATAGCAGAGGCATCCAAGAGCGGACGTGCGTAGCCGGCCATTGGGATGCTTGGGGAGTGTGTGACGATCCCGACGTGTGTGTTGATGCCGCCACAGAGAATCGGGCGTGCGGATTAAATAACCGAGGGAGCCAGGATCGGACCTGCGTCACTGGGCAGTGGGACCCGTGGGGAGAGTGCAATGACCCAGATGTTTGTGTAGATGCTGCCACCGAAACTCTAGCGTGTGGGTTGAACAACAGAGGCAGCCAAGATCGGACCTGCGTAGCCGGTCAGTGGGACGCATGGGAAGCATGTGACGATCCAGATATCTGTGTTGACGCGGCAACGGAGACCCAAGTGTGTGGGTTAAACAACCGTGGTACTCAGGAGCGTACTTGCGTAGCCGGCCAATGGGATGCTTGGGGAGCGTGTGACGATCCAGACGTGTGCGTAGATGCTGCCACAGAAACCCAAGCGTGTGGTTTGAACAACCGAAGCAGCCAGGAGCGAAGCTGCGTTACCGGACAATGGGACCCGTGGGGAGCGTGCGACGACCCCGACGTTTGTGTAGATGCAGCCACCGAAACTCAGGCGTGCGGCTTGAATAACCGAGGAAGCCAGGAGCGGACCTGTGTCGCCGGTCAGTGGGAAGCCTGGGGAGCGTGCAATGACCCAGATGTATGCGTAGATGCAGCCACCGAGACTCAGGCCTGCGGGTTAAACAACCGAGGCAGCCAGGAGAGGACGTGCGTAGCCGGCCATTGGGAAGCTTGGGGGGCCTGTAACGACCCAGATGTCTGTGTCGATGCTGCCACCGAGACCCAAGCGTGCGGGTTGAACAACCGAGGAAGCCAGGATCGGACGTGCGTCAACGGTCAGTGGGACCCATGGGGGGCCTGTAACGACCCTGACGTGTGCGTAGATGCGGCCACTGAGACGCAAGCTTGCGGTTTAAACAACCGAGGAAGTCAAGATCGAACCTGCATTGCTGGTCAGTGGGATGCCTGGGAAGCGTGCAACGATCCGGATGTCTGTGTGGATGCGGCTACTGAGACCCAAGCGTGCGGCCTGAACAACCGAGGCAGCCAGGATCGGACCTGTGTAGCTGGTCAGTGGGACACCTGGGGGGCATGTGACGACCCGGATGTGTGTGTCGATGCTGCTACCGAGACCCAAGCCTGTGGGTTGAACAACCGAGGCAGTCAGGAGCGGACCTGTGTAGCTGGTCAGTGGGACGCTTGGGGAGGGTGCGACGACCCAGATGTGTGTGTCGATGCTGTCACCGAGACCCAAGCGTGTGGGTTGAATAACCGAGGCAGCCAAGAAAGGACGTGTGTAGCCGGCCAATGGGAGGCCTGGGGAGCGTGCGATGATCCAGATGTGTGTGTCGACGCAGCCACCGAAACTCAGGCCTGCGGATTAAACAACCGAGGTAGCCAAGACCGGACGTGCGTAGTCGGACAATGGGATGCGTGGGGAGCATGTGACGATCCCGATGTCTGTGTTGACGCTGCGACCGAGACCCAGGCCTGTGGATTAAACAACCGAGGAAGCCAAGACCGGACTTGTGTTGCTGGTCAATGGGATGCATGGGGAACGTGTGACGATCCCGACGTGTGTGTTGATGCAGCGACTGAAACCCAAGCGTGTGGATTAAACAACCGAGGAAGCCAAGATCGGACCTGCGTTGCTGGACAGTGGGATGCTTGGGCAGCGTGTGACGATCCAGATGTCTGTGTTGACGCTGCGACCGAGACTCAAGCGTGTGGATTAAACAGCCGAGGAAGCCAAGATCGGACCTGCGTTGCCGGTCAGTGGGAAGCATGGGGAGCGTGCGACGATCCCGACGTGTGTGTGGATGCCGCGACTGAAACCCAAGCCTGCGGGTTGAATAACCGTGGTAGCCAGGAACGAGCCTGTGTCGCCGGCCAATGGGATGTCTGGGGAGCATGTGATGATCCCGACGTGTGTGTGGACGCAGCAACAGAGACCCAGGCCTGCGGGTTAAACAGCCGAGGCAGTCAAGATCGGACCTGCGTAGCAGGCCAGTGGGATACATGGGGTGCATGCAACGATTCCGATGTGTGTGTAGACGCGGCAACAGAGGCCCAGGCGTGTGGGTTGAATAACAGGGGTAGTCAGGAGCGAACCTGTGTAGCTGGTCAGTGGGACCCTTGGGGGGCGTGTAACGATCCAGATGTGTGCGTAGACGCTGCCACAGAAACCCAAGCCTGCGGCTTAAACAACCGAGGCAGTCAGGACCGGACTTGTGTAGCCGGTCAGTGGGAAGCATGGGGAGCCTGCAACGATCCCGATGTGTGCGTAGATGCTGCCACAGAAACCCAAGCATGCGGCTTAAACAACCGAGGCAGCCAGGACCGGACTTGTGTAGCTGGTCAATGGGATGCCTGGGGAGCCTGCAATGACCCGGATGTGTGTGTTGATGCTGCAACCGAGACCCAAGCGTGCGGATTGAACAACCGAGGCACCCAAGACCGGACCTGCGTTACCGGTCAGTGGGATGCGTGGGGAGCGTGTGACGATCCCGACGTGTGTGTCGACGCTGCCACAGAAACCCAGACATGCGGCAGTGGCGGACTCGGTAGTCAGGAACGTACGTGCGAGGTAGGACAGTGGGGTGTTTGGGGGGACTGCGTGTGTCCTGTGGACTACGTTTTCGAAAATGGCGCTTGTATCAACAGCAAGATGGTCGATTGCGTGGATAATCCACCGGAAAATGCAACCTCTATTCTAGAACAAGTCGAAATTACCTACACAACAGCCGGCGGATGGACCACGCCAGCTGATTGCGCGTGGACTTGTAATGAGGGATACGTCCCCTCAGACGATGTTTGCATTGTAGATCCATGCATCGATGTGATCTGCGATACACCACCTGATGATTACTGCGATGGCGACACTGCCGTTTACTACGAGGCGATCGGCGAATGTGCAGGTGGTGTGTGTAATTACTACACGACCCAGGAAGTTTGCGCCCACGGATGTGTGAACGGTATCTGTAATGAATGCTCAGCAGGTGCGTGCTGTGGCCAGGATGGTTTTATACTGGGTAGCGATCATCGATGTGGCACTGATCCGGTCGACCAGGAGTTTGCCTGCTCCCATAGCCAATGCGGCGGCGATGCCCAGAGACGAGAGCTGTATCAATACTGTAACGGTACGAGTCCAACTTGCGGGATGGATAATATCCAGTGGGAAGAATGGGAGACAATCCAGTCTTGCTACACCTATGGGTTCTGCCAAACTGATGGTAGCGATGCCTGGTGTGTGAATTGCGATCTAGGTTGTGCCGAGGGTGCGTGCAACACTGATCTACCACCTGATCCAGCAACAATAGCGCCACCGTTAGATCCGACAAGGGTAACGCGCTTAAAAGAAGCCACCGCGTTTCTCTATACCGGAGCAGATCCCATCCAAAAAGGGCTGGATCCAGCCATCATCGAGGAAGAGCGAACCGTTGTGTTGCGGGGCATCGTTCAAAATAAGGACAATACACCGCTCGCCGGTGTGACCATTACGATTCTAGATTACCCAGAGTATGGTTCAACGGTCACAAGAGCCGACGGTATGTTTGATATGGTGGCCAATGGGGGCAGTCAGCTCATCATGCATTATGAAAAATACGGGTACCTGCCTGTACAGCGAAAGATCAAAACCCCGTGGGAGAACTACGCCCACCTGCCGCCAGTGGTGATGATTCCGGTGGATCCGAACGTAACCTACGTTGATTTAACAGATACAAGCGCAGATCTTCAAGTGGCTCAAGGGTCCTTTGTCAGTGACGAGAGGGGAGATAGACAAGGCAGGCTGTTGATTCCTTCAGGTACTACCGCAACGATGGAAATGAAAGATGGAAGTACGCACCAAATCGAAACGCTAGATTTGAGGATTACCGAGTATACGGTTGGGAATAACGGCATCAACACCATGCCGGCGTACCTGCCGCCGACGACCATGTATAACTACGCAGTAGAGCTAAGTACGGATTTGGGAATAGATGCCAATGCAAAAGGCATTCGGTTTGACCAGCCATTGTACTATTATATTGAAAATTTCCATGGCGTTCCAACAGGCGCGAGCGTTCCTGTAGGCATTTATGATTTTGAAAAGGCCGCATGGATACCGTCGGAAAATGGGGTCGTTGTCGAGATTCTCGACATCGTTGATGGGGCGGCAATTCTCGACATCGACGGCGACGGCACAGGAGATAGCCAGGAGCGGTTAGATCTATATGGCGTAACAGATGCTGAGCTCGCAGAGCTGGCAACGAGTTATGTTGTTGGTGATACGTTATGGCGGGTTCCTATCCGGCATTTCTCGCCAATAGATTGCAATTACCCGTTTTGGGTGCCAGAGGACGCAGAGGCACCGGATCCGGAAAAACCAGAGGGACCTCTCAATGATCCTGACTTGGGTGACTGTGAGCAATCCGGATCTAGCATCTATTGCTTTGATCAGGCGCTTGGAGAAACAATCCCAATCCCAGGGACAGGAGTGCGCTTAAGCTACAATAGCAATCGGGTCGTAGGTGGAGATAAAAGCAGAAGAATAATTATTCCAATGCAATCCAAGGATTTCTGTCAGGATTATTGGGTCGGTGGTGAGTTGAGCGAACGGAGGAAGCTGCTTTATGCTGAAATAGAGATAAAGGTTGCCGGGAAAACCTATAGGTACATGGAATGTTGTAACGAGGGCACATGCGCTAGGGGTGCCGAGGTATGCAATGGCCCAATCCCTCGAGAAGAAGTGTGTGACCAAGATGGAAATCCAAAGCAGCTAATTTTTGACGAGTGGGATGGAAAGACCGTGTACGGTACAACCCCAGTATCGCCACAGACCGCGCGCATAATGCTTGGCAATGTGTACGAGAGATGGATGTCCTATCAACCCTTTTCTGGATCGGGCGGCGAAGGCATGGTCTTTGGCGGGTATTGCTCGAGAAGTGCTTGTGCGCAATATCGCGCGTTTGGAAATACTACATATAGTATAGCTCGATTAGAGACGAATCTAGAGGTATCTTTAGGTGCTCTCGACAGCAAACACATGGGTCTTGGAGGCTGGTCCCTTGAGCCGCATCACTTCTTTGATCCTGTTAATGATGTGCTGCACCGAGGGGATGGGGCAAAGGTTTATGTGGACGCTTTGGTTCCTATAATTAGTCAAGTGCCATATACGCCTGATGCTGGTGAACTTGAAGGCACATATATCAAGGATATTGCTGTGTCGCCCGCTGGTGAGGTGTATTATTCTAGAGCAGTTGGGTATCCACATGACGATCCTGGAAATCAAGGGCCGATAAATATTTTCAAGATAGATAAGCAAGGGAACCACTCTCGAGTGGATATAGAAGTAGTTGATCTTGAAGATTCAAATTGTCATTTCTTGGAAAATGGCTTTTCATCATTAGATCTCAAGTTTGGTCATGACGGGGATCTCTACATAGGATTAAATTTTAATGGATGGGGGAACGTGAATTCAGGGGTGTTTAAACTAACAAAAGACAACAAATTTATACACCTCGGAGGTTGTGGTCCGATAGAGGATATTGATCAGCTGCCTGCAAAGGAAGCCAGATTGATAAATGCTATGGATATGGAGATAGATGCCAATGGCCGAATTTATATCGCTGAAACTCATGTTTCAAATTATATGACTAGCAAATATATCAGAATGATCGACACGGATGGGATAATGAGAACGCTCTTCACGCCAGAAGATTTCCCTTATATCATGAGAGGAACAAGTGCAAGAATGTGCGCAGACGCCATAGCGCTCGGCCCTGGCAATGAGCTCTACGCCCTATGCTGGTATGGAGCAAGTGAAATATGGAAGTACTTGCCTTCTGGTGAATGGCGATGGGTAGCAGGGGGATATCCAGAAGGGCAACTCGATGATTATTCAATAGACCTCGTGCCAGTAGGTAATTCCAAGCTATGTTTCCCCAATAAAAATGCTCTTTTGGTAACAGATGAGGGAACCGTTATTTGGGATGAAGCAAGCGGTATTGGAAACTGCGGTGAGTTTGGGGATAATAATAAAATCAAGCGATTGATCGATGGACACGTTCAGACCTTTGGCGGGATTGGTCCTCAAGGGTCTACCGGCGATGATGGACCGGCCTTGTTGGCAGAAATTGATACAATACGGAGTATGGCATTATCTCCCAACGGAGATTTATATTTTTCTGGTTACTATAAGTGGCTTAGAAAGATCTCAACCAAATTAGAAAACTCAATAGATGTCGGATATACCGTGCCCAGCCAGGATGGTACGGAGATATATGAGTTCAACCTCGTGGGACGGCATTTGGCAACCAAAGATGCATTATCTGGACAAGTGAAATACCAGTTTGGTTACAATCCAGATGGGTACCTAATGACCGTTACAGATGCTGAGGGAGATATACTGGAGATAGAAAGGGATGTCACAGGGCGTATTACCGGTATTATGCCGCCTGCCCAGGGTTCCGTGCTGGATCCATCAATGCGAAAGATCGGCATCGAGCTCGATGCGAATGACTACATTCATCGGGTCGTTCTGCCAGACGGTGCTAACTATCAAATGACCTACTATGACACAGAGGGATTGCTTTGGACGTTCACGACACCCAATGGAGATCTCGCTACATTTACTTATGACGATGATGGCAGATTAACTACAGGCCTGGATGCTGCTGGAAGCACCAAGACCCTCCAACTGGATCAAGTATTAAACCGGTCTGCCGAGGTTCAGTTTACGAGTGGAGAGCAATTGCTCACTACTTATAATATTCAACGCCGGCCCGATGCTATTCGGAGCTCGGTGACGTTTCCCAATAATTTATCGAATGTTACAACCAAAAAGAGCAGTGGCATAAGAACCACGACTTTTGCAGATGGCACAGAAGTGGTAACGGAAAAGAATCCAGACCCCCGCTGGGGTATGCGTGCGCCGGTTGAGAAATCAACAGTCACCACGCCCAATGGTCGGACACTGACCACGGCTACCGAGAGGATAGCTGAACTGGCAGATCCAAACGACCTGATGAGTCTTACCGTCCTGACCGAGACGACCACGACCAACAGTAAAACCTTCACCAAAGCCTATGACGCAGCAACCCAGCAATGGACCTATACCTCTGCAGCGGGGAGAAACAGCTATTCAAATGTAGACAATATCGGACGCATCACTGAATCGTGGACCAGCGGCATTTTCCCCACCGAGATTCTGTATGATCAGTATGGCAGGATCGAATACGTGCAGACCGGAGAAGTGGGTAATCTCAGAACCTACCAGTTTACTTATGACGAGCGTGGTTTCTTAGATGCGGTCATCGATCCGATGAGCAGAACCACGAGTTATCTGAACGACGAAGTGGGCCGTGTGTTGACCAAGACCTTACCTGATATGCGGCAAATCCACTTTACCTATGATGCCAACGGAAACGTCGAATCCATCACACCGCCGGGCAAGCCGACGCACACGTTCGAT